>Ga0207679_10001337_pt1 | contig 15592 bp, 16 predicted proteins | sample KBSC73metaG_FD_184320 | JGI IMG/M metagenome (GOLD analysis project Ga0207679, IMG submission 184320) | Corn rhizosphere microbial communities from Kellogg Biological Station, Michigan, USA - KBS C7-3 metaG (SPAdes) (version 2) | ecosystem: Host-associated > Plants > Roots > Rhizosphere > Soil ... | reverse complement strand
CGCCGCATGCTCGGCGACTTCGACTCGCTCGCGGGCGAGGATCGCAACATCCTGCGCATGGTCTTTCTCTGGGATCACTGGCGCACGCTGTTTGCCGACTGCGCTGACCTCGCCGCTTCGGTAGTCGCACAGTTTCGCGCCGAGACCGCACGTCATGCCGGCGCGCCGGAGGTGCAGGTGCTGACGAGCAAACTCGCCGAGGACAGCGTCGAGTTCGCGACGCTGTGGCGGGAACGTCAACTCGACGTCCCGCAACTGAAGGCGAAGCGATTGCGGCATGCGGAGCTCGGCATCGTCGATCTCACCTACGCGCCGCTGCGCCCGCGCGGCGTGGCCAACGATCTGTCGGTCGTCGTCTACAGCCTGCAGCAATAGCGGGTGATTCTTCTGGTCGAAAGCGGCCAAGACCCTTTCGACAACGCCGTCAAAAGGCGTGGCTTTTGCCGGCTACGCGCATTGCAACCAAAGGCGTCGGGCTGGCATCCAAGAGCAAACTGCAGGGAATGGTCAATGGTTGAGTGGCGATCTCTCGGGCTGGCGGCGTGCCTGTTCCTGGCATACGTGGCGCCGGCCGCGGCAGTCAAGATCGACGGCCGCATCGATCCGGAAGAATGGAGTGGCGCGCGCCACGTCACTGATTTCCGCAAAGTCCAGCCGCTGAACGGCGAGCCCGCCTCGCTGCCGACCGAAGTTTGGATTCTCGCCACGCCGGAAGGCCTGGCAGTCGCATTCCGCGCTGTGCAGCCGCCTTCGGTGCCCCGCACCCAGCAGCGCGTGCAGCGGGATTTCAACGAGCAGGTCGATCGCGTCAACGTCATGATCGACTTCGACGCCGATCACCGCACCGGCTACGACTTCACCATCGCTTCGACCAACGGCATCTTCGACGCCATCATCACCAACGAAACCGAGTTCAGTTCCGACTGGGACGGCAACTGGCAGCACGAGGTCGGCGGCGACGACGAAGCCTGGACCGCCGAAGTGCTGATCCCGTGGCACATCGCGCCGATGCACGAGGCCACCGGCGACAAGCGCACGATCGGCATCTATGTCGATCGCGTCATCGGCGTAACCGGCGAGCGCTCGGCGTGGCCGTACGCGAGCTTCGAGCGCCCGCGCTTTCTTTCCGATTTCGCGCCGATCGAGGTGACGCAGTACAAGCAGTCGCTGCTCGCGCTGACGCCGTACGTCTCCGCGATTCACGACTTCGTTCGCGGCGGCGACGACCCGGACGCCGGTCTCGACGTGTTCTGGAAACCGAACGGCCACACGCAACTGCTCGCCACCTTCAACCCGGACTTCGGCCAGGTGGAAAGTGACGACCTGGTGGTCAACTTCGATGCGACCGAAGTCTTCATCAGCGACAAGCGGCCGTTCTTCACCGAGAACCAGGGCATCTTCGAGTTCACGACGCCGTCCGACTTCAGTCAGCTGCTCTACACGCGTCGCGTCGGCGGCCCCGCAGATGACGGCAACGGTGCCGGCGACATCACCGGCGCACTGAAATTCAACGGCAGCATCGGCGCCACGAAGTACGGTTTGTTTGCCGCGGACGAGGCGGACGAGGTCGGCCGCACGTTCACAGCGCTGCGCCTGGTGCGCGACTTCAGCACGCAGAACCTCGGCCTGATGGTAACGAACGTCGACCGGCCGTTCCTCGATCGCAAGGCGACCGTGGCCGGCCTCGATCACAACTGGCGGCCAACGGCGCGCTGGAACGTACGCACTCGACTGATCGACAGCAACATCAGGGAGGCCGGTGCGACCAGCAACGACACCGGCGCGACGGTGTTGGCCGATTACGAGATGGACCACGGCTGGCGCCAGCAGTGGATCCTCATGCACTTCGGCAACGAGCTGGAGATCAACGATGCCGGATTCCTCGATCGCGCGAGCCTCAACTACGCGCACTGGCAGTTCAATCGTCGCTTCACCGATCTGCCGGCGGAGTCGCGCTACGCATCGAAGGACTGGCGCTGGCGCGGCAGCAGCGTTTACAACGATCACGGCGAGCTGCTGCGCTACCAGTTCCGCACCGGTCGCGAGAGCAGGCTGCGCAACGGCAGTTACGAGTTCGCACAGATCAACATCAACAGCGCCGGCGTCTCCGACTTGCTGACGCGCGGCAACGGCTCGGTCAACCTGCCGCCGAACTTCAACGGCTACTTCGAATTCGATCGGCCGCGCTTCGGCGGCTGGGGCTACAAGATCGAAGCGGAGGCGTACAGCGGTGGACTCGCCGGCAACGACATGGTGGGCGGCCGCCTCCAGATCACGCCGCGCTATTTCGTCAGCGACGCGCTGAGTGTGTACGTCGGCTTGGAGCTGGAGCACCTGCCGGACTGGCTGGTGTGGCAGCACGACACGCTGTTCGGCAGCTTCAACCGGCACCAGACGAACGTGAGCGCGGGCTTCGACTGGATCATGACGAGCCGTCATGAGCTGCGCCTGAAGCTGCAAGCGATCGGGCTGGATGCGCAGCTGCGCCAGGCCTATCGCGTCGACTCGAATGGCAACTCGATTCCGACCGACGAGCCGGTCAGCGATTTCAGCGTCAGCAACCTGGGCATTCAGCTGCGCTATCGCTACGAGCTCGCGCCGCTGTCCTATCTATACATCGTGTATGGGCGCGGCGGCTTCGAGCAGAACGAAACGGCGCCGGGCTCGGGCGAGGTGGTGCGCGACAGCTTCGAACTGCGCGATGATGAGCAGCTACTGATCAAGCTCAGTTATAGATTCGAAACTTAGGCCGGAAGATTTCTCGCCAAGACGCAAAGTCGCCAAGGTTGGAAATCTGAAATGGTCAGAATTTCTGCTTGACGTTCTTTGCGTCTTGGCGTCTCGGCGAGAGATCTTCTGTTTCCGTGTCGGATTCGCCCGCTGCCGTTCGTCATTAGGACAGGAAGGTGACGAATCGGGAGCTGACGTTCATGAGCGCCGTGGCCGTAACTGCTGCACTCTGGCTGAAGCGCGGGCTGGCGCTGCTGCGCAGTATCGGGCCCTACGCGGCGATCGAGATCCTGCTCCCCGGCGGCACGCTCATCGCGCTGCTGCTGTGGCTGGCGCGACAGGGCGCGTTCACGACCATCGTAGGTCGTGATCGGCCAGCGGCAGCGATCGTATGCGTTTGCCCGTCGCTTTGAAGATGGCGTTCGTGACCGCGGGTGCGACGGTGCCGACCGCAGCTTCGCCGATGCCGCCCCACTGGTCGCCGCCTGCGAGCGAGAAGTGAGTCTCGAAGCTCGGTGCTTCTGACATGCGCAGGATGCGATAGCCGTCGAAGTTGCTCTCCTGCACGACGCCATCGACGACAGTCAGCTTGCCGTACAACGCCGCGGTCAGCGCCCAGATGCTGGCGCTTTCGATCTGCTCTTCGGCCGTCAGCGGGTTCACGAGATTGCCGCAGTCCACGACGGTGACGATGCGCGGAATCTTCACGGCGCCGTCGCGCGCGACATTCACTTCCGCGACTTGCCCGATGACCGTGCCGACGCTCTCGTGAATTGCCACACCCTGCGCCGTGCCTGACGGGAGTTTGCGGCCCCAGTCCGATTTCTCTTTCAACACGGCGAGCACGCGCCGATAGCTGGCGAGATCGCTCTTCAACATCGCAGCTCGATACTCCAGCGGATCTGCCTTCGCCGCCGCCGCCAGCTCGTCGACGAACGATTCGAGCGCGAAGACGTTCTGTGTCTTGCCGACCGCGCGCCAGAACCACGAGGGCAAGTGCGTTTCCTTGCGGATGTTCGTGATGCGCTGGTTGGCGATGTCGTAAGGAATCTGCGCGAGACCGTCGACCGACGTGGGATCGACGGCGTTCGGCCCCATCGGCCGCCCGGCGGTGGACAGGATGGACGGCGTCACCGAGTGACTGAAGTACGCCGTCGGCTTGCCTGAAGTGTCGAGCGCCGCATCGAACCGCATGTGCGACATCGGCCGATAGCGGCCCATGCGCATGTCTTCTTCGCGCGACCAGATCATCTTCACGGGCACGTCGAGCGTCTTCGCGATACGCACTGCTTCGCTCGCGAAATCCGCGGGACTGCGCCGACCGAAGCCGCCGCCGAGGAAGCAATTGTGGACGTACACGTTCTCGGGCTTGGTGCCGGCAACTTCCGCGACGGGCGCCAGAATGCCGTCGGGACTTTGCGTGCTCAGCCACAGATCGACGCGATCCCCTTTGACCTGCGCCGTGCAGTTCAACGGCTCCATGCAGGCGTGCGCGAGATAGGGCACGTGATAGTCGGCACGCACCTTCTGCGGGGCGTCCTTCAACGCCGCCGCCACGTCACCCGCTTCGCGCACGAGCGTGCCCGGCGTATCGAGCGCAGCTGCGAACTCGCGATGCCACTGCTCCGACGAACTACCTGCGCCCGCACCCTTGTCCCATTCGATCGGCAGCGCTTTCGCAGCCTGCGCCGCCTGCCAATAGCTGCTCGCGACAACCGCAACGCCGGAGCCGATATCGATCGCGCTGCGCACGCCCGGCATGTTCTTGATCGCCGAGAAATCGTGACTCTTCACCTTGCCGCCGAAGACCGGGCAGTGCGCGACGGCGGCGTACAGCATGCCGGGCAAGCGCATGTCGATGCCGAACACCGCGGTGCCGTCGACCTTCGCGGGCACGTCGATACGCGGCGTCGGCTTGCCGGCGATCTTGAACTGCTGCGCCGTCTTGATCTTGATCTCCGGCACGTCAGTGACGGCAGCAGCTGCTGCGGCCAACTCGCCGTAAGCGGCCGATCGCTTGCTGGTCGTGTCGTGTACTCGACCCAGTTCGGCGCGCGTCTGGGAATGCGCGACGCCCCATGTCTTGGCAGCCGCTGCGCGCAATCGCTCGCGAGCATTCGCACCGGCTGTCTGCATCGCCACGCGCGTGCCGCGAATCGCGAAGCTGCCCACAGTCGTCATGCGTCCGTAGACATTGTTCTCGCGCAAGCTGCGATTGGACGACGCATATTCGACGCGCACCTTCTTCCAATCCACTTCGAGCTCTTCCGCAACCAGCAGCGGCAGCGAAGTGAACACGCCCTCGCCCATTTCTGCCTGCGCGCAACGAATGATGACGGAGTTGTCCGGCTCGATTGCGAGCCATGCGCTCACTTCGTTCGAGGTACCGGGATAAGGCTCGTAGGGACGCGGCTTGGCGCTGGCAGGAAAGCGGATCGCCAGCAACAGGCCTCCGGCGGCGCTCGCCGTGGCGACCACGAATTCGCGACGGTTCAGCATGACGAACCTCCTGGCGCCCGGGCCTGGTTTTGACCCGCGAGCATAGTCGAATCCCCTCGTTATTTGTGCAACGCTACGCCCCTGAAAATGCAAATGGACCCTTCGTCGCTTCCCTGCGAGGTTCTCATGGGCACGTTCCGGATACTGTTGCTCGCGATCGCGCTTCAAGGCGCGGGCATCGCGCAAGCTACTGACACACTTGCACCCTGCAAATTGCCGGGTGTGACACGCGCCGCGAAGTGCGGCAGCGTGGAAGTGCCGGAGAACTGGGACAAGCCTGCGGGCCGCAAGCTGTCGATCGCCGTCGCGGTGATCCCGGCTGAAGCAGCTGGATCGCACAACGATCCGCTCGTGCCGCTGATGGGCGGTCCGGGCGAAGCCACGATCAGCGGCGCGGCGGATTACCTGGAGCCGTGGGGCCCGATGTTGCACGACCGTGACCTGCTGCTGGTCGATCAGCGCGGAACGGGCAAATCGGGCGCTCTGACTTGCCCGCTCTTCGATCCTGAGAATCAGAGTGCGAGCCTGCGCGATCTGCTGCCGGTCGCTCCTATCGCGCGGTGTACCAAAGAGCTGAGCTCGCGCGCGGACCTGACGCAATACACGTACACGAACTTCGCGCGTGACCTCGAGCACGTGCGCCGCACGCTAGGTTACGGACAGTTGAATCTGCACGCAGGCTCGTATGGAACGCGTGGTGCGCAGTTCTATTTGCGCGCATATCCGCAGAGCGTGCGCACGGTTTACCTCGGCAGCGTCGTACCTCTCGACGTACCCACGCCACTGACCATGGCGAAGACCGCGGAGGACGTGCGCAAGCAACTGTTCGACGCGTGCGCAGCCGACACTGCATGCAGGGCGGCATTTCCGAATCTGCGGCAGGAGTTCAGTGCAATCGTGCAGCAGCTGGAGTCGGGGAAGGCGCCGATTGCGCGCGGCCGCGCTGTCGAATGGTTCAGGTCGAAGACCTATCGACCGTACAGCTCAACGGACTTGCCGTGGATGATTCATCGCGCGTACGCGGGCGACTGGAGCCCGATCATGGCGAGCATCCTGTCGGGCGCGAAAGGCGCCGATGCCGAGCTCAGCTTCGGGTTGTTCTTCGCGATCACCTGCAACGACGATGTTGCATTTATCAGCGAGGCGGACATTGCACGCGAAACCAGCGGAACATTGCTCGGCGATTATCGCGTGCGTCAGCAGCAAGCGGCCTGTCGCTACTTCCCAAAGGTTGCTCCGCCGACGGATCGCGCGCCACCCAAGTCGTCGGTGCCGACGCTATTCGTGTCCGGCGCGAACGATGCGGCGACCCCGCTCTGGTTCACTCAACGTGTCGCACCGAATTTCTCGGAGCGCGCGGAGCTCGTCGTAGTCGGGCATGGTCACACGGAGTGGAATGACTGTATCGCTGGTCTATGGGGCCAACTGGTGCGCGATGGATCCGTGCGCAACGTGCGCGGCAAGACCTGTGAAGCCGTGCCGCGCCCGCCTTTCAAGACCACTTAGCACCTACTGCTTGATCTCGGGCTCGACCAGCTGCGTCAGCAGCGTCAGCGAGTCCTGCCATCCCAGGTAGCAGGCTTCCACGGGAATCGCTTCCGGGATGCCTTCCTGCACGACGTTGAGCTCGACGCCGACCGACACCTGCTTGATCGCGATGGTCGTCACCATCTCGCCCGGCAGATTGTTGTCGTCGAAGCGGTCTGTGTGGCGGATGCGCTCGTTCGGCACCAGCTCCAGGTACTTGCCGCCGAACGAGTGGCTCTCGCCGGTCGTGAAGTTCTTGAACGACATCTTGTAGGTGCCGCCGACGCGCGGCTCGATGCTGTGCACCTTGCCGGTGAAACCATTCGGCGGCAGCCACTTGGCCATCGCATCCGGATCGAGGAACGCGCGATAGACGCGATCCGGCGTGGACTTGAGCACTCGGTGAAGCTTGACGGTACCCGTGGGCATGATCGGTCTCCTTTAAACAAGCCGAGAATTGGACAACTTCGAGCCTTCTGCCAGCAAGGACGGTCGGAGGCGGCAGGTTCCGACATGTCGAAACACGCGACTGTGGGTCGTCATGGTTATGAGAACCGCACCGGAGCCGCACCATGTGTCCGATCTGTCTGACCACCGCGACCGTCGTCGCCGCCAGCACCACCTCGGGGGCCGGCGTGCTCGGCCTCGTAGCCATCAAGGTCCGGGCCTGGCGCTGGCTGCGCCGCTGCTGGCCCCAACGCACCGGGTAGTTCAGAATCTCCTGCCTCACTTTCAATGAAAACGGCGAGGCAGGAGAACAACATGGAAACCGGTCTGCAGATCAGGTCCCTCGTCAACAAATCCGGCGTCCTTGAGGTATCGCTCGCCTCGGTCCCGACACCCGAGCCCGGCCCCGACGAAATCGTCATCCGCGTCGAAGCGACGCCGATCAATCCGTCCGACATTGCCCTCCTCCTGGGCCCGGTCGATATGGAAACCGCAAAGCAATCGGGCACGGCGGCCAGTCCGGTTCTCACCGCGAAGATTCTCGAGCGTGCGATGCCGATGATGGGTGCGCGGTTCGACCAGTCGATGCCCTGTGGCAACGAAGGCGCAGGCACGGTCGTGAAGGCGGGATCGTCGCCCGCGGCGCAAGCGCTCATGGGCAAGCTGGTCGCGGTCGCGAGCGGCTCGATGTACTCGCAGTTCAAGATCGCGAAAGCAGTCGAGGTTCTGCCGCTGCCGAGCGGTACGAGCGCCAAGCAAGCCGCGTCGTGCTTCGTGAACCCGCTGACGGCGCTGAGCATGGTGGAAGTGATGCGTCGCGAAGGTCACAAGGCGCTGGTGCACACCGCCGCTGCGTCCAACCTCGGCCAGATGCTCAACAAGATCTGCCTGAAAGACGGCGTGAGCCTGATCAGCATCGTGCGCAATGCCGAGCAGGCGAGCATCCTCAAGAAAGACGGCGCGAAGATCGTGCTCGACTCTTCTTCGCCGCGATTCATGCCGGAGCTGATCGAGGCCGTGAGCGCGACGGAAGCGACGCTGGCGTTCGACGCGATCGGCGGCGGCATGACGGCAAGCAACATCCTCACCGCGATGGAAGCGGCGGCCGCTGCGCGCCTCACCGCTTACAGCCGTTACGGCTCGAGCACGTTCAAGCAGGTCTACATCTACGGCATGCTGGACACGAGCAAGACCGAGCTGACGCGCAGCTACGGCCTCTCGTGGTCGGTGAGCGGCTGGCTGCTCACGCCGTTCCTGCAGAAGATCGGCATGGCCGACGTCAACAGACTGCGGCAACGGGTCGTCTCCGAGCTGACCACTACGTTCGCGAGTCACTACACGAAAGAGATTTCGTTGCGTGACGTGGCGACGGTGGAAGTCGCGCGGGCGTACAACCGGCGCGCGACCGGCGAGAAGTTCCTGATCGTTCCCACGCTGTAATCAGGAATTGAAGAACACGCCGAGCGCGCTGCGCTCGGTGAGTTGCTGCAGTTCGAAACCCGCGAGCGCGCTTTGTTGATGCGCGATCAGCATCCAGGACTGGCGGACGCGAACGTACGTGGAGCTGCAGCACGCGTAGTACGTGTCGGCGATCTTCGCGGCTTCCGCGTGGGCTTCGTACGCAAGGACTGCGGTTTCGGCCGCGTAGCTGAAGATCCGGTTCGAGAACGCTACGTCCGTCCAGCGCGGCGCTTTGCGCGTCCACGCCAGGCCCGCTGCGCGATCGACGATGCCGACAATCGGGAATACGAGCACGGCGTCCGGCGCGACATGTTCTTTGTAGAAATTACTACTGTCCAGCCAGAATCGGCGCTCGCATTCCCAGACTTCGTGATCGGCCATCTACGCTTTTCCCCAACCCTGTTTCCTTTCCTCAGCCGATCGTGCGTCGAGTGAACGTGACAGGGAAGCAACAGTCGAAAAAAAAGCCAGCACCGAAACAAGCGGACACTTCTGTGACGCCGCGCGAGCGCTCAAGGTTTACGAGTGTGAAGCTTGAGCATCCAATGCTCACCTGTTGCGCAAGCTGTGTCCGAAAATCCGTGCCTAGTCGCGGTCGCGCACTTGTCGCTGGATCTCATCGAGGTAGGCGTCGAGCTCGGCGATATCTTTGAAGATGCCGCCTGCGGGCACCGCCTTGACGATGTCGAGCACCTTGCGAACCGAGGGTTGCGGATTCACGATCGCGACCTTGCCTCCGCCAGGCTCGAGCGCCTTGCGCGCGCGAACGAAACAGCGAATGCCTGCGCTGCTGAGATACTCCAGCTTGCTCAGATCGAAGACCAGACGCGGCGGCGCCTTCTTCAGAACACGATCCAGCACCGCTTCGAGCTCGGGTGCCGTGGTGCTGTCGAGGCGACCCGCGAGAACGAGGGTCGAGGGATTCGAAGGCTCTGCGACGATTTCGAGAGGCATGGTGCTTCCTCGTCAGACAGTAGTTCGGTGGAGACGGATTTCCATGACGTTGTGACCATCGACGTGCGAGTAGCGGCAGCTGTCGGCCAGTTGGCGCACGAGCGTAACTCCCAGCCCGCCGACCGAGCGGTCACTGATGTCGGCGTCGAGGTCGGGTGCAGCGAGCGCGAGCGGATCGAACGGCGGACCATCGTCACGGACAGTCATGACGATCTGCGTTGGAGTCAGCTCGCAGTCCAGCGACATGCGAGAGTCGCAGCCGCGTGCGTCGAGCGAGCGCACGACGTTGGTCAGCAGCTCCTCCGCGATCAACTCGGCGTCATTGATTAGATCGGCTGCAACGGCGCGAGCAGCAAGAATCGAGCGCAGCCACTGCTGTGTCTGCGCGACGCCGACGTTCGAGATCTGCGGCTCGATGAGCCAACGCATCGCCTTTTCGCTTCTATTCCAGGTCACGCCGCGCGGAGTCCAGCTGAGTGCGAGAACCGTCAGATCATCGGCGGCACGAGCGCTGCTGGCAACCGTATCGACCACGTGACGGAGCAGCGCATCGGAGCTGCCGTCCTTCGCCTCGCTGAGCACAGTCACGAGACGCTCGGTGCCGAACTGCGCGCCGTCCGCCATCCACGCCTCGGTGACGCCGTCCGTGAACAGCACCAGCGTGTCGCCAGGAGCGAGAACTATCTCCATGGCAGTGTATTCGGCAGAAGAATCGATGCCGATTGCCGCACCGTTCTCGACGGCGAGCGATGCGACCGAGCCCTCCGCCGTGCGCAACAGGGGCGCATCGTGCCCTGCGCTCGCATAGCGAATGTGGCCGTTGCGGATGTCCAGCAGTCCGCAGCCGATCGTGATGAACATGCACGCATCGTTGTCCTCGACGAGCCGCGCATTGATCTCGTGAAGAATTCGATCGGGTGACTTGCCGCTCGTCGCCACGACTCCAAGCAGGCCGGCGAGCCGGGCCATGAAGAGCGCTGCGGGAATTCCCTTGTCCGAGACATCGGCAATGGCGAACAGCACGTGGGTGTCGTCCACGGTGAAGTAGTCGTACAAGTCGCCGCCCACCTGCTTCGCCGGCGTCAGCGCCGCCGCGGTCCGAACTTCAGGCGGAAGCGCGCGCGATCCGGGCTTCGGCAGCATCGCTTGTTGAATGCTCGCTGCGATCTGCAGCTCGTGCTCCAGTCGTGCTTGCTCGGCAAGGTTCGCGGCACGCAGCTCGATGTGATTCTTGAGCGAATCGCGCATGCGACGCAGTGCCGCCGTGAGAACGCCAACTTCGTCTCGACGTGGCGAGTCCGGCAGCGTAAAGCCGAGATGATCCTCGGACGCGGTGCCGACGGCCGCGGCCAGCTCATGCACCGGGCGCGAAATCGCAGCAGCGACGAACGAAATCGCGGCGATCAACAGCACCAGGCCGGCGGCGCCCAACCAGAGTTGTCGCCGCAGCAAACGCCGCGCTTCAGCGAGCAGCTCTGACTGAGGAAGGACCAGAACCACACGCCAGTCGAGCGTCTGCAGACTGCGTGCTGCGAGATACGCCGGTTGCGCCGTGACGCCTTTCGGCAGTAAGCGAAACGTGACGCCGTGAGCGAGCATCTGTTCGCCGATCACGCGAACTGCGTTCGCATCGAGCGATGCGTCGAAGGCCTGGAGACGACGCGGCGTCGGACCGATCGGCGTGAGAAAGGAATCCGCCGCCGGCGGTGACACCAGCCAGCCCATGCCGCCGGATCCGAGAGGCACGTCCGCTGCAGCTCTGCGCACCCAGTTCAGATCCAGGTCCGCGGTTGCGACGCCGGCAAGCACGCGCTCATCGGCCAACCGACGAAAGAACGGCACCGAATACGTGACCATCCACGCCTCGCCGCCCCCTTTGTCGAAGTACGGCAACGACCAGACTGGGAGCTGCGAGTCAGCGGCGCGGCGATACCAGGGAAGCGTAGCGTAGGCATAGCTAGCGGTGGCGAGATCGGAATATGCGACTTCGCCGCCGCGCCGAAAGAGATACGGCGCGTAGGGTTGCCTGGCGGCCGCCTTCTCGTTCGCCACTTCGACGGCGATAGTCGAGCCGTAAACATCCGGCCACGCGGCCAGGATGCCGCGAATTCGCGCTGGATATTGCTCCTGCGGCGGATCGATCTCTTCGAGCTGGCTGGCCACCGTCCGGATGCCGCCCTCGATCGGCCGGATCACTGCGTCCATTCCAGCCGCGAGGCGCGCAGCGAGTTCGTCGGCATCGCGCTCGGCATCGTGCTCCAGACGCTGCGCCGTCGCCTGGTACGACATATATAGAGCGCCGGCGTAAATCGGCATCGTCGCGGCCAGGATCCAGAACAGCATCCGGCCGCGAACCGTGCGAAACCCTGGGAAACGCCGATCCAGCATCGGCGCGCATGGTAAGGCGAGGCACGGCGCAGAGATATTGAGGGAAGGTGCAGATCCGGACCGTGCGCCTCGGCCCGGGTCCCGAGCTGCGAGTCATCCCGATCGCAGCAGGACGCCTACGCCGCCAGCAGCGCCAGGAACGCCGCGCACATCGCCGCGATGTCCGCGATCGTGCGCACGATGTGCCAGGTCCACCATGTCTGCAGGACGTCTTCGTATCCTGCCGGCAGCGCGGCCGGCTTCCAGTCGGCGATCTGCTCGTTGATCGGGGCGTTGATCGCCACGGTTACCAGAACGCCGATGACGCCCAGCAGGCACGCTGCAACGAGGCAGTAAAACACGGGTCGATCGGCTCTCATGAGTGCTGCAGTCAGGCCGGCGAGCAACGGCCCGAGTATTCCGATCATTGCGATCGGGAATGCGATCCGGCTGTCCAGGTGTTGAAAAAAGTCGACGTACGTCGCTCCCGTCATGCCGAACGGACTCTCGCCGAGCCATACCCAGAATGCCCGACCGGCGATGAGCGCGAGCAGAATCGCCGTCGCCAACAGCAGCGCACTTCGCAACATGATGCTCTTCATGACGGCTGCCCACTCAGGCTGCACTGCGCGCCGTCAGTGTCCTTGAACTTCGCCAGCTTCTGGCCGTGCAGAACAGCGGGAGGCGAAATGAAGTCGATGCCTTTGCCGCCCTTCTTCGCGAAGAACTCGTCGATGTCTGCCACGCGAAAACCCAACTCACAGCTCCCGGCGGGACGCTCGGGCGATGCCGGATGCAGCGCGAGAATCGTGCTGCCGGTTTCGAATTCACTCCAGTGTGGCGACTCGAACCGCAACTTCAGGCCGAGCTGCTCGCTGTGGAAGCGAACCGCGGCACCCATGTTCGAGACGTACTTGATGGCATAGACGAATGTGGTGGTCACGTGTGCACTCCACGTTCGGTCGAGGACGCAGTCTCGCGCCAAAGCGAGCCGATGGACAGCAACATGACGGATTCATAACGAACCATGTAAGTCCGCTAGTCCGTACGTCAGTCCTCGCTCAAATAGCCGCGCTCCAATTGCTGCTGCTGATTCTCGAAGATCGCCATCGCCGTCTTCATCCGCAGAAAGCCGAACTGCCGATAGAACGGTTCTCGTCCTGGTACGGCGTACAACAGGATCTTCTTGTGCCCACGTGACTGCTCGACGAGATAGCCGACGATCTGCTTGCCGAGCCCGGTGCCTTGGTGGCTTGGCAAGACAGCTATGTCGCAGATGTACGAGCAGTCGCCGCCATCAGCCAGCGCGCGACCTGCTGCGACAAGCTTCGAGTTCTCGTACACGAAGCACTTGAACATGCTGTTGGCGAAGACCTTCTGCAAATGTGCAGCCTTCTTATCGCCAAGCGGCGCCGCGCGGTAGAGCGCGGAAAGCTCTTCCCAATCGACTCCATCGTTGGAGTGTTTCCATTCGAGCGCCACGCCGTATCTCCTGTATCTAAATCTTTCGAGCGCGCTTGCGCGCAATTCCATCGAGATGCACTCGCCGGGCCTCAGCGCTCCGGGCTTGCTCGCGACGGCGACACGCCCGGCAATGTTTGGCGGTCGAGTATGCAAATCCCTTCGCCACTTCGTACCACCACTTCTGCTGCCACGCCGTCCAGACCTGCGCGACGCCACAGCCTTCGCAGGTGAATGGTTCGTCTCTGTAGTAGCCGCGCTCGACGAAGCTCGGCGCACCGTAGCTGTTGTTCGGAGCCAGCGCTGCAACGTTCACGCGCACTGTACCGGCCGCCGTACGCTCGGAACGGCGACGCCCTTGACGACTCTTCCTACGGCTGACCACGCGATGCTAGAACGAGCGCCCGTCGACGAACTGCCGCTTGATGGACCCCAGTTCGACACCTTCGAGGCACCGCACGTTGACCGCCGCCATTGGCGTACCGCGCGACTCGCCCAATCCAAACGGCGCGCAACCGCACTTCGGACAGAAATGATGCTTGATGGCGTGCTTGTTGAACGTATAGATCGCAACCGCTGACTCGGGCGATTGCAGCTGGAACTGGGTGCGAGGCACGAACCAGAGCAGGTAACCCTTGCGGCTGCAATGCGAGCAGTTGCATTCCATTGCCGTGTCGAAGGTGCCTTCGACTTCGAATTTGATCTGCCCGCAATGGCAACTACCTTTGTGCGTCATGACTGACTCCTCAGGCACTCTTGTTCTTCTCGTCCCAGTTCATCGGTTCCCAGAGCTCGACCTTGTTCCCGTCCGGATCCAGGATCCACGCGAACTTGCCGTTCTCGTGCGACTCAGGTCCCTGGAGCGCTTCGATGCCGCCCGCACGCAGCTGCGCCAGCAGCTCGACGAGGTTGTCGACCCGGTAGTTGATCATGAAGGACGCGCCGCTCGGACTGAACCACTGGGTGCCCTTTTCGGCGACATGCCAGACAGTGAGGCCGCGATCCTCTGCGCGATCTTCGGGCCACCTGAGAATTGCGCCGCCCCAGGCTTCCAACGGCATGCCGAGATGCTTGTGATACCAGGCTGCCAGCGCGGCGCTATCGCCAGTGCTCTTGAAAAATACGCCGCCGATTCCAGTGACTTTCGCCATCGCAGCCTCCCAGGTTGAGCGAGCGTTAATTTGCGCGTGACCCAGGGACAGATGCAATCACCTTTTTGGATGATCCGGCTGCATCCCTGCGAAAAACGAACATGCCGGCCCTACAGCGCGAAGTTCAACAGCGAACATCTGACCTTCCACCCCTCCGCGCCTTTGTCCAACACGTAGCCGGCACTCGCGCCATGCATTGACCAACTAAACGCGAGAAAGACGAACGCCTGCCTTCCATCGGTCGAGAATGCAGGCGCGAACAACGTCATGACCGTCTTCAATCGCTTGTCATCGCTGGTGTCGACCAGCATCGGCATTCGGTTCAATTCAGAGGAGGTCGCGAGTCGCCAGCGCTCGCCGCTATCGAACAGTTCCGCCGCAAGCCCACCTGTGCGATTTCTCTGAACGAAGCGGTCATAGAGATCCTGATCCGCCTGGCATGGAGGTTGGTCGTCCATCGGCGCGAGCCCGGAGAACGTCCCTTCCGGCCATGTAGCTCTCTTTGGCCGTATCACGATGATTCCATCCTCCGCCAACGATGATGTGTCCGTTCTCTTCGCGAAATGCCCAAGCACTGCAGCCATCGCGGCCTTGCTGTCGTCTACGCGACTTCCAAAGCCTACGTGACGAGCCTTCGCGCACAGGTCGGTGGCAGAGACCGTGAAAACACGACCATCGGCGACATCCCATTGCAAGAGGAAGAGCCCGGAGCCGACGTCGCGGGCAGCGGGACCCAGCCGCTTGAGGATCTCGACCACTTCCAGCTTGGATGAAATGTCGGAGAAGCGCTTGGCATCCAGCGGCACGGACTTGCTCGAGACGACCTCGTCGTGAGCAGCAGGTCGCTCACATTCGGCAGCAGCGCAGATCGCCGATGCTGCGGTAGTCGCTAACGTAACGGCGACGATCCGCAGAAAGACCTTACGCAGCAGTCGTCTGTACATCGTTGCGCGGCCTCAGCGGTACCGGCGCACCGACGTTGAATCCCCTGACCT
>Ga0207679_10001332_pt1 | contig 15616 bp, 15 predicted proteins | sample KBSC73metaG_FD_184320 | JGI IMG/M metagenome (GOLD analysis project Ga0207679, IMG submission 184320) | Corn rhizosphere microbial communities from Kellogg Biological Station, Michigan, USA - KBS C7-3 metaG (SPAdes) (version 2) | ecosystem: Host-associated > Plants > Roots > Rhizosphere > Soil ... | reverse complement strand
GTCAAGAAAGTGTATCCCCAATGCATCAAGGACAAACTCTGGTCTGCGATTCAAGTCACCACGGCGTCGAGCGTCTGTTGCGTGATGGATCTTGTGCTGCGGAATGCCCGGCCTCCGCGAGGTTTCGTGACGCAGGAATCCATCTTCTTGAAGGATTTTCTGGCGAACGATTTCGGAGTGTACTTCCGATGAGTACCATCCATGCCGCGCTCAGAGCACTGGGCATTCAGGCTGTCAATTCAGGCGGCAGCACGGGCAAGCACTGGTGGTCTGATCACGCAGCCGGGTCGTTGATCCAGTCAGTGAATCCGGCGACGGGCGAAGCCATTGCCGCCGTCCGCTCCTGTGCTCCCCAGGACTACGAGCATATCGCGACACAGGCGCGCGAGACGTTTGTGACGTGGCGCATGGTCCCTGCGCCAAAACGCGGCGAGCTCGTCCGGCTGATCGGCCAGGCCTTGCGGGACAAAAAGGACCAACTCGGGACTCTCGTCTCGCTCGAAGTGGGAAAGATCAAAGCCGAAGGCGACGGGGAAGTACAGGAAATGATCGACATGGCCGACTTTGCCGTCGGGCAATCACGAATGCTCTACGGAGCCACGATGCCCTCGGAACGGCCCGCGCACCGGATGAGCGAGCAATGGCATCCGCTGGGACCCGTCGGTGTCATCACCGCCTTCAACTTCCCGGTCGCCGTCTGGGCCTGGAACGCGTTCCTCGCCGCCATCGCCGGTGACACCGTCATCTGGAAGCCGTCGCCGAAGGCGCCGCTCTGCGCCATTGCAGTGCAGCATCTCTGTAACCACATCATGGAGCAGCAAGGATATCCGGGCGTGTTTTCCTTGTTCATCACCGAGCAGCCGTCGCTGGCGGAGACCATGGTCCGTGACCCCCGGTTGCCATTGATCTCATTCACCGGATCCGTCGCTGTGGGCCGTCACGTCGCGGCGCTGGTGGGCGAGCGCCTGGGCCGGACGCTGCTTGAGCTGAGCGGTAACAACGCCGTGATCGTTGATGAAAGCGCAGATCTGGACCTGGCAGTACGAGCCATCGTCTTCGGGGCGGTCGGAACCGCCGGCCAGCGCTGTACGACGACCCGACGGGTGCTTGTCCATGAATCGCGCGGCGAAGACCTGCTCGACCGGTTGGTCAAGGCCTACAAGCAGGTGCGCATCGGCAATCCGCTGGATGCGGATGTGCTGCTGGGCCCGCTGATCGACCACGTCGCCGTCGACACGTACCGTGCCGCGATCGACGAAATCAAGAAAGAGGGCGGCGACATTCTTTGCGGCGGGCGCGTGTTGAACCGACCAGGGTACTTCGTCGAACCCACGATTGTGCAGGCCCGGCCCGATTGGCCGCTCGTGCAGCGGGAGACTTTCGCACCGATTCTCTATGTGCTGACCTACCGCACCTTGGATGAAGCGCTGGCGATGCAGAACGGCGTGCCGCAGGGCCTGTCCTCGGCGATGTTCACGAATAATTTGCGGCACGGCGAACGCTTCCTGTCGGCGTCCGGCAGTGATTGTGGCATCGCCAATCTCAATATCGGCACGTCCGGCGCCGAGATCGGCGGCGCCTTCGGCGGCGAAAAGGAAACGGGAGGCGGCCGGGAATCCGGGTCCGACGCATGGAAGGGATACATGCGGCGGCAAACCAACACGGTGAACTGGGGCACGGATTTGCCCCTTGCGCAGGGCATCAAGTTCGGCTCGTAGCCGCGCGAGGGAGAAGGCAGGACCACGATCGATCCTCCAGGAGTAAACAATGGATACCAATCGAGAACTCGACGGCTTATTGGAACGAATGGTGACGGAATATGTGGCACGTAACCGGGCGGCGAAAATCCTGCGAGGCTTGCTCGAGGAGGCCGGTATCGGATTCTATCCGGTCGTCGACCATGTAACGTTGCGCACGATGGATATCGACCGACGCGCAGACCAATTCGTGACGCTCGGCTATGCGTACGATGAGACCCTGAACTACGACGACTGGTACGCCAAAGTCTACCGGAAAACGGGCTATCCGGCGCTCTTCGTCGATCAGGCTTATGCGGATGGTCGCGGCAAGACGAGCATCATTCCCCGCTGGGTCGCCGCCTTCGGGGATCAGGTCTTTCATCACGTCGCAGTGCGCGTGGAAGACATCGACAGGGCCGTCACCCGACTGAAGAGCAACGGCGTGGAGTTTGCCGGTACTGTCGTAGGCCCTGCCGGTGGGCAGCTGCGCCAGATCTTCTCGGCACCCGAACTCGTGGACGGGCAGCCCTTCACGGTCCTCGAGCTCGCAGAGCGGCATCGCGGCTATCAGGGATTTCTCCCGCCCCAGGCCGACAGCCTGATGAAGTCGACCGCGCCGCGATAGGTTCAGATGGAGTTCCGCGCCGCCTGCGCGGGTGCCTCTATCGTCCGCAGGAAGCTGGGGCCCTCGACCGGCAGCCGAATATCGAAGGTCGTTCCGTGCCCCGGCTCGCTTTCCACGGTAATGCATCCCCCGTGCATATCGACGACGTCCTTGACGATCTTCGTGCCCAGGCCGGTACCACCCGTCTTACTGCTCACCAGCCGGTTCGTAAACAGATGATCCCGGACGTCGGCCGGCATCCCGCTGCCCGTATCCACAACACGGAGCCGGATGAAATCGTCGCCGACCTGATGGGACCCGATGATCGTCACACGTCCGTGAGGCGGCACCTCCGGAATGGCATTATTCACAAGATTGTAGAGCAGCGAGTACAGCCGCGCTTCGTCTCCCGCAATCGCAGGCAAGGTCTGCAGCCCCTCCGTGCTGAGGCTGACCTGTCTCTGCGCCGCAGCCCCGCGTAACGATCTGACGACACTTTCCGCAATCTTCACGATCACGCAGGGTTCGAATTTTTGCGAGACACGTGTCAACGCCGCATAGTCCGCGATCGCTTTCATCCGATCCTGAATCCGGCGGGAGGTGTTTCGGAACATCGTGATCACTTCCTCGCAGGCCGAGTGGCTTTGTTCGGCGCGCGCTCGCTCCATCGCCGGCAAATGCCGGAAGACATCGTCGATCTCGTCCGCGAGGAGATCCGTGCCGGCCACCAGCGGCATCAGGAGATTCTTGACGTCGTGCGTGATTTCGCCCATCAACTTGGTGATCTCCACCCGCTGTCCCGAACGATCGATGAAGGTCGCCACCGTCTGGTCGATCTGTCCAGGTTCAAAGGGTTTGGTCATGAAATCAACGGCGCCCTCTTTCATCGCTTCGACGGCCAGCCGGATCGTGCCATAGGCCGTCACCACGACAACCGGAAGATTCGGCCATCGTTTTCTGATCAGTTTGAGCGCCTCGATGCCGTTGAGGCGGGGCATGGAGACATCGAGAAACGCGAGGTCGAGCGCATGCGATTCTACGGCCGCCAGGGCCGCCTGACCGTCACCGGCCGTCACGACCTCGTGGCCAAGCCAGCGCAGCCGTTCGGACAGACTCATTCTAATGTCGGCATCGTCGTCGGCAACCAGTATGCGAATGCCCATGGCGTTCCCTCCTGCTAGCGGTAACCCAGCAAGAAATACGCCATTTCCCGGCAACCTTGTTTTCCGAATATTTTCAGGGAAAACGCTGTAAGAACCGCGCGGACATTGAATCAGTTTCGGATGGAAGGCGGATCAAAATAGATACGCTAGCCCATGTCTTTCAACACGTGGTCGGGATTCCGGTCGCGACCGATATTCTTCATCAAGGCGTCCTGAAAAAGGACCACCACCCGTCCGCGCTGATCCTTCACAATCATGGAAGCGGAAGGTGCTTTGAACGTGGCGGGATCGCCTTCCAACCACGCGCTGCACGTGAATGACAAGGCGTCGAGGATGGTCTCGACGCGATATTCATGGCGCAGCCGGTATTGCAGCACGTCGAACTGTAAGCGGCCCACCGCCGCGACAAGCGATTCCAGATCGTTGAGGCTGCGCATAATTTGCACCGTGCCTTCTTGCGCCATCTGCTCCATTCCCTTGTCGAATGCCTTGCGCTTGCCCACGTCGGTGGGACGGATGCGCGCAAAAATCTCGGGCTGAAACTGCGGCAGCGGCTTGAACGAGAAACCACCCGTCGCCGTAATGGTGTCGCCGATGGCAAAGACGCCGGGGTTGATGATGCCGATGATGTCCCCGGGAAACGCCTCCTCGACCGTGCTGCGTTCCTGGGCCACGAGGCTGTGGGGGCGTGACAAGCGGACCTCTCGGCCCAGCCGGTGATGCTTCACCACCATATCCCGTTCAAAGCGCCCGGAACAGACGCGGAGAAACGCCGTGCTGTCTCGATGCTTCGGATTCATGTTGGCTTGTAGTTTGAACACATATGCGCTGAACGGCCGTTCGATCGGATCAATCGTCATTTCAGCGCCATCATCGCCGTCGGCCAATCGCGCGCCGGGCGACGGTGCGAGGCGCACGAAGGCGTCGAGAAAGCTTTCGACGCCGAAATTCGTCAGCGCGGAGCCGAAGAACACGGGTGTGACCTCCCCTTCCAGAAACTGCTCGTGCGAAAACGGATTGCCGGCGATAGAGAGGAGCTCCAAATCATGATCGACCTGCGCCATGACGTCAGGGGCCACGCGGTCGCTTGCAGCGAGGTCCGCCAGCTCCATGGTCTGCACGTCGACTTTCGTGGCGCCGCCGTGCGCGGTCCTGCTGAAGAGCGCCACGCGGTGATCGTCGCGTGTAATAATGCCGGTGAAGTCGCTGCCGGATCCGATCGGCCAGTTCACGGCGCTGGCATGGATCGACAAGGCCTGCTCCACCTCCGTCATCAAATCCAAGGGAGGACGCCCCGGAAGATCCATCTTGTTCACGAACGTCAGTACGGGTATACGACGCATGCGACAGACGGCAAACAGCTTCCGGGTCTGGGCTTCGACGCCTTTCGCCGCATCGATGACCATAATGGCACTGTCTGCAGCGGTGAGCGTCCGGTAGGTATCTTCCGAAAAATCCTGGTGCCCGGGGGTATCGAGGAGATTGATGACGGCATCTTTGTAAGGGAACTGCATGGCGGAAGCGGTGATGGAGATGCCGCGCTCCTGTTCCATGCCCATCCAGTCGGAGGCGGCCGTTTTTCCTCCTTTGCGGCCACGGACCATCCCCGCCGTTCGGATCAGCCCCGAGTACAGGAGCAGCTTCTCCGTCAGCGTCGTCTTTCCAGCGTCCGGATGACTGATGATGGCAAACGTGCGGCGCTTCGCCGTGGCCGTCGTCAATTCACCTTGTTCCGTCGATCCCGTGCGCATACCGTCGCGCAGCATAACACAGGAGGGGCGCACGCGGGAGACTCAACGGACGCCGGCCGGTGGTTGACAGCGGCGGCGGGAAAGCGGAGGATACAACTCGCCATTAGGTATGCTCTCTAGGAAGACGTTGAGAAGACCGTCACACATATCGGCGCTTCCCTCCTGGGTGCGGCATATCTTCCGCTTCCTTCCCGTTCCACCTTCACTGGTCTCGCGTGCCGGACCGTTCCGTCCGCCGCCCCGTCCATTGCGCACGTGGTGCGATCGCCCTGTCGAGGAGTGCGACCTAGGTCGACCCCTCGTTGCGCCGTCCCACGTGACTCCCTAGAGTCAACGTACAAGACGGAGGTCGACATGAATGTCCTGCTCGTGCATCCCGGCCCGCTCATGTATACGAAGATCTACTTGCGCCTGGAGCCCCTCGGCCTTGAGCTGGTCGCGTCGGCGGCGAGGTCACTCGGTCACCGTGTGACCCTGCTCGACCTTCAAGTCGAATCGCAGAACGACTATGTGCGGATGCTGCATGAACAGCGGCCCGACGTGGTGGGATTCTCTTGTAATTATCTGGCCAACGTGCCCGAAATTGTCGATCTGGCTAAGCTGACCAAGCAGCTCGTGCCGGGGTGCCGCATCTTCGTCGGCGGGCACAGCGCGTCGTTCGTGGCCACTGCCATTCTCGAACATGCCGACGGCGCGATCGATTGCGTGATAAAGGGAGAAGGGGAACCCGTGATCGGACCAATGCTCGCTGCGATCGACGGCGGCCCGGCCGAGCTCGGCCCCGTCCCCGGTGCGGTGACGCGTGCCGGCGAGGGGCCGGCAGTTCAAATGCTCGAACAGCTGGACGACCACCATCCAGGGCGCGATCTGCTTCGCCATCGGCGTAAATATTTCATCGGGGTGCTCGATCCCTGCGCGTCGATTGAATTTACCCGCGGGTGTCCCTGGGACTGTTCATTCTGCAGTGCGTGGACGTTCTACGGCCGGAGCTACCGGGTCCGCAGCCCTCAGGCGATCGTCGACGACCTGAGCCGCGTGCGTGAACCTGGCGTCTTCATCGTGGACGACGTCGCGTTCATCCAGGCCAAACACGGGATGGCCATCGGCGAAGCGATTGCCCGACGCGGGATCCGGAAACAATACTATCTGGAGACGCGGGGGGATGTGTTATTGCGGAACAAAGAAGTCTTCCAGTTTTGGAAAACCCTTGGACTCGCCTACATGTTCATCGGGATCGAAGCCATCGATGAGGAAGGGCTCGCGCTCCATCGGAAGCGCATCACGCTGAGCAAGAATTTCGAAGCCCTCGAGTTCGCCCGGTCGTTGGGCATCACGGTCGCCATCAATCTGATCGCCGATCCTTCATGGGACCGCCGCCGGTTCGAGGTGGTGCGCCAGTGGTGTCTGGACATTCCGGAAATCGTCAACGTGAGTGTCAACACGCCCTACCCGGGGACCGAGACCTGGCACACGGAGGCGCGGCGCATCACAACCCGGGATTATCGTCTGTATGATATCCAGCATGCCGTGCTGCCCACGCACCTGCCGCTTCCGGATTTCTATGAGGAGTTGGTCAAGACGCAGCAGGTCTTGAACACGAAGCATCTGGGATGGACCGCGCTCAAATCCACCGCCCGGATTGCCGCCGGCCATCTGTTTCGGGGGCAGACCAATTTCGTGAAGATGCTATGGAAGTTCAACAGCGTGTACAACCCCAAGCTGCAGCTGGCCGACCACGCGCGGCCGGTGACGTACCAGATGCCCCTGCCGCCGAAGCCGGTGGCCGGCATTGCCCCCCATCTGCTGTACATTCACCGTGGTCAGGGCCGGGCAGGCCGCGTGATCGACGATGCCACCGAGCAATTTGTGGAGACCACCCGCATGCGCAGCACCGCGTAGCTCATGCGGTCGCGGGCTCAACGGATCACGATGTCCGTTGAGGTTCGGCTTGCCCTTGCCACAGCATGTCGTAACCCAGCTCCCGGGTGTCGGCGCACATGGCTGCAAGCACAGAAAACTTTTTCGAAAACAGTTCATTGGCGTGCGACCGCTCGTGATCTTCAAACGAACGCCAATACGTGACGATCACATAGTGATCATCCGCTGCCTTGGAAGAGGACATCGATCCTTCCTCTGACACGAAACCTGAAAATCGGAAGACCTGCCCGGCAAGAAACCCACCCTTTTCCCCTCCGTAGGTCTCCTTGACGACGCTGCACAGTTCTCCGACGGCCAGTTCGATGTCGTCGAACGTGACTCCTGGTTTCAGCGTCACGGTGTTGAACAACATCTTGGCCCCGTATGGAAGTGTGATTGGTCCAAACATGGTATCCTCCCTCATCCAAGCTCAGGCCATCAGCCCGAACAGGCTACCGCGTCATCCACGTGCGAATGTGCGTCGCCGGTCCTACAGAGCAGCGCGCCCCGATGTGACTCCGCTCAACGCGGCATCACCCGGCGTTCACCGATCCCGAAACGCAGCGCTTCGATGTCCAACTCATGTTCGAGGCGGTGCAGCACGTCATCGCTAATCGTGCCGTCGTTACGCATGGCGATCAGCGTCGCCCGCTCGGCCGTGAGCGTCTCATGACGCAACCGGCGAAAGGCCTCGACGACCTCCGCCGTGCACTCCGGATCCACATCGCCGTTGTTCGCAAAGCGTTGCAGCCGCCGATGGTAGTGCGTACGGAGCCGTCCCACATGCTCATCGGTCGACCAGGGCTGTTTCGCCAATTCCTCCAACCGGGTCAAGGCGACCGTTGCCGCATGCTCACGTGCCAGCATTTCCTCCCGCTCCAGATCTCGATCATCGCCCTCGAGGTGCAGGGCGCGAATGAGAGGCGCGAGCGACAGTCCCTGCATCACGAGCGTCGCCAGGATCACCGAAAAGCTGATCAAGATGATCTCCGCCCGGTAGGGCAGCGGCGTTCCGGCGCTGGTCGTCAGCGGCAACGCGAGCGCCGCCGCAAGCGTGACGATGCCCCGCATGCCGGTCCACCCGATGAGAAAGATGCTCGACCAGGCCGGCATCGGGTCTCTCGTCCGGAGGCTTCGGCTGATCCAACGCGGGATGAGCGCCGCCATCGGCACCCAGCCGAAGCGGACCACGATGGCAGTCAGGCTGATGACCGCGCCCGCCGCCAGCACCGGGCCGAACTGTTCGTCAGGAATGGCCTGACGGAGCGCGCCAAGCTGCAGGCCGATGAGGATGAAAATGAACCCGTTTAAGACGAAGACGAGCAGGTCCCAGACCGCACGACCCTGTATCCGGGTGACCGGTGACACCGCCTCGCTGAAATGCTGCCGGAAGTGTAAGCCTCCTGCCACACAGGCCAGCACGGCGGACGCGTGCGCCTGTTCCCCCAAGACCCAGGCCACGTACGGGGCCAGCAACGTCATCGCGATCTCCGTAAAGCTGTCTTGGGTAATACACAAGGCCCACCGCGTCGCCATGCTGACGGCAAGCCCGATCGCCACGCCGGCAATCCCGGCAAACAGCATCTGCAGGACCGTCGGCCCAATTTCGAAGGCTCCGCCCACCGCCGCCCCCACCGCCGCCCGGTACAGGATCAACGCGGTGGCATCGTTGACCAGACTTTCACCTTCGAGAATTGTGACGATGCGGCGGGGAATACTCAATCGTCTCGCAATCGCCGTGGCAGAGACTGCATCGGGAGGAGACACAATTGCACCGAGTGCAATCGCCTCAGCCCATCCCATGCCCGGCATGAGCAGACGAGCCACGGCCGCCACAGCCCCGGTGGTCGCGAGCACCAGTCCGACCGCCAACAGCGAGATCGGACGGAGGTTGTAGCGAAATTCCCGCCATGAGGTGAAATAGGCTGCCGCCCAGAGAATCGGAGGCAGGAACACCAGGAACACGAGGTCGGGGCTCACCGTCACGACCGGCAATCCCGGTATCAGGCCCAACGTCAATCCGCCGATGACCAGCAGAATCGGATAGGGAACCACAATCTTATGGGCGAGCGTCGTGAGGGCAAGCACGACGCCAAGCAGGAGAATGACGACTTCGAGTTGATGTAACCCATCCATAACGGTCTCGATTTCGTCTGTCGACAGGTCGGCTACGCGCCAATAACGGCGGAGTCAAATGGCTCAGGAACCGTGGACAGCACAAGACCCTGCCTTAGCGGAACGTCGCCAGCATGACAAGCACGGCGCCTCCGCACGTGGCGGAAGGAAACGGACGAACGTCGGGGTTGTTACAGCTTGGGTAGCGCTCGGGATTTCTCGAAGGATACGGCGCCATCGAGCACCACGAACACGGCAAGCAACAGCAGGAGCACGCCGCCGTTGCCCCATCCGTGCGGTGACAAAATAAACGGGCTATTCGTGGTGCCGGTGAAAAGCCCGATCGCCCCGCATAGACATCCGAGGGCGGCGGCGATGCGGCCGAACGTCGTCCGCCTGAAACCTGGTTCCATGACACACCTCCCGTGGTTTCTCACCTGACGCCAGGAGAGAGCCTCCTTGTCGTGACGAGATGAGAAGGAATCGACAGAAATTGGGCGCAGGCTAGCGCCTCCTTAAATACTTGTCAATCGGAGGGTGGAAGGTGTGGGAAGGATGCGGGCTGCTTAGCGGCCCGGAGGTGCGCTATCCGGGATCTGCAAGGTGATCGAGAGCGCGGGTCCGTCAGGGGCGACCTTTGCCTCGATCTTGTCCCCGGTCTTCAACTTCCCAGAAGCGCCTTGGATCTTGGTGTCTGCAGTCACGCGGAGGCGCACCTGATGACCGGAGATTTCTCTCACCACCAACTCATCCTCTTCCCAATAGAGCACATCGCCTTTGATCTCGGAGACGGCCTTGGATTGAGCAGGTTCTGCCGATGCCGTATGGCCCATCCCGGCAAATACAAGCCAAAGAGTCAATACAAGTATCATAGACCTAGCCTCCTCCCTAGACTCAGCCTACAAATCCCCATGACCCTTGTCAAATCGCAGGAGCCTTGTCCTGAGGGCACGAGCCACAGAAATCTAGGGGTCGGACGAGACGCCAAGACCCGCGAAACACGCAATGGTGATTGAATTCAAGGAAGACAATGGCGTCGACGAACACCCAAGGAGGCTACATGAAAGCGCTCATTCATCTGGCGATTGCGCTGTTGGTGTCATTGCCCGGGCTTGTCTGGGCTGAGGATGCGGTTCACGGAGGCTACCGTGGCATCGCCACGATCTACTACACGTTCATCTGGGGGATTCTCGTCTACGGCTTGTGGGATGCCTTCGGCAAGAAGGCGTTCTATGTCGGGGCGCCGGTCATGGCCGTCATCATCTATTTGCTGCTCCCGTCAACGTGAAGTAGAAACAACGGGAGCCGGAATGGGAGACGGCATATCCGGCAGTTCGTCACCGTCAATCAAAAAGCACCAGCCCTCGTGTCAGTCGACGATCCAGATCGCCAAGCCTTTGCCATCGAGGAGCAGTTGATCGGTCACGCCGCCGCCGAAGAGCCGTTTCATCCGAGAGGTTCCGTGCCGGCCGACCACGACGGTTTCATGCCGACCGTTCCGTGCCTCTTCCAAAATATTTCTGGCGATATCGTCTTCATGCCCGATCTTCAATGACACCTGTGTCCTGTCGAATCCGGATTGTGTCAGCGTTTCGCGAGCCTGGATCAAGATTGGACACTCGGATTCTGCTTCCTGTCGAATCCAAGTTTCTTGTTCCTCACGCAATTGCTGACTCAACCGTGCTTCGTCGACGGGGTTCTCGGCTCCGCCATGTTCCAGCAGCTCTCGAGGCATGGGCTTGAGGACGTGAAAGAGCGTGATGGCGGCATTGGTCCCGCGCAGGAGTGATCCCACATACTCGACCGCGCGATGGGAGTGCTCGGACTCATCCACAGCCACAAGAATTCTCATAACGTGCTCCTTCCCAGGGTTGGCCACGGTCTCACCGGGCGTGGGTGATTGTATGCTGACCTCGGCCTCTGCAGTTCTAGGAAATTCCCTGGCGGATCATCTCCCTAGTCTCAACTGTGCATTCAAAAACAGAATTCCTTCGCGTGCTGCAAACGGAACACCATGCGAAAGCATCCCATCGCCGTTTCCATTTCTCGAAAGACCTCCTCTCATTTTTCTGCTACTCTTCCCGCATGCCTTCCCGTGCACATCATCATTCGCCTCGTCATCGCGGACCGCGGCGCCCTCGGCGGGGATCGGTCTGGCGCTTCCTGCGCTGGAGGTGGCGGGAGGTACGTGCGTTTCTTCGCGCCCTCTGGGCTTCCCATCCTGCGATCAGCCTCCCGGTCGCGGCCGTCTTGATCTTCGTGTGCTGGCTGGCCGTCAATTGGCTGTACCACACCCTCCATAAGCCCACGGAACTGTTATTTCCACTGGACAATGCGTTGGACAAGAACCTGGCGGAAACATGGCGCGAGTACGGTCCTCTGTTCCGTGAACACGCCACCGCCGTCATCACGCCGGAACTGCTTGCAGCATTGGCGTACGTCGAAGGCAGCGGGAACCCCCTTGCCCGCACGTACTGGCGCTGGCGGACATCGTGGAATCCCTTTGAATGGTACCAGCCGGCTTCGAGCGCCGTGGGCATGTACCAGATCACCTCCGGCACGTTTCAGGCCGCCAAGCACTACTGCGTTCACGACCATGTCGTCGTTGCAGAAGGACCCTGGCACGATGTCCGCGCGTGCTGGTTCAACAGTCTCTACACGCGCGTGTTGCCGAGCCATGCCATCGAGTTGACTGCGGCACTGCTCGATCGCCAGGTGACTCAGGCCGTCGGCTTCCGCCCGGCTCCGCTGCCACGCAAGCAAGACCTCGCGGCAATCATCCATCTCTGCGGCACTTCGGCGGGGCAACTCTACGCCGCCCGCGGATTCCGCCTTGTTCCGGGACAGCGCTGCGGAGACCACGACGTCCGGAGTTACCTGGCTAAGGTGCACACGGCCATGCAATATTTCGGGCGTCTCTCCGCACGCACACAAACCGGATGGTAATCTCGAAGATCAGCCCTCAAGCACCTGAATATCCAGCAACTTTCTCTCACAGACGGTCGACTGGCACGGCCGGCCTCGCCTATGGTACGTTAACTAACGCTCCCCGATTCATTCGTAAGGCAATCACATCGTGACGAACACACGCTCAGGACGCGTCCTGTCCACTATACTGTTGTTGGCGACGCTGGTGTGTGCCGGCTGCGTGGGGACGTCGCTGCTCTACAATCACGCGGATTGGCTCATTGCCAGACAAATCGACGGCTATTTCGGTCTGAATCGATCGCAGAAAACCTTTGTGTCCTCGCGGTTGAGCGGCATTCTGGCGAACCACCGCCGAGAAGCCCTTCCGCGCTACGAAGGCGTGCTGCGGCAGGCCGGAGATCGGGCGGCAGACGGGCTGACCGCCGATGATCTCGATTGGGCTTTCGGGCAATACGATCAGCTGCGAGCCGATTTGTTTCGCCGCTTCGCGACCGACGGTGCCGAATTCGTCCACCAGGTCAACGATCCACAGGTGTCGCGGCTCAAGCAGACGCTGCAGAAGAGGCTGGCACGGGAAGAAGATCTGCTCCGTGACGACGCCGCCAAGCGTCAGGCCAAACGCGTGGAACGCATGCTCGGACTTGCCCGCGAATGGATGGGCCCTCTGTCGGCCCTGCAGGAACAGGAGATCGCCAGGCTCACGATGAGCTTTCCCGATTCCTTGCCCTCATGGTACGCCCATCAAATGTATCGCCATGAACAACTTGTGGCGCTACTCGAATCCAGACAGAGCGATCAAACCGCCGCGCGGCTCGAGGCATGGCTGGTCCATCAGGACCAGGATGCCGATCCCCATTTCGCAGAAATCACGGCGCAGATGCGGCGACACATCACGGGATTGGTGATCAGCCTCGATCGTTCCGCCACTCCGACACAACGGCGTCATTTTCTCTCAAAACTGGACGAGCTCGCCTCGCTGGTGCGGCATCTCCAGGCCGCCTGATAGGCACTACTCCCCTACGAGCTGACCGGTGTCGGGATCCAGGACGGCGAGCCTGCTTCGCGGCCGGCCATTGATCGTCGTGAATTCCCCGCCCACGAACACCCTTCCTCCGGACACGACTATCGCATGCACCGGACCATTCGCCTCCGGACTCCAGGGCGTCAGCAGACCGGTCGCCTTGTCGATGGCGGCCAAACGCGCTCGGGGTTGTCCTCCAATCGTGGTAAACAAGCCGGCGACGTACAGACGCCGTCCGTCATCGAAGAGGCTCAAGACCGTATCGTTTGCGGGCAAGTCTACGCTCGTTGCCAGGCCCGCGGCACGATCCACCGCGGCCAGATTTTCGCGTGCCTGTCCTCCGATTCCATTGAAACGCCCCCCCGCATACACCACACCGTCGGACACTTGGAGCGCAAAGACCACATCGCCGGGGATGCCTCGCACCGAAGGATTCCAGGGCGTCGCGAGGCCGCTCGCCACGTCAAACCCCGCGAGATTGAACCGGACAGCCTCCTGCCCCACGAGACCCACCTGCTCAAAGCTGCCACCGACATATGCGACGGAGCCGCTGATGGCGAGCGCTTTGACCTCGCCTTCAAAGACGTTGGGATTCCAGGGCGTCGCCAGCCCCGTCGTGGCATCGACCGCCGCCAGATTTCGACGTGCCTCGCCCCTCAGACCCGTTCCCGGAACCACCACGGCATTGACGAGTTCGAACACGCCTCCCACGTAGATCACCCCGCCGGACGAGGCCAGCGCGTTGACCAAGTTCGCCGTGCCCAGCTTTGGATTCCATGGCGTAAGTTCGCCTGTGAGGTGATCAACGGCCGCCAGTCGCCAGCGTTCCGCGCCGTTCACACTGAAAAAGCTTCCCCCGATGTAGAGTGCCTGGTTCTCGAGCACCAGGGCCGTGACGGGTCCGTCCGCCGCCGGATCCCAGGACGGATCTACGGCGCCATCAACCGTGACATGCGCAAGCGTCTGCCGCGGCAACTGACCGACTCGAGTGAATTGTCCGCCGGCATACACGCCACCGTTTCCGTCCGACACCAGCGCAAAGACCGTATTGTTTGCCTCGGGAAAGGTGCTGCCGGAAGCACTTCCCCCGACGGGGTTGGTCTCGGACGAGAAAGCGGGATCGCCTCCGCCACTACACCCGGCAAGCAATCCGATCCACAGACCCAGACACACTGGGAGCGAGTTCGACCATCGCATGGCACCGGCCTGATGAAACGACATGGCCACGACCTCCGTTGAAGAACCCGAGACGTAGTCGGTGTCGACTCACCATAGAGAAACGTGGAGGCCGAGCGTACCAGGGAGTTCACCAGTCACATCCTCGTACCGCGAGGATTGACGCGGAGTCACGATGACGCTGGAGAGAGAAAACTGGGGGAAGTCCGAGTACTGTCAATAACCCTGGTGCTGATAGATTGCCGCCAATGATGCGACCCGAAGTCAAAGACTTTATGCGGATGTGCGAACGGCTGATGGGCTTGGCGCTTCAATCCGGAGAACTATCGTCTGAAGAGTGCGACATCCTTTCGTACTACGCAAAGGAATTGCACCAGACGACCCATCCCTTGTGCGAAAAGCACAAGTGCGATACGCCGGTTTCGTCACGCTGAACGATCTGCCTGAGAGGTCATCTCCGCCAGGGGGTGGAGATGAGCTCTTTTGATACCTTCGACAGCATGCCGGAGGCGGCATTGCGTACCCGTTGTCGGGTTCGCGATACGAACGGCAAGCGGTTCGAGGCGTACGGCCTACCTGAGCCGCTGCTCGAGTTCATCCAGCAAGGGCCGTTGCCCTGGAAGCAGTTTTCTTCTCGCCACCGTGAGCTCGCACCAGAGCGCACGATCGATTTCCGGAAACTCCTGCACGTGGCCCGACTTGGGCGGCCATTCCATCGAAAAGCTGTTGCTGCGGATGGAGGCGGCGTCGATGTCTCCTTCGACCGCCCACGCTCTGATGATTTTTCCGCTCGGCTGTTTGGCAGGAGTCAGTTCCAGACCACGTCCGATCAATTCCGATCCGGTCTCTTCAAAAAATTCCCGCTTCGCCACGGAAAAAGGATTTTCCCCCTCCAGATATTCTCCTTTGGGAATCGACCACGCCCCGTCATCTTTCCTGGCCCAGAACGGTCCTCCCGGATGGAGGATCAATACTTCAAGTCGCGCCTCGCGCCGCCGGTACAGCACGATCCCCGCACTCAGCTTCTTCGCCATCTGTCGTTCTTCATCAACCGCAGCTGAGAGAATTCCAGAAGGCTTCCGCCCGTTCGAAGCCAGAAAGGATCGCTCCGAGAGGTCAGCGAGCGAGGCTAAGACAGCCTAACCCCTACTTCGTCGATGTGCTTCAAGAGCTCTGCCGGGTCCTGATACACGCGATAGGCG
>Ga0207679_10001331_pt1 | contig 15616 bp, 15 predicted proteins | sample KBSC73metaG_FD_184320 | JGI IMG/M metagenome (GOLD analysis project Ga0207679, IMG submission 184320) | Corn rhizosphere microbial communities from Kellogg Biological Station, Michigan, USA - KBS C7-3 metaG (SPAdes) (version 2) | ecosystem: Host-associated > Plants > Roots > Rhizosphere > Soil ... | reverse complement strand
CCATCGTCGGGAAGATGGCGGTGCCGAAGCGGCCGCGCTTGTGGATCACGAGCTCGGGCTTGTCGATGCCCTGGAAGTAGCCGTAGTAGGCGAACGTCGATTTCTCACGCGCATGGATCGTCTTGGCGCCCACCATCATCGCGAACGAAGAGATGCGTCCATCCGCGCCGATCACGACGCGTGCGCGGGCCTGAAGGGCACGTCCTTCCGAATCGACGGCGTTGATGCCGACCACCCGACCGTCGGCCATCACGAGGCTCTTGACCGTGGTGCGCAGCCGCACGTCCACGCCTTCGCTTCTGGCGTGCTCCACTAGCAAGTGGTCGAGAAAGTGGCGGCGCGGGCCTGCGTAGTAGCCGACGACACCGCGGTCGTCGCCATGCAGCGCGATGAACCGGCGCCGCACGTCATCGATGGGCACCGGTCCCCGAAGGCGAACATCCTCGATGTTCACTTCGAGTTGGTTGAAGTAGGGTGTCGCTGCCGTGATGGCATCGGCCACGCCGAGGCGATTCAGGTACGACATGCCGCGCGGCCAGATGAAGTGGGTGGAGTTCGTGTCGCGCGGGAACGCGGCCTTGTCGACCATCAGCACGCGGTAGCCCTTGCGGGCAAGCCAGGTGGCCGTGGGGGCGCCGGCGACGCTTGCGCCAACGACGATGACGTCGAAGTCTTCCATGGGATGCTCCTTGCAATGGGCGGTCAGCCGGCCACGCGCCTGACGAAGTTCTCGAGCGACACGGTGTATTTGTCGCCGGCGTGGTGGTAGCGGACGCAGTACCGGGTGGGGTAGTAGCCGGCGCTCTGGAATTTCTCCGGCTGCTTGATGGCCTGGCAATGGCTGGGTCTGGTTTGCAGGTACGCCAGGCTGATCATCGGCTCGTAGAACGTGATCTTCGCGTCGTACGAGCCGAGGATGAACGTCTGCGTGAATGTGCCGCCATTGAATTCGGGGCTCGTTCTGTCGGCCCAGTGATTGCCCATCCTCGAAAAAGCGAGGTTGGTGTTGAAGAAGTCGGGGTGGAGATACTGCGGCGCCACCGGGCGGACGGCGATGTTGTATTGCGCGCAGTTGATCGTTCCGGGCATGCACGGTCCCACGGCGATCTTGTTGCGCTCGACGATGTCGGTCAGGTAGAAGTGAAAGTCGAAATGCCTGGCGCCATAGGTGTCCTCGGGCACATGGCCGTGTGGCTCCCAGTCGACCGAGATCCATTTGAATGGCGTGTTGGTTTCGTTGCCGAAGAACAGGATGCGGTTGTGGCCGCCGGAGCATTCATCGTGCAGGTCGATGTCGTTGTCTCCATTGAGGTCCCAGCAGTTCAGGCCATCGTTCGGCTCCTGGGGCAGGCCGGTCAAGGTGGCACGCGGAAATTCCACGCCGATGGCGTAGGGGCGTCCATTGCCATAGCGCAGGCTGTAGGTGCGCACATACCCGTTGCCGAGCGAAATTCGGTCGCCGTAGGTGGGGCGGACGGACTGGCCATAGAGTTCGAGCGCCTCGCTGCCGGCGCCATCAGGCGGTGAAGCTGGAAGTTCCGAGGCGAATGCGGGGAGGGAGAACGTTGTCAGCAATAGGGTCCGGAAAATGGAATTCATGGTCTGCCTTTGTCAATGGGACACGATGGTTCTGGCGCGGTAACCGCTCGCGCCGGCCAACCGTGTGTTCATTGCCAGCGCTGGGCAAACTTTGAATCCCGGGCAACTTTGCGTACATAGCCGGGGTGGGCTATGGGGTCAGACATATGAAGGATGGACGGTGTTCCGGAAGGGAATGCAGTGGGGAGCCGCCGGGGCACATCACCCATCGGGATGAAGTTTCCGCGTGGGCTGAATCGCGGTGTGCGTGTTCTGCGCATGTGGGCAGGGCATCTAGGCGCTGAACCGCAGCATCGAGGCGCGCATGAACTCCCTTTGCGCCGGCCGGGCCGGCTGGAGCGTTCGTTCTCGTTATCCTACGGAGATGGCAGAGCAATGGACCCTCGATGACTTGCGCGTGTTTTGCGCCGTGGTGGAAGCGGGGTCGTTGACGGCGGCGGGCGATATCGTCGGGCTCTCCCTGTCGGCCGTCAGTGGCCGTATCAAGGCGCTGGAGGAGGTGTTCGGCACGACGCTCTGCCATCGGTCGCACAAGGGGGTTCGCGTGACGCCGGCCGGGCGGCGGTTGCAGGCCCACGCGCGGGACCTGCTGGAGAAGGTGGCACTGATCACCGAGGATGTGACCGAATTCGGCACGCGCCCGCGGGGGCTGGTGCGTCTGGTTGCCAACACGACAGCGGTGACCGAGCATTTGCCGGAATTGCTGGCTGCCTTCCTGGCCGCGCACCCGAAGATCGACGTGTCGCTTGTCGAAGGTGTCAGCGCGGACGTGCTCAAGCATGTTCGCGAAGGCCAGGCCGACATCGGCATCTTCACGCCGGGTCCCCCTGTGGCAGACCTGTCGACGTTTCCGTTCCGGGAGGACCGGCTCGTGCTGATCGTGGCGAAGGGGCACCCCTGGGCAGCGCGCGCATCGATCGACTTCCACGAGTCGCTGTGGTCCGATCACGTCTGCCTCCAGCGCTCGGCCGCGCTGTTCCAGTACCTGGGGCAGCGCGCACGCGACCAGGGGCGCAACCTGAAGGGCCGCATTCACGTAGCCGGCTTCGATGCCATGGCGCGTCTGGTGGCCAGGGGCGTCGGGGTTGGCGTGATGCCGGAGTCGGCCGCCCGCCGCCTGGAGAGTGCGCAGCGCTTGAGCGTGCTGACCCTGAACGACGCATGGGCGGACAACCCGCTTCACGTGTGTGTCAGAGCCGCTCCCGAGCTGCTGTCGCCCGCGACGCGTGCCTTGCTGGAAGAGCTGGTCCACGGAGTCCTTCCGTCCGCCTGAAGGCGCCCTTCGGAAAAACGGGACCGCGGCATGACACCGCTGCGAAGAATGGGGCCCTCGGTTCACTTCACGGGTTCCCCATGCCAACTCCTTCTGCCGATCCTTCTCCGGACCGTGCCTTCGCCGGCCTCCATGCCGATCAGTCCGTCGCCACCGTGCACGAGGCGGCGGGCCGCGTGGGTGCCTTGTCGCATGCGATCAAGCCGATCGCCCGCGGCATGAGACTCTCCGGGGCGGCGTTTCCGCTCAGCCTGCGGCCGGGCGACAACCTCGCGTTGCATGAAGCGCTGTACCTGGCCCCCGCCGGCAGCGTGCTTGTGGTCGACGCGTACGACTACCTCGAAGCTGGGCCGTTCGGCGAGATCATGGCGATCGCGGCCAAGACGCAAGGAATTGCCGGGCTGGTCACGTCCGGTTCGGTGCGGGATCTCGATGCCATTGCCGCAGTGGGCTTTCCTGTGTTCTCCAAAGGCATCTGTGTGAAGGGCACGGACAAGCACGTGCCCGCCCATCTGGGGCGGGCGGTCGTGATCGATGGCGTGGAGGTCCGTCCGGGCGACTGGGTGCTGGGCGACAGCGACGGGGTCGTGGTTGTCCCCGGACAGCAGGCCGATCTCGTGCTCCAGCGGGCCATCGAACGCGATGCCAAGGAACGGAGGGTCATGGACCTCGTGCGGCAGGGCCAGCGCACGCTGGACATCTACGACTTCGGCTCGAAGGCAGTGAACACATGAACGCCAGTCGGTTTGACCGCGACTACCGGGGCCGCCTGGAGGCCCTAGCCACCTCGAACCTCAGTGATGCGCTGGATCGGCTCGGGATCAGGCTGGGCGCCGTGGCTGGCCTCGTGCCGCGGTGGGGCCGGACCAAGGTGGTCGGCCGTGCGGTGACCATCCGCATGACCGCCGCCGGTGCGGCCCCGGCCGTCGCGCACCTCGGCGTGGATGCGATTGCGGCGAGCGAAGCCGGCGATGTCATCGTGGTCGACAACCGCGGCGACTTGCACCACAACTGCTGGGGCGAGATCCTGGCGATGGCGGCGCTGCGCAAAGGTGTCGCCGGGGTCGTGGTCGATGGCGCGGTTCGCGATGTCGATGCCTGCGAAGCGTTCGGCTTCGCCGTGCACGCCCGCGGCACCGTGCCGAGCACGGCCCGCGGCCGCATCGTGCAGGAGGCCTGGAATGTACCAGTTCGCCTTGGAGATGCGCCCGTGCGGCCTGGGGATGTCGTCGTGGCCGACGTCAATGGCGTTGTCGTCATCCCGATCGAGCGCCTTGCCGAGGTGGTCTCTGCGGCCGAGGACATTCTGGCGAAAGAGATGGCCATGGTCGACGCGCTGCGCTCGGGAGAATCCATCGTCGATGTCGACCGGCGCTTCAACTATGAACACATGCTGCGCCCGCCCGCACTCGACAGGAGCTGATCGATGACGCTGCCACTGAATGAATCCACCGCGGACGACCGACTGGTCGCCGCCTTCTCTCGGCTCGACACCGCCAGCGTGTCTGACGCCATGGACAAGCTCGGGCTCGCCGCCGGCTGCCTCGGGATCGCGGCCGTCGTGCCCGGCGCACGTTTTGCCGGACGGGCCTTCACCGTGAAGTACCGCCTGTGCGGCACGGTGGAGCGCGGCTCGGTCGGCGATTTCCTGGACGATGTGCCCGCGGGTCACGTCGTCGTGATCGACAACGCCGGCCGGACCGACTGCACGGTGTGGGGCGACATCATGACGACGCTCGCCCACCACAACGGTGTGGCGGCCACCGTCATCGATGGCGTTTGCCGCGATGTTCCGAAGATTCGAGAACTGCGTTACCCGATCTTCGCGCGGGGGACGTACATGATGACGGGCAAAGACCGCGTCGAGCTGGAGGAGCTGAACGTTCCCGTCAATGTGGCGCAACGCCAGGTGCGGCCGGGAGACATCGTGCTGGGTGATGACTCGGGTGTCGTCGTGGTCCCGGCTTCGAGGGCTGAAGAAGTTCTTGGCGCGGCCCAGCAGATCGAGCGGACGGAGCAGGAGATCCTGCGCAGGATTGCCGCAGGGGCGTCTCTGCGCGACGCCCGTGCGGCGCTGAACTACCACGCGCTGCAAACCCCAGTGGAGGCCGTACGATGACTGTTCGCGACCAGACCCGGACGTCGCGCACCCTGGCCGGGATCGCCACCTCCCCGTTGTTCGGCATGCTGGCCAAGGCCGGACGTCTGAAGGCCGCCGGTCGGCCGGTGATCTCGCTCACGGCGGGCGAACCCGACTTTGATACGCCAGCCCACATCGTGGCCGCCGCGAAGGCCGCCATGGACGCCGGACAGACGCGCTATACGCCTGTTGCAGGAACCCCCTCGCTCAAGGCGGCCATCGCCACCAAACTGCAGCGAGACAACGGGCTGACGTACGCTCTGCAGGAGATCATCGCGACCACGGGCGCCAAGCAGGCCTTGTTCAACTTCTGTCTGGCCACGCTCGATCCGGGCGACGAGGTCATCTTTGCTGCACCGTACTGGCCGTCTTATGTCGACATGGTGCGCCTGGCCGGTGGGCGAGAGGTGATCGTCCCGACGTCAGCCGACGAGAACTTCCGCTTCCATCCGGAAGCCTTGCAGGCGGTCCTTACCCCGAGAACCAAGGCGGTGTTCTTCAACAGCCCGGGAAATCCGTCGGGGGCGCTCTACAGCGCCGACGACTGGCAGGCCCTTGCACGGGTGCTGCAGCGACACCCACGCGTGCTGCTCGTCAGCGACGAGATCTATGAGCACATCCGGTTCGACGACGGGCCGCATGTGGGACTGCTCAATGCGGTGCCCGGTCTGCGTGACCGCACCGTGCTCATCAACGGGGTGTCGAAGTCGTACGCCATGACCGGCTGGCGCATTGGCTTTGCCGCGGGCCCGCGCGACTTGATCGATGCGATGGAGGCGGTTCAATCGCACAGCACGTCAAACCCTTGCTCCGTGGCCCAGGCTGCGGCCGGCGAGGCGCTCAGCGGGGACCAGTCGTCTGTGCGCCGCATGGCCGAGGTCTTCAGGGGCCGCCACGCCCGGCTGGTGAACGCGCTCCAGCGCGTACCGGGACTCGGCTGCCGGCCCGCCGGTGGTGCGTTCTATCTGATGCTCGATGCCCGCGGCTTGATCGAAGCGCATCGGCGCGGGCGTGACGATCCAAGCTTCGGCGATGTGGCACTCACGGACTGGCTCCTGGAGCGCCATGACTTGGCCCTGGCCGCGGGCAGCTGGTTCGGGGCGCCGGGCTTTCTGCGTTGTTCTTTTGCGGCCAGTGATGCCGCGCTCGATGAAGCGGTGCGTCGCCTGATGGAAGCCTCACACGAGGTTCATGCTTCAGGGCCCTGAGGAACTCAACTGTCTGCCTGAGCGCTGCGGGCGACTGCCGTCGCGGCTGCGGCCATCGCCAACGGCGCGGTCCACGCACCGACCACCGCGCCCGTCAGGTGTCCCACGGTCACCGCCGCGTCGCTGGCAGCACGTGCAAGCAACGTCGTTGCGTCTTCCTGAAGCATGTCGGCTTCTGTTGTGCTCCACGCGCTTGCCGCGTCGCGCCCGGGCAGGAGAATGAAGGATGGTTGGTTCATGAAAATCTCCTTGGCTGGCGTGAGAAATTTTGAAGTCCGGTGTGTCCCCTTCGGGCAAGCGACGTTCCCGAAGTCTTCCAAGGGCCTGCTGACCTATCGCGAAAGAGACTGCGCGCGGGTTGCCGCCCTGGCCTGCCTCACCCATGCCACCAGGCCGTCGGGCGGCAGCGGTCGGGCAAAGTGGAATCCCTGGAGTTCGTTGCAGCCCGCATCCCGGAGCAGGCAGGCCACGCTCTCGCTCTCCACGCCTTCGGCCACCACTTCCAGCCCGAGGGCATGGCCGAGGCCGATGATGGCGTGCGTGATGGCGTTGTGGGCCTTGTTGTTCATCACATCGCGAACAAAGCTTTGGTCGATCTTGAGCCGATCGATCGGGAAACGGTGCAGGTAAGTGAGGCTTGAGTAACCGGTGCCGAAGTCGTCGATGGCCAACTGCACGTTGAGCTTCTTGAGCGCGTTGAGCTGTTCCATCGTTTCGCCCACCGATTCGAGCAGCATCGATTCGGTGAGTTCGAGTTCGATGGTCGACGGATCGCAATGGTATTTTTTCATTGCATCGGACAAATGCTCCACCAGTGAAGCATCGCGCAGTTGCACGGCCGACAGGTTGATCGACACCCGGAGGTTTCCGATTCCCTGCCGGCGCCATTGCGCCTGCTGCCGGCACGCCTGGACGATGACCCAGGCGCCGATCGGAACGATGAGGCGGGATTCCTCCGCGACGCTGATGAACTCGGCCGGTGACATCGGCCCGAGTTCGGCCGAGTGCCAACGCAAGAGGGCCTCCACGGCCACCAGATCGCCGGTCTTTGCGGACACGCGAGGCTGGTAGTGCAGACTCAGCTCGTTGCGTTCGATCGCCTGGCGCAGGCACGACTCGATGCGAAGCCGGCGATGGGCCCGTTCATTCAGTTCCGGCTTGAAGAACTGGGCGCTGTCGCGGCCCGAGGCCTTCGCCTGGTACATCGCGGCATCGGCATGGCGCATCAACTCGTCGATGTCCCGCGAGTCGTCCGGGAAGATGGCGATGCCCACGCTGCACGAGACATGCAGATCGGCGCCTGCCGCCCGATGCACCGTTCGTATCAGGGGAATGAGCCGGCGTTCCACGAGGTTGGAGATGTCGTCGGTGCCGGCCACCCCGCTCAAGGCCACGACGAACTCGTCACCCCCGAAACGGCTCACGGTGTCCCCGTCGCGCATGATCTCCTGCAAACGCTGACTGACCGACTTGAGCAGCGCATCGCCGACATGGTGGCCGAGCGAATCGTTGATCGTCTTGAAGCGGTCGAGATCGATGAAGAGGACGGCCACCCGCTGCTGGTCACGCCGCGCGTGCTGTATGGCCAGGCGCAGTCGTTCGGTGAAAAGCGTGCGGTTGGGCAGGCCCGTCAGCACGTCGTGATGGGCAAGGTAGTGGATCTGCGCTTCGCTGGCCTTGCGGTCGGTGATGTCCAGGGAACTGCAGATGTAATGAGAGACCGCGCCGTCTTTCTCCCGCACGGCATTGGCGCTCACCCACGCCGGATAGGTGCTGTCGGTCCGGCGCCGGAGCTGCATTTCCCCTTGCCAGCTGCCACGCTTGTCGAGCGCGGCCCACATCGCCGCATGCATGTCCGCTTCCCGGTCTGCGCACAGGAGGTGCATTGCCTGGCCCAGGACGTCTGTCGCCTCGTAACCCGTCTGACGGCGAAACGCGGGGTTGACGGTGAGGATGCGGCGGTCGGCATTCATGATCAGAATGCTTTCCGAGGAAGACTCGAACACTTTGGCCCACAGCTCGAGGCGGGCCTCCATTTGTTTGAGCTGGGTGATGGGCGTGAATGCCGTCACGACCGCATTGCGGCCCTGGTACACGAGTTGGCGCGCTGACAAGACCGCCCAGGTGGGCTCCCGCCCGCCATGCCAGCGGACCTTGAACTCCGTCACACAGCCGCGGTCCGAAAGCTCCTGGAAGAAGCGGGCACGCACAGCCCCTTCCAGCCCGTTGGCCCACGGGTCCCTCTTCAGGCCGCCGAGCCACGCTTGCGCCGGCGTGTTCGCATGCAAAACATCATGTCCGGGAATCTCGGTCACCATCAACGGCATGGGGAAGTCCTCCACCAGACGCTGTTGAGCCTGGGCCGCCCGGGCAGCCGATGCCAATTCCTGCTGCACGACCCGTTGTTCGCCCAGCTCGGCCAGCATGCCGTTGAAACGCATCATCAAACGACCGATTTCATCTTCGCTCGGCCAGACGGCGCGCAGGCTGTGATCGCCGGTGCGTTTGACTTCGTCTGCGACATCGGACAGGCACCGCAGCGGCCGGGTGATCTGTCGGGCCACGAAAAATACCGCGGTCAGGATGAGCAGCAGCAGTGAGAGCGCGGTGCCCAGATGCCACCACATGCGGTTGAAAAATCGCGTGACGCGCTCATGAAGCAACCGATCGAGCTCGCTGATGGCGGCGGCCCAATGGCTTGCGAACGTCTCCAGCAGCCAGCGTTGCTCGACCTGAGGCCCTGAGCTGGACCACGATCCGGGCATCGATTCACGGCAGGCTCGGCGAAAGCGGTCAATGTCTTCGAACAGCTGCGCCGTGCCCGTGGCGAGCGCGTTCTTGAGGCGGTCGTCGCCTGCGGCGGCGAAGGCTTCGGAAAGATCGGACTCGATGGCTTTGACGATGGTGGCCAGGCGGTCTTCGAGCACAAGATAGCGGCTGTCGCCTCTCGTGCCGGCCTGGCGCGCCTGGGCGGACATCTGCAGCACGATGTCGAGCAGCTCCGGGTAGCGCAGCAAGGCCACGGACATCGTGTAGTAGCTGTCCAGGTCCGGATCCAGGATGAGGTTCGACTGGTTCGCAATGCGGGTGAGGAGCGCCCGCCCATGGTCGAAGGCAATCCGGCGCCTTCCAGCGTCAAGGGGCATCGGGCTCAGCTCGCGGAGCGATTCCACGAACTGCCGACTGAGCTCGTCGCTCTTCATGTCGGGCCCGTGGCGTTGTTGCGCCTGCACGAGGGCGTCCGGGTTCACTTCGCCCTGCGCCAGCTTGACCAGCGCTGTGGACACCTCGGCAAGGTACGCCGCGCCGGTGATCTCCTTGCGGGCGAAGTTGATGGCGATGAACTTCTCGTGGATGAGAATGCCGCTGACGAAGATGACGGCCGACAGGTCAAGCAGATAGATGAGCATCAACTTGCGGCTGACGCTCAATCGCCCCATGAACCGCGACATGATGGTCGCCAGGCGCCCTCCGGCCGGATATGGCATCGGGTCTGCCGGGCTTCGATCGGGCGTCATGGGTACTGCAGGGGCCGCCGAATATCTCAGCGCAGACGGTGCATATTGTTTGGGAAGTCCGGCAGGGCATTATGAGCATGCCCGGGCGGCAGTGCCGGTCCCCCGCGCCATGCCGCCCGCAGCGATCGCGCAAGAAGTCACGAATGCGAAGTGGCGCTGCTGAAACGACGTGCGCGCCCCGTTGGCGCACGCTGCCGCCCGCCACATCAGTTGCCCTGTGGATCACTTCCTGGCACTGACGGACGTCTTCAGCTCCCGCGCCTGCTGCAGATGCTGTTCGAGCGTGGGCAGGGTCTTGCTGGCCCAGGCTTTGACGTCCGCATCCTTGGCGTCTTTGGCGGCCTTCTGGAACAGTTTGACGGTGTCCTCGTGGGCCTTCACACCCAGATCGTCGGCGAATCTCTGATCGAACTGACTGCCGTCCGCCGCTTCGAGCTTCTTGAGTCTGCCCTTTTGAGCGGTCGAGGGCTCCGAAGGCACTTGGACGCCCTTCGACGCGGCGAGCGCATTGAGCTCCGAGCCCGCTTTCGTGTGGTCGTCGATCATCTGCTTGGCAAAGGCCTTCACCTTGTCGTTCGTGGCTTTGCGCTCGGCCAGTTTGCTGCCTTCCACTTCCGCGTGGCCGTTCTCGGCGGCCTGCTTGAGAAAGGCCTCGTCCTGTCGGGCCAGGCGGGTCGGGGACGACTTGGTCGCGGTGGCGGCCGGGGCGGAGGCGGGCGGGGTTTGCGTCCATCCGCTTTCCGTCAGGGCGAGCATCGTCACCATGGCCAGTGCCGTGCGAGTCATTGTCAGGCGCTGCATGAGTATCTCCTTGAAGGCTGGGTCGAACAGAGGGCCGGCAACCGATGTTCCCGGCATCAGGGGGCCGGGCGAGGAACCGGGCGGGCGGCGCGCATCGCACGGGCGAATTCTTCGATGAAGGCGCTCGCCAGCACGGCGCCGATGCCGGGAATGAGCAGCCAGACGGAGGGGGGAAGCGGGTCGAGCCGCGGTGCAAAGCGCCAGTCGGGAGCCTGGATGCCCAATCCCAGGATGGCCAGCGCCTGACCCTGGTGGATGACGGCCAGTGCGACCCATGCCGCCCATGGCATCGCATGCTGCACGCCGTGGACCCATTGTTCCAACGGCGGAATCCGCCTGAGGCGTTCCGCGTAGACGAGGTCGGCCACCATCGTCGCTTCGTGAAGCAGGCACAGCACGAGCAGCGTGGCGAGCACGCCAGCGTTGATGTGCAGCAGCGCAGCGAAGGTGACGCCGATGCCCAGTTCGGCGAGCATCGCCAGGTGCAAAGCCGACTCTGGCCACCCGGCGCTGTGCTCGATTCGCAGCCGGCGGTGGCACCACCAATCCGCCAGGCCCGAGCCGGCCCACAGGGGCAGCAGCCCCCAGACCAGCACATGGACGAGGGCGACGGCGGTGGGGTCGGTGTGATCGGTCATCGGGTCGGGACTCCATGCCCCACGGGCATCGTCGTGAGCGGGCAGCAACATGCGTTCCCATGAACGGATGCGGAATGCGGCTTGCTGCATCGTCGGCTGGGGAGGGGCCATCGGCGCAAAGGAGGCGTTCATGCGCGACAAACCCCGGCGCGGTGCGGTCCACTGCCGGCCAGCGATTCGAGCGTGACCATGCGCGTGCTCGTTGTGGGCGCCACGGGCTTCATCGGACGCCGTCTCGTCCCTGCGCTGCAGGCGGTCGGCCACACGGTCGTGGCGGCTTCACGCCATGCGGCCGCCAACACACCCGCTTCGCGGCAGGTGGACTTCTCCCGCCTGCTTCGGCCGGAGGACTGGTCTTCTTTGCTTCGCGACGTGGACGCCGTCATCAATGCAGTGGGCATCTTCCGGGCGGATGCACACCGGACGCTTCAGCTCATGCACGTCGACGCACCGCGGGCATTGTTCGAGGCCTGTGTGGCCTGCGGCGTCGCTCGCGTGGTGCAGATCTCCGCGCTGGGCGCCGATGATGCCGCGGCTTCGGCGTACCACGTCACGAAGCGGGCCGCCGACCAGGCCTTGCTGTGCCTGCCGCTGGCCGCCACCGTGGTGCAGCCGTCACTCGTGTTCGGGTCCGGCGGAGCCAGCGCGCGGATGTTTTCGACGTGGGCGGCGCTGCCGGTGGTGCCCGTGCCCGGCCGCGGCGATCAGCGCATCCAGCCCGTGCACGTGGATGATGCGGTCGATGCCATCGTGGCGGTGCTCGACGACCGGTCCACGGTGGGCAAGACCATCCCGATCGTCGGCCCCTTGCCGTTGCCCCTGCGGGACTACCTCATCGAATTGCGGGCAGCGCTCGGCCTTGCGCGCGCACCGGTCTGGCCGGTGCCCATGGCGCTCGTGCGCCTTGTTGCGGGCTGGGGCGGCCGGATCACGGGCGGACTGATCGACAAAGACGCACTCGGCATGCTCGAGCGCGGCAACACGGCCGACCCTGCGGCCATCGAACGCCTGCTCGGTCGCACACCGCGTCCGGTTCGTCACTTCTGTGACGAGGCGCCGTCGCTGTGGCGCACGTGGGCCCTGGCCGGGTGGGCGCTGCCGCTGTTGCGAGTGGCCGTGGCCGTCGTGTGGATCGTCACGGGCATCTTGTCGCTCGGCGTGTTTCCCGTCGACCAGAGCCGGGATCTGCTGGCACGTGTGGGCGCACAAGGCGGCATGGCCACGCTGCTGCTCTACGGGGCCGCGGTGACGGACCTGCTGCTGGGCCTGGCGACCCTCTTGATCCCACGTTCAGGTGCGATGTGGGCCAGCCAGTTGGCCCTCATCCTTGGCTACACGGCGCTGATTTCATGGCGCCTGCCGGAGTTCTGGCTGCACCCCTTCGGCCCGATCCTGAAAAACGTGCCGATGCTCGCCGCCATCGCGGTGCTCTGGGCGATGAAGGACACACGCTGATGGACTACCTGATTGCCAAATGGCTGCACATCCTGTCCTCGACCGTGCTGTTCGGCACGGGCATCGGCTCGGCCTACTACATGCTCAGGGCGTGTCTCACCGCCAGACGGGAGGGCGGGCAAGCCGCCGCCGTGGCCATGGTGGTCGGCCATGTCGTGCAGGCCGACTGGCTGTTCACCACCACCACCATCGTCTTTCAGCCCTTGAGCGGCTGGTACCTGGCGCGCGAGGTCGGTTACCCGTTGACCGCCCCCTGGCTGCTGTGGTCCTACGTCTTGTACGTGCTTGCCGGCGCCTGCTGGTTGCCGGTCGTGTGGATTCAGCTGCGAATGCGCGACATGGCCCGCGAGGCCGCCACGGCGGGCACGCCGCTGCCTTCTCATTTCTGGCGCCTGTTCACCATCTGGTTCGCGCTCGGCATTCCGGCGTTCCTCGCGCTCGTGGTGGTGTTCTGGCTGATGGTGGCAAGGCCTTCGTGAACGCTTGCACGCGGCGGAACGCCGCTTGCCGAAGGTCTCCAACGGAATGCCAGGAGAGTGTCATGGAAAGTTCAGTGAAATTGCTCGGCCACCCGGCCCATCAGATGCTGGTGGTGTTTCCTGCAGGTCTGCTTGTCACATCCCTCGTCTTCGACGTGTTGTACCGGATCAGTGACTTGCCCGAGCTGGCCGTGGTCGCGTACTACCTGATCGCCGCGGGCATCATCGGCGGCCTGCTGGCCGCACCGTTCGGCCTCATCGACTGGCTCAAGATTCCCCGGGACACGCGCGCGCGTGCCGTCGGTGCGGCGCATGGCATCGGCAATGTGACCGTGGTCCTGCTGTTCATCGTCAGCTTTGTCATGCGCATGGACGCACCCCATGCGCCGGGCCTCATCGCCCACATCTTCTCCGCGGTCGGCACGCTGCTGCTCCTCGTCACCGCATGGCTCGGCGGCGAGCTCATCGACCGGCTCGGCGTGGGCATCTGCGATGACACGGGGCTCAACGCGCCCAGCACCTTGCGGCGGCCGCACACCGAAACCAAGATCGCCGGCCGGTGACAGCAGCTCCGGAATGGCCATGAACGGGAAACGCTCCATGCTGGCCCCTGGCGTGCTCGCCGGTGCGGCGGCCGGCATTTGTTCGCTGTTGGCACTCGCTGTCCGCGGGCGCGTCGAATTGAAGTCCGCAGTGGCGCCGGTCAATGCGCCCAGCCACTGGCTGTGGGGTGATGCGGCGCTGCGCCAGCGGAAATGGTCGTGGCGCTACACAGGCGCCGGTTTGGCGGTCCACCAGGCATCGGCTGTGATGTGGGGTCTCTGGCACGCGCGGCGCTCATCGCAACCGCCCGCGCCGCTGCGCGATGCGGCCGTCACGACGGCGACTGCCGCATTGGTGGACCTCGCTCTGACGCCCCGTCGCTTCACCCCCGGTTTCGAGCAGCGCCTGAGCCCGAGAGGGCTGGCATGGGTCTACGCGGCATTCGCGGTCGGGCTGGCGCTGGGCAGCCGAGCGGGACGGCCCTCATCAGCGGGCAGCGGGCGCCCCATGCCGCGAGGCCCGGTGTGATCCGTCAACCACCACCGATGCCGACGGTGACGGAACCGGTGCCCGCGCACGCCGGGCAATCGCCGCCACCGGCGGAACGGCCGGTACCGCCACACGTGGGACAGACTTTTTCGCCGGTACCCGGTGTCCCGGCCGGCGCTTCATCGCCCGGTGCCATCGGGGGCGTCGGCCTGGTTGCGTCCTGGTCACCCGGCGTGGCCGGCGGCTTGCTCGAATGGGGTTGGGTCATGGTCAACTCCTTCGACCTCGGCTTCGGCTCATCGCTTGCGGGTGCGAGGTCATGTGGTCTCCCCGGGGGCCGGCCAGTGGAGGGGCCGGCGCATCTGGCGGGGCAATCGGGATTCCTCGTTGCGGCGACCGGGCCGTTCCGGGGGGAACTTTGGCATGGCCATTGCCAAGGAGATGAACATGCGATCAACGAATGTCACCTTGCCCATCGCGGCAGCCGTGCTGGGGCTTGCCTTGGGTTGCAGTCCGCGTGAGAAGGAACCCACCGGAGCGCCCGGCACCACCACGGGCCGGAGCAGCAACGATGGGGCGGCCTCGGGTTCACAAGCTCCTTCGGGCGGCACCACGTCCGGCTCGTCCACCAGGGGCACCAACAGCAGTCAAGGCGCTTCTGGTGAAGGCACGCCTGTATCGCCACCGGGGTCAGCCGCCTCCTTTTAGCCGCGGGGCCAGGTCTCGCCGGTGGACGCATGTCTCCATGCGTTTGTCCCTGATTCAGCTCAGCGCGGGCGGAACGTCACCACGACCAGAGGCGGTGCCGTCCCCTTGTCATCCAGCGGGAGTCGGCGAGTCTTTGCGACGGCCGTCATCACCGCATCATCCCAGGCCGTGTCGCCGCTGCGTGTGCGCAGGCGGCTCGATGTGATGAGGCCGTCGGGCGCGACCGTCAGTTCCACCTCGGCAACCGGGTTGCGCTCGCCCCCCACAAAGGCAATGTTCGTCCTGATGGCCGCTGCCACGCGTTTGGCGTAGGCATCTTCCGGCTTCACTGCAGGGGTCGCTGCTGGAATGGGGACCATGTTGAACGTGGCGACTTCCCCTTCTGGAAACCGCATGACCAGCGCATAGGTCATGGGAACCCCGCAATGGCTCGCACGCCATTGCTCACGCACGATCCGCATTTCACGCTGGGTCTTCGGATCGGTCACGGGCGGGAATTTCCAGTCCGCCGGTGGCGGGGCGACGGTCAACTTGTCGATGTCGCCGCAGTTGGCGTGCTTGATCGCCGCTTCCTGCATGCGCCTCAGGATCTTGGTGCGCTGTTCGAGGGTGGTTTCCGTGGGCGTGGTCAATGCCGCCGCCACGGCGTCCAGCGCTTCAGTCACGGGCCATGGAGACTTGCCGCTCGCGGCGCGAACCCCCACCCAGGGGTCCGGTGCGGCGTCACTCAATCGCCATTCGTAGCTGATGAACGCCGTCGAGCGA
>Ga0207679_10001326_pt1 | contig 15648 bp, 14 predicted proteins | sample KBSC73metaG_FD_184320 | JGI IMG/M metagenome (GOLD analysis project Ga0207679, IMG submission 184320) | Corn rhizosphere microbial communities from Kellogg Biological Station, Michigan, USA - KBS C7-3 metaG (SPAdes) (version 2) | ecosystem: Host-associated > Plants > Roots > Rhizosphere > Soil ... | reverse complement strand
CAGGCCAGCGGTCCGATCGCTCAAGTGAAACCCTGAAATGCCCGCTCCTTTCGAAGCTCGCAATATCGGAAAAGACTTTGACTGGGCTTTGTTTGCCGCCGCGCTCGCTCTGGCTCTGATCGGGCTTACCGAGATCGACGGGCTGGCGTTCTATAATGCGGGACCCGAGGCCGGAGCCAGCCAGTCCCATAAACATTTGCAATTGGTGCCGTTCAACCCGACCATCACGCCGCTGCCAATCGACCCGCTCTTGCGCTTCCCTCAATCCGATGGAATGGTCGATGCCGTAGCTGGCCTGCCCTTTCGTCATGTCGGTTCGCCGATGGATCCAGACTGGACCAATCCGGAAAAGCACAGCGGCGCTTCCTTGCATGCCAGCTATCGCAAGCTGCTTGGCGCGGCCGGTCTCGCGGTTGATCCAACTGTGGGCAGTCATAGACCGACCGCTCCCTACAACCTGCTCGTCACTCGAAATTGGATGCTGCTTGTGCCACGGTCGCAAGAATGCTTCGAAGGCATCTCGATCAACGCGTTGGGCTTTGCCGGAGCATTCCTCGTGAAGAACGAGCAGCAACTTGCAACGCTGCGAAGGTTCGGTCCTGTACACGCCCTTCAACAGGTGACCGCCGCATCTCAGTAGTGCAGATAAAAAGGGCACGCAGGGAGAAGGAACCCCGGTCAGAAACCAGTTCGCGGCGCGTGGCGGCGCCAGAATGGTTTGAGATGCCGGAAGACCACGCTCTTCGTCTTGATGGTCCCGGGCATGTACTGTGAGTGGATGTGTCAAGCAAGAGGACAGGAATATGGAGAGATGATTTGAGCATTTCGTCCTATTGACTCATACCTATCAATCGCTTAGGCTGTTGCCCCCACACTGGCTTTCACAAAAGGAGTGATCATGACGCGACAGAACGTTGATTGGAGGCATGGATTGGGTCTGGCAACGACCGTGCTTGCGATGTCTGCTTTGGTGATCACGGATGGCCTGCAATGGACGTCGGCACCGGCCTACGCAAACGAGCGGCGTGAGGAACGCAGAGACGATCGGGGTGACCGGCGAGATGACCGTGGAGAGGCGCGGGATACGCGGCAAGAGGGCCGAGAGGCAGCCAGGGAGGCGAAGCAAGAATGCAAGAAAGCCGACGATAAAAGTAATCGGGAGTGTCGGCAGGAAAAGCGAGATACGAAGGACGATGCACGCGACGCGGCCAGGGACATCAAGCGAGACTAGTCACGAGGTTTCATCCTGAGTCAGTGCGTCGAAGTTCCGGGGCGTAGGGTTGTGCGCATTTCCTACGCCCCACCCTCGAGTCCTTCCACATTCTCCCGTTGTGCTGCCGATCCGGGCTTAGGGGACACTTCACTTCAACTTCTCCGTTGATCGTTCGCACCACACGTGGTACAAGCATTGGCCGCAGGTCGGGCGAACCTCAGCCACTCATATTCAGCCCAGTAACAAAGGAAGTCATTCAGTTGGGTCAACTCAGGGCATGTGCCCATGTGTGCGCTGGGATCATGGTCGTGGGGATGACCCTCGTAGGACTCATGACTCCGTCCGCAGCCGCCGAAGGGCTGAGACTCGAATATGTGTCGGTGAGAGGAGGCGTTACCGGCTATGTGATTGGACAATATCAGCCAGAGTATTTTAACCAATTCGACGTGGCGTTGGCCACGCGGCTTCCTTTCGAAAAAGACATCGGGGAGAAGTGGGTTCTCGGAACCCGCGTCCTGGTGACTGGAGGCGCGCTCGTCGGGACTCATGACAACACAGCCGCGATTTTTACGCTGGAACCGTTCTATGTGCTGTTTGGTCGAAAGGACGGGCTGATTTCGCTTGATATTGGTATCGGTGGTGCCCTGGTCACCCCGTATAAGTTCCAGAATCAGAACTTCGGCGGAACGTTTCAGTGGGTGTGGACGTTCGGCGCAACCAGTCGGTTTGCCGGACCGTTCGGCGCAGGCTACCATTTTCAACATTTCTCCGACGCCGGCATGTACGGGAGTGATGCTCGCGGGGTCGATATGCATCTCTTTGAACTGATCTATTGGTTTGACACAAAGTGAACTGAGCGAATGGTTGGAGAAGTGAGACCATCTTCGCACACAAGAATCGGACGAACAGCATTCACCGCCCTCTGGATGGCATCATATAATTCATCCACCGCCTGTTCCTTCGTAATCACCTCGCGGGCCCCCGCTTTGATCATGGTTTCGATCGGATAACGGTGTGCGAGGACCGACAGCCCTATGACCGCCGTGCGGGGATAATACGTCTTGATGAGACGAGTGCTTGTCACTCCGTCCATTTTTGGCATGGTAATATCCATCACCACGACGCCGGGTTGGAACTCTATCACTTGCAGAACACCGTCCTCCCCGTCGCCCGCTTCACCAACCACCTCGATATTTGGATACGTCTCTAGGAGCGCTCGGATCCCTTGGCGCACCATGACATGATCATCAACGAGAAGAACCCTCACGAGCGTGGCCATTGCCATACGCCACCATTAGTGATCACTACAAGTATTGTTTCGCTCATTTTGTGATGTCAAGGAAAGAGGTTCCTGCTTCACCCAATCGCACAGACTTGTAGGTCAACGCTGGCAGAGAAATGCGGTTCACAGAAGCCCTTTTTGCCGGCCAGTGCCATCAGCGTTTGCCGTCAAAACCGCGGTCTCGCCAGCGTTCCAACAATCGAATACGCTTCTCGAGCTGTTCGACCGTGGCCAGATCGACGCGGCTCCCCGTACGTGAGATGAGTTCAGCGTTCAAGCGCCGATGATCGATGCCGGCCGCCCGCGCCACGGCTCCCACCAGCAGCCGATGATGGTCTCGTAGCTCGCGCTTGCGGTCATGCAAAGGGACATCAGATGCCGCGGTCATGACGCCGTTCGTCGCCGCCTCATCTTCTCCAATGAGCGCGTCGACTCTGGCAACCGCGTCCAGCGGGGTATACTCCTTGGCCGACACCGTCGTACGCCCAAAGAGATCCCGCTGACCGGCGGGGAGGATGTCTTCGAGGACGTGGTCGCGCTCTGCTTTGATTTGTTTGGCGTACCGCACTAACACGGGATCCTTGGGCAGATAGAGCCAGGCACGTTGCGGCCTCGGCACCTGGGGCTGCACGCGGACGAATCGTCCAACCACCTGACGAAAATACATCTCGGTCAGCACGTTGGTCCCATAGACGCCGACTCGCAAGCGTGGAATATCGACGCCTTCACTGACCATGTTCACCGCGACGAGCCACTGCTGATGCCGCTGCTCGGCGAACGCCTCAATCGTCCGGCTGGCTCCTGGATCATCTGAGACCGCCACGGCAGCTTTCGTGCCCGTCCGCCTCCCCAGGAGGGTGGCAACCCATCGAGCGTGGTCTTGGTCCATGCAGACCACCAGACCTGCCGCATCCGGCTGCTCGTACTTCCGGACGAGGGCTAACTGGTCATGCGCGTCGGTCACCACAGGGCCCAGCCAATTTTCCTGAACCAGCGCCGTCTTCAACCGCTCTCGTTGGCGCTCGAACGTGAGCCCGTCTTCGAAAGTTGCCCGATGATGGCGGCCTTCCGAGAGCCAACTGAGTTCCCCTTCGTAGCTCGGAAAGAGAATCGGACGACAGACGCCGTCTCTAATGGCATCCGTATAGCCATACGCGAAATCGGCACGACTCTCGCCCTGTTCATACCTGACAAACGGGATCGGACAATTGTCCGATCGGAAGGGGGTACCAGACAATACGAGACGAAACACCGCATGGTGGAAGGCTTCACGCAATGCTGCTCCCCAATGCCGGCCGTCGGCCGCATGATGCAGCTCGTCGAGAATGACAAGGGTGGATCGCCCCTCGCAGCCTCGCCGGAATACGTGCGGAGCCAAGGCCACTTGTTGATATGTGACCACCGCCCCATGGTAGTCCGGAGCCTCGCGCACCTGTTCGTTTGTCAGCGCAGGATCGAGATGCACACTGACTGTTGCTGCCGCATTGGCCCACTGCGTTCGGAGATGATTGGTGGGACACACGACCAATAACCGCCGCGCTCTGTGTGTTCGAAGGAACTCGTGTGCGACGCGTAGCGCAAAGCGAGTCTTGCCTGCCGCTGGCGTCGCCATGGCCAGAAAGTCCGCATCGTGATGCGACAACACGGCCGTCACAGCACGCGCCTGCCAGTCTCGCAAGGCTGCCGTCCACGCAGCCAGGGGGTGCGCTGCGCTGAGGCGCGCCGAACTTTGCTCTCTCAACAGATGTCCTCGTTGCTGAACGATGGAGGTTATAACCGAGCGAGTGTGGATAGGTTCGTTCGACCGAGCGGTGCATTGTAGCGATTTCGTGGAAAGGTGCAAGAGGCGTGGAGGAGGGAACTCTACTGCCTGGACGCGGGGATCTCCCCACGGGAGATCCCCCTCAAAGGCGCCGCCGCCAACGTCCACCGAAGAACCAAATCATCAGCTCACGCTAGACAACACTAACGGTACGAATCGCGGGCACCTTCGCGGGCCCCTTCACGGGCGGCCTCTCGCGCATCGGAGCGCGTATCAGCGGCAGCTGGCTGCTTGTCCTGATAAATGACCGTCTGAGGTGGAGTGTCATAATGCCTTTCTGTCGTGCAGCCTGAAACCAAACCAGCCATCACAAAAACCAGGGACGGTAGTAGATATTTATTCATGGGGTCCTCCTCATTTTCGAGGACAGTGCAAGCGCCGGACCCGTATTTGAATATTGAAAGTCGTGTCCAGAAATCAACGACATGCAACCAGATCGAATACGCCCTTGCGTCACGGTTCCACACACTTTGTCATTGGACGGGACAAGATGTCCTTATTTCGGATTTAGACACGACAGCTCTAGATGTCACTCGATGCTCTCTCAAGTGCTGCTTTACAAATGAACCAATCCCCATCCCGATGTGTTACGAGAAGTTCATATCTCCAACACTACGTAGTCATTCGGATACCCAACTAAACCCAAGAACCGGTATCATCATGCCCGCGCTTATTACTAGGATATGCACTCTAGGATATCTTACTTCTAAGGTGAACTGTGATAGCACGACATTTCCGGTGCTGGAAGTGTCAGGGGTCGCTCAAGGCCGAACCCGTGATCAAATCACAGGCTCGACTCTCTATCCTTCGGTTTATCTGTCTGGGTTGCGGTCGCATATGGCCGGCTGGCGTCAAGCTCCGGCCGCCGATCGCTGGGCCGATTCAGTCACCGCTTAGATAAACATCGAAGCCAACCTTCTCAACAACGACCCTTCACAGCGGTCTTGTCGGGAATCACGGTGGTTTTCATCCTCGTGTTCCCGTGGGTCGTCCGCCTTAGCATCCAGTCATTCTTTTTGTCTCCACTGACTGAGAACCGGATCACTAATAACGCCCAGGCTGACTACGACTATAAGGATCAGTGTTTGAAGCTGGAGGACGTTCATCGAACCGGTACTGTTGACCCGACTGCGGCGGTCCCATGTCGACGTTCTCATAGCTGTACGCGGGTCGTTGTCGACCCGGATAAGGGTCATCAGCGCAGCCAGTGAGCAGGGCACCGGCCGTTATGGCGAAGAGCAGAATGCATTGAAGACGAATCATGCCGAACTCCTAGTCATTCGGAGTTGTTTCCACCTTTCATACCACCAATGTACTGTCCTCACCCACCACGCATACCTAGGAAGCACCCTTGAACCTTAAAAGGTGCCAGGATCGATAAGCGATACGATACGCGGCCTGTGTTTCGTCGCGCAACACGAACTCGGGGAAGGCCTAGTATCCATATTCGGAAACCGCCATTAATTTATCTACGGCGCCGTACCTAAGTGACCAAGGGTGCAGCCTGCAACGCTGCGATCAGCGGTTCAATTCCGCTCGGCGCCTCCAGAAACGCGAGTATGGGTGACGATGCCCAAACCACCAGACCGTATGAAATGCCCGATCATGGTTACCTCCTTCATGGTGTTCACGGCCTGTTCAAGCGCTGGAAGCATCGGGGGAACCGATTGGCAAGGCAGGATTGGCCAGTACTCTCTAGACGATGCAAAGCGTGAACTGGGTCCTCCTGAAAGTTGTGTTGACCTTGACGAAGGGAGATCCGCCTGTTCCTGGACAACCTCGAAGGGGCCAGAGTGGATTGAGCGACTTATTCTTACCTTTGATTTAAGGAAGCGATTGGCGACGGCAAATAATGTACGTTTCTAAGCTTCTAGGAAACCCAATGCGCCGGCCTCTCCGAGGCGTCGGGAGCCACTCCCCCGCGCGTGGCGAGCTGCATCCTGTCGCTCATCAGTAGAGTGGCCCATCCCTCCGTTCTGTGGCCGCGATGCTCCACAATTCTCGCCCGAGCTTTTCCAATCCTGTTAAACCTCGCTCTTCAGCATGGTATGCCGGTGACCAGAAACATGCCTTTGAATAGAGTTCTCTCAATGTTTCCAGGCACCACGTCGAACCATCCAAACCGCCCGTCTCGTCTTTTGGGTAGTACACGTGGGCATTCTGGTATAGCGTCAGCAGCCTTTGATACATGACATCATTCAAGGGAATTTTCACCTGATCATCATCCTTTTTTCCTTCATCTGGGTCACGCGTCACGAGGAGAAAGTTCTGCCCTTGATGTTCACATAGCTTGAAATCAATTTCGCCGTGAAAGGCCCTCCATATCTGAAGCACAAACACCGTTCCGTGGTTGGGATTGCAGGTATCGGCTATCTCAGCACCGGCAGTGCTAGAACAGATGAGCCAAAGCAGGATAAAAAGTCCCCCCTTGGTTATCCTCTTAGCTCGGCCAATCACGATGTTGGCTGACGTGGCCAGCACGTAAAATGTTCCTTCTTCTCTGCTCTTCGCCGTTGGCAGTCCTCCAGGCACCCTGATCGAATGAGTGCTTTAACTGTTTGGATGGCAAGCGATGTGCCATTCTTCCGTTTTTGAGAAAACACCGGTATTCCAGCAGCTATAGGAGAGCTGCTCTGCGCACAGCTGAATCGGAAGTGGTACTGCCGGCTCAAAATGATTCAGGATCTAAGATTCGGTACCCGAACCCTCGGCCTACCCACTAGATGAAGACGCCCATGGAGGATACTCGACAGGCGGGCGATTTCTTCAAAATTGGCCCCGCCCCCCGCCGCAGGCGGATCTGACCACCCCATAGCTATCAATATCCGAAGGCCTGTTAGTTTTGACAGTTCTTAGCCGATAGGCAGCCAGGTAAGATGCTGCCCGCCGAATGGAAAGAGATTTTCATGGAAGCAACAAGGCCGGACTCGTAGTTCAACACACGTGAGTCGAAAACTCGAACTGATTCGTGAGGAAAAGCTCTTCCGACTGCTACCGGGCAGGACGAAGCGCAGCCGGTTGGAGGCGAGCGGCGTCGCGCTGGTCGACGATCACACCGCCCTGGTCGTGTTCGACAATCTCAATCAGGTGGCGCGCATCGATCTTTCACTGAAGCGCCAGGCGCGCAACGCGCTCCTTCCGTCTCCTAGCTTGGGGTCGGGGTTCGAGGACATCTGCATCGACCACCGAAATCGCAAGGTGTTCTGCCTCGTGGAGTCGGTGGAAGACTTCGATGGGCTGCTCCGTGGTTTCGTTGCGGAGTATGATGAAGACGCCCGTTTCATTCGCTGTACCCGACTGCCTTCCCCCCTGGCAAAGCACAACAAGGGCTTCGAAGGTCTCGCACACATGTGGCGGCGCAACCGGGAGCACCTGTATGCCCTCTGCGAGGCGGGTCACAAGGGCAAGGGCCGGATCGAGGTCTTCGTTCGCGCCCGTGGCGGTGAATGGACAGCCTCGCACCGGATCCAACTGCCTCAACGCGCTGAGTTCGAGGACTATGCTGCACTCGCGTACCGCGACGGGCAGCTTGCCGTGGTCTCGCAGGCTTCCGCCCGACTTTGGGTTGGTCAGATCGACGAAAAGGCCCGCGCCGTTGTACAGGAGTCTGAAACCGTCTACCGTTTCCCTAGTAAGAGCTATGGGAACGTTGAGGGAATTGCGTGGCTCGCCCCTGACACCCTGGTTGCCGTCTCCGACCGGAAGAAAAAACGACAGCCCGGCCGTTGCTCAGACAAGGATCAAAGCATCCATCTTTTTCGAATCCCAGCGGATTGAGGTTCGCACGCGCGGAGAAGAAAAAAGGGAAAAGAGCCAGGAAAAGAAGACCACGGCGTCAAGCGCCTGCGCCTGGTTCGATGGGTGGAGTGAGCCCAAGCCAGTTGAGAGCGTCCTCTGGCGTATCAAACGTCTTCACAAGCATCCCGCGGTTGACAGCGACGATTTCCCCATACCGTTCCGGGTCGCGGAGAGGTTCATGGAGCACATAGGCAAACCGCGGAACGACTCTGTGTGTATCGATAAGCTTCATACATTCTTGAGCCGCGAATTCCCCGTAGAGAAACCGTTCGAACTCCCGCGGCTTTCCCATCACCTTCCGACCGTCTAAAAGTACTTTCGTGGCCTGGTACTGCGCGACAGACGCAAGGATTTCCAGGAAGGCCGATTTTGCCTCCTCAAGTGAAAACTCACCGCTCGCCTCAATCTTGAGAAGATTTGATTCAAAACGCATCCGCTGTCGTATGCTCATTGGCGAAGATTCCGACCTTGCGGCTCTTACCCAGGAGGATACTCGGTTTCGTCAATAGAATCGAGTTGCAACGATGACGGGACTCCGGCTGCCTCCGGCGCCGAATCCCCGTTTCTCTCGCCAAAACGGCCGGTGATCGCCAATGCTTTTTCGCTGTATTTGATGGACCAATATGAGAGCAGCGCCCGCTTGCATTTTATCGAACCGTTATGATTAGGATGACGATAGCCAATAGCCATGACCAATTCTTCGCCAGACCGGCCTCAGAATTCCGACACATCCCCCAACCTCGATAGTCCAAGCTTATTTTTGAATCGCGAGCTCAGCTGGCTTCAATTCAACCTGCGTGTGTTGGAGGAAGCCGAAAATACAAGACATCCACTTCTGGAGCGGGTCAAGTTCCTGGCCATCTTCGCGACAAATCTCGACGAATTCTTCATGGTGAGAGTCTCTGGTCTTCGCCGTCAAATTGCGGGAGGCGCAGGTGAGACACCCCCCGACGCGATGACCCCTTCCGAACAAATGTTGGCGATATGCCGTGACCTGACGGTGCATTCTGAGCGGCATCAACGGTGCTGGAAGGAAGATCTCTTACCCAAGCTGCGCGAGGCAGGCGTACAGGTGCTCCACTTCAATGAACTGGGCCAGCGTGACCGTGACAGCCTGCGCCAACACTTTGTACGGGAGATCTTTCCCACACTGACTCCGCTGGCCATCGACCCGACCCACCCCTTTCCGCATATCTCAAACCTCAGTTTCAATCTCGCGGTCGTGGTCAAAGATCCTGAACGAGGTGAATGCTTCGCGCGCGTCAAGTTACCCGACGCCTTTCGGCGTCTCGTCCCCATTCCCGGTCAGGACGAGGCGACTCCGAAAAAAGCAGAGTTAGAGAAGCACCAAAAACTCCAGCGCTTTGTCTGGCTGGAAGAGATTGTGGCGGACAACCTGGATCTCCTATTTCCGGGTCTCGACATTGTCGCGGCGTATCCGTTCCGCGTGACGCGAGACGCTGAAATCCCGATCAAGGAAGACGAATCTCCCGATCTGATTACCGCGGTTGAAGAGCAGCTTGAATTGCAAGACTTCAGCTCCGCCGTGCGACTGGAAGTTGATATGACGACTCCAAAGCACATTGTGGAGATCCTCACGAAGAACCTCCAGTTGTCATCCTACTTGGTGTACACAGGAGACGATCCGATCGGCATGGCAGGGCTCATGGAATTGACCTCGCTCGACCGCCCTGACCTGAAGGATCCGCCCTTTCAACCTTCGGTTCCTGCAGTGTTCAACAAACCAGGCGGAATCCTGAATGCGGTGCGGCAACAGGACCTGCTGCTCTATCATCCCTATGATAGTTTCATGCCGATTGTGGATTTCGTCCGCGAAGCGGCCAGTGATCCCAACGTACTCGCAATCAAGCAGACGCTCTATCGCGTCAATCCACGGTCGCCCATTGTGGACGCGTTGATGGAAGCCCGTGTCAACGGGAAGCAGGTGGCAGTCCTCGTCGAGCTCAAAGCCCGCTTTGATGAAGAAAACAACATCGAATGGGCTCGCAAGCTCGAAGATGAAGGCGTGCACGTCATCTACGGGGTGCGCGGGCTTAAGACCCACACGAAGCTCTGTCTCGTCGTCAGGCGCGATGCGGATGGACTCCGGCTCTATGTCCATCTCGGCACTGGAAACTATAACGTCGTATCGAGCCGCATCTACACCGACTTGAGCTATTTCACCTGTGACCCCGTGATCGGGGCTGATGTCTCCGATCTCTTCAATGCCCTCACAGGGTATTCGCGCAAGAAATCCTACGAGCGACTGCTGGTCGCTCCAACCTCCTTGCGGCGTGAACTGATTGAGCGAATCGATCGGGAAATCCACCACCACCGCGAGCATGGTGGCGGGCACCTCTCATTCAAGATGAATGCGCTGGTCGATAAGACATGTATCCAGGCACTCTATCGCGCGTCGCAAGCCGGTGTAAAAATCGACTTACAAGTACGAGGTATTTGTTGCTTACGCCCCGGCGTCCCGGGAGTGAGCGAGACCATTACAGTGCGCTCGGTGGTCGGTCGCTTCCTGGAACATGCAAGGATCTACTACTTTCGCAATGCCGGACAGCACGATGTGCTCTTAGGAAGTGCGGATCTCATGCCGCGCAATCTCGATCGGAGGGTCGAAATACTCTTTCCCGTGCTTCACCCGCAGTGGCGCGACATCATCATGAATGAGATCCTGGCCGTCGGGCTTCAGGATAACGTGCAGGCCAGGCAGTTGCTGCAGGACGGCACATACGAACGTGTTCACCCCCTCGATGGTGGTCCGGTGATGAATTCTCAAGAATGGCTGCTCACCCGGTGGAGGTCCGAACCAAAGCAGGATATTCTTCTCGCCAAGTGATACTCAGCCATCACTGCGGGAATCTTTTGCATATTGCGGCGAGTGGCAGACTCACCTCCATGGAAGATGCGCGATAACTGAACACAATGGACGGCCTCGATCACGACAAGATGGAACTGAAGGGGAAAGTTGTCCTGATTACCGGCGGGGCTGGCGCACTGGGACAGACAGTCGTTCCAGCGTTCGTTTCGACGGGTGCTTCCGTCATCTTGGGCGATCTCAATCCGGTGCAGAGGCCCGGTGTCACTGTGCTCAAGGCCGATTTCACCGACCAGGCACAAGTCCGGAGCCTCGTGGATGAGGTGATCCGAACATCCGGAAGGATCGATGCCCTAATCAATCTCGTCGGTGGCTTCGCGGCAGGTCGTGTCATGGAAACCGACGTCTCACTATGGCAACGGATGCTCACCATGAATCTGACGTCGGCCTTTCTCCTGTCACAGGCGGTGTTGCCGTCCATGCTGCAACGGGGCCAGGGACGCATCGTGCACGTGGCCGCCCGGGCCGCGCTGGAACCATTTCCAGGAGCAGCCGCCTACATTGTTTCGAAAGCAGGCCTGATCGGACTGATCCGCACACTGTCGGCAGAGCTGGAAGGTTCAGGTGTCACGGTCAATGCGGTCTTGCCGATCACGATCGATACGCCTGCCAACCGAAGGGCGATGCCGGCCGCCGATCCATCCAAATGGGCCCGGCCCGATTCCATCGCCCACGCGTTAATGTTCCTCGCTTCTGGCGCCACCAGCCAAATCAACGGAGCGCTAATTCCAATCGGATGACCCACCATCTTAAATCCACGCGACACTAAACAAATTAATGAGATACACGACAAAACATCTACAACAACATCAGCTTTATTTCCGAGAGAAGGAGCACACACCGTGTTGCAGACAGCCCTTCCAGGAGATCCCAGTCGCTATTCACAATGCATTGAAGCCTCAAAACGAATCCGTTGGGACATCGACACAGATGTCATTCGCGGCGGGCAGTTTGATTTCTCAATGAAATTCCTCCCGGATGGCCTGTCGAAAGTTCATCTACTGGACTTCCTGAATGAAGAAGAACAACGGCTCATGAGCCAAATACAGGGTCGGACCTATGCCAACATGTTTGGTCTGGTGGAGAGGTTCATCAATGCCAAGATTCTTGAACTCAGCCGTGATCACTGGCTGAGCGACCAAACCGCCCTGGAAGCCCTGGTGCGTTTCAGTGATGAAGAGCTCAAGCATCAAGAGCTCTTCCGGCGCATCGATCGGTTGATCGCCGATGGAATGCTACCGGGTTACCGCTTCGTACCCCGACCGAACGACCTGGCCTCTGTCGTGTTGGGCAAATCCACGTGGGCGGTGCTGGCCCTCACTTGTCACATCGAACTGTTTACTCAAGCACACTACATGCAAAGTATTGAACCAACTGATCATACATCCCCACTCTACAAGGATGTCTTCCTCTATCACTGGAAAGAGGAATCTCAGCATGCGATTCTGGATGAGTTGGAATGGTGCCGTGAGGACGGGAAGTTGACCGCCGAGCAGCGGGATCACGCAGTGAACGATCTGATCGCGCTGCTAGGCGCCCTGGACCACATCCTGCAAGCTCAGGCCGAAGCGGACACCCAGTACTTTCTCACGATCTGTGAACGTTCATTCAGCTCCGAAAAGATCGATCAGATCGAGACCGTGGTCCTCAAAGCCTATCGTTGGCAATACATCATCTCCGGGATCGAGCACCCGCGATTCATGAAGATACTGCGCGGCATGATCACGGAGGCACAGGGTCATCGCATCAATGAAGCGCTAGCCCCGATCCTTTGATGCACACTCCCGCATCGAACTAAAGACCAATACCTTCTCCGTGCTCGACCCAAGCACCAGCAAGCGGTCTGAGGTTGGTGTGGTCAATGGCCACTGGAACGACGACCTGTTTGCGCTCACTCACTGTCCGTCAGTGAGCGGCATTCCTGGGTCAGTGTATTCTTCAGGTTTTTCTTGATCAGGACTTGGCGAGCAGACTATCGATGGACAAATCCGCTCTCAATCCGTTCGCTGCAAGCCATTCGGGATTGAAGAGTCTCGATTGATACTTCGCGCCAGAGTCGCAAAGGATCGTCGCGATAACCTGACCCGGTCCCCGCTCGAGGGCAAGACGCACGGCACCGGCGATGTTGATGCCGGAGGATAGTCCGAGAAACAGTCCCTCCTCTCGAAGCAACTGATACAGGATGGTGAGCGCGTCCTGGTCGGGAATGCGCCACGCGCAGTCCACGGCGAGGCCTTCGAGGTTTTTGGTGACGCGGGACTGGCCGATGCCTTCAGCAAAGGAATCGCCGTCATTCGTATTCGTGTTGCCGTTGGTGAACCACGACCACATGGCCGCACCATAGGGGTCGGCACAGCCGATGACGATTTGTGCGTTGCGCTCCTTGAGATACCGCGCGGTTCCGCCAAGCGTGCCGCCGGTACCGACAGCGGACACAAAGGCAGTCACCTTTCCAGCGGTCTGCTGCCAGATCTCCGGTCCGGTGGTGCGGTAGTGCGCAAGGCGGTTCGCGGTGTTGTCGAACTGGTTCGCCCAGAACCAGCCCTTTTCGTCCCCCAGGCGCCGGGCAACGTGGTTGTAGTTGTCCGGATTGGAATACGGCTTCTCCGGCACGATGACAACCTCTGCCCCCAGCGCACGCAGGAGGTCGATTTTTTCTCTGGACTGGGTTCCTGGAATGACGGTGACGGAACGGTAGCCTCGTGCGTGGCCGATGACCGTGAGCCCGATGCCGGTATTCCCGGCCGTCCCCTCGACGATGGTGCCGCCGGGTTGCAGCAGCCCTCTCGTCTCGGCATCTTCGATGATGCCGAGCGCAGCGCGGTCCTTCACCGATCCACCGGGATTCATGAATTCGGCCTTGCCGAGGATTTCGCAGCCGGTCAGCACTGAAAGACGGCGTAAGCGGATGAGTGGAGTGTTGCCAACGTAGTGATCGACCCCATGGTAGCGTGAGGCGTTCATCTACTTGAACTGTGGCTCTTCGCACTATCGTCGGCGACCCGGAAGGCACAGACCACTGCGGCAGCAATCCGGAAGTGGGTGTCGAGAAACATTGGGAACTCGCCAGCGATGGTTGACGACAGCACGCGCGGATTGTACACGGAAATGGGCTTAAAAAATCAAAAAGAATCTCGCCCTACGACCGTCAGGAGTGTTTGGCGGCAATCAATGCCTCGATTTCCGATCTGAACTGTATCGCACCCGCTACAGTGATGTGGTAGTAGTCCTTATATAGCTTGACCTGTTTGTATACAGAGCTGCAGCTCTCCGCATCACATATCCTGGCGGCCGGATCAAAAAACTCGACAGGGACATCAATCTTCCTAAACACCGCTTCGATGAATTCACTGTCCTTTTTGAAGTCAACAGCTGAAGCCCGAACGATATGCTGGTTCCCCTTCAAGAATGGCAGCCGATTCACTCCATAAGCAGGCGGCTCAGGCAAGAACGGCCACGACTTAAAGACCACAACCCGGCTGACTTCGGACAACGCTTTCAGGGTCATCGGCACCTGTTGCTCAATGGCACGCGTGGTGGTTGCGGCATTCGCCTCCGCCTCGCCGCCGTCGGTAATAAACTCCCGATTGGTGTATGGGCTAAATGAATTCCAGGCCGCGAGCACCACGATCGAATCCGGTTTCACGCGCTTGATAAAATCCAATATGTCTTCCATCGTGTGTCTGTCACAATAAAACCTGCTCGTCGGGTAATCAAAACGCGTTTTTCTGACACCCAAGAGCGGCGGACATGATTTATGCTCGATCCGGATGACGTTCAGATGCTGATGCTTCGCGACGTCTAAAAACACCGGAAGCCACATGCCGGCGGTCGAATCCCCCCACATCACCACGGTTCCGGTCGGATTGTCCGATAGATATTTCTCGCACACGACATACTCACTGACGTCAGCGATGACACAATCTGCGGGCGGATTCGCGTCGTAGGTGACGCTCGCACCCGGGTCAACATTTCTTTCCACCACACGTCGATTCTTCAGGCCGTCCAACTGGAAGGTGCGATAGCCGGTGTACCCCATCACGATCATGATGCCGACCAGTGCCACTGCTGTCGTCCGTGCCCACCCGTTGAAACGCAACGGATGCTCGACAAACTTGTACGTGAGCCACGCAAGGACGATGGCCGCCGCGACGACAGCCATCCGTATCGGGACGGCAGGAAGCTCGCCTTCAATGATTCTTGCATAGGACAGTAACGGCCAGTGCCAAAGATACAGTGGATAGCTGATGACTCCAACCCACACCACAATGGGGTGAGACAGTACTACTCTATTGAGCCAAGCGTGCGATCCCGCCGCAATCAGACACACACAGCCGAGCACAGGAAGCACGGCCCACGTGCCAGGAAAAGGGGTGCTACTCGTGACAGTGATCAAACTGGAAATGACAAGGCACGCACCACACATGGACAAGATATTCGGCAGACTCCGCCAGGATCCTGGCCGCAATGCGCTCACACCTATCACCTTCGCTACCCACGCGTGCATGCAGGCTGTCATTCGAGCCAACAGCGTGAGGTGATGAAACAACACATACGAGAGAAGCGCGCCGGCTAGTAGTTCCCAGAAGCGGGTCTGCGGTGAATAAAAATCCGCCACACCATCCACGCGATATTCCGAAAGATTC
>Ga0207679_10001324_pt1 | contig 15658 bp, 17 predicted proteins | sample KBSC73metaG_FD_184320 | JGI IMG/M metagenome (GOLD analysis project Ga0207679, IMG submission 184320) | Corn rhizosphere microbial communities from Kellogg Biological Station, Michigan, USA - KBS C7-3 metaG (SPAdes) (version 2) | ecosystem: Host-associated > Plants > Roots > Rhizosphere > Soil ... | reverse complement strand
TCTCCGTGATATTCAGCGCATCCTTGGCTTACTGCCGCCTGAGCGGCAGACGTTGCTGTTCTCCGCCACGTTTTCCGCGGAGATCCAGCAACTCGCCGGAACCATGCAACGGAACCCCGCCAAGATTTCCGTCGATCCGGGAATCAGCAGTCCGACCACCATCACGCATGCCTATTATGTGGTGCCGGCCGAGCACTCACGCACGCAGCTCGTGCACACGCTGTTGCAGACCGTGAAGGCCGGTGAGCGGTCGATGATTTTCTGCGATCAAAAATATAAAGTCCGACGATTGGCCTCAAAGCTCGGCGGAGAATCCGCCTCAGTGGGTGCGATCACCGGCAATCACAGTCAAGCGCAGCGAGAGCGGACGCTCGGTGCGTTCCGTGCCGGACGACTGACATCGCTGGTGGCCACGGACGTGGCGGCCCGTGGACTCGATATTCCGGATGTGGCTCAGGTTATTCACTATGAGCTGCCGGTCAATCCAAACTCGTACGTGCATCGTGCGGGCCGGACGGGTCGTGCGGAAAAGGAAGGGTCCACGTTTCTGATTTTATCTCAGGCGGAAGAACGGGAATATCTTCGTATGGTGAGGCAGCTCAGAATCCAGACGACGAAACTGTCGCTTCCGGCCTTGGCGACCCTGCCTCCGGCAGCCGTGGTCACGGAAGAGCGGCCGGCACGTCGTCCCGCTCAGCGTCGTCACAGCCATCATGCGTCTCCCGCGCTTCACGAGACTCGCAACGGGATCGGGAGAGATTCCCGACCCTCATTCCGTTCGGATAAGCCGCGACGATTTGGCCGCTGAAGCCTTTCGCGGGTCATCTCGCATCACGATCGACAAGCCGTCGATCGTGATGCACTCTCCCTAGATTCGTTCCCCTCATGGTACAGTAACAGCCTGTAGGATGCCTCATGCCACCATTTCAACTCGAAGCTCCATACAAGCCCACCGGGGACCAAGGCCCGGCCATTGACGCCTTGGCGTCCGGCCTCGAGGAAGGTCGCAAACACCAGGCCCTCCTCGGCGTGACCGGGTCCGGCAAGACGTTCACGATGGCCAATGTGGTGGCGCGGGTGCAAAAGCCCACGCTTGTTCTGGTGCACAACAAAACGCTCGCCGGGCAGCTCTATCAGGAGTTCAAACAGTTTTTCCCGCACAACGCGGTCGAGTATTTCATCAGCTACTACGACTACTACCAGCCGGAAGCCTACCTTCCGCAGACGGACACCTATATTGCGAAGGACTCGTCGATCAACGACGCGATCGATCAAATGCGCCACGCGGCGACGACCTCATTGCTCCAGCGCAACGACGTGTTGATCGTGTCTTCGGTGTCCTGCATCTATGGTCTCGGTTCACCGGAGGTCTATCATGGGATGGTGGTGTATCTCGAAGAGGGCATGGAGATCCGGCGCGAACAGATACTCGCCAAACTGGTCGATATCCAGTACGCGCGCAATGATATAGATTTCCATCGAGGCACCTTCCGGGCCCGCGGCGATGTCATTGAAATTTTCCCCGCGTCCAACGAAGCCGTTTCCGTCCGAATTGAGCTCTTCGGCGATGTCGTGGATGCCATTCATGAAATCGATCCGTTGACGGGAAAATCAATCCGGAAACTGCCGAAGATCGCCGTCTATCCGAACACACACTATCTCATCGCCCCCGATCGTTATGAGCGGGCGATTACCGGAATTGAGGACGAACTGGACGAGCGCGTCGCCTATTTCAAGAAGAACAATCAATTGCTTGAGGCTCAGCGTATTGCCCAACGGACGAAGTTCGATCTCGAAATGATTCGTGCGATGGGGTATTGCCACGGGATCGAGAACTATTCGCGCCACCTCAGCGGACGCGCGCCGGGCGAACCACCGCCGACGCTCATCGATTACTTTCCCAAAGACTACCTGCTCATTGTCGACGAGTCCCATGCCACCATTCCACAGGTCGGCGGAATGTACGAGGGCGACTACTCGCGCAAACGAACGTTGGTGGACTATGGCTTTCGGCTGCCTTCGGCCGTCGATAATCGTCCGTTAAAGTTTCACGAGTTTGAGCGCTACTTGAACCAGGTTGTCTATGTATCGGCCACGCCAGGCCCGTATGAATTGGAGCATTCCGGTGGGGTCGTTGTGGAACAGATTATCCGTCCGACCGGACTCCTGGACCCGGTGATCGAAGTGAAGCCCGCCAAGGGACAGGTCGACCATCTGCTTGGAGTAGTCCGGGAAGAAATCGCGCAAGGCGGTCGTGTGTTGGTGACCACGCTGACGAAACGAATGGCCGAGGACCTGTGCGAGTACTATCACGAGTTGGGCATCAAGGTGCGTTACCTTCATGCGGACATCAAGACGCTGGAACGGGCGGAGATCATCCGGGATTTGCGGCTCGGCCGGTTCGATGTGTTGATCGGCATCAATCTTCTTCGCGAAGGGCTGGATTTGCCCGAGGTGACTCTGGTGGCCATTCTAGATGCAGACAAGGAAGGCTATTTGCGATCGCATCGCTCGCTGATTCAAACCGCCGGGCGTGCAGCAAGAAATGTGCGTGGCCGTGTGCTGTTTTACGGGGACGTCATCACCGACTCTATGCGACAGGCCATGACGGAGACCTCCCGTCGAAGGGCGATTCAGGCGGCGTTCAACGAAGCCCACGGCATCGTGCCGGCGAGCATTCAGAAAGCGGTGACACGGCTCGAGTATGCCGAAGCTTATGCTGAGCCGGAACAATTGCTGTTGGCCGCCGAGCCTTCCGCCGCGTATCCGGAAGCGGATGAGGCGGTCGAGCAGCAAATCCACCGGCTCGAGTTGGAGATGAAAGCCGCGGCGAAAGAATTGGAATTTGAGCGTGCAGCGGGACTTCGCAACCGGATCCGTGCACTGCGTCTGCGTGAGCTGGAATTGAAATCGGGCGGATAGCGAGGGGTCTGAGGGATCCGGCTGGGGACGGCGTTCTGTTAGACGTTTTTGTACAGGTAGATGCCGAGCAGCATGCCGAGGATGCTCAGGAGACTGATCTTGAAGCTAAAGCCCAACGTGAGCTTCAGCAGAATGAGGTCGATGGTCAAGGGGGGACTGATCCCCGGCGTGAAGTTTGTGGCAAAGATGGTCTGAATCGTCCCTTGCGGGGCCATGACCCTCAGAATTTCCCCGAGGATACCGCCGAGCAACCCGCCAATCAGCAGGAATATCAGCAGCAGCCAGGGGGATTTTCTCACGTCAACGGCCTCTTAAACTGTTGATAGGGCTCGACGATTCTCGAAGGCGACGATATCGGAAGGTGCGTACCCTGTCAACCAGAATACAGGTCTCTGCGCCTTGACTTCTCGGGGGGCCTCCATTAGACTGCCCGGTGCTCTTTTGCTAGATTTTTCGAGGCGATCGAAGATCTATTGATAAAGCTTCGATTGCCTTTTTCTTTGGTGCGGCATGTTGGATCAACTGAGCGAAAAATTCGAAAAAATCCTGAAAAAACTCCGCGGTACCGGTGTCCTTACCGAAGAGAACATCGCGGAAGCCTTAAAGGAAGTCCGTCTGGCTCTGCTGGAAGCCGACGTGAACTTCAAGATCGTCAAAGAATTCGTGGAGCGGGTCCGGGAAAAGGCGATCGGACAGGAGGTCCTTCAGAGCCTGACGCCTGGTCACCATGTGGTCAAAGTCGTCTGGGACGAACTGCGGACGATGATGGGCCAGGAGCGGGCGGGTCTCTCGTTGGCATCGGTACCTCCCACGGTCGTCATGATGGTCGGTCTGCAAGGATCGGGAAAAACCACGACAAGTGGCAAGCTCGCCAGGTTCTTCAAACAGCAGGGGAAGCGTGTGTTGCTCGTCGCCGCTGACCCCCGCCGACCGGCCGCCGCGGATCAACTCTCAAGTATCGGACGCAGTTTGGACATCGATGTTCATCGGCAGGATCAGCCGGGGACATCGGCGGAGGACGTCGTCCGCCTCTGTCGGACCGGGGTCGAGCGTGGCCGGACGCAAGGGTTTGATCTCGTCGTCCTGGATACCGGCGGGCGTCTGCACGTGGACGACGAACTCATGAACGAACTGGCAGCCGTCAAGTCGGCGGTGACGCCGAACGAGGTCCTGCTGGTTGCCGACGCCATGACCGGGCAGGATGCCGTCACCATGGCCGGCCAGTTTGATCAGCGCATCGGTCTCACGGGCATCATTCTGACCAAAGTGGAAGGTGATGCGCGGGGTGGCGCGTTACTCTCGATCAGGGCGGTGACCGGAAAACCCGTAAAGTTTCTCGGTGTCGGAGAAAAACTCGAGGCACTCGAACTGTTCCATCCCGACCGGATGGCATCCCGCATCCTTGGGATGGGGGATGTCCTCTCGCTCATCGAAAAAGCCCAGGAGACCTTCACACGCGAGCAGGCGGAAGAAGCTCAGAAGCGGTTGACGACCAACACGTTTACCCTCCAAGATTTCCGGGCCCAGCTCGGACAGGTGAAGAAGTTGGGATCGTTGGACCAGATCCTGGGCATGCTGCCGGGCGGACAGAAGCTAAAGGGTGCCATGGAAGGGCAGGTGCCGGAGCGGGAATTGAAACGGGTCATGGCGATGATCGATTCGATGACACCGCGGGAACGCCGCGATCACACCGTCATCAACGGAAGCCGCAAAAAGCGGATTGCGCGGGGGAGCGGAACGAGCGTCGTGGAGGTCAACCGGTTGATCAAGCAGTTTCTTTCCGCACGGAAGATTGCGAAGGTGATGAGCGGTACGGCAGGGCGCCAACAGCTGGCGCAGCTGCTTCGTTCCATGTGAGTCGGGCATCCCGCCGGCCGCACTCAAGCCATCCGCGAAGCGCCAAACGTGTGAAATCACAACGCCGACAGCGACCGCTGAAGGCGCATATGAAGGAGGAAGACAGTGGCCGTTCATTTACGACTGACGAGAACAGGACGACATAAGCGACCGATCTACCGTGTGGTGGCGGCGGACTCACGCATGCCGCGTGACGGGCGCTTTTTGGAGATATTGGGCATTTTCGATCCGCTGAAGGACGCAGGACTTCCCGAGCTCAAGCAGGAGCGGGTGCTCACCTGGCTGCATCAGGGGGCACAGCCAACCGTGACGGTCAAGACGCTGCTTCGGCGTTCGGGAGTGTGGAAGCAGTTTGAAACGGAAAAGGCGGCCAAGAAGAAGAGCTGAGTCATGACGACCTCGCCCGAGATGGTGACCATCGGCAGGATCGACCGGCCCTTTGGGGTGCACGGGGCGGTGAAGGTCCGCTCGCTCAGTGACCGGCCCGGCCGGTTCGAAGGGTTGAAAGCGGTCCGAGTCGCTGGGCAGGGCGGCCAGACAGGCGATCGAATGGTCACACATGTGCGCCGCGCCGGGGCCTCCTACATCGTCGAGTTCGAGGGTGTGACGACGCCGGAAGAAGCTGGAATGATGCGCGGAGCCCTACTGCAGGTACCTCGGATCGCCGCCGGTGAATCTGGCGCCTGGTACGAATGCGATCTCATCGGCATGACAGTGGCCGACGAGGCTGGTCATGAACTCGGGCGTCTCGAGTCCATTTGGGAACTGCCTGCTCATCCCGTCTTGGTCGTCAAGCGGGACAGCCGTGAAGTGCTGATTCCCGCGGTCAAAGAGTTTGTCCGAACCGTAGACGTCGCCGAGGGACGAATGACGGTGCGGATCATTGAAGGATTGGTCGAGGCCTGACATGCTGCGGTGCGATGTCATCACGCTGTTTCCCGAGATGGTGACGCCCGTCCTGGAGAGCAGCATGCTCAAGCGCGCCCGTGAGAAAGGCCTGCTCGAAGTCAACGTCCACAACTTGCGCGAGTACACGCAGGATAAGCACAAGGTGGCCGATGACGTGCCGTATGGCGGCGGCGCCGGTATGGTCATGAAGGCTGAACCGATTCTGCGCGCGGTGGAGGAAATCCGACGGCCGTACGAACAACGTGGAGAGATGGTCAGGATGCTGGTGCCTTCGCCGCAGGGCCGTCCGTTCACTCAGGCCTATGCCCATGAGTTGGCAGCAGATCCGAGCCGGTTCATCATTCTGTGCGGACATTACGAGGGTATCGACGAACGGGTTCGGCTGGCACTCAGACCGGAGGAGGTCTCAGTCGGTGACTATGTGTTGACCGGCGGCGAGCTGCCGGCTCTGATTCTGATCGATGCAGCATCGCGGCTGGTTCCGGGAGTGCTGGGCGATCCTGCCTCGATCGTGGAAGAATCGTTCGCCGAGCCGTTGCTGGAGTATCCGCACTATACCAGGCCAGCCGAGGTACGAGGGTTGGCGGTTCCGGAGGTGTTGCTCTCCGGCCATCACGAGGCGATCCGTCGGTGGCGCAGGAAGGAAGCGCTGCGAACGACATATGAGAAGCGACCCGATCTGTTGAAGGATCGGCAGTTGACCGTCGAAGATCGACAATTGTTGGATGACATAATTCGCGAAGGCGTGCCCGGTGCACCGGTGTCATGCGGGGAGGAGGGGTGAGGTCATGAATCAGCTTGAACGGGTCCAGCGGGCGTTACAGAAAAAATCCGTCCCGCACTTTGAAATCGGGGACACCGTGCGTGTCCATGTGAAGGTCGTCGAGGGAGAAAAAGAGCGCATCCAGGTCTACGAGGGTGCCGTCATTGCCAGGAAGGGCAGCCTCAACACGGAGATGTTCACCGTCCGCAAGGTCTCTTACGGAGTCGGCGTCGAGCGTATTTTCCCTGTTCATTCACCGATCGTGACGAAAATCGATGTCGTGCGTCAGGGGAAAGTGCGTCGCGCCAAGCTCTATTACCTGCGCGGGAAGAAAGGCAAGTTCTCGCGGGTCGAGGATCGGGAGTTTGTGGGCGAGAGCAAGGCACAAGCCGCCGCCGCGCGCGCGGCCGAAACGGCGGAAGAACCGGTTGAGGCAGCCGCAGCCAAATCCTAAGCAACACCGTCACGCAAGACTATCGGCCACGAGGGAGCGGGTGACCGCACGCAGAGTCCACTTCGTGGGTCCCACAGACGAATTTGAACTCGAGGCGCGGCGGCGCGGGTATCGACGGATCGCCGGCTTGGATGAAGCCGGTCGCGGTCCGCTGGCCGGTCCGGTCGTCGCGTCGGCGGTCGTCCTGCCCACCCGGTGTCGCCTGATCGGCTGCGACGATTCCAAACTCCTGACCGAATCCGAGCGAGAAGAACTGTACCTGGCCATCGTACAGCGCGCCGTCGGAATTGGCGTGGGCTCGGCGTCGGAAGAGGAGATCGACCAGCTGAACATTCTGGAAGCTACCCGGCTGGCCATGCTCCGGGCTCTGGCCGGTCTCAGACCTCAGCCGGACTGCCTGCTCATTGATGCCATCTCGTTGCCGCAGTGCGCCCTTCCGATCCGCTCGATCATCAAGGGCGATGCGCTCTGCATGTCCGTTGCCGCGGCTTCCATCGTGGCGAAAGTGACGCGGGATCGCCTGATGGCGGAGTACCACCGGCAGTACCCTCACTACAACTTTCTCTCCCACAAGGGCTACGGAACCGAAGAGCATCTTCAGCAACTTGCCGCGCATGGACCCTGTCTGATCCATCGCCGGACCTATGCGCCGGTGGCCGAGGTCATTGCGCAATTTCGTCAGCCGCGTCCGGTTGCGCGGCGTTCATCCGACGGACAAGAGCGTGAGAATTCTTGACCCCAGGCGGCTCTTTGGGCAAGAAGGAGAAGCGGAGGCAGAACGCTACCTGCGCCGGAAAGGCTACCGTATTGTGGCCAGAAACCTTCGCTCCTCATTGGGAGAATTGGACCTCGTGGCGGAAGACGGCAAGGTGCTGGTGTTCATCGAAGTCAAGGCGCGCAGGACCGGGCAGTTCGGGGGCGCGATTCATGCCGTGCATCGGCAGAAACAGCAGAAGCTTGTGCGACTCGCCTCGCAATTTCTCGCCCAACGTCATTGGATGGAACGCTCCTGCCGTTTCGACGTGATCCTGCTCGAGGCGACAACAGCAACGTCGCTCAAGGTCCAGCATATTCAAAATGCGTTCGAGGTGTCGAGCGACGATCTGCATTGAGGACACCATGATCCAGCTCGTCCATGTCACCAAGCAGTACGATCGGCGTCCCGCCCTGTCGGATGTGACCCTGGAGGTCCAGAAGGGCGAATTTGTCCTGTTGATGGGTCCCAGCGGTGCCGGCAAATCTACGCTTCTGCGCATGTTGATCGGTGCGGAACAGCCGGACACGGGGCAGGTCTTCGTGAACGGAAAGAATGTGTCCACCCTCAGAGCCTCGGAGATTCCGTATCTCCGGCGCAAAGTCGGAACGGTCTTTCAAGATTTCCAGCTGCTGGTCAAGAAGTCCGTCTTCGACAACGTTGCTCTGCCATTGCTCGTCCAAGGCGTCTCTCAGACGGATATCAAACGCAAAGTCACGGAAGCGTTGCGAGCGGTCGGTGTGGAACACAAGCGGGATCAGTTGCCGATGAGTCTGTCCACGGGTGAACAACAACGGGTGTGCATTGCGCGGGCGATCGTGAACGGGCCTGTTGTGCTGCTGGCCGATGAACCGACGGGCAACTTGGATCCTGCCTTGACGGGAGAAATTATCGAGCTGTTCAAGTTGATCAACGCCCGCGGCACGACGGTCGTGGTCGCCACCCATGATCCCTCGGTGATGGCGCAGGTCAACCGCAGGGTGGTCACCCTTGTGAAAGGGGTGCTCCTCCCGGAGCAACGGATCGGCCGATGAGGACCATCTTCTATCTGCTTCGCGAGGCGTGGGCGAATATCTGGACCAACCGCACGACCACCGTGGTGGCAATTTTTACGACCGCGTTTACGCTCGCCTGTGTCGGAGTCTTCCTGTTGCTGTACGTGAACCTCCGTGCCGCCGCCGGTTGGCTGCAGGAAGACATCAAGATCATGGTGTATCTGGACGACCGGGCGGCAGCACCCGTGGTCTCAGAGCTGGAACAGCAGTTGCGCGCCGATCGCGCCGTCGCGGCCTTGCATTTCATTTCCAAAGACCAAGCGTTGGGTGAATTCAGAACCCAATTTCCTTCCGATTCACATCTCTTGGACGGTCTCGGCCAGAATCCGTTGCCCGCGTCCTTTGTGGTGACACTCACGCCGCCGTACAGGTCTCCGGATGCCGTCAAACATTGGGCCGAACGCACGTCTGTTCTCGCGGGCGTCGAAAAAGTGGACTATAATCAGGACTGGATCGACGCCCTGTCCACGGTCATTCGGTCCATTGAGCTGGTCGCGATCGGGATCGGCCTGATCCTGTCCGCAGCGGCCGTGACCATCATTGCCAACACGATCCGACTGACGTTGTTTGCCCGCCGGGATGAAGTGGCCATCTTGCGGTTGATCGGTGCCACGAAAACCTTCATTCGTATTCCCTACTTGCTCGAAGGGGCGGTGCTCGGCGGTTTGGGAAGCACCTGTTCGTTGTTCATGCTCAAAGCGCTGTATGAATTGTTCCGCCATCAGATGCAGACAACGGGACGATTGCGGGGTCTCGAGCAGCTCACGATGTTCTTTCCGCTTTCGGTGTGTCTTCTGCTCGTGGGGGTCGGCATCGTGCTCGGGTGCGCCGGCAGCTTTGTCTCCCTCAGGCGGTTCGACGAGGCCAAGGTATGAACCCGCGCCTGTGCTGTTGGGTCGCAACATGGGTGGTCATCGGTCTCTGGATGCCGGCGGGTGCTCTTGCAGATTCGATCAATGAGAAAATCGACAGAGAGCGAAAGACTCTGGAACAGCTCAAGGATCAGATCGAAGAGAAACGACGGCAGGCTGATGAGGCGGGAAAAAAGCGCGACTCGATCCTTCAAGGCATCCAAACCCTCGACGAGCGGCATATGCGGTATCGTCAGTCTCATCAGGAGATCAGCCGCAAGCTGCGGAAAAAAGACCAGGAAATTGAGGCCATCAACGCCCAGATTGCGCGGTTGCGTGAGGGGGTTCAGGTCCGCCGGGAGGCCATACTCGCCCGGCTGCGCGTCCAATATATGGAGGGCCGCTTCGGGCATTGGAAACCGCTGCTCGCAGCAGATTCCTACGGTGATTTCCAACGCCGCCTCCGCTATCTCTCGGCGGTCTCGGCGCGCGACTACGGCCTCATCGAAACGTTCAAGACCGACTTGACCAGCATGCAGGAAGCCGAAGGGCAACGGGAAGCCGCGCGAACGGGCATGGTGGCGTACAAACGCAGCACGGAAAAGCATCTGGAAGAAATCAAGGCGGTCAAGAAGGAGAAGAAGCTGTATCTGGCCAAGCTGACGCAGGAGAAGGAATCCAATGAGCGGGTGCTGCAGGAACTGGAGCGATCCGCCTCGCGCATTGACAGCCTTCTCCGGGAACTGGAGCAGCGTCGCAGAGCGGCTGCGGCCAGGCCTCCGGCCGGATCCTTGTCGAAAGGGGTCAAGGGCGGCCTTCCCTGGCCTGCCGAGGGCAGTGTGCTGACCTATTTCGGGCGGCAAAAGCATCCGACCTTCAACACCTATGTTCAGCGAAAGGGTATTGAGATCCGCACATTAGAGGGAAGCGCCATCCACGCGGTCATGCCGGGGACGGTGGTATATGCGGACTGGTTGAAAGGCTACGGACTCGTTATAATCCTCGATCATGCGAACGGATTTTTCTCACTGTACGCGCATGCGTCGAAAATCCTGACCTCGGTGGGGGCCCAGGTGGCCTCCGGACAGGCGATCGGTGAGACCGGTGATACGGGCATGACGGGGGAAAATACTCTATACTTTGAGTTGCGTGAAGGGGCCGAACCGGTCGATCCCCTGCATTGGCTGGCGAAGCGATAGGGCTATAAGGACCGTGCGGTCGAAAGGACGCGAATAATGGAACAGAACCAACGGCGGCGATTCTGGATGCTGGGCCCAATGGTCATGCTGGCCTTGCTGTTCGGTGTATTGATCGGCAAGGGGTGGGAACGGACCGGCCATGCCACCGAGACGTACGAGGAATTGCGGACGTTTTCGGAAGTCTTGACCCAGGTTCAGAAGAATTACGTCGATGATACCAAGGTCAAGGATCTCGTTCAGGGAGCTATTCGCGGCATGCTCTCGACGCTCGACCCGCACTCAGCCTATATGACTCCTGAAATGTACAAGGAAATGCAAGTCGAGACGAAAGGAGAGTTCGGCGGCGTCGGGATTCAGATCGGCGTCAAAGAAAACCGCCTGGCCGTCATCGCTCCGATCGATGGGACTCCGGCGCAACGGGCCGGCATCAAGGCAGGAGACTACATTACCAAGGTCAACGAAGAGTCGACGAAGGATCTCTCCCTCATGGATGCCGTCCAGAAAATGCGGGGCCCCAAGGGCACGAAGGTCAATCTCACCATTCAACGGGACGGCACCGCGGATCCCCTGCAATTTACCCTGGTCCGGGACACCATTAAGATTGAAAGCGTCAAATCCAAGGTGTTGGACAACATCGGCTACGTGAAACTCACGCAGTTTCAAGAGGCCACCGGGCGGGATCTCGGCAGAGCGTTGAAGCAGTTCAAAGACCAAAAAGTACAGTCGACGATCTTGGATCTGCGCAACAACCCCGGAGGTCTGTTGACGGCGGCCGTGGAAGTGTCCGAACAATTCCTGCCGAACGGAAAGCTTGTGGTCTACACGAAAGGCCGTGAAAGCAAGAAGGATGAGTGGTTTGCCAAGGGCAGAGACCAGATGGATGACTCCCCCATGATCATCCTTGTCAATGAAGGATCAGCCAGCGCCTCTGAAATCGTGGCCGGGGCACTGCAAGATTACGGGCGCGCGGTGATCGTGGGAACGACGTCGTTCGGTAAGGGATCCGTGCAGACGATCCTTCCGTTGGGCGACGGTTCCGGGCTGCGGCTTACAACGGCGAAATACTACACCCCCAAAGGCCGTTCGATACAATCAACGGGCATCACCCCGGATATTGTGATCAAGCCGCAACAGGCCACCACGGTTGCGAAGGCCGAAGGCAAGCCCGGCGAGAAAGAGGGTGACGGCAAGGCGACCAAGCCGCCGGTTACCACCGGTCCGGGAAAGGAGCAGTCCGCTGCAACGCCGAAAGGCGCCGAGGACGGCGTGCAAAAAAACGGCGCCGCGCCATCTTCGACGCCTCCTCTCGATCTCTCGGGAGACCCGTCGTTGGACCAGGATGTGCAGTTGCAGAAGGCGGTGGAACTTCTGAAGACCTGGAAGATTTTCAAGGAGCTTCGACCGTCCTGATTCAGGCAGAGCGACGGCGTACGTCTTCAATTGCCTGAAGCAGGATATCCTCGGAGCCCGAGAACCCTGGCACTGTCCGGAGCATGTGCGAGCGCACGAGTGTTTCGAGATCTGCCAGCGTCCCGATGTTCAGGCGACTGTAGAGATAGGCGACCAGCGACTCCGAGAGGCCGGGTAGTTGCGCCCAGGCTTTGACTTGCTCAGGGAGCGGCATCCTGAGGGTGTCCAGCATGAGGATCTTGCCGGTTCTCAGAAACTCCTCGATCTTCTCCGATAGGTCGCTCCCAATGCCCTCGATGTCTTCGAGCGCGTTTCGTCGCGCCACCTCCGCCACATCTTCGTCCAGCGCCAACAGGGCGTCGGCCCCTCGCCGATAGGCACGAACGCGATAGGGATTGGCCCGCTGCGCGGCGAGCAGTTCCGCGATCGACCGGAACAGAGCGGCCAGTTGCTGATTGTGTTCCGGTGCGTCCATTGGGGGTTTTCCCACCATATTGTGCCGGGTTTTTCTCCTGTCAGGCAAGGTGTCCGGTTGATTGACAACAGGAATTAGGGTTCCCTAGGATGATGGACCATGGTTGACGCTTTGCAAATCCAGGTCAATGGTGAGCCGCGCGATTGCCGGTCAGGTTCGACTGTCGGCGATCTGCTGCGGGAACTTGAGATCAAGACGGAGCGGGTGGCCGTGGAGTTGAATCAGGAAATCCTTGATCGCAAGGACTTCGAACTCCGGAATCTCAAACAGGGGGATCGGGTCGAGATCTTGAGCTTCATCGGAGGGGGAGGCCTCGTCGGCGATCGGATGGGAAGGGGACAGACTGATGTATGACGATCGCTTGGTAATCGCAGGCCGTGAATTCAAGTCGCGGCTGTGGGTCGGCACCGGCAAGTATAAGGATTTCGCCGAAACCCGCAAGGCCATCGAAGTGTCGGGAGCCGACGTCGTGACGGTCGCCGTGCGCCGCGTGAACATTACCGACCGGTCCAAGGAAAACCTGCTCGACTTTATCGATCCCAAGAAATACACGATCCTGCCGAATACGGCGGGGTGCTACACCGTCGAAGACGCGGTCCGCTATGCACGGCTGGCTCGAGCGGCCGGCGTGTCCGACCTCGTGAAGCTGGAAGTGCTGGGAGACGAGAAGACGCTCTTTCCCGACACGGCGGGTCTGATTGAGGCGGCCAAGATCCTGATCAAGGAAGGATTCATTGTCCTTCCGTATACGAACGACGACCCCATCGTTGCCAAGAAACTCGTCGACATCGGTTGCCCCGCCGTCATGCCGCTGGCCGCTCCGATCGGCTCTGGACTGGGCATCCGCAATCCCTATAACTTAAAAATCATCATGGAGACTGTCAAAGTACCGATCATCGTGGATGCGGGGGTCGGGACCGCCTCGGATGCGACGCTTGCCATGGAGTACGGCGCCGATGCGGTGCTGATGAACACCGCCATCGCGGGCGCGAAGGATCCCATCGCGATGGCGGAAGCCATGAAATATGCGGTCCATGCCGGACGGCTTGCGTACAAGGCGGGACGCATACCGCGCAAACTATATGCGACCGCGAGCAGCCCCATCGAAGGCATGCTCTAGCAGAATGCTGAAAACAGCATTCTGCGAAAAAGCACTCCATGCCGTTGCTTGAGTCCCGCCTTCTCGTCGTCACGGATCGTCATCAGACGAAGGGCCGGCCATTGCTCTCCGTCCTTGGTCAAGCGCTGAAGGCGGGGAGCCCCGCTTTTCAATTACGTGAACGCGACCTCTGTACCAAGGATCTCGTCGCACTGGCGGAGGAGCTCCAGCAGATCGCGTTGCCTCGCGGCAGTCAGCTCGTGATCAATGACCGTCTCGATGTGGCGCTTTCTGTCGAGGGAGCCGGCGTTCACCTGCGCAGCAACAGTCTGCCTGTCGCTGTGGCGCGCCGGTTGCTGGGGCCGCACCGGTTGCTCGGTGTCTCGGTCCATTCGGTGAGCGAGGCGGTGCAGGCGGAAAGCGCTGGAGCGGATTACATCGTTCTTGGTCCGATCTATGAGACGCCATCCAAAGAGATCTACGGTCCTCCGCTCGGTCTTGCGACGTTGGAGGAGGCCGCACGAGCAGTTGGAAAGCCGATCATCGGCATCGGGGGTGTGACCGCCTCTCGTGCGCGAGACATGCGCCTTGCAGGAGCATTCGGCGTCGCCGTCATCACCGCTGTGCTCGGCGCGGATGATGTTGAAGCGGCGACGCGCGTGCTGCTCGATGCCGTGACCTCCACATCATCGTCGACGTCGAATCGCTGATTCTGTGCGTGGAAATCTCTCGTCTAGTTGACCGTGAAAATAACGAGTGTTAGAATCCGCTCAAGACATGGGCTTTGCGATTCAGCACGAGGTTATCGCTTGTCCCAGGTGGTCACATGGCCGATTCGAAAGGCAGTCCAAGCCGGCTCCGGTCCCTCCGCGATTCCGTTAAGCACATCACCAAGCGGCTGTCCGAGGGAGACCCTGACGTGATTCATCGCAACGACGAACAGCACCGGGAGATTGAAAAGCTTCGCGTCCAAATCCAGTCGATGGAAGAAGAAATCCGTCGGCTCTACCAATCCCGTTACCAGCTGGATCAGGCCACCAAGCAGAACGAAAAACTCGTCACGACCCTGCAAGAGGCCAAGGCGCAAATCGAAGCATTGCGCGCCGAGGTCGAAAAGCTTACTGCTCCTCCCTCGACGTACGCCATCTTCTCGAGTCTCAATCAGGACGGCACCGGCAACGTATACGTGTCGGGGCGCAAGATGAAGGTCAGCTTGCATCCGTCAGTCGCGAGCAAAGGACTGCGGAAAGGACAGGAAGTCATTCTCAATGAAGCCTTGAACGTGATCGAGGCGCGCGGGTTCGACGTCCAGGGCGAAGTCGTCCGCTTGAAGGATTTGTTGGAAGGCAACCGCGTGCTCGTCACCCTGCATTTTGACGAAGAGAAAGTCGCCGAGTTGGGCGAGCCTCTCTTGGCCGAACGTCTCAGCGTCGGCGATCACCTCCTGTTCGATCAGCGCTCCGGCTGCGTCATCGAGAAGCTGCCGAAGTCTGAAGCGGAAGAGTTGGTCCTTGAGGAAGTGCCGGATGTGGACTATGCCCATATCGGCGGCCTCCAGCATGAGCTAGAGCAGGTGCGGGATGCGGTAGAACTGCCGTTTCTTCATCCGCATCTGTTTTCGGAATACCAGCTCAGCGCGCCGAAGGGCGTGCTGCTCTATGGGCCCCCGGGCTGCGGCAAAACGCTCATCGCGAAAGCGGTGGCCAATTCCATCGCCAAGAAGCTCGGACACCTCACCGGCAAGGAAGTGCGGAGCTATTTCCTGCACGTCAAAGGGCCTGAGCTGCTCAACAAGTACGTGGGAGAATCGGAACGCCAGGTTCGCGAGGTGTTCAAAAAGGCGAAGGAACGGGCGGCCGACGGCAACCCCGTCATCGTCTTCTTCGATGAAATGGATGCCCTCTTCCGCA
>Ga0207679_10001321_pt1 | contig 15671 bp, 11 predicted proteins | sample KBSC73metaG_FD_184320 | JGI IMG/M metagenome (GOLD analysis project Ga0207679, IMG submission 184320) | Corn rhizosphere microbial communities from Kellogg Biological Station, Michigan, USA - KBS C7-3 metaG (SPAdes) (version 2) | ecosystem: Host-associated > Plants > Roots > Rhizosphere > Soil ... | reverse complement strand
TTCTCGAACGCGGCGAGGGTCCCGGTCCTCGGGGTGAAGCCCACTCCGATGGAGCCGCTCACCGTCGCGAAGGGAAGCAGCGGCGCCTCTCCCATCAGGATCAGCCCGGTCTGCAGCGTGCCCGCGCGGTAACCGGGGGCAGTGGAGGTGGGGAGCCCGAGCACGAGGAGCACCTGGGCGTGCTCCCCGAGCATCCGCCCCACCCCGATGCGGCTGTCCCCGATGCCAAGGTCGACGGGCCCGTACTCGATGGAGCGCCCCCGCTCGTAGGTGATGGAGTACCGGTACTCGTTGAGCGGGCGCTGCTCGCGGGCGACGTACGGCACCCCGAGAATCGAGTGGTACCAGTCGATGAACCGGTCCATGAAGCCGTCGTAGGCCCCCTGGATCTGCACCTGGCCGAAGGCGAACCAGCGGCCGTCGATGCGCCGGGTGAGCCAGACCTGGAGCCGTCCCAGCTCGGCATCGAGCGTCATTCCCCGGCCACTCGAGCTGTAGAGCTCGATCGCGCTCGCGTAATCGAGGGCGAAGCTGAGGCCCCAGTCACCGCGCGGCATCATCAACGGCGGGGCGAAGAGCACGCTCCGGTTGGCCTCGATCGGGTTCTGCGGCGCCCAGGGAGGAAGCCCGGAGAAGTCCGGCGGCGGAGGAGGAGGCTTGGCCGCCAGGACGCCGAGGACGAGGAGGGAGAGCATCGAGGACCGGCCGAGGGCCGGACGCTGCTAGAGCAGCCGCTCGAATTCCTCGAGCGAGCGGTTCCAGACCGGCACTCCACAGTAACGCGGTCCCTCGGGGCAGAAGGGGGTCACCCCGGCCTCCTTGCGCAGCGTGCAGGGCGGGACCAGATGCGCAGCGATGCGCGGATGGACCGCCCTGACCTGGCGAACCTCCTCGACCGACGCCCGCCAGATCTCCTCCTGGGCGGTGTAGCAGAGGCGGTGCACCCACTTGTGATGAAAGTGCAGGAGCTCACCCGATTCGAGGAAGCGGATCGCGAAGGCGTTGGGCAGGAGGTAAAGCGCCATCTCCGGCGCGACCCCGGCGTCCACCAGGCGCTCGATCGCCACCCACGCCTCGGCGCAGGTGCGGCTGAAGACGTGAAGGGCCTCGGGCACCTCGGCCAGGAGCGCGGGGATGATGATGTCCGGCTCCCCGGGGACGAAGGTGGCCTGGAGCACCGGGCGGCTGGCCGGCGTCATGCGGTGCCGCTGGTCCTGGCTGTCCGCGGCGTGGCTGAGCTTCTTCTGGAAGGTGTAGCTGGCGTGAACCAGCGTCCGCATGAGCTTGCCCTGCGTTCCGAGCTGCAGCGCCTCCGACAGGTACGGGTTCTGCCGGGGAGAGAGCACCCGTTCCAGGGCGGCCGAGTCGTCGAGCGCGGCGCGGGGAAGTCCCAGCACGTTGCGCACCGCCTGGGCGATGGCTGCCTCGCCGTGGGCGCTCCAGTCCACCAGGGTGCTGATGCGATCCTGTAGCCCGGCATCGAACTCGGCCCGGTGCGCCCGCGCCTCCTCCCCGCCCACGACGAGCGCCCGTCCGGTCTCGCGCAGCGCCCGGGCCTCGTGGGTGGACTCGAGGGGAAGCGGATCCTCCACGTCGCGGAAGAAGAGCGGGTCGACGGCCTCCACCTCGCGGACCATGGCTGCGATCACCTCGCGCGCCTCGGTGGGGACGTCATAGGCGGAGGCGAGCCGGTGATAGCGGTGGAGGGTGAGCCCGGAGACGGTGTGGTACAGGTGGGCGAAGGTCCCGATGGGCAGGACGTAGCGGGCCACCTCCTGGCAGCGCTTCTTGAGCGTGCCCACCCACTTCTGGGGCGTGCGGCGGCGGCCGGGGAACAGCCGGTAGAACTCGGCCTCGGCCCGGGGGAGGAGCAGCGCTCCGATGCGGGCGTAGGCGGCCATCTGGCTCTCGACCACGCCCCGGTAGAGCGCCTCCTCTCGCTCGGGAAGCGCGGGGACGATGACCCGGTCCGGCTTCACCTCCACGTAGCGCTGGCTGACCTGCTCCGAGTTGTAGAAGGGGTGAGCGTGCAGCACGCTCCAGATGAGCTGGCGACTCACGTTCTCCAGGCTGAACTGGAAGGTGGCGTGCTGGAGCGTGGTGTGGTGGCCCGCCTGGTAGGTCTCCCGGGCGATCCGGTCGCGGACGGCGCGAGTCTTCTCGTCCTTGCGCACGTCCTCCGCCTTGATGATCCGCGGGCTGTAGCAGGTGCGCGCGGCGGCCACGGCATTGTCGAACGGCTCGACGAAGCCATTGGTGAGCCGGACGATGGGCGGGGCGGAGCGGAAGGGAGGGGCCGACGACATCTCCCCTTCTTCTTGCACGCCCGCCCGACGTCTCGCCACACGGCGTGATTGCCGCTCCGGGCAGGGGTTCGCCGCGGACACGGGGTGGAGTCAGACCCGGAAAGTTGCAGCGCCGGCTGGGCACGCTCTGGGATGGTGGCGGCCATGGCCTTCAACCTCCTCGACCGTGCCCGCCGCGCCCTGCTCGAGCTGGGCTTCCTCCCCGACTTTCCCCCCGCCGCCGAGGCGCAGGTCGCCGCGGTGCGGCGCGCCGGTGCGCCCCGGGCGAACGTGGAGGACCTCCGGAACCTCCTCTGGTCGAGCATCGACAACCCGGACTCGATGGACCTGGATCAGCTGGAGTGGGCGGAGGCGCTCCCGGACGGGAGGACCCGGCTCCTGGTGGCCATCGCCGACGTGGACGCCCTGGTGCCGCAAGGCTCGCCGCTCGACGTCCGGGCAGGAGCAAACACCGCCTCGCTGTACACGGGCGCCGCCATCTTCCCGATGCTCCCCCGCCCGCTCTCCGAGGACCTCACCTCTCTGTTGCCGGACCTGGACCGGCTGGCGGTGGTCATCGGCTACGAGGTGCATCCGGACGGTCGCGTGGACGACGGCGGCGTCCGCAGAGCCTGGGTGCGCAACCGGGCGAAGCTGAGCTACCCGGAGGTCGGCCCATGGCTCCAGGACGAGGCACCGGTGCCGCCCCGGGTGGCGGCGGTCGATGGCCTCGAGGAGCAGCTCCGGCTCCAGGACCGGGCCACCCGCGCTCTGCGTGCGGCGCGCGAGCGAGCCGGCGCGCTCATGCTCCGCACGCTCGAGCCGCGGCCGGTGATGTCCGATGGGCGCGTCCTGGACCTGGAGACCATCCTCGACAGCAGAAGCCGCGAGCTCATCGAGGACCTCATGGTCGGGGCCAACGGGGTGATGGCGCGCCTGCTCGATGCCTCGTCCCGCTCGTCGCTCGCTCGCGTCGTCCGGCGGCCCAAGAGATGGGACCGCATCGTGGCCCTGGCGCAGGAGCTGGGGACCGCGCTCCCCTCCGAGCCCGATGGCGTGGCCCTCTCGCGGTTCCTCGAGCATCAGAGGAGGAAGGACCCGCTCCACTTCCCGGACCTGTCGCTGACGGTGGTCAAGCTGCTCGGCCCGGGCGAGTACGTGCTGCGGCCGGCCGGCCAGGAGGGACCGGGACATTTCGGGCTCGCGGCGAACGACTACAGCCACTCCACCGCGCCGAACCGCCGCTATCCGGACCTCATCACCCAGCGCCTGGTGAAGGCATTGCTGGCGGGGGTCCCCTCGCCGTACAGCGATGGCGAGCTCGACGGCATTGCCCAGCACTGCACCCGGATGGAGGCGGCGACGCGCAAGCTCGAGCGGCTGATGCGGAAGGTCATCGCCGCGCTCCTCCTCCACGGCCGGGTGGGCGAAGTGTTCGACGGGCTGGTGACCGGCGTCACCGAGCACGGCACCTTCGTGCGGCTCCTCAAGCCACCCGCGGAAGGCCGCGTGGTCCGGGGCGAGAAGGGGATGGACGTGGGCGACCGGGTCCGCGTCCGCCTGCTGTCGACGGATCCCGAGCGGGGCTTCATCGACCTCGCCCGCGCCTGATCTGCACCCGCGCGCCCTGAGCGCCGGAGAGCGCGTCCAGCCGTGACCACGAGGGTCACCGCACCCACGGCCCCGTCACTTGGCGGCAGCCTTCTTCTCCTTGCCCTTGCCCCAGACCTTCTTGCACGAAGAGCTCAGCGAGGCCTCGTTGTCCTTGAGGCACTGCATCACCCGGCCCTCGCCTCGCTCCACGCTCGCACAGAGCTTCTCCGCGTCGGCCTTGCACGCCTTGTAGAAGGCGACGAGCTTCTTGCTGACGTCATCCTTGCAGGCCTGCGAGAGCTGGTCGGTCTTTCCTTCGAGACAGGCGAGGATCCGCCCGTGCCCGGGCTCGACTCCGGGACAGACCTTGTCCAGGTCTGCCTTGCAAGCCTTTCCGGGTTGCAGACCCTCTGCGAGCGCGACCGGTGCGGCAAGAAGGAGGCCGGCCCCGAGCAGCGCCGACCAGGTGAACCGGTGATGGGACGACATGGCTCTCCACTCTCTCTGGCGAGAGCGCGCACACCGACCGTGGGCGAGCCCGTCCCGCCAAGCGCTGAGTCCCGCAGTGCCCGCCGGTTGTCCAGCGGTCTCGAACCGGGCCGTTGCCGGAACGGCAATGCCCGCTCAGACCAGCGCCCAGCCGCGTTCCGTCTCGCGGACCACTCCTTCGCTTCGGAGCTTCTCCAGAATCGCGAACGTGCTCCGCTCGGCCAGGTAGGGCACCGCGCTCGGAGTATCCGCGTAGGCGTCCGCGGCCAGCTCTTCCAGTGGACGGGGCACGGTGCTGACTGCGGCCTGCACCCTCCGCTCGCGCATCGCCCGGTGGTCCAGCAGCGCCGTGAGCGCGCTGGGTCCGTCCGGCAGCGGCGGCCCGTGCGCCGGGTACACCGCCCTCACCGGCAGCTCCCGCAAGCGGGCCAGCTGCCGGAGGTACTCGGCCATGTCGCCCTCGGGCGGATCGATGAGGATGGTCCCCTGCCCCGCCACCATGTCCCCCACCACCGCCGCCCGGGTCGCCGTGTCCACCAGCGACACGTGTCCCCGCGCGTGACCGGGTGTGTGGAGCACCCGCCAGCGCATCCCCGGCGCTCCGGCCAGAACCAGCTCGTCGCCGTCCTCCAGCAGACGATCCGCGCGGAACGGCAGCCGGTCCGCCGTCCGTGCATGGCACCACACCGGGATCCCCAGCTGCTCACTCACCGCCCGGGCCCCGCTCACGTGGTCCAGGTGGTGATGGGTGAGCACCACCGCCAGCGGCCGGCACTCCTCGGCGGCCAGCGCGCGGATGTGGCTGGTCAGCCGCTCGATCTCCGCCAGGTCCGGAGCCCCGGGATCGACGATGAGCAGCTCTCCCGTCCCGAGGATCCACGCGTTGGTGTGCGTCGCCGGAAGCAGGGTCGGCGTCCGCAGCGCCACCAGGCGCACGCCCCGCTGGAACTCGATGCGGGTGTCGGCCGCCGTCGGCGAGGCGAGCCAGGCCACCGCGTCCACCGTGCGGCGGACCCGGCTGAGAACGTTCAGTGCATGGCGGTTGGGGGGATGGAGAAGGGCCCGCCCTTCCTGCCAGAGCGTCAGCGCGTCGGTTGGCCGCACCCAGCTGCCCTCCGCCGCCTCGCCCGGCCAGACCTCGGCCCGCGTCCCCGGCGGCACCTCCACCAGGAAGAAGCGCGCGTCGAACCGGCTGGGCATGAAGGGCGGGGTCACCCACCGGCCCGCCGGCTCGAAGTCGAGCGCGTCCACCTGGAGCCCGAGGCGATTCAGCACCGAGGCGAACGTCTCCTTCCCCTCGAGCACCGCGGCCCGGGCGCTGGCGAGCGTGGACGCTTCCGGCGTTCGCCCCCGCGCGGCGAGGACACCCGTCTCCTCGAACAGCTCGCGCGCCGCGGCTGCCACCAGCCTGGAGTCGGGAGGTCCGGCGCCCTCCACCGGGACCTCGGCGTCGCCCGCGTCCACGCGGCCTCCCGGAAAGGCGTAGAAGCCGGCGGCGAAGGAGACGGTCCGGTCCCGCCGGAGCCAGAACGTCTCCAGCCCCCGCGGTCCCATCCGCACCAGCACCACGACCGCGGCGTCTTTGGGCTCCGCCGGCGGCGGCGCCTCCTGCATCCCGGGGATCGCCTCGCTCATCGCTTGCGTGCGGACCCTACCGCATCGCCGAGCTTCGCTGCGGTGACACCTGCCAGGGCCTGCTTCGCCCGATCCAGCGCGTCTGGAAGGACGTAGGCCCGGGAAAGGCGAACGGGTGACGCGTAGCGCTGGTAGAGCGGGGTGTAGCGAGCGACCGGGGTCAACCGGCCGGACGATTCATCCAGAACGTAAAGGCTCGGCCCCTGCCCCTCCTCGAAGTACCGGGACAGCGTCTCCCGGCTCTCGACGGTGAAGTGCTCCACCCCGGCCTGGGTCAGGGCGGCTGACAGAGCAGCGAGGTCGTAGCCCTTGTCCCGCTCGGTGAACTGCGCCAGCAGCTTGAAGCCCTGGCGCCGGACGATGCGCTGCGCCCAGCGGTTGGGGCTGTTCCGGAGCGCCCAGAGCAGGGCCACGTCGTCCGTCCGGAGGAACCGGTCCGGGTCCGCCGGAATCTGGAACTCCTCCGGCGCCTCCCGGTAGTAGGCCGCCAGCATCCAGTCGAAGCTCACCGCCGTGTGGTGGAGGTAGACCGACAGGAACATGTGGTGTCGGCTCAACAGGAAGTCCTCGAAGGCGAAGACCGCGCTCCGGGAGAGCGCCAGCTCGACCTTCCCCTCCCGCTCGGCAGGGTGGAGGTTCTGCACCAGCCAGTCCAGGTCGAACCGGCCGTAGTTGACCCCGGTGTAGAAGGAGTCCCGGAGGAGGTAGTCCATCCGGTCGGCGTCCAGCTCACCCGAGACCAGGGCCCGGAGGAGCGGTGCCCAGTCCGCCTCCCCGTACCGGAAGTCCAGCCCGCCGGGCGGTATCCGCCCGGTCACCAGCGCCGCGAGCGACTCGCCGGTGATGCCCTGGTCGCCCACCCGGGTCCGGAGAAGGTCGGCGAGGTCCGTGTCCAGGAGGAGCTTCACCGTGAAGTCCTCGTGCCGAGCCTGCCCGCCGTCCGCGCCGGTCCACGCGGGGAGCCCCAGCGAGGCCCGCGGCGGGGCGATGCGCTCGCTGGCGTGACTGAGGGGCATGTGGCCCAGGTCGTGGCACAGGACCGCCAGGCGCACCGCGGTCCGGAATCGCTGGCGGATGCCCTCGGGGAGGTCGCTCCGGGCGGCGAGCGAGTCGAAGAGCCGCCCCACCACGTGCATCGCTCCGAGGGAGTGCGCGTGGCGGGTGTGGGTCGCCCCGGGGAAGGCCAGCTCGCCGAAACCCAGCTGCCGGACATGTCGGAGCCGCTGGTACCAGACGCTGTCCACGACCGCCGCTTCGTCCGCGGAGACCGGGAGGGTGCCGTGAATCGGATCACGAATGCGCATCGTGTCGGCAGATCGTGCTACATCCACGACTGGACTGCATGCACATCACGCTCCTGCACAACGCGGACGCCGATGCTCTGGAGGAAGACCCAGGACGCGAGGCGAGGGCGGACGTGGAGCGGGTGGCTGCCGAGCTCACCCGTGCGCTCGGGAAGGGCGGATACGAGGTGTCGGTCCTCGCCGTGGGGCCGAGCCCCGCGGACATCGTCGCCCCGCTGAGCGCCCGCACCACGGACCTGGTCCTCAACCTCTGCGAGTCCATCGGGGGCGACGCGCGGGGCGAGATGGCCGTCCCCGCCCTGCTCGACCTGCTCGGCCTGCCCTACTCCGGCTCCGGAGCCCTCGCTCTCGGGCTCGCCCTCCACAAGGACAAGGCCAAGGAGCTGCTGGTGGCCCGGAATGTTCCCACGCCACCCTTCCGGATCGTCGAGCGGCTGGCCCAGCTCGAGGACCACCTCCCCTTTCCGCTGATCGTGAAGCCCTCCCGCGAGGACGCCTCGGTGGGAGTCGACTTCGACTCGGTGGTGGAGGACGAGCGGAGCCTCAAGGACGCGGTCCGCCGCATCCTCCGCACCTTCAAGCAGCCGGCCCTGGTGGAGCGATTCATCCCCGGCCGCGAGGTCTACGTCTCGCTCCTGGGGAACTCGCCCCGCACCGCCCTGCCGCTGACCGAGATCCGGTTCGGGGAGACCTTCGCCGGGCGGCCCCACATCGTGAGCTATCGGGCGAAGTGGGAGCCCTCGTCACCCGAGTGCATCGACAGCCCCTCGGTCCCCTGCACACTCCCGCGGGAGCTGGAGGCGCGGGTGGTCGAGACGGCGCTCGCCGCCTTCGAGGCGCTCGGGTGCCGGGATTACGGCCGGGTGGACCTGCGCCTCTCCGAGGATGGCCAGCCCTGGGTGATTGACATCAATCCCAACTGCGACTTGCATCCTGAGGCGGGTTTCGCCAGGAGCGCAGCAGCGGCCGGGCTCGAGTACTCGGCCCTGGCGCTGCGTCTGGTGGACGTCGCGCTCGAAAGGACTCATGGACATCCGTCCCGCCGTCCCAGAAGACAGGGAAGGCCTCGCGAAGCTGCTCGATCGCATCGAGAACTTCTCACCCGACGAGGTGCGCTGCGCGCTCGAGGTCATCGACCTGGCGTTGCAGCCGAATAACCCGGACTACCACGTCCTGGTGGCCCTCATCGGCGGGAAGCTCGCCGGGTACGTCTGCTTCGGTCCAACCCCGATGACCGACGGGACGTTCGACCTGTACTGGATCTGCAGCGAGCCGTCGCTCCGGGGGAAGGGCATCGGAGCGGGGCTGGTGGCGGCGATGGAGGGGGAGCTGCGGCGGCGGAAGGCCCGGCTGGTGCGGGTGGAGACCTCGGCCACGGAAGACTATGGGCCCGCCCGCGGTTTCTACCAGTCGATGCGTTACCTCGAAGAGGCCCGCTTCCGGGACTTCTACAAGGTGGGGGACGACCTCATCCTCCTGAAGAAGAAGCTCTAGTGCCTCGACCGGGGTGTGGTGAGCACAGCGAGATGGCCGGGACCGAAGCGAGACGGCGCACACGAGAAACGAGCAGCGGAGGCGTGCCTCGTGGCAGTGAGCCTGGACGCGCCGCGCCCCCGCGCGGCTCCGCGAGCCTCCCCCTGGTTCGGGGGGCGTCGAGCAGCGCAGGGCCGAGTCTGCGCGTCGCAGCAAGAGGAACGGCCAGGGTAGCAATCAGCACACCCCGGTCGAGGCACTAGGTGCGGACCCGCCCGGCAGCAGTCCTCGTCACCACGCTGGTGCTGTGCCTCGTCGCTCCCCGAGCGAGCTGGGCGGCAGAGCCAATCTCCGACGTGCTCCGCGTCCCTCGTCCCCACGGCGGCGAGTACTTCGGTCTCTACCTCGTGGACAAGAAGGTGGGCTGGTACTTCACCGACCTGGACGTGGTGCCGGGCAAGCCCGAGGTCCGGTCGGTGGCGGACTTCGTCTTCCGGGCAAAGGTGGGAAACAACACCGCCGAGCGCCGCCACCACGAGGAGCGGATCTACGACTCCCGGCCGGGCGGGAAGCTGCTGTCCTTCGTCATCAAGGACGAGGGGGACGGCGGGAACCAGGTGCTCATCGGGAAAGCCACCCCCACCGGCTTCGTGGTGAAGCGGCAGCGGCCGGGCCAGTCGGAGGAGACGTTCACCCTTCCGCCGGTCCAGGAGACGGTGGAGGACGCCGACCAGCTCCGGGTGGCGCTCCTGCGGGGGAAGGAGGTCTCGGGCACGGCGCTCGACGGGACCGATCTCGGCCAGTACAAGATGACCACCACGCCCACCTCCGAGGAGCGCCGGGTGGTGAACGGCGTGTCGGTGCTGCTCCGCAAGGCGACCATCGTCTCCGAGAAAGAGAAGGTCCCGATGCAGGCGGTGGTCGCGGCAGATGGGGCGGTGGTGGAGATGTCCTATGGCTCGGCGATGATCGGCCGCGCCGAGCCGAAGTCGGTCGCCGAGCGGCTGGACAAGGTGGAGATCTTCAGCCTGACCCGCCTGGCCCTTCCGGCGGCTCCGTCCGCTGCCGCCCGGAAGGTCCCCGGCGAATGGACGCTGGTCCTCTCCGGGTTCCCGGAGAAGTTCCACCGGAAGACGAACCGGCAGACCTACAAGACGCTCGGAGGCGGCAGGTCCGAGGTCACCATCCGCGCCGCGCCGCCCGACCCGGCGCAGCTGGTGAAGCGCGGGGCCCCGCAACCGGCGGAAACGGCCGAGTACTTGAAGAGCTCCATCCTCGTGGAGTCCGACAATCCAGCGATCGTGGCCAAGGCGAAGGAGATCGCCGGCGGCGAGACCGATGCCTACGCCGCGGCGAAGAAGGTGGTGACCTGGGTCGGCCGCTCGATGAAGAAGGACTACGGCGCGAGCGCGGACCGAGCGACGGACGTGCTGCGGACGCTCCGGGGCGACTGCACCGAGCATTCGCTGCTCAGCATCTCCCTGCTTCGCGCGCTGGGCATCCCGGCGCGGCGCGTGGACGGGGTGGTGTACGTGCAGAACGAGGACGGGGTACCCGCGCTCTACTGGCACGAGTGGGTGGAGGCCTGGGTGGGGACCTGGACCCAGCTCGATCCGACGTTCGGGCAGCCGGTGGCGGACGCGACGCACCTGACCCTGGGCGAGGAGAGCAGCGCGGAGATCATGCCGCTGCTCGGTGAGCTGAAGGTCGTCGCTGCGCGGTGAGTCACCTCCGCCGCGACACCAGCCACAGCAGCAGCAGCGCGCCGATCACCGAGGAGATGAATCCTCCGACGTGAAACACGCGGATGTTGCCGTGCCAGAAGAGGGAGCTCAGGAACCCGCCCACCAGAGAGCCCGCCATGCCCAGCAGCGCCGTGCCGATCCAGCCCATCGGCTGACGTCCGGGAAAGATCGCCCTGGCGATGGCGCCGACGATCAGGCCCACGACGATCCACGAGCACAGTCCAATCACCGGCAGACCTCCTGGCGCAACGAGCGCCGAGCCTGCCCGGGCCGGCGCCGGGAGTCACGCGTCGAGGTTCGTCCGTCTCACCGTTGCCTCACGGGCGTCAGCCGCCGTCTCGACAGATGGCGGGTGAACGACGGCGGTTGACGGCATGCGGCGCACGCGGACGTTGCCCCGGACCGGCGGCACGGCGATGCTGCCGGGCCCCATGAATCCAGCCTCCCTCCTCGCCCTGGTCCTCCTCGGCGCCGAGCCGCCCGGCCCGGTCCAGGAGGTCCCGAAGCAATACCCCGTTGGCAAGTACATGAGCCTGTCGGTCGGTCCCGAGCCGCGCCCCATCGGGCCCACTGGGACGCTCGGAGCCGACGTCTATCGGAAGCGCCGCAAGGCGCTGATGGAGAAGCTGAAGACGGGTGCCACCCTCGTGGTGAACGAGTCGAAGTTCGATGGTCTCCGCGAGGGGATGGACTTCTACTACCTGACCGGCATCGACGAGCCGGGGGCGGCGCTGCTCCTCGATCCCGCTTCGCCGGATCCGGAGGTGCTCTTCCTCCGGCCCCTCGACCTCGAGCGCGGGCAGTGGGAGGGCGAGCGGGCCAAGCTTCCCTCGCAGCTGCTGGAGAGCACGAGCGGGCTGCCCATCGTCCGCCGGTCGGAGGGCTATCGCGGCCTGGGCTACGCGCTCATCCGGGCCTGCGCCCACGGCGGGCTGAACTTCGTCGGGCAGTTCGTGGCACCTCCGGACGCCAAGTCGAAGGTGATGACCCTCTACGCCGAGGCCGTGGACCGGTCCTACGGCTGCAAGGTCAACGACCTCCACGACACCCTCGCCAGGATGCGTGAGGTCAAGGAGCCGGAGGAGATCAAGCTGATGCGCAAGAGCATCGAGCACACCGCGGCCGGGCACGCGCGGATCCTCGAGGTGCTCAAGCCGGGGATGCGCGAGTTCGAGCTGAAGGACGCGGTGGAGGAAGGGTTCCGCAAGTCCGGCTCGCGCCACCTAGCCTACGACTCGATCGTCGGCTCCGGGCCGAACGGGGCCATCCTCCACTACCCGAAGGACGACCGGGTCATGAAGGAGGGCGAGGTCGTGGTGGTCGATGCTGGCGCCGAGGAGCAGTACTACGCGACCGACGTGACCCGGACGTACCCGCTGAGCGGGAAGTTCAGCCCGGAGCAGCGAGAGATCTACGACATCGTGCTGAAGGCGCAGGCGGCAGGAATCGCTGCCGCCAAGGCGGGCGTCACGCCTCGCACGCTGGAGCGCGCGGTGCGGAAGGTCATCGACGAGGCCGGATACCACGACGCCTACCTGCACGGCTGCTGCCACTTCGTGGGCCTCGAGGTGCACGACACGGGTGACTACGACGCGCCTCTTCCGGCCGGTGCCGTGCTCACCGTCGAGCCGGGAATCTACTTGCCGCAGCGTGGGTTCGGGGTGCGCATCGAGGACGAGATCCTCATCACCCCCACCGGGGCCGAGGTGCTGACCAAGGCGATCCCCAAGGATCCGGCCGAGATCGAGCGCCGGATGCAGTCGCGGCGGGCGGACGCCCGTTGAGCCCGCCCATGCCCGGGCTCCGCTCCGTCGCCTTCCCCCTGGCGCTCGCGCTCGCCTGTGCCCATTCTGCGGAGCCTCCCGTGACCGCTGCCACTCCCCAGCAGGCCTTCGACGCCCTGTCGCAGGATTATCTGGAGCGCTCGCTGGTGCTCTCGCCCACCGAGGCGACGCTCCTGGGCGACCACCGGTACGACGGTCGCTGGCCGGATCTCAGCAAGCAGGGCGACGCGCAACAGCAGCGCTTCGAGGAGGAGATCCTCGGCCGTCTCCGAACCATTCCGAAGGAAGGCCTGAGCGCAGAGTCGCGGGTGGATGCGGAGATGCTCGAGACGCAGCTCCGGTACTCCGAGTTCTCCAGGGCCGAGCTGAAGCCGGCCGAGCTCCGGCCGCTGTACTACACCGGGGCCATCGGAGCGGGCCTCGACCCGCTGGTGAACCGCGAGTTCGGTACGCGCGCCAGCAGGGCGGAGAGCCTGGCCTCACGGCTGGACGGTATCCCCGCCGTCCTCGCGGTGGCGCGGGCCCGACTGACGCGCCCGTCGAAGGTCCAGACCGAGACCGCACTCCATCAGACCGCGGGCCTTCTGGCGCTGACCGAGAAGGAGCTCCCCGAGCAGTTCAAGGACCTGCCCGCGGTCCCGGCAGCGGCAGCGCGGGCGGCTGCGTCGCTGCGGCAGTTCCAGACTTTCCTCAAGGAGGAGCTGCTCCCGCACTCGGATGGGTCCTTCCGCATTGGCCGCGAGCGCTTCACCGCCAAGCTTCGCTTCGTCCTCGATGATCAGGTGGATCCGGACGCGCTCGCGCGGAGCGCCCGGGTCTTGCTCGAGCGCACGCAGGAGGCGATGGTCGACACGGCCAAGGAGGTCTGGGCCGAGGACCGGCTCGGGGCCCTGCCGCCGCTCGGGACGGCCGAGCAGCGACGGGCCTTCGTCCGCCGGGCATTGGACCACCTCGCGAAGCAGGCGCCCACCAGCCAGAGCATCCTCGGGGACTCACGGACCTGGCTGCAGAAGGCCACGACGTTCGTCCGGTCGAAGGACCTGGTGCGCGTTCCGGACGAGCCGCTCAAGGTGGTGGAGATGCCCGAGTACCGGCGGGGAATCGGTGTGGCGTACTGCGACTCGTCTGGCCCGCTCGAGCCGAAGCCGGAGACGTTCTTCGCCATCTCGCCGCCGCCCTCCGACTGGCCACCGGCGCGGGTCCAGTCGTTCTTCCGCGAGTACAACGAGTCGATGCTCGCGGACCTCACCGTCCACGAGGCGATGCCGGGTCACTACCTCCAGATCATGCACAGCAACGCCTACCCCTCGAAGCTCCGGGCGGTTCTGGGCAGCGGCCCCTTCGTCGAGGGCTGGGCGGTGTACAGCGAGTGGCTGATGGCCTCGAAGGGCTTCGGAGGCGCGAAGGTCAAGCTGCAGCAGCAGAAGATGATCCTCCGGATGACCGCGAACGCGCTCCTGGATCACGGGATCCACACCGGGGACATGGACGAGCGGCAGGCCATGGACCTCATGACCAGGGACGCCTTCCAGGAAGAGGGAGAGGCGGCAGGGAAGTGGAACCGAGCGCGGCTGACCAGCGCCCAGCTGACCACGTACTTCTACGGCTTCCAGGAGATGATGAAGCTGCGGGAGGCTGCGGAGACCAGGCCCGGTTTCTCCGAGCGGGCCTATCACGACCAGCTGCTGTCCCACGGCTCACCCGGGCCCCGGTACATGCGACAGCTGCTGGCCGCGCAGGGAGGCTGACCTCCCGGCAGCGGGACGAGCCGCTCTGCCCGTGTCCACGTAGTACCCTTTGCGGATGCGCGCTTTTCGCACGCTCCTCCTCTCCCTTCTCGCGGCTGCCCCACCGGTCCACGCGGCCGACCAGGAGGCTCCCCCACTCCCGCACTCGGACCCGGCAGTCGCCCGGGCCATCGCCCGCGTCTACCCGTCGCTGGTGCAGATTCACGTCCTCTCCACGCACACCGAGGGGGGACGGGAGCGGAAGTCCGGAGCCACCGGCTCGGGCGTCATCATCTCGGCCGAGGGGCACGTCATCACCAACCATCACGTCGTCGGACGGGCGACGTCGATCCGCGTCGTTCTCCCCACGCGCGAGGAGCTGGAAGCGACGCTGGTCGGGACCGATCCCCTGAGCGACATCGCGGTCGTCCAGCTCCAGCTCTCGAAACGGCCGAAGGGCTCCTCTCCCCTCCCGGTCGCGGTGTTCGGACAGTCCGAGTCGGTCCGTGTCGGAGACACGGTCCTGGCGATGGGCTGTCCACTCGCGCTCTCCCAGGCGGTGACCCGGGGAATCGTGGCCAACGTGGATCTCCGGGTGCCGCGTCCCATCGAGCTCGAGGGCGAGAACGTGGGCTCGGTGGTGAAGTGGATCGGCCATGACGCGCAGATCTTCCCGGGCAACTCCGGTGGACCGCTGGTGAACCTCGAGGGGGAGATCGTCGGCATCAACGAGCTGGTGATGGGGCTTGGCGCGGCGATTCCCTCCGACCTCGCGCGAGTGGTGGCCCGGCAGCTGATCGAGAAGAAGAAGGTCGAGCGTGCCTGGACGGGGATGATCTTCCAGCCGCTGCTCAAGGGCTCGCCGCAGACGATGACCGGGGTCCTCGTCGCGGGAGTGCTGCCGGGAACCCCGGCGGCCACGGCGGGCGTGCAGCCCGGCGACCGCATCATCGAGGTGGAGCAGAAGCCGGTGACGGTCCGCTTCGAGACCCAGCTGCCGGCATTCACCAACGAGCTGCTGCAGCGCCCACCGGGGAAACCCCTGGGCATCCGGCTGGTGCGCGGAACCCAGACGCTCGCCGTCAGCCTGTCGCCGATCCCCCGTGACGCCTCCCGCGCCAGGGAGCGGGAGTTCAAGGAGTGGGGGATGACCGGGCGGCGCGTCACCCGGGTGGAAGCGATCGAGCTCCAGCGGTCCGAGACCAAGGGTGTCCTGGTGGGCACGCTCCGGCCGGGCGGACCGGCGGACAAGGCCGTGCCCTCGCTGCGCCGTGAGGACGTCATCGTCTCCGTTTCCGGCAAGCCGGTCGAGTCTCCGGACGCCTTCGCCAAGGCCACGGCGGAGGTGGTCAAGGGGGCGAAGGCACCGGTTCCCACGATCGTCGGCTTCGAGCGCGGAGCGGAGAAGCTGCTCACGGTGGTCGAGGTCGGGATCCGGGCTCCGCAGGAGCCGCCCCTGGAAGCGCGGCGGGGGTGGCTGCCGGTGAGCACCCAGGTGCTCTCATCGAAGCTGGCCACCGCGCTCGGGTACAAGGGCCGCAAGGGTGCCCGGGTCACGCAGATCCTTCCGGACGGCGATGCGAGCGGGCTCCGCGTCGGCGACGTGGTGACGAAGGTGGACGACGCGCTGGTGGAG
>Ga0207679_10001312_pt1 | contig 15712 bp, 10 predicted proteins | sample KBSC73metaG_FD_184320 | JGI IMG/M metagenome (GOLD analysis project Ga0207679, IMG submission 184320) | Corn rhizosphere microbial communities from Kellogg Biological Station, Michigan, USA - KBS C7-3 metaG (SPAdes) (version 2) | ecosystem: Host-associated > Plants > Roots > Rhizosphere > Soil ... | reverse complement strand
TCTGAAAAATCCGGAAGATGACGAATTCGGCCGGACGCACCGGCGCGATGCCGATTTCGCAAATCAGGCGGCCATTCAAGATGTCGTCCTGCGTCATCGTGCTTTCGTTGCAGGTAATGAAAAACGCCTGTTCCTCGGTGCGGCCGAACAAGGCGCCGATCCGCCATTGCGTGCGCAGGAACAGGCGGACCGTGTCGGTGACACGGGCCCACAGGCGCGGCTCGTTCGGCTCGAACACGACCCATTGTGTACCTTCGTAGATCGAGCGTTCCAGGAAGATGAACAGTCGCCGCACGCTGACGTACTTCCACAGCGCATCCGAGGACATGGTGCGCGCACCCCAGATACGGATGCCGCGCCCGGGGAAGCTGCGCGTCACGTTCACGCCTTTGGGATTGAGCGTGCCTTGCTGGTTGTCATTGATGTCGGCGGCGAGTTCGAGTGCGCCGCGCATGACTTCGTTGGCCGGCGCCTTGAACACGCCACGCTCGGAATCGGTGCGGGCATACACGCCCAGCGCATACCCGCCCGGCGGCACCAGCTTGCGCGCGCCGGTCTGCGGATCGGCGATACTGATCCAGGGAAAATAGAAGGCCGCATATTGCGTATCCTGGATATCCGAACGTGGCTCGAGCGCACTGATGTCGCCGACCACGCGCTCGGAATCGATGGCGGCGAAGCGGAATTTCAAGCGCTCGCAATGGCCGATGATTTTCTGGGCAATGTCGACCGCCACGGCAGGTGCATAGACCAGCGCGACATCGCGAAACGGGTCTTGCTCCAGACTGGCCAAGCCTTGCTCCGTATCGCGATTGCCGGAGGGCAGGCCTTCGTAGTCCGGCGCACTTAGCTGATTGGTATCGTCCGCGCCGTTCTGATCGAGCGCCTTCGAATCTATCTGCGGCAACGCAAGCGGGTCAGCGCCGACGCGCACCAGCGTGGCCAGCGCCGAACTGTCGAGCAGCCGTTTTTCGTAAAAATCGGGCGATGCCTCCTCCAGCACGAGATCGTCGAAATCTTCGGTCAAGGCCGGGCGCGGCAAGCGCGCCTTGTTTGCATTGATGAAGGGGTCGAATACCTGGAGGTTAGGCATATTCGTCCAGTAGGCCAGCCGCAAGCGGAAGCCCACCGGGACCGGATTGCCGTTGGCGTCGGGCTTCTTGGTCGAGCTTGCTTCGATGCGCGCCCACACCCGCTTGCCCCAGGAGCCGGGCCCGACCGCGCGCACGGTGAATTGCCCGAATGCAGTTTCGGCTGAGGTCGCCTGTGTGCCGACGATGCGGCACGCGAACAGGCGCTTTCCGCCATTCTCGAAGAAACCGTTGACTGCATACGGCATGAATTTGTCGGGAGCGAATACGCCGCCGAACCAGCGCTGATATTCCTTGTAGCTGGTCACCAGGCGCGGCTTGATCGGTCCCCTTTCGGTTTCGCCGAGGAAGGCGGAGGTGCTGGTCGGCACGCCTTCGATGGGCCGCGGGCCGCGTTCGATTTCCTCTATGTAGACGCCGGGCGTCAAATATTCAGGCATGGCGGATCTCCTTTTTCACTTGCGTGGGGATGGGCTCAATAAGCGGCTGGTTGAGCATAAGATTGACCCGGCGTGCTGCCGCCTTGGCCAGGCTGGCCGGCACCCTGCCCCGGCGGGCATTTGGCCCCGTTGCCGGGTTTGTCGGACGCGGCCGCGCAGTCGGCGATCAGGCGGGTCTTCGCGTCTCTTTCCAGCGACTTCTTCTTTTCGTCGAGCGCCTTTTCGGCACGGTCGATTTCATCGACGGTTTTCTTGAGGTCGCCTTCGGCGCTTGCATACGCATCCTTGGCCGCGTTGTAATCGGGCAGGAGTGTGTCGCAAAACTGCAGCATGTAAGCGTTCGTCTCGATCAGTTGGGGCAGTTCACCGATCATTTGTTTCAGGCGCGCCCATGCGTCCGGCACGGCGCTGCATACGATGTATTTTGCAGGGTCGTTCTGCGACTGCGCATCCGTCGGCTTGATCAGCCAGCTCATCGGCACCAGTTTGAAAAAAACGTCGAAAATCAAGCTCGATACGTCGGCCTGCCCCAGCGTTTTGGCGGCATCGGCCAGCAGCTTGGCGTTGTCGGTCAGGATCTTGTCGATGGTCTGCGCAGGCTTTTCCCAGGCCGCCAGCTTGGCCTTGTTGATATCGTAATCGCGTTTTTTCCGGTCACGATCCCAAAGCTGCCAGGAACGCAAGCGGTAGAGGCCGCATTTGGCTTCCGGCTTCGGCAAGGGCTCGCAATTGCCGTAGAGTTCCTGGTCGAGGTCGGCAATCTCCTTGAAGAGCGGACAGACACAGTCTTCGATACAGGATTTCCAATCCTGTATCGTGCAGGTCAGGGTCTTGATGAGTTCGGCAATCTTCTTGTCCTGCTCGGTCCAGCGCTTGACCAATTCATTGCGCTTGGCGACGGTGTACTCGTCCGACGCGCTCTTGGTTTTTTGCAGCAGCGCTTCCAGCTCGGTCTTGTATTCCTTGAGCCGGTCCGCCATGGCAAGTTGGCGGCTGATCTCGTCGATGGCCAATTCGATGCAATGGTTCTTTCCATTCGCGACGGCCGAGGGCGGACAGGAAAGCGGCGGCGTCGAAGAAGCGGAACCAGTCTGTGAAGAATCGGTATTCATGGCGATAGGTCTCCCGTTCGAAAAAATTCATGCCGGCCGGAGGTCGCTCCAGGCAAGCGTCTGAAAATCGTTAAAAATGCGGCCCTCGCGCACATCCAGCGTCGTGCCGATGCGATCCGTGACATTGGGCCGGCCGACGCGCAGGCGCACTTGCATGCGGCCGGATTTGTCGCGCAAGGGCTTGGCGGCGGGGCCGAGCCGTAGAAAGGCCGCGAACTCGCCGTTGGCCTGGGTGCGCACAAAGGTGCGCGCGCGGTCGCCTTGCCAATGCTGCGCTTCGTCGTCAAACCATTGCAGCCATACTGCTGCGTCGCTGACCGCGGCCGGCGGCTGCGCCGTGCTTTCATTGAGCCTGCCGCGGACGACCGTAACGCCATCCGGAAACACGTAGCCGCGCCGCGGCCGCAACAGCACCTGCAGCAAGCGCGCGGTTTCCGGCACGCCGTTGAGATCCGGCGGCAAGACCGGGGCCGGCAATTCTTCCCGCTCGTACGGCAGTTCGCCCGGATCGACCATCACTTTTTGCGGACGCGTGGCGCCCTCCTGCAGCCATACGAAACGGCCGCTGAAATTGACGATCGGCTGCGCCCTGAGCGGCGGCGCGCTGACCCTGACCTCGCGCGATACGCCGAGCAACGTGACCGCGTCCAGCAGCTCGACCGCGAACAGCACGCTGCGCGTGTACGCACGCTCGGCATCGGGCAGGAATAATCTAGCCATTGTTCGTGCCCCGGTGCTGCCCCACGCGCGGCGAATCGTCGGTGACGGCACGCTCGCGCTGCGGCGGCGTGGCGGGATCGATCCATACCGGCGATGCTAGGTAAGCGATCGACGTGCGGTAATTCACCGTCGGAAAAAGCGCCCAGATCCGGCTGATCTCTTCGGTCGATAAGGTTTCCATGGTGAGCCGCACCGGGTCCGGCGCGACACCGGACCCTGCCAGTTGCGGCAGGTCGTTGAGCGCCTGGATCGCGGCGCCGAGTGCGCTCAAGAGCGGTTCCTCGCTGCTGCCCGGGCGGGTGCCGACGGTGATCAGGTAATACAGGTCGAGCGGCAAGGCGTTGGTATAGACGATCGGCCCCGGCTGCCCGGGCGATGCGGCGACGCGATGCTCGCTGTTGCGCAAGACGGCGTTCGGCGCCATCCGGTACAAGAACAGAATCAAGGCCGCGCCCTGCGCATCGGGGTCGTCGAGCGGCCCGATGAATACGGTGCCCGGATGCCCCGCATCGGTGAGCGCCTTTTGCAGGTTCACCTGGAGCGCCAGCGTCACGCGAAAAATGGATTCGGCGCTCATCGCATCGTCCTCATGCCGCCTTGCCGATGAGGCTCAGGTCGACCGCCGGCATGCCGAGCTTGTTCAGCTCGGCGTTCATCGCCTGGTTCAGGTGCGTGATCCCGATCAAGGCATTCTCGGCGGCGGCGGCGAACGCGGCGCGCAGCGTGATCTGCCGGATATGCCCGCCGGTCAAATCGCTCTTGTGGGCCAGCAGGCTGATCTCGCGTTCGGACAAGGCATGTGCGGCTTGCGGCAGGCACCTGCGCCAGATTTCGGCCCGAGCGCGCGCATCCGGGCGGGGGAATTCGATCACGAAACGCAAGCGGCGCTGGAAGGCCTGGTCGATATTCTGGCGAATGTTGGTGGTCAGGATGGCGAGTCCTTCGAACGACTCCATGCGCTGCAGCAGGTAAGCCACCTCGATGTTGGCGTAGCGGTCGTGCGCGTCCTTGACTTCGCTGCGCTTGCCGAGCAGCGCGTCGGCCTCGTCGATCAGCACCGCGGCGCCGGAACGCTGCGCATCGGCAAAGACCGCATCGATATTTTTTTCCGTCTCGCCGATGTACTTGCTGACCACGCGCGACAGGTCCAGCGCGAATATTTCGATGTCGAGTTCATGCGCAATCGCCTGCGCAGCCATGGTCTTGCCGGTTCCGCTGGGGCCGTAAAACAAAACGGTGACGCCACGTCCGTATGACAGTTTTTCTCCGAAGCGCCATTCGTCGAACACTTTCGACGCCAACCTGACATTGGCCACGATCTCATCGAGCTGACTGCGCCGCTCGCCCGGCAGGATCACATCGTCAAGCCGAAACTTCGGCGCGATGCGATGCGCGAGCCGGGAAATGTGCTGCGAGGCGGTGCTGCGGCACGCGGCTAATAGCTTATCGTGCAATTGTTTCTGCGTATCGTCGTCGCCTGCGCGTGCGCGCGCCAGACGGGTTGCGTGGTCCATGCCATCGACGCGCAACGGAAACGCCATTCCGATACTCGCCGCCGCCTCGATATCCATCGTCAGCCCCAACTCATGCGCCGCGGCAAGCACAATCGATTCGCGCGCTCTTGGATCTGCATCCGGCCGGTCGACAAGCTCGGCATCCTGCTCACCGAGCACACGGAAAACATCTTCCGGTTCAACTGCGATCAGCGCCGCGTTTTGTCCCGCTGCCGCAAGAGCGGCGATCAGTGCGCGCAGTGTATCCTCGTCGAGTGCCTGCGTCTCCGCTTGCGCAGCATCGATCACGAGAGGCCGCCCAGTGAGCCGGGCGAAGCGGGCGGCGCGCACTGCCGCATCCTCGATTTCCCCCCGTTCGGCCAGTGCCAGCCGCCCCATGTCCAGACGCGTCAATGCCATGCATTGCGATATCGCACCAAGCTCGAGCAATGCGCGCCAGCCGGCAAGATCTTCCCCGCTTAGGATCAACCATCTGCCTTGCGTATACGGGCTCAGCTTGCCGACCAGATGCATGGCCTGCGCCTGGTCCAGTGGACGGCGCAGCAGTGCTGCCCCTGGCCACGACGTATTGCGCAACACGCGACGCAAGCACGGGTCGCGCTGCAGCGCCTCGGCCTGCCCCAGCAACCATTCAGCGACGCAAGGATCGATGCGTATCCCTTCATCCGCACCCGGCACGCCGGTGCCGCCACAATCAAGCAGTCGCCAACGGGCTAGGTGCCCGGACTCCGCAAGCTGCCTGCGCACTGCTGCAGGATCGCCCAGCATAGCGGCAAACAGGGGTAGCGTTCCGACTCGCCGGCCCAGATCGTCGAGCAGGAAGCCCACGCATTTCTGGTAACAGATGTCCAGTTCGGGGGCCAGAGCAAGAAGCACCAGCTTCCACTCCAGCATGTCGAGTTCAAGATGACGATATAAAGCTGCCAGCGGTTCGGTCTTCGGGTCGGCGCTGGCCAGTGCGGCTACCAAGGCTGCATCCCCGTCGCTGACGCCATCGGCGCCTTCCTCGCGCGGGGGGACGTCCAGCATCCGCCGCACAGTCTCGGACGTCACGCTAAGGCCGGGAATGTCATCGACCGCACGGGATTGACTATCCACCGTGCGCTGCATCGTTGCATGGATCCATGCGAGCGCAACTGCCAGCAGCGGCCGCTCTCTGCGCGGACGTGGTTCCGGCATCGCTTCGGACCCGACACTGCCCGGGTCGCATCGTAGCGACAGATGGACCAGCCGTTCCCGATGCAAATTGCCGTGACATTGCGCCAGTTGATACACTGCGGACAACAGGGTATCGAGCCCAACATCGCTCGCGTCGATATGGACGATATCCTCAGCCAACGACACGCGCGCGACGACAAGTACCGGATAATCACGCAGCCACTGCAGCGAATACTCATCGCAGTTCATTGACTTTCCTACCAGCACGACGGCGCAAGGCGTAGCGTCATCCATCCGTCCCAGCGCCAGACTCACCTCGCTCACCGAAAGCACGCGCTTGCCGACGAGCTGCATATCGGTCCGCTGTATAACGGCTGCGAGAATGCCTTCTGCAATGAGGTCGGGTTCGGTTGCTGCGAGAAGAGTGTTAATAGTGCTCATTGCCGGGGCTCGAATAGGGAAAACGGATGCTTACGTTATCGCCGATCCGGCAAACGATGACTATGCGGTGCAGAGAGTCAATTTGGATCTATTCTTGGTGCGGTCAGAGATCGATGGACGGAGATGGTTAAATTTAGATCCTTAGATAGACAACCGCAGCGACGCGTACGGTTGCTTGCTGCGCGTCGCATGGACCACTGGACGGATGCGGCGATGGAAGGTTCTAATGTAATGGACGCCCTCTTTCAAAACGGCATCGAAGTTCTAGTTTAGGAACGATTTCATCCTAAACACTGAAAGGAGTTTCCCTCGTGGAAATAACGACGATTGGCATCGATTTGGCAAAGAGCGTTTTCAAGGGCATTGTCATAGATGGTCGCCCCCGGTTTGCCAAGCCCTCAATCAATGCTGGTAAGCAGGTGGAGATTGCAGCCATAGATCCGGACTGTGATCGAGGCCGCAGCCTCTGTCCCTGATGGAATACGCTGACCGGCACCCAATCAACTTGTCGCACTCGAACGTGCCTTGACAATGGCGGGTTTGGCCGGTCACGGTCTGACCTGTCTTGCCATCACGTCATGATTGCCTGTGCAATCGGTGGAAGTTCTCCTGTCGAAGTTAGTTGTCTACACGGCGCGGCTTTTCCTCGCGCCGTTCGTTGCCAGTTCCACTCTCGTCGCAGAGAGCAGTGCCGCGGGAAATGCGTCTTCATGCAGCCTGCCCGTAATTCGGCTCGTAGTCGCGGTCATGCGCCAGCAGCGCCCAGATCCTGCGGGCATTCTTGTTCGCCAACGCCACGGCTGCCACGTTCTTGTTTCGCCGTGCCAGCAGTCCTGCCATCCAGGAACCGGCCTGCGGCTTTCGTTCCGCTATGCGAATCACAGCCCGAGCCCCATGGATGAGCAACGTGCGTAGGTACGTATCGCCCCGCTTGCTGATACTCAGCAGCGTCGCTTTTCCTCCCGTCGAGTGCTGTTTCGGTACCAGCCCCAGCCAAGCCGCCAGTTGCCGGCCATTTTGAAAGTTCTTGGCATCGCCGATGGAAGCGATCATCGCACTGGCGGTGATCGGACCGATGCCAGGGATGCTCGCCAGCTTTCGGCTGGCGGCATTCTCCCGATGCCACAACTGGATTTGCGCTTCCAACTCGTTCACCTGGCGGTCCAGTTCCTTAAGGTGCTCCAGCAGCCGCTGGATCAGCAGCCGAAAGCTGCCGGGCAACTCGTGCTGGCCCTCCTCCAGGATCTCCGGCACCCGCTTGGGAAGGTGGCGAATACCTTGTGCAATGGCGATGCCATACTCCGCCAGCAGGCCCCGGATCTGGTTGGCCTGCGCTGTCCTAGCCTTGACGAACCCTTGTCGTGCCCGATGCAGACTCAAGACGGCTTGCTGCTCGGCGTTCTTGATCGGTACGGCCGGCATATTCGGCCGGGCCATGGCCTCGCAGATCGCTTCGGCATCGGCCGCGTCATTCTTGTTGCGCTTGACGAATGGCTTGACGTACTGCGGCGCGATCAGTTGCACGGTGTGGCCCAGCGCCTGCAGTTTCCTCGCCCAATAATGGGCGCTGCCGCAGGCTTCCATCCCAATTCTGCAGGGAGTCAAGTTGGCGAAGAAGGGCAGTACTTCAGCACGCTTGAGTTGCTTCTTCAACACCGGTCGGCCCTTGTCGTCCGCCCCATGGACCTGGAACACGTTCTTCGCCAAATCAATCCCAATTGTTGTCAGCTTCATGTCGGTCATCCCTTTCGTTCAAGTCGTTGTCGCGCAAGGCAACTCTACTTTGGCATATGGATGCCGTTTCAGGAGGGGGCGACCATTCCATTAACTTGTTGGGACGTAAAGGCGGCAGTGGGGAAATCGAAGCCAATAGGCTATTTGCGGTGAGTAGACCCACCGGATCGCTCCGACAGGTCCCTCCTCAGAACCGGACGTGCGGAACTACCGCATCCGGCTCCCGATAAGTCGATGGCCCTCATGTGAAGGCTCGTTTCGGTGATGACGGAAACATGGAAATTACTTTCCAGTGCTTTGGAAATTCAATTCGATCCAGAAGGCTCTTGAACTTGACCCAGTTCATGCTGCGCTTCTGACTGCGCCGATTGAACCAGCTAAACAGCAGGCGCTCGCATCGAAGGACGAAGGCGCTTACCCGGCGTTCATTATCTGAAACTGCATGATAATTTAGCCATCCTTTCAGGACTTGAATAACTCGTTTGAGAATGTAGCCGGTATCTCTTGCAGCCAGATTGTCTCTCAAGAATTTCCGTAGTCCTTTAAGCTTCGCACTGAAGCGATCAGAACGGCTGGTGTACTTGAGCCGCCAGTATCCGCTTAACGCTTTACCCCAATAACACGTGAAGCCGAGGAAACGATAGGTTGATAGACGGTTTCCTGCGCTGGCAGCGCGGACTGCCGCTGCGTGGCCGGAACGAATGATCTGCGATTTATCGGCATGCATTTCAAGTCCGAATTTGTTTAACCGGTTCGGAAGAACATGGTAGAAACGCTCTGCGTCGTCATAGCGCTGGAAGATAAACACCATATCGTCGGCGTATCTCACAAGCTCGGCCTTTCCTTGCAAGTGTGATTGTCGGATTTGATTGAACCAATCGTCGATCACATAGTGCAAATATATGTTGGCCAGGACTGGTGAAATGATGGATCCTTGCGGGCATCCACCCGTATTGATAACCGTTTTATCATTCTCAATGATCGGAGATTTGATAAGGGTGTCAACAAGGTTGAGGAAACGGTTGTCGGATATCTTCTTCCGTAGACACTGATGCAAGACCTCATGCGGTATTGCATTGAAGTATTTACGAATATCGATCTCTACCACCGCTCCATTTCCAAAGCCATATGTGTGTCTGTTTAGCGCCCGTAACGCATCGTGGCAGTTTAGCCCGGGCCGGAAACCATACGAGCACGGCAAAAAGAGCGGCTCGAATATCTTGTTAAGGATCATGCTTACTGCGTGCTGCACGAGCTTGTCCTCAAAACATGATATGGCGAGTGGCCTGGTGCTGCCATCCTCTTTCGGAATTTCCGTGATTCTCGCAGGTTTCGGTTGATAGGTTCCTCTGCGGATACGTGTGACGAGGCGTTTCAGATTCTGTTCTAATTGAATTCCATAACGCTCCTTGGTTATTCTATCGATGCCAACCGCCTTATTTCGGTCAAGCCGTTGGTAAATCGATTCGAGCATCTCAATATTGATTACGTGTCCAATATTATTGAAAACGGTATCAACACAGCGGATGGCTCGATCACCTATGCGCTCAAGTTTCGTTGACCATGTAGTTCTGTCGTCGCTGTGTACAGACATTGTTTCCCTTTCACGCTCTACTTATCTGCCGACCCTTCGCTCCACGTTCGTTACACGTTTCATCGCTACTACGATCGACTCCGCCATCCGTATCCCCATCCCAACCGCCTTATGTTGTGGCATTTGGTTAGTCGGTACTTCATCTCTGAAGAGGGATACGGACTTCCCGGGTTCCGACACTAAACTCTGCAAACTCGCTGACGCCTGAGACCCCGGTGGCTAATCGACTTTGGATTTCCAGATGTCCTCTGCCGTTCTATTGCTTGCTGCTATGGGCATAGCATCAGCAGCCACGACTAATCGGGCTTACGGGGCTATCACGTTCACCTATCGGTTTCGGCTCGAATGCTTCGCTGTCTACGCTTCGCCACCTTCGTTACCTCCGGCAGCGCAAGACTCGCTACATGTTGAAGCTGGTACTCCTTGTCATGGCGGGACTTTCACCCGCAAGTTTAGTGCGACTTATCCCGGCGCACGCCCATCCCCCGAAAATGGCAAATTGTCGGGTAAGGATGTGACGTTGCCGTCACATTTTCCGTTCGGTTGCTACTCAGCCCCTTTTCTGAGACGCCCCCTGCTAAGCCGCGTTAGTCGATGCCAGGCCAAAAACATCCCCAGCAAGGCCATTTTTAGGCTCGCGAAGCATTTAACTTGTGAAGTGTGGATACACGCCGTTTTAGCGCTCTAGCCGTGGCACCCCTCCGTCTGCAAGCTGACTTACTGAGGTTGCGCATAGGGAAGCGGGGGCAATCGGCACGCCGAAGGCGGGATGGCCGATGAGGTCCGTCCAGGACCTCACCCTGCCGATTCAAGAGGGCCGTTCCACGGCCCGAACGCTCAGTCAGTAGTGATTTGAGGGGGGTGTTTGTACGGCCCCGAATCGCATCGAAGAACCCGTTCAGGAATAAGTTGCACAATTCTGCTGGCCGTAGCAGGCCCTTAATCCAATTTGACCCGCCCTCTTACAGTCACCTGAACATCGGCAGCCCCACCTTCTGAAGGCATTGGCGCCGTCTCTGCACGCGCCATTGCAGAATTAAAGACCATGGGTCTGGGCGGCGGAACTTGTGATGCTTCGTTGATGGCAAGCTCTTCGATCGCATATTTTTGATAGCCGAATGCCCGCATCGCAGCTTCGGCCTTGGCTCGGAAGGCAGCAGCTGCCTCCTTCAGCAATCGAGTCTCCGCCTCGCGCCGCTTGGGTTCCGACAAGCCGAACGCTACACCACGCAGCTGCAGCTTCTGACCGAGCTTGCCGGCCAGGTTGGCGAGTGCCGGCATGTCCTGCGAGCGCAGGATGATCTCGCCATTGACTTGCCAGCCAGACGCCTTCCCGTCACGCCAATCCTGGACGGTGTAGATGTTGCCCATTTGCGGCGTCACGCTGGGCACCGTTTTGGCATCCTTGATCGCCTCATTCAATGTAGAGAGCACCACCTCATTGAGCTTAGCAACGTTCTGGCCGGATTGCATCGTCCCTACGGTCACGATCATTTCGTCATTGGGTACTTTAGCCGAAGCCTGAGCATCGAGATTGAGCATCGGTCCAGCGGAAGCGAGTAATGGTAGAAGTGCTATCAAGCTTGTCAGAACCAAGTGTTTTTCATCTTTGTCTGAGTATTCGCACGAAAACCGGCAGTGATTCTCATCCGAACACCGCCACTGATTCGCGTCGGAAAACCGGCACCCAGCAACGTCAGCAAACGGACGAATCCTCGGGTGGGTCTGAGCGGCTGCAGTCGACCCAATCCTGCCCGTCGGTGTGACGCGACTAGCACGACGGCTTCCACGCGATAGCAGTCTCGATATTTAGAAAAGAATACTTGCTCATCGTCCATTTCCGTAATTCGGCCAACGGCTAAGATCGCTTTCCGGACGCTCCAAAACCGCACCTGTTGCTATCGAGGGATCTTACTGAAGCTCGATGCGTACTTCATCGATTGGTTGACGAGCCATTCGCTGAACTCGGCTCATTCTTGGGCTTTCTTTCTCACATATTTCATCCCGAGGCCCGCTTTGTAGAGCTGTCGCGCCCGCAGTTCACCGGGGTACCCTGATCGAGTCTCGAACATCCCAATCTTCTGCATACCGCTCAGGGAGCGCCGCACCACATCTGCAGGAATGTTTGTCCGTCCTGCCAGTGTCTCGATGATTTCCTCAATGGAAAACGGTGTCTGAAGTCCGTCGAATGCAGCAATCAACCGGTCTACGGCTGATTTGTTTGCGTCGACATTGGGCTCGATGTTAAGGAATGAATACAGCTCGGTCCTCACATCGCTGATGAAAGACTGTGAAGCTTGGTCGTAGGCAAGCAGGACACTCTTGCTGGAGAGCCGATCGTCAACCAGTTCGGCTCCCTCACCGGCATTGTCTGCCAATTTTCGTAGGAATCCGTCGAACAGCCTCGGATAAAAGGCCGAGTCGGTGCCCGTGTCTCCTCCCGCGTCCGAAAAATAGGAGGCAAAGAAAGTCGTCGTTTTCAGGCGATTGCGTTCTAGACCTGCGGGAAAGATCTCCAGCAGTAAAGACTCTGAATCATCATCAGGCAAGGCCCCGCGCGAGATAATGTCGGCCTTGCTCTCTATGTCGCTGCAGACGCTGGCGAAGTGCTGCTGGAACCAGGGCAGACTCACAATCCGCGCGAGTGCAAAGTTAAGAATGGTGGTCTTGTTCCAGTGGAGATAGAGCACAGACCCTTCGATTTGCTGTTCGACGTTCTCCGCCGCCCCAGTCGCAAGGTCGGAGCGCAGTAACAGCCGTATCGTGAGCAGCCTTGAATAAGTTCTATCGAACTGGACTGCCGCGAGAAAGCGGAACAGGGCTTCGACGAAGGAGCGAAGGTCGCTCGCCGGAACCGCTGTTTCTACACCATCAATCACGAACACGCGCTTTTCTGTGCGGCTCGCGAAAGCCTGTGGATCGAGACGAACGAGTGCGTCTGGACGCGCGGCAAGAAGCTCGATCTGTTCCTGAATGGCGGCCTCCAGAATCCCTTCGCCCTTCGTGTTTGGCGTAGAGAGGGCGGCGCTCAACAACAACCACCAGAACTTTTCAAAGTTCCGGTTACATGCGGTCAGTGCGGACTGGAAAATGCGGTTTGCGCTTGGCAATCCGCCTGCACGCGAGTCGTTCGCGACGAGCAGCGGTTCAGCCAGATTGCGATGCACTAGCTCGGTTAACAGTCTGGTCTTTCCCGTCCCCTTCCGGCCAAATACATATGTGTACGGACTGTCTGGGCTGAACAACTTGGCCAGCCCTGGCGTCAGGATAAACTGCCCGTCGTCCGTTGAGCCGCTGCTCGTCAGCCTACCCTGCTGCATTGGGACAACAGGATTGCCACTCAGGCCCAGCACGGAGCGCAGCTGGCCGATGGCTTCGCGGTTGGCGCTCGACATGTCGCGCGGATTTGGCTGCTGCCCGTCGACGAAACTCTGGTCGTGTCTCCAGAACACCCAGTAGGAATCTAGATCCTGAGGGTCGATCACATCCCCGATCTGCATTGCATCAGCAACTTTGCCAAGCAGGCCCTCAATAAATCGTGCGCTCTGGTTACGCGTGTCCTTTGCGGTCTTCTTGGGGTCAAGCGAAAAGCTGACGAAAGCCCCCGGGGATTCAGGGTCATGGGCCAGCAAGGTATCAAGCAGCCGCGAATCCAGGATATGCCGTGCCATACCGTCTGGTCGGACAAAAATCACGGCCGGCCCGGGCCACGCTTCCATGATGGGAAGAACTGAGGGGGCAAGTCCAGTTCGATGATCAAAAAGCACTACGTCATAGCGTAGTGAACCGTTTTCGACATCTGTATCGATCTGCCGCCGGAGAGCCGCAACTGCCAGTTGCAACACCGACGCATCCAGCGATGCGTTCAGTAGGAAAGCCGCGAAATCCATGTCGAAGCGGGCTGCAACAGGCCGCGCCGACACAAGGTCAACATATCCGGTGACCGATGCGCCAACGTACGTGCGTGAAAGAGGGGTCAGCGTGGTACCTGGCGTCGCAAGGCCCATCAACGTTGCTCCGATGTCTGCAGCCGCGACGCCAAACATCGCGTCCAGTGAGGGCGCTTCAATATCGGCATCCACTGTAAGCACACGATGGCCCGCATCGGCCAGCACCTTTGCCAGCGCCACCAGCACAGTCGATCGTCCCTGGCCACCCTTGTACCCGTAAAAATGAACTGCCTTCGCAGAGCGCTGGCTGGGGGAGGCTTTGGCGGCATGATCGGGCTGATCAGCCCAAATGGCAGGTGGCGCCATCACCGTCTTGTTGTGCGGGTTGAATGCGCTCAGCCAGCTAGTTCCAGCTTCGCCTGACTCCAGAAAGCCGAACTGTTCCTGACGTTCCCTTTCCGTGAGCAGTGCCAATTCGATCATCGGACTCGCGGTAACCGATGCCACGTCATCCGCTGACATGCCAACAGCCTCACAAAACGCGATGAACCGGGCATCGGTGGTCATGCCCTCAAACGAACCGCCGACACAAAGGATATATAGCGTCGGATGTGCGTATTCAATCTCGACCTTGATGATGTCGATGCGCGAAATGGATTCAATGAACTCGGATATTGTCATGGCTGGATCAGAGTGGTTTCTGGAATTTCGTCGCAAGGTAAGACCGGATGCTGCCCACGAGATCAGCGAGCGTTTTTACCTGTTCATGGGTCGTTGACGGAGCAGACCAGCCGTCAGCGGCGTGTCGCGTATAGCGGATGTAGGGATAGGACTCCGAAGGGGCAAACCGGGCCAGGCCGTCCTTGCCTTGGACGCTGATGGCTTGCAGGGCATTGCTCAACTGGGCGGACAACGCATTGAGTCGAACCTTGCAGCCTCGCTGGTTACCCACGGCAAAACGGAGTGCGAATACATTGAGCGCGCCTGGGATATTGTGATCTGTCAGTCCGGTTGCCTGTTTAAGGACCAGTTCGATTGCGACCATGCCGCAATACGCCCTGACCATCTCGTCGGCACTTGATGTTGCGGCGACCACAAAGGCACGGATGTTCGTTGCGTGTTGGCTCATTAGCTTTTTGGGTGTTCGTTTGCCGGAACGGTCGTACCGGGACTCGGATACTCGATATGTTATCAAATGGGCGATGCACGCCACAGCAGGGTGACAGATACTGCCCGGGCGACTTGGGGCGGTACTGCGACTGGCGAGCAGCATTGTTGCTAATGAGATATGAATTGTTGGCAGCTTGCATACGCTTCAACTCTGCCATCCGCCTGCGAACCTTGAATTGGCAAACCATTGGTGCAATAATAGTGCATATATAGTGCATTGAGGGGTTGGAATGACCATGGCAACCGCAGAGACAATTCCTGTTTTTGAGCGCAACTTTGACCGCTTCCTGGATTTCCTGAACGACGACGCCGCTCCGGCAACAATTTCTCCCCGGCGATTCGGCCAGGTCCTGAGCCTGGATATGCAAACGCTGGCAGCGAAGGCGCACGTCCACCGTAATACGATCAGCCGCGCACCGAACGCAGAAAGCGTCCAAGGCTACCTGCGCGAGTCAGTGCGCGTCATACGTGCTGCCGCCGATATTGCCGGCAGTGTGGAGAAAGCGATTTTCTGGTTCAAGAACAATCCGCTGCGGCCATTTGACTACAAGACGCCGCAAGACCTGGTGTCCGAGGGCCGCACCGATGACCTGATTCGCTATATCCAATCGCTGCAGGCCGGGTTCGCCGGATGATCCTCACCACCATCCACACAGTCGCCTACCGCGTACATGACCCGAAGTGGGCCTTTGCCCCAGTCTCTGGTGCCGGCGCTGCCAAGCACGGCGGCCGAGCGAATCGGCCTGGCGTCAACGCGCTCTACCTGTCGCTGGAACTGGAAACCGCGCTGGCCGAATATCGTCAGCTCGATGCGCTGTTGCCGCCGGCCTTGATGGTCAGCTACCAGG
>Ga0207679_10001311_pt1 | contig 15713 bp, 10 predicted proteins | sample KBSC73metaG_FD_184320 | JGI IMG/M metagenome (GOLD analysis project Ga0207679, IMG submission 184320) | Corn rhizosphere microbial communities from Kellogg Biological Station, Michigan, USA - KBS C7-3 metaG (SPAdes) (version 2) | ecosystem: Host-associated > Plants > Roots > Rhizosphere > Soil ... | reverse complement strand
CAGCGGGAATCCTGGCTTTCTGTTGCGTTCCAGGCAACATTCTGGCTGCGCGCTTTTGCGCGCATGATCCATTCGGGTTTAGCCGACGATCTCAAATGTGACCTGACAAATCTTCGAGCTAAAGCCCAAGTTCCAAAAGATGGATGGCGTTCTCGCCCAAAACCTTGCGCTTGTTCTCTTGGGAAATTTTTGTACTCCGTGCCACGGGCTCGGTCACTTGTCCTGGCTGTGACGAATCCCAGTGCGGCGAATCCGTGGCGAGCACCAGACGGTCACCGCCCAAGTACTCGACGGCCCATTCAAACAAGCCGTCCTCGAAAGGCTCGCAACCCACGTAAACGCTTTGGTTGAAAATATCCGAGGGTTTGCGTTTTTGCCACGGGACCAGGTGCGGCAGTTTTTCCCAGTGTTCGTCCATCCGCGACAACCACCAGGGCATCTGCGATGCGCCGGTTTCAAGACAGATAATCTTTAGATCGGGATGTTTCTCCATCACGCCGCCGCAGAGGTAAACCATCAAACAAACCATGCTTTCGAGAGTGCGGCCGACCATGTGCGAGAAGAAAAAATTGTTCGCAAAGCGCTCGTGCCCCATGGAACCCGTCTTGGTGTCATGAAAAATAATCGGCGTATTGGTCTTTTCCAACTCGTCGAAAATCGGATCGAAATGCGGGTCCGACCATTCCTTGCCGGGAATCGGCGTCGCTTTGACATTGAGCGCTTTGCTGCCCAATTCACGCGAGCGATGCAATTCCTTGATCGCTTCCTGCGGATCCTGCAGTGGAATGACGCCGGCCCACATCAGGCGGCCCTTTTGCTGTGAAGCGTACCAATTCATGTAGTTGTTTTGCGCTCGCGCATATGCGGCGGCGAGTTCCGGATCGTCGACAAACCAGAGAATATCGAGGGCAGGCGAGTTAGGCGACAGCACCGCAACGTCGATACCGTCGAGATCCATGTTGCGGACCCTGCCCTGCGGTGTGAGATCCGCTTCCGTCACCCACTCTTTTTTTTCCGCTTTTTGTCGGCCGAGCTCCGAGCCGATCATGATTTGATTGCCGACCAAAGTCTTGCGCCGTTCGTTGTCCTTGGTCGGCAGCTTGCGCGGCAAAAATTCACGATACTTGTCCTCCACGGTTTGTCCCCAGCTCTCCAAATCGCCGACCAGATGACTGTCCAGATCGATCACCTTCATACCGTCTATGGCCATGGTTCCTCCTTGTTAATGGATGGCGGCTTTGCCGCTCAATGCCTGATCGAGAAAGCCGCTCTTTTCAAACTCGCGCATGATGCTGTCGTCCACCAAGCGTTCGAGCGCGATATCGCCGATCTTCGGGTTACGCACCTTCATGAAGCGCTGAATATTTTTCAGCCCGTCGAGCACGACGAAGGCTCTTTTGTCCGTTCGTCGGACATAATCCTCGTAACCGTCGGTTGCCGCCACCGGATCATTGATCGCGAGTTTTTTGGTCATGACTTCCATGACCGCCTGCTTGTTTGCTGGATTCAGCACGAAGCCGTGTCCCTCGAGGAGCGCGCGGAGTGCGCTCCTGACGAGCGCTTGATGGCTTGCAAGATAATCCGTCTTGAGGACGATACTGGTTCCGACCAGCGGAATTTTTTCCACTTCCGCGAGAAAATTATAGCCATTGCGCTTCAAGCGCCGACTAAAAATCCCGGCGAGGGATGCCCCTTGAATCGTGTTGGTTTCGAGAGCCTGGGTAATCACCCGCTGATCGCCGAACGCCGCCAACGAAACCTTGTCGCGCTCGGGGTTAATGCCGATCTGTTCCAAGGCGAGCATTGCCGACATCCAGCCGGTGCCGCCGATGCTCGTTACACCGATGCGCTTGCCTTTGAGGTCGGCGGCGGTTTTTATTTCGGGACGAACGACAAGATCGGTTTGGACAAAATTGGAGAACGCCGCGATGATCTTCATGTCGAGACCACCCACGGCTGCTCCCAAGGTCGCCGTGCCCCCGGTATAGGCCATCTGCACATCTCCGGTATTGATGGAAGCGATCAAAGTAGGCGAGCCGGGAATAAACACCGTCTGGACATCGATGCCGTTTTTGGCGAAAAATCCTTTTTCCTGAGCCACCCAGAGCGTAGTTACCACCGAGCTCATAGAGGCATAACCGAAGACCATTTTCGTGCGGGTCTGGCCGTAGCCAATGCGCGGAGCTAAGCAAAGAAGCAGGAAAATGATAAGCGTCCGGACAAATTTTCCTTGCGGCATCGATCGGCGTTCCTTCCGGCTGCAGTATTGTGGGGATAACAGAGCGATTCCAAGCTGTCAATTAGCGCAGAGCCGGCGAGCCTGATCCGATCTGCCGAGCGCAGCGAACGCACCGACTCAGAGACAGATTCGTCCAGGACGCGCTGACGGAAGTTTTCGTTAAGAAAGATTGAAAACTAGCAACTCATTGGTTCTCCCGCCGCCGCCGCATTCGGTCGCACCGCCCGCATAGTAAAGGTTTTGTCCGACCACAACACCGCCGAATCCGTGGCGACCTTTGGTCATCGGGCTGTAAGATGCCCAGGCGCCGCTCTTGAGATCGAAGCCTTCCATTTCGGGATAAGTGCGCTTGTCGCGACACTCCCCGCCAGCGACAAATATTTTCCCTTGATAGAGCGCTCCGGCGACGCCGCTGCGCGCTGTGGGCAGCGGCGGGCCCGCTTGCCAGGAATTGCTCGCGGGATTGTATACATCGTGCAGATCGACGTTTTGCGATGAGGCATCCAATCGACCGCCGATCACATGAACAAATCCATCGCCGGCAACCACCGCGAGATGGTCGCGCGCCCTGGGCAGCGGCGCCAATTCGCTCCAGCGATTGCTCGCCGGGTCATAGACTTCGTGCGTGGTGACCGTGACTTTGTCGACTCCCCTGCCGCCAATCGCATGTATCTTCCCGTTCAATACGGTAACACCCACCGAGCCGCGCGGACTCTTGAGCGGCGCACGCTCACGCCAGCTATCACTCGTCGGGTCGTATTCATAAACCCAATTGACCGCATTGCCATGCCCGCTCGCGGTGAAAGCGCCGACCACGTAGATTTTTCCGTTCAACGCTGTCGCCGCAGCATGGGTCATGCCGCGGGGCAACGGCGCGCGATTGCGCCAGCGGTTAGTCGCGATGTCATATTCCTGATTGAGGTTTTGATCGGCCAGATCGGCGGTGGTACCGCCAATGACATAGATCTTCTCACCGTTTGCGGCCGCGGTGACTTCGCCGATCTCAATCGGCATCGGTGCAAGTGTCGACCACGTGCCGCGCACCGAAACGTTTTCCGCCGCCGGGCGCCGCACGTCGGTCGAACATGAGTTTAGGCCTAGAAGTGAAACCATCGCCAAACTGGTTGAAACAAGCCATTTGATTTTCACGTTCGTCCTCCGTCCGTGCTATGGGAAGATTCGACAGCTGAATAGTTAGCGTGGATATCCCGCAGCCGAAGATCTGTTGTCAAGCAGAGCGAACACTACGGGATATAAGAGAAGTTCACGACAGACTTTGATCGTCATTCCGGGCAAGCTGGCGATAGCTAGCGCGACCCGGAATCCAGGACTTCCGAGACTTCTGGATGCTTGTTTTATAACTTCGTCGGCTTTCGCCTTTAGCTTTGCTTCTTATCGAAGTAATACGCTTCCGGCGCCGGCTTGTAGGAGCGCGGCAACCACACCGGGCGGCGTAGATTTCCCGGTCCAGGCGCCGGGCGGGTTTTTAGCAGCCATCGTTGATAAACGTCGTGGGACTTATGGGTATCGACAAAAATGTCGCCGTATTTATCCTCGGCACTGGGCTTTGTCACGCGCACTTTTTGATGCCAGCAATGTTGGCCGCTGACAAAGTCGGGCTGCACCGGGAAGGTCAAATTCTGATGCACCCCGCCATCTTCCCAGAAAATTCTTTCCGAGTCTGGATCGCTACTCTTGAATGGCTTGATGCCGTGCACATGACGCATCATCCACTGGCCATCGCCTACGCGCTTCAGATCCACAAGCGCGGTCGACCACCGCTCGCCTCCCTCTGCCTCAGCCAAGCGCCATCGGCCCAGATGATGCGAACAAGCGATGACGCCCGGCTTGATTCCCTCCGTCACCCAGACTTTGTCGACGAAGTAGCCGATCTCGGTATGGACTTTTAGCAGATCGCCAGTCTTGACTTCGAGGTTCCGGGCGTCAATCGAATTGATCCACAGCGGATTGCGATTGGAAATTTCGTAGAGCCATTTGGCATTTCCGGATCGCGTGTGAATCAAAGTCGGTAAACGGAATGTCGGTAGCAGCAACATTTCGCCGGCGTTGAGATCAATATTCTCGGGATGGACATGACTCTTGATGTATCCGGGAATGGCGTGTTCCGGCCATTTCCAATCCTTTAAAGTCTTAGAAAAAAATTCGAGCTTGCGCGACGGCGTGGGAAATCCGACGCACGCCTTGCCGTCGATTTCGACACCAAGCGCCGCGCCGTTCTTCGTGATAACTTTGCTCGTTTCATCGACGGTGGCGTCCGTCAGCTCCGCCGATTTAATGCCGGTCTCATGAACTCGATAGACATGATCCTCGATAAGAAATGCGCCGTATTTGCGCATGTACTGGAGCGGCGTCAGGTTTTGTTCAGCGGCGGCTTGCGGCAGGCCCGGAACGCTATTATCGAAGATCCAACCGTAGTAGTCGTCGACCGTCATCTTCGTGCCCGGTTCATACGGAGATTCAAAATGCTTGCGAATTCCCAATGCACCATCCGGATCGACGCGCCAGGAGAGCTCGATCCAAAATTCGTCTTCTTCCCAGATCTCGCCGATTCCCGCTGCTTCGTGGGCCTCATAGGTGGTGTTGAATTTCTTTCCCTGTTTTTCCAACGCGACGCGCAAAATTGGCTGCCTGAAGCCGATCCAGCGCGCGGCTTGAGTCTCCTGACTCATCAAATCATGACGCTCTGATCCGTGGCCCATCGGTAGGACATAATCCGCAAACCATGCGGTCTCACTCCAGGTCGGTGTAAGACATGCGTGGCGCTCGACCTTGCTTTCGTCAGAGAGCATTTCAATCCAGCTCATGCCGTCAGGATTGGTCCATACCGGGTTGTAGACTCGCGTGAAGTACATCGCCAGCTTGCCACGACCTTCCTTGAGAAAATGCGGCAGCAGAAAACTCATTTCGAAAAACGCCAGCGGGTACTCCGGCGGTATCAATAATTCGTTCCAGATCTTAGCGGGTGGCGGCATCAGCGGCGGCGCCGGAACGTATTTGTTGGCCGCATTCGGCGCGGTGCCGCCCGGTGTGCCAACCGCGCCCACCAGAACGACGAGAAACTGCAGCGCGCGCGCGACCTGCCAACCGCCTAAATTGCCTGCCGCGGTGTTGCGCCAGACATGTGAGGAAAACGCTGAACCAGCTCTCGCGATCTCGCGCGCCACCTCGATGATGACTTTCGCATCGATCCCTGCCTCTTTAGCCGCGAACTCAGGCGTGTATTGCGCGTACTGTTCCTTCAAAACCAAGATGAAGCTTTGGAACGTTTGCGGTCTGTCGAGATGCTCTTCGCGTAAATATTCCTCCCAATTGACCCATTGCCGCAGGAATTGGCGATCGAAGAGGTCCTGTTGCAGAAGCCAGTTGCACATCGCCAGAAGAATCGCCGCTTCACTCCCTGGCCATGACGATATCCAGTAATCCGCTTTCGATGCGGTGTTAGACAATCGAGTGTCGATGACGCAGATTTTCGTTCCGGCGTTCTTTGCCTCGATGATGCGCTGGGCGTGCGGATTGAAATAATGACCGGTTTCCAGATGCGAGCTCAGCAGCAGAATGAACCGCGCATTGGCGTGGTCCGGCGACGGCCGGTCGATGCCGGACCAAAACGCATAGCCGGCGCGCGCTCCTGCCGAGCAGACATTCGTATGGCTGTTGTGTCCATCGATGCCCCAGGAGTGAAGGATCCGTTGGTGATAAAGCAGCTCATGACCGGGCCGTCCAACATGATACATGATTTCGTTGCGCCGCTCTTCCAGCAGCGCCTTTCGCACGCGGCCGGCGATGTCATCGAGAGCTTCATCCCACGTGACGCGCTGCCACTTTCCTGCACCGCGCGCGCCAACGCGCTTGAGCGGGAAACGAATCCGCTCGGGATCGTTGACTTGATTGAGTGTCGCGGGTCCCTTGGCGCAATTTCTGCCCCGGCTGCCGGGGTGCTCCGGATTCCCCTCGAAACGCCGGATACGTCCGGTGTCCTTTTCAACGAATCCCAAAAGGCCACATGCAGCTTCACAATTGAAGCAAATCGTCGGAATGATGTGGCAATGTTTTTCGACTTTACGCGGCCATTGCGCAGTGTCGTATTCGACCCAATCATCCCACTTTTCCACCGGCGGATAGCTCGCCAGAGCGCTCGAAGTATCGAGTACCTGCGCGTCGGGATTCAACGGTATGCGCGGTTCATTCATACACAACTCCTTTAGAAGCTTCAGTCGTCAGCTGTCAGGGTTTCAGTCTGAATTTTTAAACCCATTGCCGGGCTGGCAGCTGACACCTAAAAGCTGCTGATTTCTACTGCGTCAGCTCAACGGCATCGCTTGTCCGGCTTTGATCCAGAGATGGTCGTACATCCACAAACCGAACAACGCCAGTACAGGAGTGCCAACGTAAACCGGAACCGGCGATCCGAGCGGAACGAAAAAAAGCGCCATGGGTAACAAAGCCCCAGCGGCAACAAAGCAAAGCCAAAATAATTTGCTTAAAGGCCCCTTCAACAATAGATCACTAGCGCGAATCATATCGGTTGCGCCGTGCTTCGTGAACAACTCGCCGAAAACGAGCGCCATCGTTGCGAGTAACGAGATCAATAAAATATTAATCAGCCAGACAAACAGCTGCTGGCTAACATATTGATACGGGGTTACGAATTCGAGAGCCCCGATCAATATAAACACTGCAGCGCCCGCGAGCACTGCCTTTATCAGCAAGTGCCAGAACAGCATCGGGCTCTGCCAAAAATCGCGACCTCGAGCCTGGGCAAAGAGAAAGGCCGAATAACCGGCCGAAGCGATCGCGAAGAGCGCCGCCGGCCAAACCACCCACGGCGAGACTCGGCCTTGAAGATAAATTTGCGCCAACCAGAGCACCAGCAATGCTCCAAAGATCATCAGCACATAACCCCCGAGTGTTAACCATGAGTTAAAATTAGGCTTGGTCAACAAAAAGAAAAATCGCTGGGGCTTTTTCAAGTCAAGAATTAGCAGCGCCATGGTGATCACGAGAAACAACAGTGACAGCGCAGGGCTGATCACGTCGAGCAATACGGCGTCCTGTTGAAACCCCATATTCGAGAACAGCGCTGACAAAACCACCAGGCCTGCCGCAATCGACTTGGTCCAGAGATACGCGGCGATTTTGTTGCCCCAGGGTCGGCTGTGCGGCACATCGTAAACTTCACGTGCGACGCCAGGAATCGGCCGGTCCGGGTTCGTGGTCTTTAAAGCATACAAATCTTCGCCTGGATCTTTGTCGGCCCAGAAGTGGCTCGCTTGCGGCTCCATCATCGTCGGATTGAGCAGGTCGCCCTCGACGCCGACGTAGAAAAGTTTTGGCTTGGTGCCCTTCTCGGGTTTGCGGACGCTGACTTTTTCCAGAGCGATGCGTTTACTGATCAGGCTGTCGGGATCGTCGAGATCGCCGGAAAGAATCGCCTCGGTCGGGCAAACTACTTCACATGCCGGCTTGTAGCCCATGTCGATCCTCGACGCGTCGAAGTTGCACTTGGCTGCGGTGTTGCGATCCGGATCGATATAGAGCGCGTCGTAAGGACACGCTTGCATACACGACTTGCACCCGATGCAGCGCTCATGATCGAAATCGACGATGCCATCACTGCGGCGAAACAGTGCAACCGTCGGACAAATCTCTATGCAAGGAGCATCGTCGCAATGATTGCATCGCAGTACAGCGAAATGGCGCCGAGTATCGGGATAAGTGCCTTTTTCAACGTACTTTACCCAAGTGCGATTCACGCCGAGCGCAATATTGTGTTCTTCCTTGCAAGCCACCGTGCAGGCGTGACAGCCGATGCACCGGTTCTGATCGATGACGAACCCGTAACGCATTCATGACCTTTCTAATCAAAAAACTTTTTCGTGGTGAAACAACGTTTGCAGTCTGATAGCCGGAAAATTCAAGCGGGGTCAATTATGTTGAGAATTGAGGTAAAAACTTTCAATCCTCAATTTCTTCTCGTCGGAAATGCGGGTGGATTAATCTGCTCCACGGTTCTGCCATTCCAGTCACGCGCTGCCCAATTATCCCAGGCGCGATTGGCGCCAGACTGAGCTTGAGCGAACAGCTCTTCGTCATTGATCTTTGTCGAACGGCCATTTTCGATGAGTACTTCGCCATTGACGATTACCGTTTGGACGTCCGCGCCAGTGCCGTATTCTACGAGCGCATTGATGGGATCGCGCACCGGTCCATACCGGGTCGTGCGCAGATCGATGATGACCAGATCAGCTTTACATCCGGCGCCAAGACGTCCCAAGTCCGAGCGCCCCAAGGCGTTTGCGCCGGCAATGGTTGCGGCGTTGAATATTTCGGCCGCTCTCGCCCCAGAAGCATTGCGATCCACTAGTCGCGAAATCAGCGATGCGTAACGCATCTCCGAAATGATGTCGAGGGGATACGTATCGGTGCCGAGGCCGACTCGCACACCGGCCGCCAGGTACTGATCGAAAGATTCCATTGCAAACGCCATCTTGGCGCACTTGTGCGGGCAGTGGCCGACCGTCGCCCCGGTCTCCGCTAGAATTTTCAGTTCGTCACCGCGGGGATAATCGACCCGTGAATGGCCGCCGGTGATCGCCATGTGGCCGAGGGTCGTGCGCGAGCCGAGAATTCCCGTGTCCGCGAGATACTCGGCTACGGGTTTTCGATACCGGTTCAGAATTTCCAGAAACTCGCGGAAATTTCCTCCCGCATGAATATGGATCGGCACGTCCAGTTCCTCGGCGGCAGCGACGCTTTCCTTCAAAAGCGACGGCTCGCAGGTCTCGGCCTGCGCAGGATTTAGAATTCCCTGCAAGCGGCCGTTGTGTGCGCCGTGAAATTTCTTGATGAAATCGACGGCGAGTTTCAGTCCGGGACGGCCTTTGTCGGCGCGCTCTTCGTAGTAATGCCGACCTTCAGAATCCGTCAAGATGTCATGGCTGCGGAACGGCGGGCTGAAAAATACCCGGCCGCCGGTTTGGCCGACGATCGCAACATAATCTTCGAGCGCGCCGGGGCCGCCGCCGGGATCCAAAACGGTTGTCGCGCCGTTTCGAAGCGCGCTATACAGGGCATACTTCCGCCCCATAGCGACCGCCTGAGGCGCCGGCGTTTCCATTTTCTCTTTAAGCGGTGCACCGAAAACAAACCAGTTTGCGGCGAGATAATCTTTTTTGGTCACATCGGTGAGCAAATAATCGCCGATGTTCAGTTGGGAATGAACATGCAAGTTGACAAATCCGGGGCACACGAGTTTTTCCGATGCATCGATCACCCGATCGGCGGGTTGCGACTTGTCCGCGCCAACAAATTTGATCGAGTCTCCTTCGATCAACACGGTTCCGTTGGGGATGAGTTCGTGACTCGTGCCCGACCAGCCGACTACCGTGCCGCCGTCGATGCGTATGCTCATGGATGATTCCCTTTGATCATCCGTTTCATCCTGGGGCGAAGCCGAAGGATCTCGTCCAATGCACCCAATCTGTGTTCAGATTCTTCACTTCGTTCAGAATGACAATTCTTGAATTTCGACGGTGATGACACACTCCGATGAGTCTCTAGTAAAACTGGATCAAGCGGTCCGCTCATTCACTGCCGGTGTATCATCGATCTTACCGTGCAGCGCGTACCAGTAAATGCTGTTCATGTAGCGCCATCGGCGCACGGTCGCTTCTTCTATCTGTTTCACAGCGAGGTTTTGCAGCTCGGCGCTGGTGCAATACGTCTCAACGATCGCAAAGCCCTTCGCACCATGAATTTCATCCGCATGGATGTGTTCTTCAAAAAAACGAATCTCCCGAGCATGCGGCTGATAGCCATAGTATTGGTGCAGCGCCGGAACGATTTTTTTGCAGATATCGAGAAACTGAGACTCCAAACCGATAAACATTCCGGCGAGCGCCGCCTGCCAAGGCTTTTGATAAACCATGCGCCAGCCCCAATTCTGTAACTGATCGGTGCCTCCTAACACAATGGATCGCTCCACCGAGTCGCGCTCCTCACCGCTTGCCGCGGCGTAGTCTTTGAGCATATCGAGATGGCGATCCTCGGGGTTTTCTTCGTCACCTAAATTCTCCAGCAGATAGGTTTTCACGTCCCGGTGCGGAATCTGCGAAGCCTCGTAAGCAAGCCAGTTGAGATATTCCGTGACGTAATGAAAATGTTGCGTGCAGTAAAAAGCGGTCTGTCCTTTGGTCAGCTTTCCCGCTGCCCATAAATTGAAGAACGGGTGATCCTTCGAGTGATTGTTGTCGCGCGCCGCGACCAATCGATCATGAAAACTACCGGTCATCTAAACTCTCGCCTGTATTCTAAAATAGCAACGTCGGCAGCGTGTGACTACGCGCACCGACGTTACAGAGTTAGACAGCTTGTGAGATCTGCTACCCTTCGCCCCGCTCAACGATCTGCTCCACCGGCTTGAGTCGAATATCAACCAGCGCCGCCTGGCCGCCGGCGACAGCGCGAAGACCACGTTCGATCGCTTTCCGCACCTCGCCCGGCTCTTCTACCTTCTCGCCGTAACCGTCGAACGCTTTCATGATCTGTGAATACTCCGGACAAGGCGCGATATGCAGTCCGGAAAAATTCTTCGACTGGACCGCCCAGCCCTCAGGGTAATACCGCGGAATCCCAGATTTTTGGGATAGATAGCCCTGATTATTCAACATAACTGTTAAGAACGGTAAATTGTGCTCCTGGGCGGCACCGTACACTCCAGGCACGGGATCGTAATTGAACGAGCCGTCGCCGATCACGCAAACTACCGGACGCTTAGGATTCGCAGCCTTTACACCCAAGGCGGTCGAAAGCCCTGTGCCCAAGCCGCCGATGCAGCCCGCGAACCACGACCCTGCCTTGACTCCGTCGAGATAACGATGAAGCGCCAAACGGTGCGTTATGGTCTCGTCCACGATCATGGCATCCGACGGCAAAACTTGACTGAGCTCGTGGGCGACCCAGCGGGTATCCATGGGTTTCTGGTTCGCGAGCGCAATCGCCTCGTCGCGCCAGGCCTTCCTCTGCGCGTTGTTCTTTCCGCCCAGCTCCTCGGCGCGCTGCTTGCGCGAAGGATCGCTCGCCGAGACTTTCTTTTTGAGCGCTGTGAGCAAGCTCTCCAGCGAGCTTTCAATTTCGCCGGTCAAAGCGAGATCAGCCTGGTAACCGTAGTACGGCATGTCGTGACGGAAAGGATTTTCATCGAGAAGCGCTACGGTCGCTCCGGCTGCTGGTGTAATCGAAGCGGGATGCCAGGGAGCGATTACAGCCAGTAACAGAATTACGTCGGCGCTGGAACAGGCTTTCTTCGCATCATAACCGCTGTGCAACGGATGTGCGCGCGGAAAATTGACCGCGCCGGTGCTGCGGGTTTCGCAAACCGCGCAGCCCAAGAGCTCGGCAATTTCGACTAAACAATGGACTGATTTCTCTGTGCGTCCGGCGTCTTCGGCGACGATCACCGGATGCTTCGCGCCCGCAAGCAAATTGGCGAGCTCCTCGATGCCTTTGGGATCGGCCGTAGCGCCGGGCGCAAAACCATGCTCTCCGGGAACGTCCTTGAGCATTTTCGCGAACAGATATTCCATCGGCAATGAAACGAACGTCGGCCCTTTAGGCGCAGCCATGGCGAGCTGGCAGGCGCGCTGTATCGTCGCTGGCAGGATGGCTTTGTTGTTGATGCCGAAGCTCCATTTCACCGTCGACTCGACCAACTTGGCGGGACCGCCGATGTTCGAAAGGTGGCCGAGCCACTGACCTCCCGGATCGGGCCCTTCGTCTTCACCGAACCCCACGGATTCGCCGGTGAGAACAACCATCGGCACTTGCTCGCGCACCGCGGCCCGCATGCCCATCGTTGCATGGAGCGAGCCGACGGTCGTGTGAATCATTACGGCCGGTAGTTTACCCGTCGATTTGGCATAGCCGCTCGCCATTCCCACGGCCACTTCTTCATGGCGCGTGCTGTAGTATTGCGGCATGCCTTCCACACCGGGCTCGGCGAGCGCTTCCCAGACCGGCGACCATTCGGATCCCGGCGATGCAAAGATTTTTTCCACGCCCATTTTAGCGAGAACGCGCAGCATCGATTGCGCGCCGGTCAATCCTTTAGTTTGAATCATTTTACATATCCCTTCTTTGTGTGACTAAATGCTATCGCTTCGCTTTACCTGTCATTCTGAGGAGCATAGCGACGAAGAATCTGCTTCCCGATTCTGTCGCGGTTCATAAGGTTATTGCGCAATGGGCAAAAGAGGAGTCATCTCCTGTGATACTTAGTGCCACTGCGCTGGTGAGTTCGTCATTCCCGCGTGTCTTTAGCGGAAATCCAGGCGAAATTCGGACTGGACCCCCGATTAAAGCATTCGGGGGTGACGGTTTTGCGTTCATTTCAGCACGACCACGTCATCTCGAGCAACGCGACACCTGATTTTTAAACAGTAAATTAGGACAGATCCTTCGCTCTGCTCAGAATGACAATGAGATCACACAGCGCTTTTGTTCGTCCCGATTGCTACGATAAATTGTAAAACCGCTTCGCGTTGTTGAGCAGAATATCCTTTTTCGCGTCGAGCGAGAGATCTTCGCGCGCCCACAAAATACTGCCGGATTCCGGCCAGCTCATGTCCCAATGAGGATAATCCGATGCATACATCAGCGTCTTGGAGCCGATCTCATTGACCACATAACTGATCATCTTCTCTTCGGGCTCGCAGCCGTAGTACGCATTCTCACTGTAGAGGTATTCACTGGGTTTCTTCTTGCAGAGCGGCGCCTCTCGTTTGCCGCGTTTTTCCCATTCTTCGTCCATGCGCTCCGCCCAATACGGCAGCCAGCCGCAGCCGACTTCCAGATAGCCGATGCGCAGCTTCGGAAACATTTCCGGAATACCGCCGAACACCATTGCGGTCAGTTGACGCAGCACCGGAAAGGGATGTCCGGTCGTGTGCAAGCAAATGAACTGATCGAACACCTCGCTGCCCGGCTCGTCGCCGCCGAACGCATGAATCGTTATTGGCGTGTCCAAGCTTTGTGCCTCTTCGTAGAGCGGATAAAATTCCGGACTTCCCAGGTTTTTTCGGTGCGCTTGCGCCGCCAACATGCCGCCGCAAAGGCTAAGCTTGGTCACGGCCCGGTTCAGCTCTTTGGCACATTCCGCGGGATTATTAACCGGCAAATTCGCTACCGCTTTTAGCCGCGACGAGGCCGTACAGTAGTTGGAAATGAAATCATTGTAGGCGCGGCAGATCGCGGTATGAAACTGCGGATCGCGCACCCGCCCGATGCCGAGGCCGCTGGTGGGAAACAACACCGCCCTATCGATGTGCTGGGTGTCCATGGCAGCCAATCTCTCTTCGACGGCCGCGCCGGAATGCCCTAAGGTTCCGCCGAGATTGCGATCGTAGTGCTCGCCCGGAATGAAGGACGCTTTTTGATTGCGGTACGGCTCGGGGAGATACGGTCTGATCTCGTTGTCGAAATCCCGAGCATGCGCATCCGAATCCAGGACCTTTATGGCGTCACGCAATTCCATCGTGTTCTCCTCGTTTTTTTCTTGTCAGCGGCTCGTGTCTATGCCGCTTTCGGCAGCGAAGCCGGCGCGTTCAGCTTGTATAATTTTCTCACGTTGCTGTTCAGCAATTTGTCGCGGCTCGCGGCGGGCAGATCAGCCATGTCGCGGGCAATGACGTCGCGCGAGTGGGGCCAAGTGGAATTCTGGTGCGGGTAGTCATTGGACCACATGCAATTGTCGACTCCCCACCAGGAAAACATCTTGCCGCCCACGTGATCATTGAAGAAGGTCGCATAAATCTGCTCGGCAAAATATTCACTCGGCAACCGGCTCATCGGTACCTTTTCCGCATGGCGATGGCGTTTGAAGGCCTTATCGCATTGGCCCAGCCAGAACGGAATCCAGCCGACTTCATTTTCGACCGAGACGATCTTCAATTTAGGATGACGTTCCAAGACTCCGGAAAAAATCATGTCGAACAACGCGTCCTCGATCTCTCTGGTCTGCTGCACGCCGATTCGATAGCGGTTAATTCCGTGGCTGGTCTGTCGGTGCATGCTAGCGCCGAACCCTGTCAAAATATGCAGATGCACCGGCAGATCGAGATCCTGCGATGCCGCCCAGAATCTCTCATAGTGATCCGAAGTAAATGGAAATGTCGGGTGTGGCACTTGCCAGATCATCGTGCCGACGATGCCGCCCTTTTTACAGCGTTCCATTTCGGCAACTGCATGATCGACATCGAACATCGAGATCAGCGCAATGCCGTAAAGCCGGTCCGGAACTTTTTGGCAGTATTCCATCACCCAGTCGTTATAGGTGCGAAACAATGCTTCCTGCAGCGCGGCATCCTCGATGCAATACAAGCCGAGCCCGAGGCTTGGATAGAGAACTTCGGCGGACACGCCGTCGGTCACCATATCTTTCATACGCTCGAGCGGGTCCCAGCCGCCGGGGCGCGCAACGGAAAAGCCCGCGCGGCGAAAGCTTTCGAGTTGTTCGGGTCGCTGCCCGGCCATGAACAAACCACCCACCGCCTGAGTCGGGACTTCCGGGGAGCCGAACATCCAGGCATCACGTTTGTCGTCGAAGTACGCCTTAGGCGCTCGTTCTCTGAACGAGGACGGCATGCCTTTTTCCCATAGATCCGGGACTTCAATCACGTGAGAATCCGACGAAATAATTGTTTGTTCCATGGCTTTTTTCCTCCCGAGCTATTTCTTACCCCAAAGCTGATCGAAAAATCCACTCTTCTCCATTTCATCGAGATAACGGCTGTCAACTAGCTCCTGCGGTTTCACCTTTTTCGCGCGCGCATCGACCTGAGCCACCTCCTCGAGAATCGCCTCCAGCGCTTCGCTCTTAATCGCGAAACGGGGTTCGAGGACTTTGATCTCGGCATTGTAAGCGGCGTCGAGAACTTTGCGGTCGGTCACGTGCAGATACTTGCCCAAGACTTTGTAGACGAACGCACGATCGGTATGGGCAATTTTGGAAGCCTCAGCCATGGCGCGCATAAACTGGCCAATCGCCTGGTTCCGCTTGGCGATCACGGAGCGCTTAGTGACGAAGGCCGTGGCGACGTAGGGAATTTTAAGATCCGGGCCATAGACCACATAGTGATAACCCTGGGCGAGGGCCATGGCATCGGTTGGGGGGGTGAGACATGCCACATCGATTCCTCCGCCTACCAACGCGGCGAAAGTCTCCGGATCGCCGCCCGTTTGGACAAAACTAAAATCGCGTCCGGGCTCCATATTGAAGCGGCGCATCGCCTGGATGCTGAAATAATGCGTATTGCTGCCGATCCGGCTGACTCCGATCTTCTTTCCTTTGACGTCTTCCGGTTTCTTGATATTGCCGCCCGCGACCAACGTCTGGGTCATAGTATTCTTGACATCGCCAATGAACACCACGTCCGTCGAGCCTTGCACGTACGCACGT
>Ga0207679_10001310_pt1 | contig 15724 bp, 12 predicted proteins | sample KBSC73metaG_FD_184320 | JGI IMG/M metagenome (GOLD analysis project Ga0207679, IMG submission 184320) | Corn rhizosphere microbial communities from Kellogg Biological Station, Michigan, USA - KBS C7-3 metaG (SPAdes) (version 2) | ecosystem: Host-associated > Plants > Roots > Rhizosphere > Soil ... | reverse complement strand
CGCGCAGCGCGGTCTCGACGATACGACTCTTGGTGACGTTGCCCTTGGCCATGGTCGCAAATAGTACGACCGATCGGTCGTAAATGCAATGGGTGGGACCGGCGACTGGCGGACTGCCGGGGACGGACGACGGGCGAAGAAGCTTGTCATTCCTCGCTACGCTCGGAATGACAACGGCGGCGCCTCTCGGAACGCGTCAGGTGTCCGCGTAGGCGATCGTCGTGATCAGCGCGTTGTCCGCCTGCCGCGAGTCGAGTCGGGTATGCTGCACGACGATCGGCACGTCCGACTCGATGACGCTCGCGTAGTCAGTCGACTTCGGAATAGGCTCGGGATCATCCAGATCGTTGAACCGAACGTGCCGCGTGCGACGTGCGGGAACCGTGATCGCATAGGGCCCGGCCGGCTCGCGGTCGGCGAAGTAGATGCGGATCTCGACGTGCGCGTCCTGGTTCGTCGCGTTGAGGATGCACGCCGTCTCGTGGCTCGTCATCTCCGGCTCGGGGCCGTGACTCCAGCCCGGGATGTACCCCTCGGCAATCGCCCACTTCATCCGCCCGATCATTCTGTTCATGGTGTCCTCCTGCTGACCGCGTCATGTGTACACGTTAGGCGCCGTCGAGCCATCCGCCGGAGAAGCCGGCCTGACGCAAGCCGTCGGCGACGTAGCGACAGCCGCGCATGAGACGCCAGACGAGCTCCGAGCGGAAGTTCTCGACCATCAGCACCACCGGGCCCTGGTTGATGGCGTAGTGGCGCGGCGACACCCAGCCCGAGCTCCCGTCGGATGTGTCGCGAAAGGTCGGGTTGAAGCTGCAGGCGAATCCGTAGCCTCGTTGCAGATCGGTGTGCTGTTGCTGAATGGCCTCGACCGTCGGGACAACGATCTCCGGCGCGAATGGCAGCGACGCGACGACCGCCCAGGGTGAGAGCGTGCCGTCGTCCGGCCCGCTCGGGACGCCGCGAGCGCGGTAGTGCCAGAAGCGACGGCGCTCACCATCGATCCAGAGCGTCGCCGGCCCGGGCCCGTCGCTCGCCGTGATGCCCCAGGAGTCCGCCGTGTAGCCGCGAAAGTTTTTCGGGTTTCGCACTGCGTATTCACGTTGCACGTACGTCGCCCGACGGCTGTTCTCGAAGTAGTCCGAGTCGTGCTCGGCCATGTATTCATCGCGGATGCCGCGGAAGTCGATCCACCCGTGGCTCAGCTGATGAATGAAGAGCGGTCCCGCATACACCATCTCGTATCCGTACAGCGTCTTCCACTTGTACCCTTTGCACCACTCGGGGTAGCAGGAAGGCGGAAGCGCGTGCGTCGGCGACCCGAGGCCGAGCACGTAGAGCAGCAGCGCTTCACTGTAGCCCTTCCAGCGGTAGTGAAGGAACCCGCGTTCCGGCTGCCAGCCTAACGAAACGAGCGGCCCGTGGTCGAGCGCCCAGTTCCAATCGGCGCGTCGATACAACGCGTCCGCCGTATGACGGATCTCGTGCTCGACCGATGTGTCGCGATCGAAGTACGCCGCCGCCACGAGCGCCCCGGCGAACAGGATCGTCGAGTCGATGGTCGACACTTCGCAGCGCCACACGCGCCGGCCGGACGTCATGTCGAGGAAGTGGTAGAAGAAGCCGTGCGCACCCATGGTGTCGCCGTCCTCGCCTTGCGGCGCGTTCCACAGGAAATTCAGCGCCCGTCGCGTGCGTTCGGCCGCGTCCTCGCGAGTGAGGTAGCCGCGCTCGGCGGCCACCGCGTAGGTGGTCAGCGCGAAGCCGGTCCCGGCGATCGTGGCGGGATCGCCGTCCCGGCTGGTGTCGCGCACGAGCCCCGTCTCCGCGTCGACCTCATGCAGAAAGTAGGCGGCGGCCGTCCGCTCGAGCTGGTCGAGCCACGCGTCGCGGGCCGGGTCGATCATGCACGGCTCGAGTCCACGCCCGCGACGCTGGCCGGAGCGTGGATCGTGATTGCGGCGACGCCGTTAGGCGGCAGCGAGACGTTCAGCCAGAGCGCATCGTCGTGATGCTGACACGGCTGCGGCTCCGCGACCACGCGCGAGGCATCGTGCAGGTCGTCCACCTGCGACGCCTTGGGGTATGCGGGCTTGCCGATCGCGACCCACCGCGCGTGGGCGTTGGCGTGCGCGTCGTCGATCCGGGCGATGGTGGCCGTGGCGGACGGCGGCACGCCGTCCAGCCGTACGCGTACGCACTCTGTCTCGATCGGATGTCGTGGCAGCGCGTGATTCGTGAGCATGAGCGCGATGCCAGCCGGCTGACGGATCGCCCACGCATCCACCGTAGGGTGCTGATCACTCCACGCGCCGATGAGATCAGTGCCGAGGGCGTGCAGGAGCTCGAAGGCGCGGTACGTCGGCTTCGCGACGCCGTACAGATTCAGCAGCCCGAAGCCGCCGTGAAATGGCGACCACGGGAAGTAATTCTCCTCGAAGATGTCGCTGAACGTCCAGAAGCTGTATCCGTCCGCGAGCCCCGTGGCCTCGAGCATGGTCTTCACGACGACGGCCGCCGCGTACGGCTCATCATGCAGCGGATCACGCGAGTTCGATGACGTGTTCCATTCCGTGTAGTAGAGCGGCTTCCCACGGGCGCGTTCGCGCGTGCGGCGCGCGCGGTCGCGCAACACGCTGCGCCTGCTCTCGGCGAGTTGTCTCACGGTGTCATCGCCCGGGTGGCCGAACGCGTCGGTGGGATAGTGATGCGTGCTGACGAAGTCGGCCGGCAGGTCGTTCGCGTCGCAGAACTCGAGGAACTCCTTGATCCACGCGTTCCGCGCCGTCACCGGACCGCCGACGCGGAGCCCATCGTCGGTCTCCTTGAGCGCGTGGGCCGTGTGGCGGTAGAGGGTGAAATAATCGTCGCGGGTGCCTCGCCAGAACGACTTCAGGTTCGGCTCGTTCCACACCTCGAACAACCACTGTCGAACTTCGTCCGCGCCATAGCGTTCGACGCAGTGGCGCGAGAGCACGCTCACGAGCGTCGCCCACTCGGTGTAATCGCGAGGCGGCGTGACGTTGCCCTTGTACGAAAAGACCGTCTCGTTACCTGACGCGAGCGTGGTCGGCATGAAGCTCAGCTCCACGATGGGCCGCATGCCGATGGAGATGAGGAAGTCCCAGATCCGGTCGGCGTTCACGAACGAGTACAGCAACTTGTTCTGCTCACACACGAGCGTCCCCATGTCGTCGCACAACAGGCCGTGGAAACGAACGTGGCGCACGCCGAGCTCCTTGCGGCAGCGCGTGAGCTGCGCCTGGTAGTCCGCGCGCAGCGCGAGCGGTGCGTGCCCGCTCCCCACGGAGTATTCCCAGATATGGGGCAGAGGTATTCCCGGAGTCGTCGCGTCGAAGCGGACGTCGATCATGCGTCGGGGCTCGATACATCGGTCTTCGCGGCCCTCACGGATCCGCCGACGGAACCGAGGGCCACGCCGGTCAGCGCCGCGCCTAACAACGCGAGCCACGGCTTGCGCTTGGCGACCCAGAGCTCGACGCTGTGGTCCTTCGATCGGTTGTCGAAGCGTCCGTGCGCGCCGAAGTCGCCCGGCGCGGGCTGCCAGAGATTGTCCGGCTGGTTCGGGTCGGCTGGCGCGGCCGTCTGTTCGCCCTGGTAACCGCTCCGCCCCAACCGCCGGTCGATGTAGCCGGGCACGAACTTCTCGCCCACCACCGCTTTCACCGTCGGCCACGCCACCAGAAACTCGCGTCCCACATCGTGGCGAACGGCATGGTGCACCGCGTCGGCCCCCACTTCAGGTTGGAAGATCGGTGGCACCGGCTGGGTCTGATGCGGCATGCGGTTCTTCGCCCAGTCGAACTGCGGCGTGTTCATCGCCGGCATCTGCACCATCGTCGTTCGCACGTGACTGCCGTCGTGCAGCAGCTCACTCAGCAGCGATTCATGAAACCCCATGATCGCGTGCTTCGATGCGCAGTAGGCGGATTGCAGCGGGATACTGCGGTGCGCCAGCGCGGACCCGACCTGGATGATGATGCCGCGGTCGCGCGGCAGCATCCGCTTGAGCGCCGTGAGCGTGCCGTGCACGTAGCCCAGGTACGTCACTTCGGTGACACGTCGGAACTCGGCGGCGGGCATGTCCTTGATCGGCGAGTAGACGGAGACCATCGCGTTGTTGATCCACACGTCGATCGGGCCGAGCTCACGCTCGACTGTCTCCGCCGCGCGCTCCACCGCATCGGCGTCCGCGACGTCGAGGGGCAGCACGAGTGCGCGTCCGCCGAGCGACTCGACGCTCGCCTTGGCCTGCTCGAGCCGTTCCTTCCCGCGCGCAATGAGCCCGATCGCCGCGCCATCGCGCGCGAACCGCTCGACGATCGCCCGGCCCAGCCCGGCGGACGCACCGGTAACGACGACGACTTCCCCTGGCTGGCCACTGTTGCCGTTAGGCATGCTTCACCTCCTGCTGATCCAGCGCCATCTTGATGACCTGGGCGAGGTGCACGGCCTCGCGGTCCGTCGTCTGCGTGATCTGCTCGCGGCAGCTGAACCCGTTCGCCACGATCAACGTGTCGGCCGGCGCGGCGCGGACCGCCGGCAGTAGCACGCGCTCGCCACACGCAATCGACACGTCATAGTGCTCGCCTCGCTCGAAGCCGAACGCGCCGGCCATCCCGCAACACCCGGAATCCAGCACACGGTATTCCAGGCCGAGCGTGTCGAGCACGGCCTTCTCGTCGCCAAACCCCAGCACGGACTTTTGATGACAGTGTCCGTGGACGACTGCTTTGGCTGACAAACGGGGTGGATCGAATGCCGGTGCCTTGTGCGCGAGGAACTCCGACAGGAGGAACGTCTGCGCCTTGAGTCGCTTCGCGTCCTCGTCGTTCGGCACCAGGTTCACGAGCTCGTCGCGGAACACCGACACGCAGCTTGGCTCGAGCCCCACCACGTACACACCGCGCTGGATGTCGCTGCGCAGCGTGTGGAGAATCTTCTGGAGCAGCCGCTTCGCAAGCCCGAGCATCCCATAGTCGTAGAGCGGCCGGCCGCAGCAGAGCGATATGGTCGGAATCGTCACCTGACATCCCGCGGCTTCCAGCACCGCGGTCGCGGCCTGCGCGGTCGCCGGATGGAAGTGGTTGTTCCAGGTATCGGCCCAGAGAATGACGCGCGGTTTCCCGACGTTGCGCGGTCCGCGTCGCTGGAACCACCGGCGGAACGTCTCGGGCGCGAAGCGTGGAATGCGCCGGGCCGGGGCCATGCTCACCATGGCCTTCGCGGCGTTGCTGAATCCCGGCGTCTGCGTGAGGAAGTTCGTTAGGCGCGGCATGTGGGACGCGGCGCGCGCCCACCAATACATGAGGCCAAACGCGTACGCCGACGCCGGTCGCACGTGATGGTCATAGTAGTGCGACAGGAACTCCGCCTTGTACGTCGCCATGTCGACGTTCACCGGGCACTCGCTCCGGCATCCCTTGCACGCGAGACAGAGATCGAGCGCGTCCTTCACGGCGTGATCGCGCCATCCGTCGCGCAGCGGGTTTCCCTCGAGCATCTCGAACAGGAGCCGCGATCGTCCACGCGTCGAGTGCCGTTCGTCGCGCGTGGCCATGTAGCTCGGGCACATGGTGCCGGCGTCGTGCTTGCGACACTTCCCCGTTCCCACGCAGCGGTTCGCCGCGTGCGCGAAGCTGCCGGCGTCGTCGGCGAAGGAGAAGTGCGTCGGCGGGTCCCACGGATGATACTGCGGTCCCCAGCGCAGGTTCTCGTCGACCGGATACGCATCGACGACCTTGCCGGGGTTCATCTTCCCCTCCGGGTCCCACGCGGCCTTGAACTCCCGGAACGCCTGCACGATCTCATCGCCGAACATGATCGGCAGGAGCGCGCCGCGTGCCTGCCCGTCTCCATGCTCTCCGGAGAGCGAGCCGCCGTACGCCGTGACGAGATGTGCGGCCTCGTCGAGGAACGCCTTCCACCGCGCGATCCCTTCGGCGGAGAAGAGGTCGAAGTCGATGCTGCAATGGACGCAGCCCTGGCCGAAGTGTCCGTACAGCGACGCGGTGTAGCCGTACTTGTCGAACAGCTTGTGCAGGCCGCGGAGATACCGACCGACGTCGTTCGGCGAGACGGCCGAGTCTTCCCATCCGGGGTAGAAGTCGGGCTCGTGCGGGATCTTGGATGTGGATCCGAGCCCCGACTCGCGGATCTCCCACAGCCGGCGCTCCTCGTCCGGATTGTCGAACAGCTTCATGGTCGGCGGCGCGTGCGTGGCGCGGAACGCCTCCATGAGCTTCCGCGCGTCACCGTCCGCCTCCTCACGCGACTCGCCGCCGAACTCGACGATGAGCCAGGCCTTGCCGTTAGGCAGGATCGCCCGGCCCGCCGTGGACATGCCCTTGTCGTGCATGTACATGAACAGGCTTGCGTCGATGCCCTCGAGCGCGATAGGCGAGCGAGCGTTGCAGAACGGGACGTGATCCGCCGCGGTGAAGATGTCGGCGAACCCGAACACGACGAGCGTGCGGAACGGCGGGCTGTGGACGAGACGAAGCTTTGCCTGCAGCACGGTCACGCACGTGTTCTCGGTGCCGACGAGCGCGCGCGCGACGTTGAACCCGTGCTCCGGGAGCAGCTGATGGAGCGGATAGCCGGAAACCAGCCGCGGAATGTGTGGGAAGCGTCGCCTGATCTGCTCGCCGTAACGATCGCGGATGGACTTGAGCTTCGCGTAGATGTCGCCCTGCCGACCGCCCTGGGCGATGATCGATGCGAGCTCCTGCTCGGTCGTCGGGCCGACCCACATGCGGAGGCCGCCATACGTGAGGATCTCGAGCGCCTCCGTGTTCTCCTCGACCTTGCCTGCCATCTGCGCGTGCATGCCGCAGGAGTTGTTGCCGATCATGCCACCTAACGTATTCCGATTGTGCGTCGCGGGATCGGGGCCGAACGTGAGGTGCCGCGCCTCCGCCTGGTGGCGGAGGTCGTCGAGCACGGTCCCGGGCTCGACGTACGCGACGGAATTGTCCCAGTCGATCGAGAGCACGTGGTTCATGTACTTGCTCATGTCGAGCACGACCGCCGCGTTGCACGTCGCCCCCGCGAGATCGGTGGCGCCACCACGGGCGACGATTGGCGCGCCGAACTCGCGGCACGCCGCCACCGCAGCGACCACGTCCTCCGCATCGCGCGGGATCACGACGCCCACCGGGATCTGCCGGTAGTTGGACGCGTCGGTGGAATAGAGCGCGCGGTCGCCGTCGTTGAACCGCACCTCGCCGCGCACGCGCCCGCGGAGCGCCGCGGCCAGTCCGGCAAGGTCGACACCGATGGCTTTGCCGCTCACCGCGTCGGCGCGGGGCGGCGTGACGTGCCGCTCGTTATGCACCGTCGGCAGCGGTGCCCTCGGTCGTCTGCGCTCCTCGCGTCTCGATGCAATCTCGGTCATCCGCCCCACCCACCCTCGTTACGAAAACAACGCCGCTGGACCTACACGGCGTACGCCGCTGCGTCCGCGTGTTTGAACTCCAGCCCGAGCCCCGGACGCGTCGGGTCGGGCCGAAGAGTGCCATCGACAGGGACGAGCGCGCCGTCGAACAGCAGACGCTCGATGCGCGCATGGTCGTGGAAGTACTCCACGTGACGCACGCGCTTGGCCGCGCACGCGACGTGCGCGTGGAGTGCCGGCGCGCAATGCGTCGACAGCGGCGTCGTCTTTGCCTCGCACAGTCCGTCGACCACCAACAGGCCGGTGATTCCCTCGCAGCGTGACGCGTCGGCCTGGAGCACATCCACGGCGCCGGCGTCGAGGATCCGCGTGAAATCGGTCGGCGCGTAGCCGTACTCGCCGACGGAAATGTCCATGCCTGCCGGCGCGTGCTCGCGGCAGAAGCGCATCCCGCCGAGGTCGCGGTGGTACACGGGCTCCTCGAACCACGTGACGTGAGACTCCGCGAACCGCTCTGCCTGCAACATCGCGAGCCTGGGACTGTACGCGCCGTTCGCGTCCACGAACAACTCGACGTCGGGCCCGATGGCGTTGCGCGCCGCGCCGACGCGCTGCACATCGGCATCCGGATCGCGCCCGACTTTCATCTTGACTCTCGTAATCCCGTCGGCGACCCACGCCGCGAGCTGACGCTCGAGCTGCGCGGTGGAATACGACGTGAACCCGCCGCTGCCGTACACCGGGACCGCATGGCGCACGGCGCCTAACAACGTGACGAGCGGCAGCTCGAGCAGCCGCGCCTTGAGATCCCACAGCGCGACGTCCACCGCGGCGATGGCCATCGCCGTAACGCCCGAGCGCCCGAGATTCCTGATGGACGCGACGAGTGCGGCCCAGATCGCACCGTTGGCCATCACGTTACGGCCGCGGACGACGTCAGCGAGCAGATCACGGATCAGCGCCGCGGTCGCCGTGTCGGCGTACGTATATCCGAGCGCATGCACGCCACCCGCCTGCACCTCGACGAGCACGAGGGTCGTCGCGGTCCACTCGAGCGTCCCGTCCGACTCGCACGACACATCGGTCGGAATGCGGTACGCGGAGACTCGGAGCGACTCCACCGGCACGGCGTCCGACGACATCCGCATCACCGGCTACTCGTCGTCAGCTTCGGCGCGCGGGAATGCTCCTGCGGCGACGGTCTTCGTCGACTCGATCAGAATCCCACTCGCGTCCGGGTCGCCCTTGACGAGCGCGCTCATGAAGTTCTTCGCCTGCTCGAAGCTGATGTGCGGCGGAAGAATCGATACGTTCGGGTCGGTGCACGCCTCGTACACGACCGGGCGATCGGCGGCGAGCGCGGCATCCCACGCCGCGCCGATCTGATCGGGGCGGTCGACACGAATCCCCTTGAAGCCGAGCATCTCTGCATAACGAGCGTAGGGGAAGTCCGGCAGGTCCTGCGACGCCGGGAACTTCGGATCGCCGCTCTCGACGCGCATCTCCCACGACACCTGGTTGAGATCGCGATTGTTGAGCACGAGGAAGATGATTCGCGGGTCGCTCCACCGCTGCCAGTACTTCGCCACGGTGATCAGCTCGTTGATACCGTTCATCTGCATGGCCCCGTCGCCGGTCATCGCGATCGCGACGCGGTCGGGATAGGCGAACTTCGCGGCGATCGCGTATGGCACTGCCGGACCCATGGTCGCCAGGCTGCCCGACAGCGCGAATTTCATCCCGCGCCGCATAACGAGATGCCGTGCGAGCCAGTTCGTGGCGGTGCCGGCGTCGCCACTCAGGATGCAGTTGTCCGGCAGCCGTCGTGACAGCTCGGTGAACACCAGCTCCGGGTTGATCGGGTGGGCGCTCACCCGGGCCCGGCTTTCGTTCACGCGTTGCCACTCGTCGCGGTTCGACGCGATCTGGTCGCGCCACGAGCGGTCGGATTTGTAGGTCAGCAACGGCAGCAGTGCTTGCAGCGTCGCGGCCGCGTCGCCGGTGAGGTTCACCTCCATCGGAAACCGGAGGCTCAGCTGTTTGCCGTCGATATCGATCTGTACGCCGCGCGCCTTCCCCTCTTTCGGCAGGAACTCCCCGTACGGGAACGTCGAGCCCACCATGAGCAACGTATCGCACCCGCGCATGAGGTCATCGCTCGGCCGCGTTCCGAGGAGGCCGATCGTGCCGGTGACCCATGGGAGGTCGTCGGGGAGCACGGCCTTGCCTAACAAGGCCTTCGCGCAACCGGCGCCGAGCGTGTCAGCCACGGCGATGAGCTCGTCGGTCGCGTTCACGCCACCAGCGCCCACGAGCATGGCCACACGGTCTCCGTCGTTCAGCACATCCGCCGCCCGCCGCAGGTCGTTGTCGCTCGGGATGACGCGGGGGTACGTAAAGCCGACCCCGGTGTGGACCGTGTTGTGTTTATGCGGTGGCTCCGTCACCGCGTCCATCTCGGCCACGTCTTTTGGTACGATGATGCAGGTGACTGACCGCGTCGTGAGCGCGATCCGGACGGCGCGGTCCACGACATGTCGCAGCGCCACCGGGCTCACGACGGTCGCGCAGTACTCGCTCGCGACATCCTTGAATAGCGCGTTGAGATCGACTTCCTGCTGGTAGCTGCCGCCGATTGCCATCGTCGACGCCTGGCCGACGATCGCCACGACGGGCTGATGATCGAGCTTGGCGTCGTACAATCCGTTCAGCAGATGGATCGCGCCCGGGCCGGACGTCGCGAGGCATACGCCAGGATTACCAGTGTATTTGGCGTGCGCGGTCGCCATGAACGCGGCCTGCTCTTCATGGCGCACCTGGATGAAATCCAGCTTGCCGTCGGTGCGGTCGATCGCGGCCACGAGACCGTTGATCCCATCGCCCGGATACCCGAAGATGCGTCGGACTCCCCACGCGATGAGGCGGGTCATGAGGAAGTCGCCAGATGTTTGACTCATGACGATTCGGGGTCGCAGATTGTGCGCCACATCACACACTTGGGCACGATCGCACCTTGCGCGAATACCGGCTGAGTGGTTAAGGTTGCCGGACCATGTCGAACCGCGCCGCCGCCACGTCTTATTACTACTTTAGCTACTGGACACTCTCCGGGAGCTACAGGCGCGTGCGCACGAAATAGACGCTGGTCACCGCAACAGCCTGCTACGAGCTCCCGAGAATTCGGGGGCTCTTTTTGTTTCCGACCCTTTGCCTTGGAACAAGGAGCCACGCGATGCCGGACAACCGACTCACCGCCCGATCTACACCGACCCAACCTGCGACGGCCGTCCGTGTCGCGGGGGAGGTGATCGGTGGTCCGGCGTTCGCGGTCATCGCGGGGCCGTGTTCCGTCGAAGGGCGCGACATGCTGCTCAAGTCCGCCGCATCGGTTCGCGCGTCGGGCGCGCGATTTCTGCGCGGCGGCGCGTTCAAGCCCCGCACCTCGCCCTATGCGTTTCGCGGGCTCGGCCGCGCGGCGCTCGAGATGCTGGCCGAAGCGCGCGACGTTAGCGGTCTGCCGATCGTAACGGAGCTCATGGACGCTCGCGACATCGATGCCGTTGATGCGGTCGCCGACGTTATCCAGATCGGTGCGCGCAACATGCAAAACTTCTCGCTGCTCGCCGCTGTGGGAGAACGCACGACGCCGGTGCTGCTCAAGCGCGGCTTGTCGGCCACCGTGCACGAGCTGCTGCTTGCGGCGGAGCATGTGATGGCGCAGGGCAATACGCAGGTGATTCTCTGCGAGCGCGGCATTCGCACGTTCGAGACGTCCACGCGCAACACGCTCGATATCTCCGCCGTGCCGGTCCTGAAGCAGGAGACACATCTCCCTGTGATCGTGGATCCGAGTCACGCGGCGGGACGGGCCGATCTCGTTCCGGCCCTCGCGGCCGCCGCGGTTGCCGTGGGCGCCGACGGATTGATCGTCGAAGTGCACCCCGATCCGGTGAACGCGCTCTCGGATGGCGCGCAGTCGCTCACGTTCGACGCGTTCGACGGTATGATGCGAACGATCGCGGCGCTGGCCGTGATATGCGGGCGGTCGCTGGAGATTCCCGTCTCCGGTCCGCTGCATGCGTTCGAGGAGAACGGCTCACCGTCCGCTCTTCGGGTATGCGCATGAGCATGATCGAGATGCGAGTCGCCACGCACCCTCATGTGGCGTATCAGGGCGAGCCCGGTGCCTATAGCGAGATGGCGATCGCCCGGGAGTGGCGCGGGACGGCAACCGCGGTTGCCGCGCCGACGTTCGCCGACACGATCGGGTTGCTCGGGCGCGGGCGAGTGGACTACGCCGTCATTCCCGTATGGAACTCGACGATCGGAGCGATTCAGGGCACGTCGACGCTGCTGGCTCACCACGCGTCGCGTCTCGAGACAGTCTCGGAGCTCACGGTGCCCGTCGTGCATTGCCTGCTCGGGTTGCCGGGTGCGTCGCTCACGACCATTCGCTACGTGGGCAGCCACCCCGCCGCGCTGGCGCAGTGCCAGCGCCTGTTCGCGACGCGCGAGATGCTGCAGCCGTGCGTGGCCCACGACACCGCCGGCGCGGCCCGCGAGCTGGCGTCGTTAGGCAGGCGTGTGCGGCTGGAAGCAGCGCAGGCGTCCACGCCGTGGTTCTCGCCGTACGCGCCGACGGAGCCCACCTCGCTCGCCGTCATCGCCGGCTCGACCGTCGCGGAGCTCTACGGCCTCGTCGTGATCACGGAGGGAGTACAGGACAATCCGGCCAATGCGACGCGCTTCGTCGTCGTGAAGGCGAAGGATGGGTGGCGATGGTGACGTCTCGCCTGGAGCACCCGATTCCCACCCAGCCGCGCCTCAAAGCTGTGCGCGGTGCCATCACGGTCGACGCCGACACACCCGCCGCGGTCGACGACGCGGTGCACGAGCTGCTCGAGCGGCTCATCCAAGCGAACGGCATCGACTGCCGAGATCTCGTGAGCGCGATCTTCTCCGCCACGCCCGACGTTCGCAGCCGCAACCCGGCGACATCCGCCCGGGCCCTTGGCTGGACCGATGTTCCGCTCATGTGTGTGGCCGAGCTCGAGACGGACGGCATGCTCGAGCGGTGCGTCCGCGTGCTGCTGCACGTGAGCGTGTCCGACGGCCGGCGCCTAACGCCAGTCTACCTCGGCGACGCGGCGGGTCTGCGGCCCGACCTGCTTACCGCCGCGTCGTACGCGATCACGGTCGAAGCTGGATGACCCGGACGACCGTGCGAACAGGCGGACCGGTTTGCGGCGCGAACTTGCTCGAGTTGTTGTCGAGGCGGCCGTACTGGCTGTTCGCGATGTAGTAGAAGAGCGAGCCCACCAGCGTCCCGGTCGTGGGTTGGACGACGATCGGGTGGCCACGCTCGAGCACCGCGCCAGCCGTGATGCGCTGTCCATCGGCCGAGAGCGAGTATCGCACGACCCGCTCGAGCGACGGGACGCCCTGGACTCCCATGAGCGAGCCGCGATACCAGTAGAGTCCATCGATCGACGCGGTGCTCACGGTGTCCGGCGCCGGCATGAGCGCTACCGACTTCGATTCGACGTCGACGCGCGCGATTCCCTGCAGAAATGCGACGTACAGCACGCGGCCGCCCGGGGCGCTCGTTATGCCGTTGGTCGCGGAAAATCGAACCGGGTCCGGTCGCAGGAAGCGTTCGAGCGTGTCCTGCGGCGACGCGAGGCGGTAGATCGATCCCTCGTCGGTGTCGGTGATGAAGAGCGTCCCGTCTTCGGTGATGACGAAGTCGTTGAGGAGATGTCCGGGCCGGCCTCCGTCCGGCACCCATGATTTCACGATGCGTCCTGACCCGATCTCCGCCAGGAAAAGTCGGGTGATGCTTGGTGCTTCGGCGGTGGAGTCGGCGCGCACCGCGGAGTCCGGTGCCCAGGTGGCGAACCACAAGCGATTGCGCGGCGCGTCCACATGCACACCGACGACGCGAAGCATGTCCGGTGCATGGGGAACGATCGTCGTGGATGCGCCGTTCGGAGTGAACGCGGCCACGGCTCCGTGCACCAGGCTTCCCACGAGGAACCGCCCGCCGGTGCTGTCGTAGGCGATGCCTTCGGGGAGAAAATCCGGGTCGGCAATCTCGAACGCGACCTTGCCATCGAGAATGGGCAGCCGGTTTGCGAGCAGACGGTTGCGGGCGTCGGCATAGGCGGGTCGCGCGCGGAGGGATCGAAACACGGAGTCCGCGTTAGGGTCGCGGGTGTCGCCCATGCGCCCGAGGCGATCGAGCCATGCGATGGCCGAATCTGGTGCGCCGGTTAGGGCGAACGCTCGCGCCATGGCGTAGACGACGCCGGGGTGGCTCGGCGCGATCCCGAAGGCGGCTCGGATGTGCGACGCGTACTCGGCCATCTTCCCGGCGGACTCGGCCTGGGCGGCGAGGCGGGCATGGCAAAAGACGTCGCACGGCTGCTGTTGGCCCTGCTGCGCCCAATCCAATGCCGCGATAGTCGTGGCGACGGCTAGAAAGAAACGTCCGCGCAACATGGGACTTTATCGTCGGCGTGCGGTGATGAGCACCTGGATCTCGTCGGGGCGCGGGTTGATGAAGTCCAGTCGCACGCGTCCGTCTGGCAACGTGCTCACGGTCGCGGGAATCGAGCTGTTCGTCAGCACCCAGCCTGCGGGTAGTACTACGGCGTTCGCCGGCCGACCGAATCCGCGATCCCACACCAGCTCATCCCCGACCAGCTTGTATCGGGCACTGTCGGTGTACGTCTCGAACATGCGAAGACGAATCGACTGGCCGGCCTTGACGACCGGGAATCGAAAGACGACGACCGCGGTGGACGGTTTGACGCTGTCGACGTCGAGCTTCGCCCGAGTGATGGCATCGCCAACGAGCACTTCGTGGGCAAGCATCTCGCCCGTGTCGAGGTTGCGCGCGGAGGGCTTCGAGACCGTGCTGCCCGTGCGAACCACGTTCAGGTACGTGCTCGTTCCGGGCCGAGACTCCGTGTAATCGTGGTAGAGATCGAACGCGTGAGATTCGGGCTGCTGGAGGAAGTAGACGATCTCACGGTTCTGGTACGCGCGCTCATCGAGGCGATTGGCCGGAACGCTCGACGGTTTCGGCGCCACCGCCGCCTTCCGCGCCCGGAGCACGAGCGGCGCTTCTGCGGGTGTGGCGTTCCAGAACGAGATCTTGATGCGGCCGTCCGCTTCCTGCAGCACCTGCGACGGGTAGTTACAGGAGACGAGCTCGTATCCGTTAGGCAGTACGACCGCGTTGCGCTTGATGCCGAGTGGCCGGTTGAACACCACGGTGTCGCCCTCGAGGGAGTAGCTCTTCGCGTCCTCGTAGGTCTTGTCGATGAGCACACGGCCCTCGCCGCCGTCGGGGGGTACCGGGCGAGCGAGGGTGACGCGGATGTACTCCTGCGTCGAGTCGGCGCCGCGCACGCCGCCGGCCTTCGCCACGGTGCCATTCACGACGTCGAACGTGAGCGGCGCGCCGGTCGCGCGGTCCGTCACGCGCTCATCGCTGGCGACGCTGCCTTTCCGGATGGGATTGAAGTAGTACCGGGCGCCGGGCGTGGTGGCGGTGACTTCGTAGACGATGCGAAACTTCGCCGACCCGGGAGCGAGGAGCTCGTAACGGGTGTACGCGTCAGCTTCCGTTTGCCGAGGTGGTTCGGCGGCGGTCTGCGCGTGGAGCGTCGTGGTGGTGAAGATCAGGGTGGCTGTGGAGCCTAACGCTGCCAGGCGCATGGCGGATTCCGTGGTGGATGTCGTCTCCCTTACTGCCCGAGCGAACCGATGCATGATTGCAGGCACTTCACGCTGAACAGCCCGGGATCGGCCGTGAAGCCAACCCCCGTCAGCCGTCGCGTCCCCGAGGTGGCCACGAAGGCGCTGTCGCTGGAGAGCCGGTTTTGCATGATGTCATATCGCACGGTATTCCCCTCGAGTCGACGCTTCGACGTGTCGGACACGATCGTGACCGGGCCGTGCGCATCGAACACGGCGTGGCCCAAACGGTAGGTACCCGTTTTTGCCGTGAGCGTCGAGAGCGGCCTGTCCAATGGATTCGTGAACAGCGCATGGACACCGTGGAACTCGAACCGGGTCGCCGCATCGTAGGTCGACACTGTGTCGCCCGACACCTCGCCGCGACGCGTCCCGCCCGACACGAGCACGGACCGCCCGCCGAACATGACCTGCTCGACCGAGTCTTCCGGAGTCGGCGGGCGTGTATTCGCGGAGGCCCGCCGCGGGTCGCACCTTGCGGCGAGTGCTACCGCGATGAACGCCGGTACGGCGAGACCGGTGGCGGCGGTCCTAACGATGCTC
>Ga0207679_10001298_pt1 | contig 15795 bp, 10 predicted proteins | sample KBSC73metaG_FD_184320 | JGI IMG/M metagenome (GOLD analysis project Ga0207679, IMG submission 184320) | Corn rhizosphere microbial communities from Kellogg Biological Station, Michigan, USA - KBS C7-3 metaG (SPAdes) (version 2) | ecosystem: Host-associated > Plants > Roots > Rhizosphere > Soil ... | reverse complement strand
TGGCGCCTGGTAGCCGCCCCCGCCGAGTTCGAACGCACGGGACTCGAGTACGCGCTGGAACGCCATGCCATCGAGCGGGTTGACCGGGCCCTCCGTGAGGCCGTCCTGGCGATAGTCCTGCGGCGAGATGCCCACCACGATGCCCGCATTCGCATTGCGCTCGTTGCGCGAGTACTGGCTCATGCCGTTGGTGACCACGCGGTTTACCTCGGATGTCGCTGCCACCACGGTGCCGCCCGGGCACATGCAAAAGCTGTAGACGGCACGCCCGTTCTTTGCATGGTGGACGAGCTTGTAATCGGCCGCCCCGAGGATCTCATTGCCTGCGTTGGGGCCGAAGCGGGCGCGGTCGATCACGCCTTGCGGATGCTCGATGCGAAAGCCCACCGAGAAGGGCTTGGCCTCCAGGTACACGCCGCGCTCATGCAGCATCGCAAACGTGTCGCGGGCGCTGTGGCCAAGCGCGAGCACCACATGATCGGCGCGCAGCTGCTCGCCCGAGGCGAGCGTCACGCCGCGCACCTGGCCTTCGTCGATCAGCAGGTCGGTCACGCGCTGTTGGAAGCGGATGTCCCCGCCGAGCGATTCGATCTCCGCTCGCATCTTCTCCACCATGCTCACGAGGCGGAACGTGCCGATGTGGGGCTTGCTGACGAAGAGGATTTCCTCCGGCGCGCCGGCCTTGACGAATTCGGTCAGCACCTTGCGTGTCAGGTGGCGCGGATCGCTGATCTGGCTCCACAGCTTGCCGTCGGAGAACGTGCCGGCGCCGCCCTCGCCGAACTGCACGTTGGACTCCGGGTTCAGCACCCCCTGGCGCCACAGGCCCCAGGTGTCCTTCGTGCGTTGGCGCACCTCCTTGCCGCGTTCGAGCACGATGGGCCGCAACCCCATCTGGGCCAGGATGAGCGCCGCGAAGATGCCGCACGGCCCGAAGCCGACCACGACGGGCCGGGGCCGACCGCCGTGGAAGAAGTCGGCCGGGGCATGGCCGGCGAAGCGGTAGCGCATGTCGGGCGTCGGGCGCACATGCGGATCGCCTGCATGGGCGCTCAGCACGGCGGCTTCATCGCCGAGCTCACAGTCGACGGTGTACGTGAGCACGATCGCGCTCTTCTTGCGGGCGTCGTAGGCCCGCTTGAACACGGTGAATGCCAGCAGATCGGGGTCGGCGATGCGCAGGCGCGCGACGATGGCAGGGCGCAGCGCATCGTCGGCGTGGTCCAGGGGCAGGCGCAGTTCGGTGATTCTCAACATGGAAAGGGACGCGGGCGCCATCGGGCGATCAGGCACAAGCGTGGGATTGTCGTCTGAAGCCCGTCCCGGCGAAGACGGCGCCGCAAAAAGCCAGGCCTCGCGTTGCGCATGGGTCAACAAAATGGCAAACAGTAAACTGTGAATTGCTGCAAACGAAATGATGAGGCGTGCGCATGGACAGACTTCATTCGATGCGGGTATTTGCGCGGGTCATCGACGAGGGCAGCTTCGCCCGCGCCGCGCGTGAGATGAACCTCTCGGCCGCCGTGGTCACCCGGCTCGTGGCCGACCTGGAGGCCCACCTCGGCGCGCGCCTCATCAACCGCACGACGCGCCGCCTGGCCCTGACCGACACCGGAGAGCTCTACCTGGAGCGGGTGCGCCAGATTCTTTCGGAGGTGGAGGAAGCCGAGGCTCAGGCGAGTGCCGCCACATCGGAGCCGCGGGGCCACCTGCGCGTGCTCGTGCCGCCGGCCTTCGCGGTGCACCAGCTGGCCAAACACCTCCCGGCGTTCCGCAGGGCCTGCCCACTGGTCACCCTGGAGCTGTCGGTGCCCGGGGTGGTGGAGACGGTCGACGAGAACCATGATGTGACGATCATCACATCGACCCATCAGGTGCTGGACGGCGATTTCGCCGCGCGCCGACTTGCGAAATCCGAGGTGGTGATGTGCGCAGCGCCCGCCTATCTGAACGTGCACGGCCGGCCTGCACACCCCAACGATCTCCTGGGGCACGAGGCGATGATTCCCCGCGAAGCGACGTTCCACCGGTACCGTCCGTCCGGCACGTCGAACGAAGACAAGGTGACGCCCATCCTGCACCGCTCCCCGCTCAGTAGCCTCCACGTCGACACGATGCATGCCTGTGCCTTGGCAGGGCTCGGGGCGGTGCCGCTGCCGTCCTACGTCGCGGAGGATGCGCTGCTCGAGAAGGCACTTGAGCGCGTGCTGCCTGAGTGGTACTTGCAGGCGAGCACCATCCATGCCGCCATGCCCATTCGGAAATACGTGCCCGCACGCACCCGTGCGTTCATCGACTTCCTCGTCACCACCTTCGGCGGCGAGGACAAAGACCCCTGGCTGGCTGCCGCGGCAGGGGCCGACCGTCAGTAAAAGCCTTCGACCCGTGTGGTACCGGCAAGCCGCTCGAGCAGCAGCGCGAGCGGCCCGAGGCCGTTGTAGCGCGACGCCACATGGTGGGCATAGCGCCACACGAGAGGCAGGTCGTTGAGGTAGTTGTTCTTGCCGTCGCGATGCGACAGGCGCGCAAAGATGCCAAGCACCTTGAGGTGGCGCTGCAGGCCCATCCATTCGAAATCGCGCCAGAACGCACCGAAATCGTCTCCGACCGGCAGGCCGGCCTTGCGGGCGCGTTCCCAGTAGCGAACGGCGTAGTCGATCTGCACCTCTTCATCGAGTTCGATGTACGCGTCGCGCAGCAGGCTCGCCAGGTCGTACGTGATGGGGCCCCACACCGCATCCTGGAAGTCGAGGATGCCCGGGTTCTCCGTGCTCCCCGGTTCGCCGGTCTGCATCAGGTTGCGGGAATGGTAGTCACGGTGCACCAGCACCGTGGGCTGTGCGAGGTTGTTCTCCAGGATGAGCGCCACGCACCGGGCCAGCTGGTTCGCCTCATCGGTGCTCAGCTCGGTGCCGATGTGCCGTGCCACGTACCAGTCAGGGAAGAGCTGCATCTCACGCGACAGGAGGGCGTGGTCGTATGCCGGCACCCGCTCTTGTGCGGCGATGCCCTGCATGCGCACCAGCGCGGCCAGCGCATCGCCATACAGAGCCCGGGCGTTGCGATCGTCGAGCGCCGACAGGTAGGTGCGGTTGCCCAGGTCGGAGAGCAGCATGAAGCCATGGGCCTCGTCCCAGGAAATCACTTCAGGCGCGTTGAGCCCCGCGCCGCGCAACAGGGCGGCCAGTTGAACGAACGGGCGGCAGTCTTCCTGGGCAGGCGGAGCGTCCATGACGATGCGCGGGCCATCGGCCGTGTCCACGCGGAAATACCGGCGAAAACTTGCGTCGGCACTCGCACTTCGCACACTCGCGAGATCGATGCCATGAACGGAGGAGAGGGACCCCAGCCACTGCTCGAAAGCGGCCCGGCGCAGGGGGTCGGTCCAGGCGATCGGCGTGGGCGAAGAGATGGAAGACGACATGGCGCAGGGATGGCAGGGTTGAGGACGCCGAGGACCGGACCCTCGTGGATAATCCGTCCCGATTCTACAAACCGCTGCCTTCGCGCCCAGCAGTCCGAGGCGTCCGGCAATTCCCCGGGGTCACCCGGCACGTCTCGCCCTGTCGAACCTTTTGCTTCGTCCGCCTTCGTCCCCCTTGCCTGTGCCTTCTGCAGTCACCGGCGCACGGCGCCTTTGCGCCGGCGCGATGCTCGTGGCTGCCGCATGGTCACCGCTCGCCGCTGCCCAGACGCGCCCGCTGGACGGGCGTGATCAACCGATCCTCGTCGATGCCGACGACATCGAGGGCAAACCTGACGGCGCCATGGTCGCCACCGGCAGCGTGATCCTGCGCCAAGGTCCCCTGCGCATCGACGCCGACCGCCTGAGCTACGACCAGCGCACCGACATCGCCCGTGGCGCAGGCAACGTCCGGCTCACCGGCCCCGACGGCTGGTTCAGCGGCCCCGAGGTGCAGCTGGAGGTGCACAAGTTCGAGGGCTATTTCCTCGAGCCCACCTACTTCGTGAACCGCACCAAGGCCGGTGGCGATGCATCCCGGTGGGATTTCCTCGACCGCAAGCACGCCATCGCCCACCAGATGACGTACACGAGCTGCCCGCGTGACGGCTCGGGGGACCCGGCATGGTTGCTGTCGGCCAGCCGCGTGCAGCTCGATTTCAACAAGAACGAAGGCGTGGCTGACGGCGCGGTGCTCCGGTTCTACGGCGTGCCCATTCTGGCGGCACCGAGCTTCACGTTCCCGTTGTCGGACGATCGCAAGTCCGGGTGGCTGCCCCCCAACCCCACGCAAGACAGCAAAGGCGGGTTCCAGATCGCCGTTCCGTACTACTGGAACATGGCCCCGAACCGCGACATGATCCTCACGCCCACGATCAGCGCGAAGCGGGGCTTGGGGCTCGATACCCGTTTCCGCTATCTGGAACCGTCGCACGAAGGCGTGGTGCGCTGGCAAACCCTGCCCAAGGACGAGCTGGCCGGCGGCAGCCGCGGCTCGCTGCGCCTTCGCCTCGACGGCGCATTGCCGGGCGACATGCTCTACCAGCTCGACAGCCTGCGCGTCTCCGACAACAACTACTGGAAAGACTTCTCCCGCTACATCAACAGCGCGTCCACCACGCCGCGCCTGCTGAGCGCCGACTTCACCGTCTCGCGCCACTTCGAACGATGGACGCCCTATTTCCGCGTGAAGCGCTGGCAGGTGCTCCAGGACACCGACTTGACCGAGCCGCTGCTCGTCGCCCCCTACGACCGCCTTCCGCAAGTGGGCGTGCGCGCATCGCAGCCCTTGCCGGGCGGGCTTCAGCTTGGCATGGAGACCGAATACAACCGGTTCCAGAACCCTCACCAGTACACCGACGACCCGCGGGTCACCACGACGCGGCCCACCGGCTCCCGCGCGCATGCCCTCGGGTCCCTGAGCCTGCCCTACATCACCCCAGGCTGGTCGATCGTGCCCAAGATCAGCATGAACGCGGCGACCTATTCGCTTGATGAACCGATCGCCACCGGCACGTACCAGGGCCGCACGCAAGTCAGCCGAGTGATCCCGACGTTCAGCATCGACAGCCAGATGACCTTCGAGCGCGATGCCGACTGGTTCGGCCGCCAGGTGCGCCAGACGCTCGAGCCGCGGCTGCTCTACGTGAGGACGTCTTACCGCGACCAGGCGGGGCTGCCGAACTTCGATTCGGCCGGGCGTGACTTCAACGTCGATTCCATCTACACGGAAAACGCGTTCTCCGGGGTGGACCGTGTGTCGGATGCCAACCAGCTCACCGCCGGGGTGACCACCCGCGTGCTCAACCCCGTCACCGGTGCAGAGAGCGTGCGCCTGGGGATCGCCCAGCGCATCCTGTTCGGCGATCAGCGTGTGACCCCCGATGACGGTCCGCCGGTCACTCAAAGCTTCTCCGACGTGCTGCTGTTCGGCTCGTCCAACCTGTCGCGCCGCTGGTACCTGGACGCGGCCCTGCAATACGACCACGACCAGCAGCGCATGAAACGTTCGGTGCTGAGCGCGCGCTATACCGCCCCCGGGTACCGCACCGTTGCGCTGGGCTACCGGTACAAGGCTGGAGAATCCGAGCAGGTCGATCTGTCGTGGCAGTGGCCGCTGTACGGTCCGGCACGGCGCAGCCGCGCGGGCGAATCGGGTTCATGCGGTGGCGGATGGTTCGCGGCCGGCCGCCTGAACTACAGCTTGCTCGAACGGCGGCTGACCGATTCGGTGGCGGCGGTCGAATACGAATCGGGCTGCTGGATCGGCCGCCTGCTGGCCCGCCGACAGTCCACGAGCACCCGGGACGCCAACACCTCCTGGGGGCTGGAAATCGAGTTCGTCGGCCTGTCGCGCCTCGGCGCGAACAACCCGTTGCGGGTCTTGAAGGACAATATCCCTGGCTATCGCCCGCTGCGCGACGAACCCGACGACGCACTGGCTGCACCGTGAACCACCCCATGATGTCATTGCCCCGTTTTTTCCGCGGTTCTCACCGCACCCGCCTGGCGCCACTGCTCATTTCCGTGTTGCTCGGCTTGGGTTCCCCGTTGCTGCAGGCCCAGACCCGAAAGCCTGTGCCTCGCACGGCCGACTACATCATTGCCGTCGTGAACCAGGAGTTGGTCACCGCCAATGAACTGGAACTCCGCCTGGCGCAAGTGCGCGAGGAAGCCCGCCGCACCGGCAACCGGCTGCCGCCCGAGGACGACCTGCGCAAGCAGCTGCTCGATTCGCTGATCGATGAACGCGTGCAGATCACGTATGCGCGTGACGCGGGTGTGCGCATCGAAGATTCGGAACTCGAGCGCGCCATAGCCAACGTCGCCGCGCAGAACCAGCTCACCATCACCCAGCTGCGCGACCGCCTGCGTGCCGAAGGCATCGACTACGTGCGCTTTCGCAACACCATCCGCGACCAGCTCATGATGGAGCGCAGCCGCGAACGTGAGGTGCAGTCCCGCATCCGCGTGAGCGACAGCGACATCGACGACTACCTCGCCAAACGGCGGGCGAACGGTGTCGATGCGCAATTGAACCTCGCCCAGGTGCTGGTCCTGGTGCCCGAGGGGGCCTCCGATGCCGTCGTGGCTGAACGCGAAGCCGTGGCCAAAGCCGCGCTCGCCCGCATCCAGGCCGGAGGGTCCTTCGACGCCGAAGTCAAGGCCCTGTCCAGCGACGCCAACAAGGACAAGGGCGGCGAGATCGGCCTGCGGCCGGCATCGCGCCTGCCCGACGTCTTTACCGAGGCCGTGCGGAACGTGAAGTCGGGCCAGGTCGTGCCCACGCTCGTGCGCAGCGGTGCAGGTTTTCACATTCTCAAGGTGATCGAGCGCCGTGATGGTGGAGCCCAGATGACGCAGACGCGGGCCCGGCACATCCTGATTCGGCCCTCGCCGCAGGTCAGCCAGCAGGCTGCCAGCCGGCGCCTGCTCGAGTTCAAGCGCCAGATCGAATCCGGCGCCAAATCATTCGAAGCCTTGGCGCGCGAGCATTCCGAAGACGGCAGCGGCCCGCAAGGCGGTGACCTCGGATGGGTGAACCCCGGTGCCTTCGTGCCCGAATTCGAAGATGCGATGAACCGGCTGGAGATCAACGGCATCTCCGACCCCGTGGTCTCCCGCTTCGGTGTGCACCTGATCCAGGTGGTCGACCGCCGGGATGTGCCGGTCGACGTCAAGCAGCAGCGAGAACAGGCGCGCGCCGCATTGCGCGAACAGAAGTACGAGGACGTGCATGCCGAATGGCTCCGCGAGCTGCGCTCACGCGCCTACATCGAGATGCGCGAGCCGCCGCAGTGATGGCCATGTCTGCGAGGTGCGCGTGAGCCACATCCCCCGCAAGCGTTTCGGCCAGCATTTCCTGTCCGACGCGGCCATGGTGGAGGCCATCGTCGACACCATCGACCCGCAACCTGGGCAGGCGCTCATCGAGATCGGCCCCGGCCTCGGTGCCATGACCGATCCGCTGGTGGCGCGTGCCGGGAAGCTGACCGTCATCGAACTCGACCGGGATCTGGCGGCGCGCCTTCGCAGGCGCCCCGAACTCGAAGTGATCGAATCCGACGTGCTGAAGGTGGACTTCGCCGCACTCGCTGCCACGCGCGCCCAGCCGCTGCGGGTGGTGGGCAACCTGCCGTACAACATCTCCACGCCCATTCTGTTTCACCTGCTTGACGTGGTGGACCATGTGGTCGACCAGCACTTCATGCTGCAAAAGGAGGTGGTGGACCGCATGGCGGCCGCGCCCGGCAGCAAGGATTTCGGCCGCCTGAGCGTGATGCTCCAGTGGCGCTACCGGGTCGAGTCCGTGCTGGACGTGCCGCCGGAGTGCTTCGATCCACCCCCCCGGGTCGATTCAGCCATCGTTCGCATGACCCCTTTGCCTGCGCCGGAAGGTGTGGACGCGGCCTTGCTCGGTGAGCTGGTCACCACCGCGTTCTCGCAGCGTCGCAAGGTGTTGCGCAACACCCTGGGGAAATGGCTGGATGCACGCGGATTCTCAGGCGATGTGGACCTCGGCCGTCGCGCCGAGGAAGTGCCGGTGGCCGAATACCTGGCCCTGACCGCAGCTGTGTCGGCGAAGGCCAACAGGCCTTGAAGGGCACTTGCCCAAAAAAGGCAGGCATGAAAAAAGCCCGCTGACGCGGGCTTTTCTCCATCCGATGTGGGCGTTGCCGTCAGGCGGCACTCAGCCACATGGAGGTGTCGAACGCGCTGCTCATCATCGGCATGTTCATGCCGAAGTTGGGGTTGGCGGCGTTCTTCGATGCAGGTTTTGCAGGCTTGTCAGCAGCAACCGGGGCCGTTTCGTTAGCCCGCTCCCATGACCCTTGTTCTTGGGAGCGGGCTACTGAAAAGAATAGAAACACCTGAATGGTATTTTTCGTTCAGCCCAGAAATCGGCCGCATCGCGGAACACGTCGAGCAGCTGCTCGCGGGCTTCCCGATCGAATCGGGGGTTGTCGGGGAGCTGTTCGAGCACCACGACAAAGCCAGGCTGGGCGCCCGACTTGTGGACCAGGTCCGTCATGCAGTCGTACAGCGCATCGAGGTTCTTGCCGAAGTGCGCGGGAAACAGGAACGATTCGGCAATGGCCTCCATCACGTCCTGCTTGCTTTGCGCAGCGGTCAAGTTGGCGTAGAGGAAATGCTGGCCCACGCTCTGCGCGGCCTCCTGCAAGTCTTCTACGCGATAGGCGCGTATCGACTGAACAATGTTTGGACGGACTGTCTGCAACAGCATGGTCGCGTTCCTCCTTAGGTCTGGATGAATGCCTTCGGCACCGGTGATCACTTCACGATGCGGCGAAAACTCGCGTAGTGGTCGTTGGTGTAATAACAGGTGTCAGGGGCCTTCACCTGGAAACCCCCGCACACGATCCGCCGCGCCCCCCGGTTGCTCGCGCCCACCGTTTGCACGGTGTACTCGCGGTAGTAACCCCGAGGGTTGTTCGGCAGGAGACGCTCTCGGTTGCCGAACACCGCTCCGTCCTTCGAATAAGGGAAAGGACCGCCCTGCTGGATGAGCACCAGGGTGTTCATCGCTTGCGTCGGAAGTTCATCGACCTGGATGGGTGCGCTCTGACCAGCGGGGGTTGGCCCCTTGGCCGATGCCTCGGGCACCCCGGAGCCGATGAGCACGGAGGCGACCAGTACGAGGCTGGGAACGAACTGACGACAGACTTGCCGAATGGCCGACCCAGCGGTGAAGAACACGGGTTTTCCCTAGAACGACAAACCGTCATGTTACCGAATCGGTCGAAAAAGCTCAAGCCGCTGCCTCAAAACGAGGCAGCGGCTTGGGGCCGATAGTGTGTGCTCACGCGGCCTTATCGGCCTGTCAAGACTGGCGGTTGTCGCTGGAAACCGATTGTTTTCAGTTGTGAAAAGAGTTGTGTAGCCCGGCGGCGCCAGCGGGTGTACTGGTTCCGCCCGGGCCTCAACGCACCGCGTTGGCGTCCGCGACGGTCAGTGCCGTCATGTTGACGATGCGGCGCACGGTGGCCGAAGGGGTGAGCACGTGCACCGGTTTCGCGGCCCCCAGCAGCACCGGCCCGATGGCGATGCCGCCGCCGCTGGCCGTCTTCAGGAGGTTGTAGCTGATGTTCGCCGCGTCGATGTTGGGCATCACGAGCAGGTTGGCTTCGCCGGTGAGCGTGCTGAACGGCATGGCCTGTTCACGCGCCTTCGGGTCGAGCGCCACGTCACCATGCATCTCGCCGTCGACTTCCAGCCACGGGGCGATTTCCTGCAGCCGCTTGAGCGTGTCGCGCATCTTGACGGCGGACGGCTGAGGGCTCGAGCCGAAGTTGCTGTGCGACAGCAGCGCGGCCCGGGGATTCAGGCCGAAGCGCTTGATCTCTTCTGCGGCCATGACCGTGATCTCGGCGAGCTGCTCTGCCGTGGGGTCGTAGTTCACATGGGTGTCCACGATCCAGAACATTCGGTTGGGCAGGATGAGCCCGTTCATGGCGGCGTATGTGTTCGCGCCCTTGCGCTTGCCGATCACCTGGTCGATGTAGTTGAGGTGCATCGACGTGGTGCCCCAGGTGCCGCACAGCAGCCCGTCGACTTCGCCCTTGTGCAGCAGCATCGAGCCAATCAGCGTGAGGCGGCGGCGCATCTCGATCTTGGCCAGCTGCTGGGTGACGCCCTTGCGGGCGGTCAGGCGGTGATAGGTCTGCCAGTAGTCGCGGTAGCGGTCGTCCTGCTCGACGTTGACGAGGTCGTAGTCGCGGCCGGCCTGCAGGCGCAGGCCGAACTTCTCGCAGCGCTGGGCGATGACGTTCGGGCGGCCGATCAGCGTGGGGCGGGCCAGGTTTTCATCCACGACGATCTGCACCGCGCGCAGCACACGTTCTTCCTCGCCTTCGGCGTAGGCCACGCGGCGGTTCTTCGCGCTCTTGGCCAGCGAGAAGATGGGCTTCATCGTGGTGCCGGAGGCGTACACGAAGGTGTTGAGCTTCTCGCGGTAGGCGTCCATGTCGGCGATGGGCCGGGTGGCCACGCCGGAATCCTCGGCGGCCTTGGCGACGGCCGGCGCGATCTTCATCATCAGGCGCGGGTCGAACGGCTTCGGAATCAGGTACTCGGGCCCGAAGCTCAGGTTCACGCCGGCATAGGCGGCGGCCACCACCTCGCTCTGCTCGGCCTGGGCCAGGTCGGCGATCGCGTGCACCGCGGCGATCTCCATCTCGATGGTGATCGTGGTGGCGCCCGAATCGAGGGCCCCGCGGAAGATGTATGGGAAACACAGGACGTTGTTGACCTGGTTCGGGTAGTCCGTGCGGCCGGTGGCGATGATGGCGTCCGACCGGACTTCCTTGACCTCTTCCGGCAGGATTTCCGGCGTGGGATTGGCCAGCGCGAGGATGATGGGCTGCTTCGCCATCTTCGCGACCATCTCCTTCTTCAGCACGCCGCCGGCGCTCAGGCCGAGGAAGATGTCGGCGTCCGCAATGACTTCACCCAAGGTGCGCAGCGTCGTCTTCTGGGCGAAGGTGACCTTGTCTTCGTCCATCAGCTCCGTGCGGCCTTCGTAGACCACGCCGGCCAGGTCGGTCACCCAGATGTTTTCGCGCGGCACGCCGAGCTTGACGAGCAGGCCGAGGCAGGCGAGGGCTGCCGCGCCCGCACCGGATGCCACGAGTTTGACCTTGCGGATGTCCTTGCCGGTCACCTTCAGCGCATTGAGTACCGCAGCGCCCACCACGATGGCCGTGCCGTGCTGGTCGTCGTGGAAGACGGGAATCTTCATGCGCTCGCGGAGCTTGCGCTCGACGTAGAAGCAGTCGGGCGCCTTGATGTCCTCGAGGTTGATGCCCCCGAAGGTGGGCTCGAGCGCGGCAATCAGATCGACGAGCTTGTCGAGGTTGCGCTCGTTGACTTCGATGTCGAACACATCGATGCCGGCGAACTTCTTGAAGAGCACGCCCTTGCCTTCCATGACCGGCTTGGCGGCCAGGGGGCCGATGTCGCCGAGGCCCAGCACCGCCGTGCCGTTCGAGACAACGGCGACGAGGTTGCCGCGCGAGGTGTAGCGGAAGGCGTTCGCCGGGTCGGCGACGATCTCCTCGCAGGCCGCAGCCACGCCGGGCGAGTAGGCCAGTGCGAGGTCACGCTGGTTCACGAGCTGCTTGGTTGCCGCAATCGCCACTTTGCCGGGCGTGGGGAACTCGTGGTACTCGAGGGCGGCGCGCCGGAGTTCGGCGCGTTTTTCTTCTGCATTGGCCATGGCGGTGATTCTCGCGGAGGACAGGGAGACGGGCGTGGGTCGGGATTGTAGGACTGTTGCTGGCGCACCATCTTGGCACGCGATTGCACCTCGACCAGCGGCTTTGCGCATGCGCGAAACTGCGTAGCGGTGGGCAGGGCGCCGGTGGACAATACTCACTGAATGAATGCGCCACCCTCGAAAACCACCCTGGCCGAACTGATTCGCCCCCTCCGCTGGCGGCGGGCGTTGCTGTGGTCCATGTTCGTGGGGTTGCTGCTCGTGGCCCAATCCCTGCTCGTGTGGCTCACGCTCGATTTCGAGAACAACCGCGCCCAGGAAACGGTGGATGGCGTGGCCGCTGCCGTGGTCGTCGACCTGAAACAGGCGTTGCGCCGGGACCAGCAGAACCTGCAGGCCTTGTTGTGGAACCAGCCGTCGCCGCAGGAATGGCGGCACGACGCCTCGGCGCTGCTGCGCAACCGCCGGCAGTTGTTGCGCATCGAGCGCCGCGACATGCAGATGGCCATCACCGATGCCGTCGATTCGCCGTTCCAGCAGCCCGTGTTCGGCAAGATCCCGCGCGACGACATCGATCTCGAGGCCGATCTGGCTTGTGCGGCGGCCAAGCGTCAGGCCGGCCCGGCGTATTCGCGCACGTACTTCGTGCCGATGCCGGGGTCCATGGGCGGGCAGGAGGTGATCGATCTCTGCATGCCCGTCGTCAACGAGGGCCGGGCGGAAGGGTTCATGGTCAGCACGCTCTCGCTGCCGCGCCTGCTCGATGAAGTGGTGCCGACGGACGTGATGCGAGCCCACGAGCTGTCATTCGTGGAGGGCGACGGGACGCGGCTCGCTCGGGCCGGTGTGCCGCGCGGCGCCGGGGTGTTCAAGTCCGAACGGCTCGTGGACCTGCCGGGCCTGACGCTGCAACTGCGGGTCGACAGCAGCAGCGGGCGTCCGCAGCTGATCCCGAACCTCACCACGGCGCTGGTGCTGGGCCTGTCGCTGGCCCTGGGCGCGGTGGTGGTGCTGCTCGCGCGCGACGTGCGCCGGCGTGCAAAGGCCGAATCGGCGTTGGCCGAGTCGCTCGCGTTCCGCAAGGCGATGGAGGATTCGCTCGTCACCGGCCTGCGTGCGCGGGACCTGCAAGGTCGCATCACCTACGTTAACCCGGCGTTCTGCGAGATGGTCGGCTTCCCGGCGTCCGAACTGATCGGGCAGATCGTGCCGTCGTACTGGCCGCCCGAGAAAGTGGCCGAATACCTCGAAAGGCAAGCGGTCCGCATGGCGGGCAAGTCGCCACCCCGCGAGGGCTACGAAACCTTGTTCATGCGCCGTGATGGCGAGCGGTTCCCCGTCATGATCTACGAGGCGCAGCTCGTCGACGGCACCGGCACCCACACCGGTTGGATGAGCGCCACCCTCGACCTGAGCGCGCAGCGCAAGGTGGAGGAGATGTCACGCCAGCAGCAGGAGCGGCTGCAGGCCACGGCCCGGCTCGCCACCGTGGGCGAGATGGCCTCGCTGCTGAGCCACGAACTGAACCAGCCGCTGGCCGCGATTGCAAGCTACGCCGTCGGATCGCTGAACCTGATGAACGACCCATCCGAGGATGCGCTGCCCCTGGTCCGGCAGGCTGCGCAACGCATTGCCGAGCAGGCCGAGCGCGCCGGCCGGGTCATCAAGAGCGTCCATGATTTCGTGCGGCGGCGCGAGCAGGCCCATGAGCCGGTCCGCACCGACCATTTGATCGACTCGGTGCTGCCGCTCGTGCGGTTGCAGGCACGCAAGAGCGGCGCCCGCATCGAAGTGGACCTGCCTTCACCGGTCCCGCGGGTGGTCTGCGACCGCACGATGCTCGAGCAGGTGATGCTGAACCTGACCCGCAACGGCATCCAGTCGATGGAGTCCGTCACCCCGCTGGAGCGCCGGGAGCTGCTGATCCGGGTGCGGCAGACCCATCCGCGCTGGGTCACGTTCAGCATTGTCGACCACGGCCCCGGTGTGGATCCGGAGGTCGCCTCCCGTCTCTTCACACCGTTCTTCACCACCCGGACGGAAGGCATGGGCCTGGGGCTGAGCCTGTGTCGAACGGTGATCGAGCAGCACGGCGGGGTGCTGGACTTCCAGAACCTGCAGGGCGAAGATGGGCGCCCAGGTGGCGCAGAATTCAGGTTCACGCTGGCGGCCGAGCCCCAGCACGGACCCATGCACCCGTCGCGGTCACGCACACTGACCGATTCCTCGACCTGACAGTTCACGGCGAACCATGACACTCCATGCCTCCCCCCCACTCGGTTTGCCCATGGTCTATCTCGTGGATGATGAGGACGTGGTGCGCGATGCCCTTGCCTGGCTGCTGCGATCGCGCCGGCTGTTGTCCGAAGGGTTTGCGAGTGCGGAAGCTTTCGAATCCATGCTCGACATCCACCTGCCCCCTGGGCGGGACGACCCTGCCAACGCCTCATGGCCCGCCGCGCCCAGCTGCCTGCTGCTCGATGTGCGCATGCCGGGCACCAGCGGCCTCGTCCTCTTTGACCGCTTGATCGAAAGAGGCCTGCTGCCGCTGATGCCCGTCATCTTCCTGACCGGGCATGGCGATGTGCCCACCGCCGTGGCCGCCGTCAAACGCGGCGCATACGACTTCGTCGAGAAACCGTTCTCCGACAACGCATTGGTCGATCGCGTCGAACGGGCGCTGGCGGCCAGCGGTGACGCCATCGGCCGCCAGCGGGCCCGCCATAACGTGCAGCGCCGCCTGGCCGAGCTCACCGACCGCGAACGCGAAGTCATGCACTGCGTGATCGACGGCCGCCCCAACAAACTGATTGCCGACGTGCTCAACATCAGCGTGCGTACCGTCGAGGTCCACCGTGCGCGGGTGTTCGAGAAGATGGATGTGAAGTCGGCGGTTGAGCTGGCTAACGTATTGAGGCAGATTCAGTAGGCCCCCCAGTCGCTTCGCTCCTGCCCCCAAGGGGCGCCACGGGTCGCCCGGCGGAGCCGGGCTCGCGTGTGGCTTGATGGGCGGCTTCGCTGCGCTTGCCTGCCTGTCGCATGCGCTGCGGGGCGTTGCTCGCTTTGCTCGCTCGCCCTCACTCTCCTATGAGAGGGGGCGGTCGGACCGATGCGAAGCGAGCTGAGGCGAGTCGGGCACGGCCGTGTCTCGTACGGTCACGGTGGAGCTGGAGACAGTGGTCGTGCGGGGGATTGGTAGCCGAAGCGCCTGAGCAAAATGCGCGGAAGCTGGTGTCCAAGCGCCTCTTTGGGGTGCGCCGGGAGACCGGCAAGGAGTAAAGGGTGAGAGTCCCTCACAGTAAAGATTTGGCGAATCATGCTGTCCCCGAGTCATGCGTGGCGTACCGTGAGGTGCGCTGCGAAGCGTTGACAGGGGTACGCACAGGCCAGCCATTGAGCCGCGATAGAAGCGTTGATCCCGGGTGCCGACACCGTCCCAAAGGTGGAAGGCAATACTGATGGGCGCGCACTCGCAAGCACCCATCAGACCCGGCGTGGTCACAGACCCTGGCATGTGCGCACGCTCCTTGCGCGGGAACCGGGAGATCTCGGGTTTGACCAGCCGCAGTTCCAGGCTGGCCCGCATCGGGAAGGCGAGGAGCCGTAGCCGATGATGTACGAACCCGAGAAGTCAGACTCGGCCATAGTAGCGACGAAGCCTGCGAACAAGGCGGCCCCCCAGGCGGCTGCGGAGTGGGTGGAGCCAAGGGCCGGGACCAAGGGGAACGCGGGCCAACCGCGCACGCGACGGACTCAGCGCCGAGTAAGCGTGTCACCGGGGCTGGACCGTGTACGGAACGCTGCAAGGCAGCGGAAGAAGGCGCAGTTCACCGCGCTGCTGCACCATGTCTCTGTCGACCTACTGAGGGATGCATTCCTGGCGCTCAAGCGCCGCGCCGCCCCTGGAGTCGATGAGGTGACGTGGCAGGACTACGAAAAGGACCTGGAGGACAATCTTCGGGGTCTGCACTCGCGAGTCCAGCGCGGCGCATATCGGGCGCTGCCCGTCAAACGGCGGTTCATACCAAGGTCTGACGGCAAGCAACGCCCCCTGGGGATCACGGCGCTGGAAGACAAGATCGTCCAACGCGCGGTG
>Ga0207679_10001297_pt1 | contig 15796 bp, 16 predicted proteins | sample KBSC73metaG_FD_184320 | JGI IMG/M metagenome (GOLD analysis project Ga0207679, IMG submission 184320) | Corn rhizosphere microbial communities from Kellogg Biological Station, Michigan, USA - KBS C7-3 metaG (SPAdes) (version 2) | ecosystem: Host-associated > Plants > Roots > Rhizosphere > Soil ... | reverse complement strand
TAAAGGGATAGGTAGACGCAATCCAGCTACATGTGTGAGTCGAGGGAGGGTGATTATGCAAACCAAGTTGCCAATCGCTGCCACGAGTTCAATGCTGTCGTCATCCTTGGGTCATGCGCCAATCTCACAAGCCGGTTCACGATGGCGCGTGTTGATCGTCGATTCACATTCTTCAATTCGTGAAATGATCCGGGTCATTCTCGACGGATATGCGGATCTCATCGAAGTGGTCGGAGAAGCGTCAGACCGGGACGAGGCGGTTGAACTGGCAAAGACCATGGCGATTGATCTCGTGCTGATGGACACGCATCTGCCCGACGCCATCGACGCAACCCGACAGCTCAAAAAAATGGTTCCACAGGTGGTCAATCGGAATGTCGGAGGAGTACACGCCGTATCTCTACAATGCGATGATCGCAGCCGGTGCCGTCGCGTTCATCCGCATGGAGGATGCGGCCGATCTCCTATTCCGAAGCATCGTCTTCGCCTTGTGCACATACAGCCCGACGCATAAGCCCAAGCCTCCGACACAGCCAGCCGGCCGACGACACGCCTTTGCAGCGACAAACGCCCCTTAAAAAAACAGCCGTCCGAGGTCCGGCGTGCAGGCGATTGTAGCGAGGGAGCGGTGGTCTTTCGTGATCGGGAAGATGCAGGCCGGCTCCTGGCGGCCAAGTTGGGCGCCTATCGAGACAATCCCGGCGGCCTTATACTCGCCTTGCCTCGCGGTGGAGTCGCGATCGGTTATGAGCTGAGCCGCGCGTTGCATCTGCCGCTCGATGTGTTCATCACCAGAAAGCTGAGCACGCCGGACAATCCCGAATACGCGATCGGCGCATTGAGCGAGACCGGAGCCGTCTATCTGAACCCGGACGCCGTCGAGGCATTCCGCCTCTCGCCTGCCAATCTCAACGGTCTCATCGGTCATGCGCGAGAAGAGATTACCCGCCGGCAGCAGCGATACCGTAACGGGGTGCCGCTCGCCGCCGTGACCGGTCGTACCATTATTCTTGTCGATGACGGCATGGCAACAGGCGCAACGTTCTTCGCCACCATTGAGGCCATCACGGAATTGTCTCCCCGACGTCTGGTCGCCGCCGTCCCGGTGGCCCCAGAGGACAACGTCGATCCGATGCGACGCCGGGTTGACGAATTCATCGTGTTGAGCACCCCCCACCCCTTCATCGCAGTCGGTCACCATTATCAGTGCTTCGCGCAGGTGAGCGACACCGAAGTGCTCGAATATTTGAACGCGGCGCAACAAGCCCGGGCCGTACAGATGCCGCATTGAGCCGGGCGCAGCCACGGGAGTGACACATGAAAGTCGTCGCGGGAGTCGATTGGTCGGACGCGGCGTTTGCCGCCGTCGAACAGCTCGGCCTGCTCTATCGACCGGAGGAGGTCACCCTGGTTCACGGAGTCGATCTCGGACTGTTCGAGTATCCCATTGTGGCGGAAGCCGCCAACCTGCAGGGCTATGACATCTTTCGCAAGTCGATGTTTGACGCCGGCTGTGAGTCGCTGGAACGGGCGGCGACGATGCTGCCCGAAGACGTGCCCACACCCCGCCGCCTGTGCGAGTTCGGGAAACCGGCCCGTTTTCTCCTTGATACTGCCGGATCCCTCTCGGCGGACCTCATTGTCGTCGGCACGCACGACCATTCACGCGTGACAGAGTTTGTCCTGACCAGCGTGTCACACCGTGTGCTGTTGCACGCCTCTCAACCGACGTTGTTGGTCAAAGGTCAAGCCAAACCGATCCGTCGCGTGCTGATTGCCATCGAGGGTCGCACGGACGGGACGAAGATCTGTGAGTGGTTGCTACGACATCCCTTCCGGACGGCCGTCGAGGCCCTGGTCCTGACGGCCATGCCGATTCTGCCGGTGCTGGAGGAATCGCCTGCGACCGCCTTTACCCTCTGGTCCGATGAAGTCGTCCGTCACGCCGAAGAGCAAGCCCGCATCTGCGCCCAGCGCCTGCCGCCGCCGCTCTTCACGACGTCGAGCCGGGTGGTGAAGGGCGACCCCGCACCCGTGGTCTCCGAGGCGTCAAAGGATTTCGATCTGGTCGTCGTGGGGTCTCACGGGCGTGAAGGATTGGATCGCTTTCTCCTGGGAAGCGTCTCCCATGCGATCGTCCACCAGGTGGCCTGCCCTGTCCTGGTTGTTCGGTAGCTAGGGCAAGCGCTCTGCGGGATGAAGCGTCAACACGATGAGCGACCGTTGACGATCCGGCCCGTACGGCCCTCCGAACGCTTGAACGACGACCGAGTCAGCCGTCGCCTCGCCCAGCCGTTTGGCAGCAAATCGTCGCCAGCCACGACGCTCAACGGGGATACGGAGCAGGGTCAGGATCTCGTCGAGGAGATGCTCGAGCGACTTCGGCAGACGTCCATCCGAGGAAGGTCCCGTCTCCTGTCGATGCAAACGCACAAGCAGATCGTGCGCCGCTCTGTTCGCGAACAAGACTGGTCGGTTCGACGAGAACACGAGAAGGCCGGAAGTCTCCCACCCTCTCCCCGCAAACGGAAGGGAATCCGCCGGGCTTTCGCCTTGTGCCATGATCGTGAGCACGTGATGTCCTGTGTTCATGGAGTTCCGGGGATCGAACGACTTGTGGTTCACGCGTAACGGTCAATCGACTCGGTCCCCCGCGGGCTCAAGTGGGTCTGTCTGGCCCGAAACACGCTCGCACGTGGATCGTCCATCAAACAGGTCCGGCAGCAGGTGTACGACAGGACGACGTCCTCTTGGTCCCGCCTGCGGACGGACAGTGACGCTTCCAGATCGTGCCAGTGACTTTGGCACATCGTAGCGTCGCGCACCTTGTCGCAGAAACAGCACACCAGCAGCATCGGGTGATTACCCCTCGTGGTCAGTCCTGCTCCCATTCGTCCGCAAGCCGATTCCCTCTTGAATCGTGTTCTCTGCCCGAATCCAGTCTTCCACATCGTGGCCGTCCACACGACCACGCTCCTCGTAGAAGGTGTAGGCCAATGCGGCGACACGCTCATGGACGTGGCCTGATGACCCGTTTGCTGCCTCCGGACTGTTGCGAGATGTGACGGCGCGAAACTCGCGCGGTTTAGTCATGCGCTTCATGGCTCGCTCCCTCCTTATTGATCACAGTCTGTTGGCCGTTCTGCGATTCCCGCACACGAGCGACGTCCGTCCGGTGGACCGATCCAGACAGTCCAGGGGAAAGGCCGGTTCACGTCCGATCCTGCGCAACGAATCCATGATGCGTGTCGGCTTCCCCCAATCACTCCAGAGGACCTCGTTCATTTCAAGCACGCTGGCCCGTTCGGGGACGCGCTGCAGCAACTCGGGCAACAGGTCGTGGACGGGGATGTCATGATAAATCTCATCGAGGATCTGGGCTTCCTTTGACGTTCCGATCGAGCATTCAAGCCGTTCAAATCGCGGCATGAGCTCAGGGAAACACTCCCATCCCATCTGCCACAACGTCTGTGCTTTCGCCGCCATCACCGAGGTGTTCCAGAGCGCCCCTCCGGCCAACGCCGTGTCGGCTTGGACCACAGTCGGACGGCCGACGAATGTGTTGACCGCATGGAGCCGGTGGCTTTCGAATCCCGTGATCGTTTCGCCAGGTACAATCCAGCCATAGTCCAACTCAAGCCGGTCCGGAGGGACGCCAAGCACGATGAACCGGTCGGGAAGCCATTCCAACGCGCACAATGCGCGATGCACCGACACGAGAAACTTGGTCTCGGGATACACAAAATGATCCGAGGGATAGATCACCACCGTCGCGTCAGGATCTTTCGCTCGGAGATAGGTCAATGACAGATAGATCCCGGCGGCTGAATCTCGATTTCTCGGCTGAAGCAGTACCGTCCCGGCGCCCCGGCCTTCCAGCTGTGCCCATGCCTCTTGGCCGTGCTCCCGAGCCACGAGCGCCACGATATGCTCCTGACGACACAAGGTGGAGGCGCGGTCTAGCGCGTGCTGGAACAGGGAGCGATCTCCAAAAAACGCACAATATTGTTTCGGGCGAGCGTGACCCAGCCAGCGCTGAATGAAATCCGTCATGCGGCCGCCGTCCCCGCCGTCCAAGACGATCGACCAGATTCGATTCGGTACCCTCGATCCCGCTGTGATCGGTGTCATGCCTTCTCCTCTTTCTCAGAAGGGTGTCCTTGCGGCAGCGCCAGAAATGCCCGGTACACTTTCAGACAGTCCGGACAGTATCCGTGCGCGATACGCATATCAGCGCTTTTGAGCTGATACTTGTCCATGTACCGGTTGCGTTCCTTCCAGCGTGTTTTTCCCATCTCCGCATCCATATCATCGAAGACCTTTTCGCACAGGCAGCACATGACGACCACTCTCATGTTGTCACCCTCTCATCTCGCAGCCGTCTGCTTGTTCGACAACCCTGCTGAATTCCTCCGGCCGAGACGCCGGAGCGGTGCCTGACGGCACCGCCTCAACATTCATGCCATCCGCTCCGATCGACAGTTCATATCCAAAGCGACCCGGTCGACGCAGCACGAGGCTCCCCTTCCGGCTGAGTTGATCCACGACGCTGAAAATTTCGCTCCACGAAAATTGCGATAGCCGGTTGAGCAGGGTCTCGAGGGTACAGGGCCCCTCCTGCCTCAAGTGCAATCGAATGGCAGATTCAATCGTCAGCGCGTTCATGGTGATGGTTCCTTTCCCTCATCCCGTCCAGGACTCTGCATGGTGTGACAGCGCACTCGGCGGCTTACGAGGTACAGGCGGCTTTATATCGGATACGTCAGGGCCGCACTATCAGTGCGACCATGATTATGCTGTCCTAATTTCAACGACAGAAGAAGGACTACTCGGGAAGGGCGAAGATGAACAGGTTACGCGAGGCCCTGTTGAACGGCGTAGCGCATCAGTTCGGCGTTATTTTTGAGGTGCAATTTTTCCAGAATACGCGCGCGGTAGGTGCTGACGGTGGTGGTGCCCAGATTCATGCTCTCGGCGATCTCAGAGACAGTCTTCCCGGACGAGAGCAGACGCATGACTTCGAATTCCCGGTCCGAGAGCAATTCATGCGGAGGCTGTTCCTCGCCCCGATGAAAGAGATGGACAAGCTTTTCACCGAGCGAGGGGCTCACATAATTTCCCCCGCCCAGGACCTTCTTGATGGCCGTCACCAGTTCCTCGGGGGCGCTGGCTTTCGTCAGATACGCATTCGCTCCGGCCTTGAACATGCGGACGGCGTATTGATCCTCGGGATGCATGCTCAGCATGATCACGGGCAGTGAGGCTCGCTGACGCTTAACCTGAACGAGTGCGTCGGTCCCGGTCGTTCCCGGCATGCCGATATCCAAAATGACCACGTCCCATTTCTTCTGCTTGACCAACTGAAACAAATCAAACGCGTTGCTGCATTCGCCTATTGTCACGGCTCCCAGGCCGTCGCTCAACAAGTCCTTGAGGCCGCGCCGGAAAATGGAGTGGTCATCCGCGATCAGTATTTTGAGCATCTTCGTCCTCTGTCTTAGGCGTCGCGGCACCGTAGGCGTAGGGTCACGGTGGTGCCTTTTTCGGGCCAGCCGGCAATGTCCAGCGAACCGCCGATGGCCATTGAGCGTTCCTTCATGCCCAGGAGTCCCAATGACGCGGCGTCGTTGATTTTGTCCGGGGGGATCCCTCCGCCGTTGTCCTGAATTTCGATCAACACTTCTTCTCCCGTCTCTTTGATCAACACCCTGACAAACGTGGCCTTGGCGTGACGTGCAACATTCGTCAGCGCTTCCTGGCAAATCCGGAAGGCCGCGGTGGCGCGCGAGGGGCTGAGCGTGATCTGATCGAAAGACGACTCACATAAACATCGGATTCCGCTCCGCCGCTCGAAATCCTGGCACTGCCATTCAATGGCCGCCACCAGGCCAAGATCATCCAAGACCCCCGGTCTCAGTTCGGCCGCCAGCCGCTGGACCTCATGAATCGTGGAATCGGTTTCTGCGGACATCGAACGGATTTTCTCCTCCATCTTCTCGCGCGGAAACAGCGACTCTCTCATCATGGCCTGCAATCGGGACAGATCCATCTTCATGCACGTCATGCGGACCCCCAGTTCATCGTGCAGCTCCCTGGCAATCCGGGTCCGCTCCTCTTCCCGCACCACATCCAGCCGCTGAGACAGCGTGCGCAGCAGTTCAAATGATCGTTGCAGTTGAGTTTCCGCCCGCTTGCGCTCGGTGATGTCTTCGGAAATTCCGAGCAAGTAGAGCGGCTGCCCGTTTTCGTCCAGTATTGGAATCTTTTTCGTATGCAGATACCGCTGGCCTTTCCCTTTGGTGAGAATGGGTTCCTCCGGAACATCCAATACCTTACAGTTTCTCAGAACATCCCGATCGGCCCCAGTGAAGAAATCCGCCTCATCTTTCGGAAACAGCTCGTAGTCGGACTTCCCGATGAGGTTCTGACGCGTATGGCCGAGCAGGTCCTCGCCGGCTTTGTTGAATCGCACGAACCGCAACTGGCCGGCATCCTTCACAAAAATCATGTGCGGGATGTTCTCCACGATGGACTCGAGGAAGATTTCGCTCCGTCGGAGCTCGACCTCGGCGCGCTTGCGCTCGACAGCGTAACGGAGGGACCGCCGGAGGAGAGACCCCGTCACTTCCCCCTTGACGAGGTAATCCTGCGCGCCCGCCTGCAGCAGTTGCAGGCCCAACACCTCATCATCGAGGCTGGTGAGAACGACGACCGGCATGCCCGGCTTCGACGCATGCATCCTGCTCAGCGTCGCGAGGCCTTGGCTGTCCGGAAGCGACAGATCCAGCAACACGGCGTCAAAGCTGGCCTGTTCCAACGTCTCCAAGGCCGCCGCCAGGCGGTCGACATGCACCAGCGCAAACACCTCGGGACTCCGACCTCCACTCAGTAGTTCCCGCAGCAGCCGGACATCTCCGGGGTTGTCTTCGACGATCAGGATGCGCATGCCGATCAGCCGTTCCGTCGATGGATTCCGTTCTTCGGAAGCATGACAATGCCGAGCCAAAAATCCTCGATCGATTTAACGACCGATATGAACTGTTCCAAATCGACCGGCTTGGTTACATAGCAGTTGGCGTGAAGGTTGTAGCTCTTGAAAACATCCTGCTCATCCTGCGACGTCGTCAGCACGACGACTGGAATGCGCTTCAGCTTCTCGTCGGCCTTGATCTCGGCCAGGACTTCACGGCCGTCTTTCCGGGGAAGGTTCAGATCCAGCAGGATCAAATGGGGAGTGGCCGCGTTATCATAGATCCCCTGATGGCGGAGAAACGCCAAGGCTTCAACGCCATCCTTGAGCACCGTCAAATTATTGATGACCTTGGCCTCTTTCAAGGCCTCCTTCGTCAGGCGCACGTCGCCAGGATTATCTTCGATCAACAGAATTTCTACCGGCTTCATCAGTTCAGCTACCGACATTGACTGCCTCCTTCCAACAGAGTCATAACGTTATTGATACGTGTATACATGCTGCGCTCTCTCACGTTGCTTTTCTTCTCATGTCCGGCTCATGACGGCAGGTCTCTGGCCGGAAGAGTAAAGAAAAAGGTGGCACCCTGCCCCAACTGAGACTCCATCCAAATACGCCCTCCATGTCGCTCCACAATTTTCTTGCACAGAGACAGACCGATGCCGGTGCCCGGGTATTCGGCATTCGTATGCAGGCGTTGGAAGATGACAAAGATGCGCTCGGCATATTGGGGATCGATGCCGATGCCGTTGTCGCGAACCGAGAACAGCCAGTCGCTGTCACGCCGTTCGGCTGATAGGTGCACGCGGGGCGGTTCCGGCCCGCGAAACTTGATGGCGTTGCTCAACAGATTTTGAAGAAGATGCAGGATCTGCCGTTCATCCGCCATGACGCTGGGCAGCGGGTCGTGCGTCACGACCGCTCCGCTTTCTTCGATCGCTCCCTTAAGGTTCTCGATCGCATAGCCTAAGAGCGCCTCGACCGAAGTGGACTCAAAGTTTTGGCCCTGCCGATCAACCCGTGAAAACGCCAACAGGTCTTGAATCAGCGCCTGCATGCGATTGGCCCCGTTCACGGCGTAGGCAATGAATTCGTCCGCATCCTCATCGAGCCTCCCTCGATAGCGCTTTGCCAACAGCTGCGTATAGCTGGCCACCATGCGCAACGGTTCCTGCAAGTCGTGAGAGGCCACATAGGCGAACTGTTGCAGATCGGAGTTCGACCGCGCCAATTCCGCGATCGATTTTTCCAAGTCCTGGCGAGCCACCAACAGGTCCTGGCGTTCTCGCGCGAGCTTGCGCGATGCGAAGATACCGAAGCCGGTCAGCGGCGCAACAATCAAGAGTCCGATCACGCCGACCATCCAGACCAATTTGTTGATCGGCGCATAGGCATGTGTGCGATCCAGTTCCACCAGCACAATCCAGCCGAATCCGGAAAATTCTCTGTACCCTCCGGCCTTCGCAAAGCCGGTCACGATGGACGTGCCATCGACTTCGTGGATTTCTTCTACGAACCCGCCTCGCTCAAGACCTTGAGCCGCGCGCATAAAGGATACGGAGTGCACCTTGGTATGAGCGGGAAGTGAGTGATGCTTTTGGAGAAGGACGAGGCCCTCCCGGTCCAACAACACCCAGTCGATCGCGTCCCCCTCTACCTGATTTTCTCCTTCCTCTTCGAGGATCGCCCGAAAATGCTCCAGTGGCATCCGGCTGGTGACCACTCCTCGAAACGCTCCACGAGGGTCGTCGAGAGGAGCGGAGAAGACCACCGCTGGCGCCTCACCTGTCTCAGCCGAACCGGGGATCACTTTGAAATGCATCTGACGCCCCTGCTCGACGGTCCCGAACGATTGCGAAGCCGCTGCCCCAGACACTTCGGTTGCTGCGACCACGTGGCCGTCGGCATTTGTCGTGCCGATCCACGAGTAATACCCGTACAGATCTTTGTACTGCCGCAACCTTTTTGTTTTCTCCTCCTGCGTCCCTTCCAGGAGGGTCCGGTCAGTCGCGAACACCTTGATGTCCTCGTACCGCTCGAACAACACACGATCGAGCGTATGCGCTCCCTTGGCTGCAGTTCTGGCCAGATCAGCGCCCTTGTCGTTCACCAGCAGCGTGCGCAAGAACACCAATGCATAGACGTTGAGCGCGACTGCGGTCACAAAACAGAGGACGAGTACGACCGGTACTGAGACGGGAGAAACGCCCCTTCTATCCGTTGTGGCGGGCATGCTGGCCGTGAGGTAAAGCGATGGAGGTGATAGACCGATCCAGGTGAAAAGGACGTTATGAAAGGATCTCGCCCTATGTCCTAGGCTTCATAGACAACCGTGGTCCGGAAGGTCGAGCGAGAAGGAACCAGAGCAGGCGGGCTGATGGACCTGCGCGACATCCGAAGGCCAAATCGCAACATTCTCGTCTGTAACAGCAATGCAGAAGCGGGGAGGATAGCAGGCTTTAAAGACCTAGTACAAGAGGTGAAATGCACCACCAGTGCTGTCAGTGTGTCACCTACAACGAAGGCCCAGTTCGTGCCTTCATCAGTGAAACCGCGGCCCTCGCGCGGGTCTCAATCGATGCCTCCCTTTTGCCTTTGTACGGCCAAGAAGTTGAAGCCATCTCAAAAAGCTCTGACACCCGTCATTAAACGGATGCTGGAAACCTTTGAACCCGGGCGTGATCAAAACGCCGTCAGCCCATTCGTCCCAAAAGAAAAAACCGACAGATGATTGTTCTCAGCTGCTGACTGCGCGCAACGGAATCCAAGCCAGTTCATCTTGGTGTTTGGAGGCGCGCCGTTGCGTTGGGATGCCCGCACGGTCGGCGTACTGTCGATCCAACCGCCGCCGCGAAACGCCCGATTGGTTCCCGTGTCGGGCCCCTTTGGATTGCGATCTGGCGCCGTCTGGTAATAATCCTTGTCGTACCAATCCGCCACCCATTCCGCGACATTGCCCGCTAGTTGCTGGACACCATACGGGCTTGCGGCATTGTCATATTTGTCGACCGAAATGATGGGAGGATAGAGCAGCAATCGCTCGGGTCGATCGCGGACCGGACCGGAAAGCCCCGTTCGGCCGTAATTGGCACGGCTCAACCCTGCCATCTGGTTGCCCCAAGGAAAAATACGTCCATCTTCGCCGCGCGCTGCCTTCTCCCATTCTGCTTCGGTCGGCAGCCGCTTGCCGGCCCACCTGCAGTAGGCATCGGCGTCAGTCCAGCTCACGTGCATAACCGGATGATTGGCCATGGACTCCTGGAAATTCCCTCCATCGTACCGCCAATCGATCTGAGGCGACCGTCCGGTTGCGAGCACGAACTTCAGATAGTGCAGCGCCGTCACTTCGTACTTATCGATTTCGTAGCTGTCGAGGTATACCGTTCGCTGCGGCATTTCCGCTTTGTACGCGTTGCGGTCCACCCTCTTGTCGCTGCCCATTAGAAAGGGGCCGGCCGGCACCAGAACCATTTCTTCCTTCGCCTGCCATTCGACGACACGTTGTATCGCGAGCTTCTTGCCCTCCGGCGTCCACTCCACCACGATGTCTTGGGTATCGAGTCCCCAGGCTGCCGTGGCCACAATAAACACGACCGCCAAGACCAACAATGCATTCAGCATCCAGTTGCACCGTTGCCACAGTTGTCCTTCCATGCGTTCCACTTTTGTCCTCCTCAAGCGTTCTTACTGGTGGTTCTGCTTGTGGACGAGGGGATCAATTTCTTTCTGCTCTTCATCCGTGATGTTGTAGCGTACGTACGGATGCTCCAGGACCTCATTGGCATAGAGCCGCCCGGTGGGCGCCGCGATGACCATAGTCGTCTCCGACGTACCTTTCGGCGGGATCGTGACGGTCTGCTCATTGGCGGTCCGGATGTAGGGATGCCAGACCACCATCTTATAGGTGCCGGGAGGCACATCGCGGAGGACGAACCGACCGTGCTCGTCCGTCTTCGTGAAGTATGGATTCATTACCGCTAGGCCCCAGCTCTCCATGTAGGCATGGAAGCCGCACTGCATGGCGAAGATCCGGCGTCCTTTGCTGAGCTTGACCAACTCCTTCATCGGTGCGCCGGGCATGTGTTTGTGGTAAAGCGCGGCGGCGCTGCGATCGTTGAAGTTGCGCGGATGTTGCGGGTTCATGGGCAAGGGCACGTTGAACAGCACCCGGGCACCCATGTTGGACGTCTCATAGGCCTGGATGTCGTGCATCACCGGGTCCATGTTGACGACGGTTACCGATTGATCGTCCCGCACGACCGTTGTAAACGGTAGAAACTGGCAGTCGCGTGCCTCGATTTGCGACAGGCCGTGGTCCTCAAATGGTTTGCCCTTCTCAATGCCTTCCAGATACACGACCCCGTCGCGAAACTCCCCTTCCGGTCCGACGTTGAACGGCTGCAGGATGCGCCAGCCTTGACCGTCGGAGATGCGCCCGCAATAAAAGCGGTCCGGCAGCGTGATGAGGTTGTAGCCCTTGGGTTTCGGCACCATCCCGTCGAGTTTCACGGTGCCGACGAGCGTGCCGCCATCCAACACTGTCATCGCTTCATAGGCATAGGCGTGAGCGACGATGCTCAGCACCATCACCCCTGCCAAGAGTTGTTTGATCATCATTCTCCTCCGGCCTCGTGCATCGAACTCATTTCCAGTCCTTCCAGAACCGGGGGATGAACGCCTTTGAAGAACCAATGGGGGAGCCACTACGAATGAGCAGCTCCCCCATCGGGCGTTACACCATGGCCGATCCGCCTATTTCATCGCCGTCGGGATGGCCTGCGGCTCCGTTTGTATCTCCGCCCGCTTGGCGCCGGTACCGGGCGCACCCAGCGGCTGAAGCCGTGAATCGCCCGTAGGCAACACACGGAGGTAGCCCCATTGCCCTGACTGTGCGTACGGCAGCCGGTTGTTCGACCAGACGAAATCTCCCGTCAGGCGGTACGGTCCTCCGGCACCGCCGCGGATGAAGACGTCGAGGACTTCCGAACCGGCATACTCGACCACGCTAATCATATCGGCGCCCGGCATGTACGGCTCGATCGGCCACTCATGGCCCTCGACCCCGAACATTCCGTTTTGCTCGCTGTTGGCGCCGATCACATGGATGCGAAGCGGATCGCCGGCATGGGCCTCAATCAACGGCGTGGCTGGATCCTCCGGTTTATCGACGACACAGGGCTGGAAAATCCTGCCCAGCGTACAGCCTTGTTCTTCACGATATTTGTACGGTTCGGCGCGGTAGTTGACCGACGTCAAACCGGCCACGTTCTGCACATAGGGCATGAACGAGGTCCCGATGATGTTGTCCTCGTCCTGGAAGAACAGTGCCACATCGCGATAGTTCCGCTTGCCGACATTTTCCGGCAGGCTGGCATCGACGATGACGTCCGCTCTCCAGGCGTTCTTCTGCGAAAGATCCGCACCGGTCACAGGATCACGGTACTGCGATCCTTTGGGACCGATGATGATCGCCCCATACAATCCGTTCCGCGGATTGACGACGATGTTGCCGCCGTCCCATACCAGCGACGTGGTTTCCTTATTCGCCGGATGCGCGTAGTAGGTGTAGTTGCGGCTTTCGCCCGGTCCGACGGTCTGATCGCCGCCGTTGTTGCCGACGTTCAGGCCCTGGCTATCTTTTGGGTTGAAAGCCAGTCCGGGCGCAAAGAACGAGGTCCGGCTCGCCTTCATCTTGTTCTTCAAACTTACCTTGATACAGTCGCCGAGGTTTGCGCGCAACGTCAGCGGGTTCGGCATGACATTGCCCGCCACCGTCGTCGCTTCTTCCTCGAGCGCGAAGATCTTGCCTTCCGGCACGGTCATCTCGATCTTGCGTTCGAAATCGACTTCGATCACCTCCGGCGCCTTCGGATGGAGCTTCAACGGGCGATCCAAGGCGACCACGTTGAAACTCTTCACTGGAGCATCGGCCGGACAGACTCCGCTCGGAGTCGCGGGAATGCCAAGTGGATTGGTGCCCCTCGGCAACGGCTTCAGATCCGGTGTTTCCTTATCGAGCACGCGGACAATGCCCCATCCGCCTTCGGCGAAGTGGGAGCTTCGGCCGTTGAAGTGGATATAGTCACCCGGCATGCCCTGGAATCCTCCCGCTTTCGTCACAAGGTCGTACCGTTCGGCGATCCCGACGTGAATCGAGTTCTTCCGGTTGGCATCCGCTGCATACCGTTCGGTCAGGAAGGTATGGCCGGCGATCGTCCACACGTGCGACTCGTTCATCAACTGATGCAGCAGACGGAAGACCATGGTATCGCCGGTATACGCCCGCAACAGCGGCGTATCGGGATCCCCGTGGATCGCACTGCTGAACAGTTTTGAGGTGTCTGGATTGTTCGAGAGGCGTTGAGCAAACGGTTCGGCGCGGAAGTTAAATCCGCTACCGGTCGTATGCGTGCCGCCGTTGAGATATTGATTCGGCGCGTTCAGAATTTTCTCCGGCATCTGGAACGACACCGTCTTGCCTGCTTCTAATGCCACTTCCACCGGCTGTCCGGGAGGATTGCCGGCCTGGATGACGTTGACAGTGTGCGGGACGGTATCGTGGATCGATACCATCAATTCGCGGAAGCTGCCGCTGACGCCGGCGCCGATCGGCTCATTCGAGTGAATGTCCGCAATCGGGCCGCTGTACACCAGCTTGCCGTCTTTCGGGTTGTGGTAGGTCGATCCGAACGGCTCCACGATCGTCACGCCGAACCCGCCGTGTGGCCAGGTCGTGGCGCCGAATGCATGGTCATGCCAGAACACGGTGCCCATATCCACATCCACCCACCACCGATAGCGCACAAACTCCGGTGACACGAGATCGCCGGCCGGATGGTTCTGCTTCAGCGGCTTGAAGAATGTGACCTGATCACCCTTAATTTCCTTGATCCGGGCGACTTCCGAGCAACTCTTGTCCCGCGGCAGTGAGGCCGTTGGGTCATTGCCCTTTTCCAAACAATCCACACCGACCATGACTTCCGTGTTCACATGGAAAGCCGTGGCCCCGGGGGCCATTTGAAATTTGATGGAATTAGCCCCTGCCTTTGCGCCACCGACGATCTTGGCCACCATTGGAGCAGGCAATCCATGTTTCTTCGCTTTGCCCCACATGGTGAACGGTCTGACCGACATTTCGTACTCAAATCCCGAGATCACACCGTCCGAATTCCCCGTGTCGAATTGGAAGAAGTGGGGATGGATGTTGATCTTGGACGACTGGAAGTTCGTGTAGTCGTCGTCATTCCATTCGCTGGTGAGGACCACGTCCACACAGTCGTAGACATTGGCGCGAATGACCGCCGGCAGCTTGAGATCGTCGTTGGCCCTCGTCAAGCGCTCTTCTTCATGGAGCACGTAGATCAACCCGTCCTTGTCGACGATTGCCGGCTCTTTGCCCTGCTGCTTGGCCAGGGTAATCGGCATCCGGACGAAGTGGATGTTGTAGAACTTCTGATTGGCGTTCACCGGACAGAGGCTCCAATTTCCCTGCTCTCCCGGCTTGGCCGGCTCAGACGTCCGCTCGCCGTTGGCATCCTGGTGTATCGGCTCCAGCCAGGGTGCACCGCTGTGGTTTGCCGAGAACGGTACGCGCTTGCCGTAGTGGGGTTTGAACAGCGGCCATGCCATCTTGCCCGTCGTCGGGTCAAAGAGAATGGCCGGCCTGGTGCTGTCGTCCCACTTGGCTGCCCATTTGTACTTCGGATTTTGTGCGGTACTTTCTCGTTCACCGACCGCAACGTTCCCGTTCCACTTCCAATCCCATACCGTCGCATCGTAGGCCATGATCTGGCCCTTCTCGTCGGTGGTGTGGCCGGGCTGACCTTGAGCCGGCACGAACATCTCGACCCAATCCTTGATGTTCACGACCGCTGGATTGGACTTCCAGTTGGTCTTTTGGCTCTTATCAACGATCTTGAACGACTTGCCGAACCAATCGACGTTCGTCCCGATCAGCTTGTCGGAAGACACGCCGAGCTTCATGCGGCCCTTGCGGTCTGGCAGTTCTTGCAGGTCGGGCATCGTATCGGTATGTCCAGCGCCAACTTGCAGCGTGTTGTAGAACCTGCCGTAGCCCCACATACCCGCGACATAATGGTGGGCAACGTGGCAGTGATAGAGGAATTCTCCCGCCAGGTGCTGGCATCCACCACCACCGCATTCCGGCTCAAGGTCCAACGCTTCAGACGGTCCGATGACTTCCACGTCGACGCGATCGGACTTCGTGCGGATGATCGGATATTTCACCGGACCATCCTGACCCGCTGCCCACAGATTATTCGGCTCCGTGCCAGGGCTCCGCTGCCAACGGATGGATCCGCTGTGGGGGTGGTGGGAGTGGAACACTTCCGATCCGCCGTGCACCAGGCGCCATTTCACGGGCTCGCCCAGATAGCCACGAGCAATCGTGGTGGGTGTATCGCCGAACGTATAAGCGCTGTAGGCGAGCGATTCGTCCTCGAAGCCGAAATATTCATGCTGCAAATGCATTTGATCAATGCCGAACGGCTCGCTGCGGTAATTGATGGCACGGCCGCCCGGACGATAGGCGTCCGTCAGCGGGTCACGTTGGGGGAGGAAGTCGCCTTTCTTATTCAAAGGACGGAACGCCTCGTCGCCGATCTCGTGATAGAACAGGACGAACTCACGGAAGTCCGGTCCCGATCCATTGTCGATGTTCACCTGCCAACCATTCTTCACCTCTCTGTCTGGACCGCTTCCAAGCGAATCCAGATATTTCGATCCCTTGGGTTCCACGATAAATGCCCCGAAGAGACCCATTACGGTCAATTCACGGTCATGGCTGTACGAGTGGAATTGTCGCAC
>Ga0207679_10001295_pt1 | contig 15798 bp, 18 predicted proteins | sample KBSC73metaG_FD_184320 | JGI IMG/M metagenome (GOLD analysis project Ga0207679, IMG submission 184320) | Corn rhizosphere microbial communities from Kellogg Biological Station, Michigan, USA - KBS C7-3 metaG (SPAdes) (version 2) | ecosystem: Host-associated > Plants > Roots > Rhizosphere > Soil ... | reverse complement strand
AATGATTGGACGCCCGCACAGCGGGCCCACACCCGGCGCATCCTTTGGCTTCTGTTGGTCTACGCAATCATCCTTCCGCCCTTAGTTTGGGTGCGGGCGAACACCGCCGTCGCCGGCTACATCCCGCCTTTGATGGCCGTCGCCGCATCGCTGCCAGTTCTCGGCATCTTCGCGAGCTGGGGACGCTACGTTTCCGATGAGCGCGACGAGTACCACCAAGCGATGACCCTCCGACGGATCGCCGTCGCAACCAACGCAACGATGGGTGCCGCCGTGGTGTGGGGCTTCCTGCAGGCTTTCGGAGCGATGCCGCTCGTGGAGGCCTACTGGATCCCATTCGTCTGGGTGGTGATCCAAGGCATGTTCGCCTGCATCGCCGGCCGCTCCCGCCGCAACGACGAGCGGTGATCGATGGAAAATCGACTTCGCGTGCTTCGCGCCGAACGCAACTGGAGCCAACAGGACCTCGCAGATCGCCTGGAAGTCTCGCGCCAGAGCGTGAACGCCATCGAAACGGGGAAGTATGACCCGTCCCTCCCGCTTGCATTCCGCATTGCCGAGCTCTTCGGGCTTGCGATCGAGGAGGTGTTCGAATCTCCGAGCCGAAGGAGCTCCAAGGCGATCTAGGCCGGTTCGCGCGCTCCCGCCATCGCTTCGTCGATGATTGCCTCCGCCCGCTGGAAAAGCTGGGTGTCGATGATCAGACCGGAGGCGTGGGCATTTTCATGCACTTGTTCGGGACGGGATGCCCCGATGATCGCGGAAGCGACGTTCGGCTCCCGCAGCACCCAGGCAAGTGCGAACTGGGCCATGGTCAGCCCCGCTTCTTCGGCAATGGGCCTGAGCCGCTGCACCGCTCGAAGAAGGTCCGGCTGCATCAGCCGCTCGATGAAGCCGCCCATCTCTTCGCTGGTCGCACGAGTCCCGGCTGGCGGCGGCTTGGCCGGATCATACTTGCCGGTCAGGACGCCCTGGCCAAGCGGCGACCACACGATCTGCGAAATTCCGTTCGCGGCCGAAAGCGGAATCACCTGCTCCTCGGGCTCTCGCCACACGAGCGAATATTGTGGCTGGCTCGATACCCATTTTGCGAACCCACGCGATTTCGCAATCTCGAGCGACTCCCGGATCTTCTCCACGGGCCATTCCGAAAAGCCGATGTAGCGGACCTTTCCGCTTTCGACCGCGCGGTTTAGCGCCTCCATCGTCTCTTCCAGCGGGGTGCCGCTGTCGTAGCGATGGCACTGGTAGAGATCGATGACGTCGGTCTGCAGGCGCTTCAGTGAGGCATCGAGCTGTTTTTCGACCTGCGCCTGGGAAAGACCGTAATCGGTGTCCGTCATCGGGAAGAAAAGCTTGGTCGCAAGCACATAACTGTCACGTCGCCGGCCCTTCAGCGCCTCGCCGAGGAAGGTTTCCGCAGCCCCGCGGCCGTAGATGTTCGCCGTGTCGATGAAGTTGATCCCGACGTCGAATGCCGCATCGAGGCAAGCGCGGGCTTTGTCCGCCTCGACGCCGACGCCGTAGGTGAGCCACGATCCGAGCGAGATTTCGGAAACGTTGAGATCGCTGTCACCGAGCTTGCGATACTTCATGAGCCGGGTCCTTTCGCTGGATGCCTGAAGCTGCGGCCTATCTAGGCCTTGTGCATGCCAACGGGTAGTTGGCGGCGCTCATCGGCAGTCGAGAGTCCCGAACTAAGGGCAACTCCTGATACCGCCGCTCCTGCTCCCATGGTTGGCCAAAGGCAGATTGCGGAGACGGATGATGAATGTCGTCACACAGGAACCCTTCCAGCCCGAGGCCGCCGCCGCGGACCTCAAGAAAGGCGTGTCGCGGAAGGTCGAGAAGCCGGCAAAACCGGCAAAGCTTCGCCGCAAGGACTATGAGAATAAGCTTCTGAAGCTGCAGACCGAGCTTTGTTACGTCCAGGACTGGGTCCGCGAGACTGGCGCTCGAGTCATCATCGTCCTTGAAGGCCGCGATACGGCGGGCAAGGGCGGCTTGATCAAGCGGATGACGGAACGCGTAAGCCCGCGCACCTTCCGCGTCGTCGCGCTGAGCGCGCCAAGTGAGCGCGATCGCACCAAGCTCTATCTCCAGCGATACATCGAGCAGTTCCCCGCCGGGGGCGAAGTCGTGATCTTCGACCGCAGCTGGTACAATCGCGCCGGCGTCGAGCGCGTGATGGGTTACACCAAGGAGAAAGATGTCGAGCGCTTTCTCGAAAATGTGCCGACATTCGAACGCTGGCTGGTCGAGTCCGGAATCATCCTGATCAAGCTGTGGCTCGAGGTCGGGATGGAAGAGCAGGACCGCCGCTTCCGGCAACGAATCCACGACCCGCTGAGGCAGTGGAAGCTGAGCCCAATGGACGTGAAGTCCTATTCGCGCTGGTACGATTATTCCCGCGCCCGGGATGCAATGTTCGAGGCGACGAGCCGTCCGGCCGCCCCTTGGTACGTCGTTCGAAGCGATGAGAAAAAACGGGCCCGCCTGAACGGAATCAAGCACATCCTGTCGAAAATCCCCTACGAGAAGGTGAAACGCGACAAGGTGGATCTGGGCAAACGGTCGAAGAAGCACCGCTATGACGACAAGCTCGATCTTCGTAAGGTGAAGCTCATACGGGAAGTCTTCTGATACCCCCGAAGGCTGGGTTTCGAAGTGCAGACAAGCGTGGCTGAAAGCGGTGATGGAAAGGCCCTCGCGCCCAGCGATATCGCGGCGTCGCAGCACAGGTCATTCGGGGACTGGGTTCCGGGCCTGAAGACCCTGCGTGAATATGAGGTCAGCTGGCTGCGCAACGATATCGTCGCCGGCATTGTCCTCTCAACGATGCTGGTTCCGGTAGGGATCGCCTATGCCGTCGCATCGGGCGTGCCGGCCATCAACGGGCTCTATGCGACCATCGTCCCACTGATCGCCTACGCCATCTTCGGGCCGAGCCGGATCCTCGTCCTTGGTCCCGATTCGTCATTGGCGCCCATCATCCTCGGCGTCGTGCTTCCACTGTCCGGGGGAGATCCGGCACGTGCCGTGGCACTGGCCAGCGCAATGGCGGTCGTTGCCGGTGCAGCCTGCATCATCGCGGGAATCGTCAAGCTCGGCTTCATCACCGAGCTCCTCTCCAAGCCGATCCGCTACGGATACATGAACGGGATCGCCTTGGCCGTGCTCATCAGCCAGCTTCCGAAATTGTTCGGCTTCAAGATCGAAAGCGCCGGGCCTGTCCGCGATCTTTGGGCGATTGGGCAAGCCGTCGCCGCCGGCCAGCCGAACTGGGCCGGAACGGCATTGGGCGCTGCGACTCTGGTCCTGATTCTCGTGCTCAAGGCGCACAAGCGAATGGGGGCGATCCTCATTGCCGTCATCCTCGCCATGCTGGCTGCTGCCTGGCTGGACCTGCCGGAGCGGTACGGCGTGAAAGTTCTGGGAGCAGTCCCGCAGGGCCTGCCGGAGTTCGCGATACCGTGGCTCAGTGCGGGCGATATCGTCCCGATCCTTGCGGGCGGCATCGCCGTCGCAATCGTGGCATTCGCGGACACGAGCGTGCTGTCGCGCACCTTTGCCGCGCGTACGGGCACGCGCGTCGATCCGAACCAGGAAATGGTCGGGCTTGGTGCGGCGAACCTCGCCGCCGGTCTCTTCCAGGGGTTCGCCATCAGCAGCAGCTCATCGCGGACACCCGTCGCCGAAGCGGCTGGCGCCAAGACCCAGATGACCGGCGTCGTCGGCGCTTTGATCGTGGCGCTCGTGATCGTCGCCGCGCCGAATCTCTTCAACAATCTGCCCTATTCGGCGCTCGCCGCCGTGGTCATCGCAGCGGCCATCGGGCTGTTCGAGATCGACGACCTCAGGCGCATCTACCGCATCCAGAACTGGGAATTCTGGTTGTCGGTCCTTTGCACCGTCGGCGTTGCCACCTTCGGCGCAATTCCCGGCATCGGAATTGCAATCGGCCTCGCAGTCATCGAATTCCTTTGGGACGGCTGGCGCCCGCACTGGGCGGTTCTCGGCAAGCCAAAGGATGTCGACGGCTATCACGACATCGCGCGCTACCCCGATGCGGAGCGCGTGTCCGGGTTGCTATTGTTTCGCTGGGATGCCCCCTTGTTCTTCGCCAATGCGGAGCTGTTCAATCAGCGCGTCCTCGACGCGGTCGCAGCGTCGCCGACGCCCATTCGACGCGTGGTCGTGGCGGCCGAGCCGATCACAAGCGTCGACGTCACTTCGGCCGATGCACTGACGGACCTAGACAAGACCCTGAAGGCGGACGGGATCGAGCTTTGCTTCGCCGAACTCAAAGACCCGGTGAAAGATAAGCTCGAGCGGTTCGGTCTGCTGGCGGAATTCGGCAGGGCGCGATTCTACCCAACCAAGGAGTCGGCCGTCCTTGCATATGTGCGGGCACAAGCGGATCGTGGATAATCCTCCTGGTAACGCTGAGCTGAAGCTGCTTTTTCCGCGCCGGTGACTCAGCTCGCATTCCTGGAACGCGATGATGGCCCCCGCCTCGCCTTTCGACCCAGGGACGGTGAAGAGCCGACGCTACTGTTCCTTCCCGGTTATGCGTCGGACATGGATGGCACGAAAGCAGTCGCCCTCGACGCTTTTGCCCAGCGCCGGGGACTCTCGATGCTGCGGTTCGATTATTCGGGAACGGGCTCGTCCGAAGGCCGGTTCGAAGACGCGACGCTCGCCGGCTGGATCGCCGATGCGACCATCATTCTCGACGAGTGTACGCGCGGGCCAGTGATCGTGATCGGTTCCTCCATGGGGGGATGGATCGCTTTGCACCTTGCGATTCAGCGTCCCGACCGGGTCTCGGCAATTGTTGGAATCGCCGCGGCGCCCGATTTCACCGAATGGGGCTACTCCGATGCCCTGAAGCAACGCCTCGCGGCGGGCGAGACACTTCGATTCGAATTGCCGGACGGCGGCGCGCACGTGACGGCTAGCGGCTTCTGGACGTCAGGACAGTCGATGCGAGTCTTGGCTTCCGAAATCGCGATCGATTGTCCGGTGAGGCTCATCCACGGTGACCGGGACGAGGACGTGCCGATGGACATCGCGTTTCGCCTGAAGGATCGGCTGCGTTCAGCCGACGTGCAGGTCAAGGTCATCAAAGGCGGCGGACATCGCCTGTCGGAACCGCATGAGATCGATGCGATCCTGCGCACCGTCGCCGCACTGGTGGAGCCAGCTTCTTGATCTTCTTAATCGCCGCCGCGCTTGCCGCCGCAGCTCCCGCGCCTTCCAAATGTCCCGATGTCGTCACGAGCGAGGCCTTCGTCTGCCGTGCTCTAGCGGCAAGCAACTCCGGCCAGCCCGACGCCGCTGCCGCCGCATTCGAGCAGGCCGCGGAGGCGCAGACGGAGAAGCCGGCCGAGAAGGCGCGTCTGTGGGCAGCGGCGGGCAACATGTGGATCGCCGCCAGCCAGCCCGGAAAGGCGGCCATTGCGCTCGACAAGGCGCTGGCCAGTCCCCAGCTCGAGGCAGAGCAGCGGGGCGAGGCACTACTCGATCGCGCCCGTGCCGCCGAAGCGCAGGACGATTTGAAGACTGCCCGCGCCAAGGCCACCGAAGCAGCGCTTACCATCTCCGGCGACCCATTCCTCTGGTACTTCTCGGCCGCCCTTGCGATCCGCGAGAATGACCCGGCGACCGCGAAGACGGCAATCGGCAAGGCGCTTACTCTCGCGCCGAACGACCCGACGATCCTGTTCGAGGCCGGCCATGTGTACGAGTTAGCGGGTCAGACGGAGCAGGCCCGGCGATATTGGACGCAGGCCCGCGATGCCGATCCGAACGGCGCCGCCGGCAAGGCTGCAATGCAGGCCCTGAACATGCTGCCCGTCCTGCCCGCCGACGGCGCGGCCGGTCCTCCGCAGAAGCCCGCGCCCGTTCCTCAGCCGAGATCGTAGTCGATCGTCGTTACAACTCGGACCTTTTGGAACGGCGAGCTTCCGCCTGAAGAACCACACTCGTCGCATTGTTCGCCGTCGCGAGCCCCGACCGAGAAATAGCCTTGGCTCGCCGTCTTGATCTGGCCGACGGCAGCGCCACTGTCCCGAGCGAATTGCTCGGCGCTTTTGCGGGCGCTCTGGTTGGCTTCGGCAATCATCGCCGGCTTCAAGTCGTTGAGCTTCGTGAAGACGTAATTCACGTTCGAGCCGTTGATCGGCACGCCGTCGCGGATCAACTCCGACTGACGGGCATAGGCGTTGCGAACCTTTATTACGTCGCGGCTGCGGAGCTGGATCGTGCGGCTGACGGTAACCCGTTCTTCCTTACGTCTCGATCGAAGCTTGAGTTCGCATTGATGCCCACATCGCTGACCTCGTCAGGCTTAAATCCAGCGCGCTGGAAGAAGGTACGAACGGCACTGCTCTTCTGATCGACCGACGCCTGCACCGGGCCAAGGGTCGCTCCCTCATCGGAGAAGGAAATCGTCCAGGTCGCGAGATCCGCTGTCACGTCGCGTTCGGAAACACCGCGGACGGTCACCGACCGCTCCGCCATCTTGGCGCGGCGGAGGCCGTCGCCCAGCACGTACCCACTCGTCGTCAAGCCTAAGGCGAAGATCGCCACCGCGCCCAAAAGGACGGCTCGGCTGTCCTGCAGCTTCTGGATCATGGAAAGTTACCCTGCGTTCGTCGTAATGCAGACGACTACCGGTCACGATCGCCGGTCATAGCCGTCGACGAACCGTGCATTCATAGCGATGAATTGAGCGAGGCAAAATGAAATTCCTGCACAGCATGATCCGCGTGTCCGATCCGGACGCCACTGTTGCATTTTTCCAACTCCTCGGGCTCGAGGAGCGGCGGCGCATGGAGAACGAAGCCGGCCGCTTCACGCTCATCTTTCTTGGTGTGCCCGGCGACGAAGGCGGAGAGGTTGAGCTCACCTACAATTGGGGCGAGAAAGGCTACGACGGTGGTCGCAACTTCGGGCACCTCGCCTATCAGGTGGACGACATCTACGACACCTGCCAACGGCTCATGGAAGCAGGGGTCACAATCAATCGACCGCCGCGTGATGGCCACATGGCCTTCGTCCGGAGTCCAGACAACATCTCGGTCGAGCTATTGCAGAAGGGCGGCTCGCTCCCGCCGGCAGAGCCCTGGTCGTCCATGCCGAATACGGGTGAATGGTGATGCTTGAGGTCGTCGCCGTTCCGGTCCTCACAGACAATTACGTGTGGCTGATCCACAATCGCGAGACGGGTGAAACGGCCGCGGTCGATCCGTCTGTTGCGGAGCCGGTACTGGACGCGGCGGCGGCCAAAGGCTGGTCGCTCAGCCAAGTGTTGAACACGCATTGGCACCCGGACCACACCGGCGGCAACAAGGGCATCAAGGCGACGACCGGCTGCACGATCACTGCGCCTGAAGAAGCTCGGAAGGTGAGTGAAGTCGATTACGTCGTCGCCGAAGGCGATCGGGTAACGGTGGCGGGCGCCGAGGCGATCGTCTGGAACATCCCGGCGCATACGGCGGGCCACATCGCTTATTACTTCGAGGACGAAGGTATGATCTTCGTCGGCGACACGATGTTCGCCATGGGCTGCGGCCGGCTGTTCGAGGGGACCGCCGAGCAAATGTACTCGAACATGCAGCGTATTGCCGCTTTGTCGGATGACGTCCGGATCTACTGCGGGCACGAATATACGCTGGCGAACGGCCACTTCGCCGAGCATGCGGATCCCGAAAATGCTGCAGTCAGGGAACGTGTAGTCAAAGTGAAATCGTTGCGGGACGACGGACAGATCACGCTTCCCACGACTGTCGGGGAGGAACGTGAAACCAATCCCTTCGTTCGCGCCACTAACGCCCAGGAGCTCGCGCGTCTGAGGGCAGAAAAAGACAGCTTCCGTTAAGCTCGCGCGGCGCTTTAGGAATATCGTTCGATGCCCGAAAGGAGTCTCGCAATGCGCGCAATCCCGCTTCTCCTGACGGCGGCCGCGCTTGCCGGCTGCACGACACAGCCACCAACGGCGAACCGCACGGCCGAGGCCCAGGCGAAATTCGCCCAGCTAACTGCCGGAAAGGTACCGGGGCAGCCGGTCAGCTGCCTACCGACATATCTGTCCAACGACATGGTGACGATCGACGACAGTACCGTTGTGTTCAAGCAAGGCGGGACGGTCTACGTGAACCATCTTCTGGGCGAATGTAACGGCTTGAAGAGCGGTTTCTACACCTTGGTCACCCGAAGCCACGGGTCCGGCATGTGCCGAGGCGATATCTCACATGTTCAGGATATCCGTACAGGAACGATGGTCGGAACCTGCGCAATCGGCGACTTCGTTCCGTACAAGACGGCAGCGCGCTGATTATTTGCCGTAGAGGGCGTCCAGGCGCTGTCCGTAGATACTCTTGATGACGTGACGTCGGATCTTGAGCGACGGCGTTAGTTGCTCATTGTCCGTAGTGAAGCCTTCATCCGCGACGATGAATCGGCGCACCCGTTCGATCACAGACAGATCGGCATTCACTTTATCGACCGCCTTTGAGAGCCGCTGCTGCAAGTCCGGTTTGTTGGCATATTCGGCTTCGGGGACGAGGAGAGCGACCAGATAAGGCTTGCGGTCGCCGTAGACCATCGCCTGCGCGATCTCCGGCTGAAGGGTGAGCATGCCCTCAACGCGTTGCGGCGAGACATTGTCCCCCTTGTCGTTGACGATCAGGTCCTTCTTGCGATCGGTGATGATGATGCGGCCGCGCTCGTCGAGGTGGCCGACGTCGCCCGTTGCCAGCCAGCCGTCGTTAAGCACGCGCGCCGTTTCCTCTGGATTGCGCCAGTAGCCGTGCATGACGAGCTCACCCCGAACCATGATCTCGCCGTCTTCGGCGATACGCACCTCGCAGCCTTTCACTGGCGGACCGACGCTGTCCATGCGCAGTCCGGCCGCAGGGCGATTGCAGCTTATGACCGGTCCGGCTTCCGTCTGGCCATAGCCCTGGAGGAACGTCAGCCCGAGAGACTGGAAGAACAGGCCGACTTCCGGGTTCAACGGAGCGCCGCCGGAAACCATTGCCTTCATCCGTCCGCCGAATTTCGCCCGAACCTTCTTGCGCAGCGTGAGTGACAATATGCCGTCCATTGGCATGTCGAGAGGATTGCGACGGCCATCATATTTATCGCCGCCGATCTTGAGCGCGCGCTTCAGGAGATATTTCGAGACACCGCCCGTGCTCTCAATCGATTTCAGGATACGCGCACGGAGCATTTCGAAAAGGCGCGGAACGACGACCATGATGGTTGGTCGAACTTCTTCAATATTGGCTGCAAGCTTCTCGAGGCTCTCGGCGTAATAGATTTGCGCCCCCAGACCGATCGGGAAATGCTGTCCACCAGTATGCTCATAGGCGTGGCTCGCAGGCAAGAAGGACAGGAAGACTTCGTCATCCCAGCCGAAGTCGCTTGAAATGACATCAGCCGCGCCTTCGATGTTCGCGAGGATCGAGCCGTGATGCTGGCGCACGCCGCGCGGCGCCCCGCCGGTCCCGCTAGTGTAGATGATGCAGGCGAGGTCGTTGCGGTCGACCGCCTTCATCCGTTCCTCGACGGTCGAAATGTCAGCGGAGCCGGCCACCAGTTCAGCCCAGTGATGGAAATCCGCAGCGTCCGTGACCTGGCCCATGCGGATGTCCTCGATGCCGATCACATGATGGCATTCGGAGGCGAAAAGGACGGCAGGAATGAGGTTCTTTGCCAGCCTCTGCGAGGAGACGAGGACCGCCTTCGCAGCGGAATTGCCGAGGATGTGCTGGTGATCGCGCGTCGTGTTGGTGATGTAGGTCGGCACTGTCACACAGCCCGCCGCCATGATGCCAAGATCGGCAATAAGCCACTCGGGCCGGTTCTCGCTGACCAGCATCACGCGATCACCGGGCGCAAGGCCGAGGCGTTTCAGGCTATCGGCGAAGGCGGCGACCTGCCGGGCGGCTTCATTCCAGCTGATGCTACGCCATTCGCCCTCGCGCCTGGCCCAGAGGAATGGTTCATCACCCTTCTCGCGCACTCGCGTCAGGAACATGGATACCAGGTTGGGAAACTGCTCGAGCTGGCGCGCCATGATCTCCCCTTCGCGGCTTGCGGAAGGGCTTCTTAGCTCAAAGCTGTTGAAGCGCCACTCCCGTGGACGCAGCGCGCCCCGTTCGCTAGCGGACCCTCATGCGCCTGTTCCACTCGTTCCTAAGCGCCCTCCTCTGCATCTCTCTCGCCTGTTGTGCTGCTGCGGCGCCGCTGCCGGCCTCGCTGGCCGAGGGGCCAGCGCGCGCAGAGCCCGCTCACCCCTTCGTGATCGCCGCGAATCCGCTGGCCGCCGAAGCTGGGCTCAACGTGCTGAAACGAGGCGGCTCGGCCGTCGACGCCGCGGTCGCGGTTCAGGCGATGCTCTCCCTCGTCGAGCCGCAAAGCTCGGGCATCGGCGGCGGAGCTTTCATGAATTTCTACGAAGCTCGCACGCGCAAGATCACGATCTACGACGGTCGAGAGGTCGCTCCGGCACAAGCCGTCTCGACCATGTTTCTAGACGCAAGCGGCAAGCCGCTGCCCTTTGATACCGCGGTCGTCAGCGGGCGTGCGACTGGCATCCCAGGGGCTGTGAAGATGCTCGGCCTAGCTCACAGCGAGCATGGAAAGCTCCGTTGGTCGAGCCTCTTCGGCGACGCAGAGCGCACGGCCGGCGAGGGCTTCGTCGTCAGTCCGCGCCTCGGGCGGATGATCCATGCTGACTATGCCGAGAACCATCAGTCGGATGTGATTGCTTATTTCTCCAAGCCGGACGGCACTCTTCTGAACGCCGGGGATCGGTTGGCGAACAAACCATATGCCGACTTCCTCCGGCGCCTGGCGGCGCAGGGTCCGGATGCGCTCTATAAGGGTTCGACGGCCGCACGCATGGTCGCAAGAACGCATCAGGGGCCATTGGCCGGATCGATGACCATGGCAGATCTCGCCGCCTACCGGCCGATTAAGCGGAAACCGGTCTGTGGCGCGGTGGGGACATATTTGCTTTGCGCGCCGCCTCCTCCGGCTAGCGGAGTTGGCCTCATCGAGCTGATGATGATCCTTGATCGAACGGACGTCGCTTCGCGTGGGTCAAAGGATCCCCAGGCTTGGCTTCTCTTCGCCGAGGCCAGCCGCCTTATGTATGCCGACCGCGACCGTTACGTCGGCGATCCCGCATTCGTGAGGGTTCCTGTCGAGGGACTTATCGATCCGGCCTATGTCGAGGCTCGATCGAAGCTGATCGGGAACTCTGCCGGCCCGCCGCCGGCCCCGGGCATCCCCGCAGGCGCGACGGTCACGGCAAATGACAACACACTCGAGCCGACCGGGACATCGCACTTCGTCATCGGTGACGCGGACGGCAATGTCGTGTCGATGACGACCACCGTCGAAAGCATTTTTGGCACGGGCCGAATGGTCGACGGCTTCTTCCTGAACAACCAGCTGACCGATTTCTCGTTCGCTCCGGTCGATGAACAGGGCCGGCCGGTCGCCAACGCGGTTGCTCCGGGCAAACGTCCGCGCTCATCCATGACTCCCGCCATCCTCCTTACGACGGATGGCAAGTTCGCCGGTGCGATCGGATCGGCCGGAGGAAATGCGATCCTCGCTTATGTGGCGAAGTCGCTAGTGGCCGCTCTCGATTGGAACATGCCGATGCAGGAGGCGCTTGCTGCTCCGAACCTCGTCGCGCGCGGGCCGAACTTCCAGGGCGAACTGACCAAGTTTACGCCCGACGTGCTGGAAGGGCTTCGCCAGCGCGGCGTCGACCTAAAGCCCGGCCAGGGCGAGGATTCAGGCGTTCACGGTGTTCTCATCCGCAACGGCCGCATCGACGGCGGTTTCGATCCTCGTCGGGAAGGCGTCGTGTTGACCTTGCCGAAGAAGCCCTAACCGTCGCTCCCGACAACTTCGGAAATGCTTGAATAGCCGTCGCGCTCGAGCATTTGGGCCAGTCCGTCCGCGATCCGGCGGGCAATGCCGGGCCCCTCATAAACCATCGCGCTGTACAGCTGGATCAGGCTCGCGCCGGCCCGAATGCGCTCCCAGGCGTCGTTGGCGTTCGAAATTCCCCCAACGCCGATCAGCGGGATCTCCCCGCCGGTCGCCGAGCGGAATTTGCGCAGTGCGTCCAACGCGAGCGACTTCAAAGGCGCGCCGGACAAGCCCCCCTGCTCCTTGGCATGGCGGGATTTCAGAGGCGGGCGGGTGACGGTCGTGTTCGCGACGATGATCCCATCCAAATGGTGGTCGAGCGCGGCGCGTACGATCCGCTCGGGATCTCCTTCGGCAAGATCCGGCGCAACCTTCAGGAAGATCGGCTTCTCCGTGCGGACCTCTTCTACGGCAGCGAGAAGCTCGTTGAGCGCACCTTCGTCCTGAAGGCCACGCAGTCCTGGCGTGTTCGGCGAGCTGATGTTGATCGTGATGTAGCTTGCGACTGCGGACATGCGGCGAACGCCAACGGCGTAGTCGGCAATTCGGTCGACGCTATCCTTGTTTGCGCCGACATTGACTCCGACCACTCCTCGCTTAGCGTGATTGAGGCGGTCGAACGCGGCCTGTTGCCCCCCGTTGTTGAAGCCCATGCGGTTGATCACCGCTTGGTCCTCTATCAGCCGGAAGAGACGCGGCTTCGGGTTTCCGGGCTGCGGCTTGGGTGTGATCGTCCCGATTTCCACGAAGCCGAATCCCAAGCCCAGCATCTGCTCCGGCACTTCGCCATCCTTGTCGAAGCCTGCTGCGAGGCCGACGGGAGACGAAAAGTCGATGCCCGCAACATTCGTCCGAAGCGACGGCGCGAACTCCGGCGGCCTGCCCTTCGGCGCTAGTTTCAGCGCAGCGATAGTCGCCCGATGAGCAGCCTCGGCGCCGAGGCTGAAAGCCAACGGACGGACAATTGGATAGATCGGCACACGGCAACGTCTGTCATTGCATGCAGGGAGACGCAATGCAGGGGGAGCTAATTGCGCAATCCCTGTCGTATCTCGACAAAGATCGGCCCGTTGAGTTTTCGGGCGCAACGCACTAAATTCGGACAGGAATCGTCTGAATTGCTATGCGCCTGACCCACCTAGCCGACTATGCGGTCGTGATCATGACCGCCGCCGCCCGCCGCGAGGCCGGGTCGCGGCTTAGCGCGAGCGAGCTGGCGCAGGAGACCGGAGTGCCGTTGCCAACCACCCAGAAACTGATGGGCCGCCTTGCCGCTGAAGGGCTGTTGACCAGCGCGCGTGGCGTGAGCGGGGGTTTCGCCTTGGCGCGGCCCGCCGCGGCCATCACGCTCGCCGACATCGTCGAGGCGGTCGAGGGACCGATCGCGATGACAGTCTGCTCGGGCAATGAAGGCCCATCCGATTGCGCGCTCGATGCGCATTGCAAGGTCAAGCCGCACATGGGTATCGTCGGCAATGCCATTCGTGGCGCACTCGGCGCGGTTAGCCTGCAGGCTCTCTGTGCCCCGGCATCCGCCGAGGAGGGGCTGGCGCGATGACCGACCAGACCGTCCGCAATCGCGAGGCGCACGAAGCCGCTGAAAAGCTTGCCACTTATGAATGGGGCTTCACCAGCGACATCGAGCAGGAGTTCGCTCCGAAGGGCCTGAACGAGGACGTCGTCTGCTTCATTTCCGGCAAGAAGGAAGAGCCGGAGTGGATGCTAGAATGGCGGCTGAAGGCGTATCGCGCCTGGCTGGAGATGGAGGAGGTTAGCTGGGCCAAGCTCGACATTCCCGAGATCGATTACCAGGACGCTTATTATTACGCGGCGCCGAAGCAGAAGCCGAAGCTCGGCAGCCTTGACGAAGTCGATCCCGAAATCCTTCGTGTCTACGAGAAGCTCGGAATCCCGATCGAGGAGCAGAAGGTCCTCGCGGGGGTCGAAGGCGCGCCGCGCGTTGCCGTCGATGCCGTGTTCGACAGCGTGTCGGTCGCGACGACCTTTCGCGAGGAGCTGAAGAAGGCGGGCGTCATTTTCCTCAGCATCAGTGAGGCGATCCGCGAGTACCCGGATCTGGTTCGAAAGTATCTGGGCAGCGTCGTTCCGCAGCGTGACAATTACTTCGCCTGTCTGAACAGCGCGGTCTTCTCCGACGGCACCTTCGTCTACATCCCAGAAGGTGTCCGCTGCCCGATGGAGCTGTCGACCTATTTCCGCATCAATGCGGAGAATACGGGCCAGTTCGAGCGCACCCTGATCGTCGCCGACAAGGGTAGCTACGTCTCCTACCTCGAAGGCTGCACCGCGCCGATGCGGGACGAAAACCAGCTGCACGCCGCGGTCGTCGAGATCTACGCGCACGACGACGCCGAGGTGAAATACTCGACGGTCCAGAATTGGTATCCCGGCGATGCGGAGGGCAAGGGCGGAATCTTCAACTTCGTCACCAAGCGCGCGCTCTGCTCGGGTGCGCGTTCGAAGGTCAGCTGGACGCAGGTCGAGACGGGCAGCGCGATCACCTGGAAGTATCCGAGCTGCATTTTGAAGGGCGAGGGCAGCGTCGGCGAATTCTATTCGGTCGCGCTGACCAACAACCGTCAGCAGGCCGATACCGGCACGAAGATGATCCACATCGGCGCCAACACGCGCTCGACAATCGTTTCGAAGGGCATCAGCGCGGGCAGGTCGAACAACACCTATCGCGGGCTGGTGAAGGTGCTGCCGAACGCGGAAAACGTGCGCAATTTCACGCAGTGCGATTCCCTGCTGCTGGGCGACAAGTGCGGCGCGCACACCGTGCCGTACATCGAGGTGAAGAACCCCACAGCCACGATCGAGCACGAAGCGACAACGTCGAAAATCAGCGAGGACCAGCTTTTCTACGCGATGAGCCGCGGCCTCGATCAGGAAGCATCCGTCGCCCTGATCGTGAACGGCTTCGCGCGGGAGGTCCTGAAACAGCTCCCAATGGAGTTCGCAGTCGAGGCGCAAAAGCTTTTGGGAATCAGTTTGGAAGGAAGCGTTGGATAATGCCCGCACTGGTTGTCGCCACACTTCGGTTCAAGGACATCGAACGTTATCGTCGTTACATGGCGGCATTCCCGGGCGTCTTCGCGTCGAGCGGCGGGAAAGTCCTAGTTGCCGACGAGCAGCCGAGACAGCTGAGCGGGAACGGCGCACCGATCGACAAGATCGTCGTCATGCAATTCGACGATGAAGCTGCCGTCGCGCCTTTCTTCGGCTCTACGGAATATCGCGAGATCGCCGAGGATCGGGACGCCGGCGCGGACGTCACGTCCTGGCTAGTGAAGTCATACGAAGATGCTTGAGGCGACCCTCTTCTTTCTGGCCGCGGCGTCTGCCGATCTCGGCACGCTCGACCAAGCGGTTGCGCGGTGCGATCGCGGCATGGCCAATCCAGCATTCTCGAACGAGGCAGGTCGTCGCAGCCAGTTCCTTCTTGATGCCTATCGCGAGCAGGAATCGATCGTTGCAGCGCGGCTCGATCTGTCGCAACGCCGCCGCGACCTTCGGGAAGCATCGATCAAGAAGAATGCCGCGGAAGAGCAGAAGCTCGACCTGGAAAATGCTGCGCTCGAAGATCGACAGCGCGCGCTCAACGATCAGCGCATGCTCGAAGGCATTCGCCAAGACGCGATGGACGCAATGCGCCGCTACTTTCTCCTCAATTGCCCCGCCGGGAAGACCGACAAGTAATGCTGCTGCAGATTTCCAACCTTCACGCGACCGTCGCCGACAAGCCGATCCTCAACGGCGTATCGCTCAGCGTGCCTGCCGGCGAAGTGCATGCGATCATGGGCCCCAACGGATCGG
>Ga0207679_10001292_pt1 | contig 15820 bp, 14 predicted proteins | sample KBSC73metaG_FD_184320 | JGI IMG/M metagenome (GOLD analysis project Ga0207679, IMG submission 184320) | Corn rhizosphere microbial communities from Kellogg Biological Station, Michigan, USA - KBS C7-3 metaG (SPAdes) (version 2) | ecosystem: Host-associated > Plants > Roots > Rhizosphere > Soil ... | reverse complement strand
GAACTCGCCGAAGGCCCTGTCGTCGTAGACCTTCTTGAGCTCCTTCCGCAGCTCGTCACCGCTCCACTTCTCCTCGATGAACTTCTGGAGCCGCTCGCCCACGCCACGGGCTGCCCAGCCCAGGTGTGTCTCGAGGATCTGCCCGATGTTCATGCGGCTCGGCACGCCGAGCGGGTTGAGCACGATGTCCACCGGACGGCCGTCCTCGAGGTACGGCATGTCCTCCTCGGGGAGGACGCGGCTGACCACGCCCTTGTTGCCGTGGCGGCCGGCCATCTTGTCGCCCACCGCGAGCTTGCGCTTGATGGCCACGTACACCTTGACCATCTTGATGACGCCCGGCGGGAGCTCGTCGCCCTTCTTGATGCGGGCGATCTTCTCCCCGAAGACGAGCTTCACCGCCTCCTTCTGCTCCTCGAGGCTGCGGAGGATCTCGCGAACCTTGCTGTCGAGCGGCTCGCCGACGCTGATCTCGTTCCAGTACCGGTAGGGCACGGTGGAGAGGAGCGCGTCGTCGAGGACGTCTCCCTTCTTGAGCAGGACCTTGCCCTTGTCGTCGACCAGCCGGCCCTCGACCTCCTTGCCGGTCAGCATCTTCCGCAGCCGGGCGAACGCCGAGTCCTGGATGACCTTGATCTCGTCGTTCTGGTCCTTGAGGAGCTTGGCCTCGTCGGCGGACTCGATCTGCTTGGCCCGCTCGTCCTTCTCCACGCCCTTCCGGCTGAACACCTTGGCGCCGATGATGGTGCCGGTGACGCCGGGCGGTACGCGGAGCGAGCTGTCACGCACGTCGCCCGCCTTCTCGCCGAAGATGGCCCGGAGGAGCTTCTCCTCGGGGCTGAGCTGGGTCTCGCCCTTGGGGGTGATCTTCCCCACCAGGACGTCGCCCGGCTTCACCTCGGCGCCGATGCGGATGATGCCCGACTCGTCGAGGTCCTTGAGAGCCTCCTCGCCGACGTTGGGGATGTCGCGGGTGATCTCTTCCTTCCCCAGCTTGGTGTCCCGGGCGATGCACTCGAACTCCTCGATGTGGATCGAGGTGAAGACGTCGTCCTTGAGCAGGCGCTCGGAGAGCAGGATCGAGTCCTCGAAGTTGTAGCCCTGCCAGGGCATGAAGGCGACGACCACGTTCGCCCCCAGCGCCAGCTCACCGGTCTCGGTCGCGGGCCCGTCGGCGATGACGTCGCCCTTCCGCACCCGATCGCCCCTCCGGACGATGGGCTTCTGGTTGAGGCAGGTGTTCTGGTTGCTCCGCTGGTACTTGAGCAGGTTGTAGATGTCGACCTCGGAGGCCACGTCGGAGACGTTGCCGACGTCGGCCTTCACCACGATGCGGCTGGCGTCGACGGCCTCCACCACGCCGTCACGCCGGGCGACGCAGGTGACTCCCGAGTCGCGGGCCACCACCGATTCCATCCCGGTGCCCACCAGGGGCGACTGGGTGCGGAGCAGCGGCACCGCCTGGCGCTGCATGTTGCTGCCCATGAGCGCGCGGTTGGCGTCGTCGTTCTCCAGGAAGGGGATGAGGGAGGCGGCCACCGACACCAGCTGGTTCGGCGACACGTCCATCAGGTCCACGTCCTCGGGCTTGGCCTGGACGAACTCACCGCCCCGGCGGCTCGACACCAGCTCGTTGACGAACTTGCCGCGCTTGTCGAACTCGGCGTTCGCCTGGGCGATGGTGTGCTTCTCCTCCTCCAGCGCCGAGTAGAAGGCCGTCTCGCCGGTGACCGCGCCCTCCTCCACCTTGCGGTAGGGGGTCTCGACGAAGCCGAACTCGTTGACCCGGGCGAAGGTGGACAGCGAGGCGATGAGGCCGATGTTCGGGCCTTCCGGCGTCTCGATGGGGCAGATGCGGCCGTAGTGCGTGGGGTGCACGTCGCGCACCTCGAAGCCCGCACGCTCGCGGGTCAGACCACCGGGGCCCAGGGCCGAGAGGCGCCGCTTGTGGGTGACCTCGGACAGCGGGTTGGTCTGATCCATGAACTGCGACAGCTGCGAGGAGCCGAAGAACTCCTTGATCACCGCGGTCACCGGCTTGGCGTTGATCAGGTCGTGGGGCATGAGCGTCTCGATTTCTTGCAGGCTCATGCGCTCCTTGATCGCCCGCTCCATGCGTACCAGGCCGATGCGGTACTGGTTCTCCAGCAACTCGCCCACCGCGCGGACGCGCCGGTTGCCGAGGTGGTCGATGTCGTCGATGGTGCCGCGGCCGTTCTTGAGGTCGATCAGGTAGCGGATGACCTCGAGGATGTCGCGCTTGGTGAGGATCTGCTGATCGAGCGGCTCCTCGAGCCCGAACTTGAAGTTCAGCTTGAGGCGGCCGACCTTGGAGAGGTCGTAGCGCTCGGGGTTGAAGAAGAGGTTGGTGAAGAGGTTGATCGCCGTCTCGGGCGTCGGGGGATCGCCGGGCCGCAGCCGCCGGTAGATCTCCATGATCGCCTGCTCGGGCGTGTCGATCTTGTCCAGCATCAACGTCTCACGCAGGTAGGGCCCCACGTTGAGGTTGTCGATGAAGAGGACCTTGAACTCCTTGATGCCGCGCTTGAGGAGCTCGTCCACCTTCTCCTGCGAGACCTCCTCGTTGCACTCGAGGATCACCTCGCCGGTCCCCTCGTCCACCACGTCGTAGGCGGAGACCTTGGTGAACAGCTCGTCGGCGTCGATGGGCAGCGTCCGCATCTTCGCCGCCTCGAGCTTCTTGATCGCCCCGCGGGTGAACTTGCGGTTCTTCTTGACGATGACTTCGCCGGACTTGGTCTTGATGTCCCGGGTCGCCCGCTGGCCGGGGAGCAGCTCCAGCTCCACCGACTTCTCGTACTCCGTCGCCGAGTTCAGATAGATGGTCTCGGTGGCGTAGTAGTAGTTGAGGATCTCCTCGGTGGTGCCCCGGAACTCGAGCGGGTTCTTCTTCGCCGTGTCCGGCACCGCGCCCAGGGCGCGGATCAGCACCGTGGCCGGCAGCTTCCGGCGGCGATCGATGCGGACGTAGATCAGGTCCTTGTGGTCGAACTCGAAGTCGATCCACGAGCCCCGGTAAGGAATGATGCGGGCGTTGTAGAGCAGCTTGCCGGAGCTGTGGCTCTTGCCCTTGTCGTGGTCGAAGAAGGCGCCGGGGCTGCGGTGCAGCTGGCTGACCACCACCCGTTCGGTCCCGTTGATGATGAAGGTCCCGTTCTGGGTCATCAGCGGGATCTCGCCGAAGTAGACCTCCTGCTCCTTCACGTCGCGGATCGACTGGGCCCCGGTCTCCTCGTCCTTGTCCCAGACCACCAGGCGGACCACCACCTTGATCGGCGCGGAGTAGGTCATCCCCCGCTGGTGGCACTCGTCGACGTCGTACTTGGGCCGTTCCAGGTTGTAGCTGACGAACTCCAGGGAGCTCGTCTCGTTGAAGTCACGGATGGGGAAGACCGACTTGAAGACGCCCTGGAGCCCAACGTCCTCGCGCTTGTCCGGTGCGACGTCCGCCTGGAGGAACTTCTCGTACGACTGCTTCTGGATGTTGATGAGGTTCGGGATGTCGATGATCTTCTGGATCTTCGCGAAGCTCTTGCGGGTACGGAAGTTGTTCTGGACGGTGGCGGGCATCAGGTCTCCCAACGACGACTGGGACTCGGCAAGGTTTTCAAAAGGGCGATGCCGGCGCCCCTGTCGACAGCAGGAGGTCGCCGGCACGCCTGTGAACGGTTGCGGGTCAGGCGCTCTGGCACCGGGGGACGTGGGCCCCGGCGCCCGCGCGGACTCCCGCGACTACTTGATCTCGACGGTGGCGCCAGCTGCGGTGAGCTGGTCCTTGATCTTCTTGGCGTCGTCCTTGTTGACGCCTTCCTTGACCGTCTTCGGCGCACCCTCCACCAGGTCCTTGGCCTCCTTCAGGCCCAGGCCGGTGATGGCGCGGATCTCCTTGATGACGTTGATCTTGTTGGCCCCCGCGTTCGCAAGGACGACCGTGAACTCGGTCTTCTCCTCCGCAGGAGCAGCGGCGGCGCCCCCCGCACCGGCGCCAGGAGCGGCGACGGCAACGGCAGCAGCGGACACACCCCACTTCTCCTCGAGCTTCTTCACGAGGTCGGCGGCCTCCATCACCGTGAGGGAGGACAGCGACTCGACAATCTGATTCAGGTCTGCCATGGCGGAATTCAGCCTCTTAACGGGACTTGACTCCCTGCGGCGAAGTCGTTCCCAGTGAGTTGTTTGAAAATCTTATCACCGCTATGAATTGGTCTTCTCCAGGGCCTCGGCTCTGGCCTTGATCAGGCGGGCGAGGCGGCTCCCTGGCTCGGCCACCGTGCGGGCGAGCTTGCCCGCCGGCTGGGTGAGCATCGCGAGGATCTTCGCCCGGAGCTCCGGCAGCCCCGGCATCTTCGCCAGCGCAGCGACGCCCGCCGCGTCGGTCTTCTTCCCCTCGACGACGGCGCTGCGGACCTTGATGGTCTCCAGATCCTTGATGAACTCCTGGAGGATCTTCGCCGGAACGACCACGTCGTCGTACCCGAGCGCGATCGCCACCGGACCCGTGAAGTCACCGCTCACCACCTCGACCGGCGTGCCCTTCGCGGCGCGCCTGGCCAGGGTGTTCTTGAGGACCTTGTAGTCCACGCCCGAGTCGCGGAACTTCTTCCGGAGCCGGGTGACGGTCTCCACGTTGAGCTTCGAGAACTCCGCCACGATGGCCGTCCGGGCCCGGGAGAACTTCTCGTTCAGCTCCTTGATCATCGTTTCCTTCTCGCTCTTCTCCACTCTGTCTCACCTCCCATCGGTGCCGGCCGTCGCGGCCTGGCGTGCTGCCCTGAGCCAGAGTGGCAAGAGCGAGAGGGACGCCTCACGGCGCCCGTCTTGTGCGAGGCTGGACCCCGCGTCCCGGAACCCTGCGTCCAGGGCCCAGCGCTCCTCAGTCTCGGCAGGGCCGGAGGTCGTGGCCGTCGCCAGCCTCCATTTCGACGGGACTTCCACCCGTCCCTGCGGTCTTGGACCAGGGGGTTCCGGCGGGTAAACCCGGCGGAACCGGCGCATCTAGCAAGGGGTGGGCCGGAAGTCAAAGCCCGCCCGGGCGGTCGGTCCGGCGGAGGGACCCACGCGCGTCTGCTCAGCGTAAGACAGCCGATGCCCGACGCAAGGCCGTCTCAGAGAACTCGTCTCCGAGCGTTCCTCACGGTCAGCGACGCCCTGGAAGTGCCGAGCAGGCGAGCAGCCGGCCGGACGAGGTCTCAGAGAACTCGTTTGGGGATCGTGGAACGGGCCTGCGTGCGGGACCTCCTCCTGGCCTCGACCTCGGACAGCCGCGGGTTGCAGGAAGGCGGTCGGGGTGCCGAGGGGTCTGGAGCGCGCGACGCAATCGCTCGTTGGATGGGACCTGGAGTGAATGAGCGACGAGAGGTCAACGGGTTAGGAGGTGCCGACACGCACTCTGGGCCATCGAGATTGCGATTGCGTCGCGCGCTCCACACCCCCTCGCCCCAGGGGGAGGTCGACCAGGTGACCCCAGGGCGGGTTCGCGCGTACCTCTGCATCATGCGCCCTGCCCTGCTCGTCCCTCTCGCCGCGACCGCCGTCGTGGCGGTCCTGCTTCGAGGAGCCTTCGCGATGGAGAAGAAGGTCGTTCCCCTCCCGGTCGGTACGAACCCCGGAGGCGCCGGGGCCGGGACTCCCCTGAAGCCCGGCCCCGGACACCAGCTCGCCATCTTCGCCCAGGGCTGCTTCTGGGGGACCGAGTACCGCTTCCGCCAGGTCCCGGGCGTCGTGGCAACCGCAGTTGGCTACAGCGGCGGCCAGACCAAGAGCCCGACCTACGAGCAGGTCAGCGATCACGGCACCGGCCACGCCGAGTCCGTCCTCCTCGAGTTCGACCCGGCCAAGGTGAGCTACGCGCGACTCCTGGAGATCTTCTGGAGCTCGCACGACTCGACGAGCGGCAACCGGCAGGGACCGGACGTCGGCTCACAGTACCGCTCGGCGATCTTCACCTTTGGTCCCGAGCAGCAGGCCCAGGCGCTCGCCTCGCGCGATGCCGAGCAGAAGAAGCTCGTGGACAAGATCACCACCGAGATCGCCCCGTCCGGGCCGTTCTGGAAGGCCGAGGATTCCCACCAGCAGTGGGACGAGAAGCACGGCTACGAGTCGTGCCCCCTGCCCCGTCACGCCCGGACGAGGAGCGGGTCGTGAGCCTCCCCCGCCGGACACTGATCGGCGGCACGCTCGCCCTCGGGACTCTGGCCCTTCTCCGGCCCAGCCGGGGTGCGTCGCCCGCCAAGGGCACGCGACTCGAGGTCGAGAAGACCGACGCGGAGTGGAAGGCCCTGCTCTCGCCCGCCGCGTACGACGTGCTCCGCCAGCACGGCACCGAGCGCGCAGGGACCAGCCCGCTGCTGAACGAGCACCGCGAGGGGACGTTTCTCTGCGCCGGCTGCGCGCTTCCGCTCTTCTCCTCGAAGACGAAGTTCGACAGCCACACCGGCTGGCCGAGCTTCTGGGCTCCGCTTCCGGACGCGGTCGGGACGACCGAGGACCGCAGCTTCCTGATGGTCCGCACCGAGGTGCACTGCCGCCGCTGCGGGGGACACCTTGGGCACGTCTTCGACGACGGACCGCCTCCGACCAGCCTCCGGTACTGCATGAACGGGGTCGCGCTCACCTTCCGACCAGCCTGAGACCGGGGAGCCGCGGCGCGCCGAAGCTCTGCGGTTGGCTGCCGGGGGATCCGCCGAGAGCAGAAGGCTTCCACGGGCCGGCGGGCCTCCGACCGCCCCGCGACTGGACCTTCCTCACAGATTTTGACAGGCGAGCCGGCACCGGACTGCTACTGGAGATCTCCGTGGCACCCCCCGGCGACTCGATTCCCGATCTTCCCCCTCTCCCGCCCGGCTCGGACTTCTCGTTCCTCGAGGGACGGCTTCACGAGATCTTCGACCCCCTGCCGGAGAGCGACATCCCGCGGCTCGCTCGCTTCGGGGAGAGGGTGAGCTACCCCGACGGCACCATGCTCTTCGAGGTGGGAAAGCAGGGGCCGGGGATGATCGTCATGCTCTCGGGCCGTGTGCAGTTCACCCGGCGCGATGCGTTCGGGCGACGAATTCCGATCTGGGATCGTGAGGGACCTGGCCACACGCTGGCGGAGGTCGGGCAGCTGTCGGGAGCCGACGCCCTCCTGGACGTCCAGGCCCAGGGTCCGGTGGAAGGCATCCTGGTTCGCCCCGAGGGCCTCCGCGCACTGCTGGTCGCGGAGGTCGAACTCGGCGGTCGCATCCTCCGGAGCCTCACTCTCCGGAGACTGGGCCTGCTCGCCCTCGGCTTCGGCGGGCCCATTGTGGTCGGCTCTCCCGCCAACCCGCGGGTCCGCGCCCTCCAGGAATTTCTCCTTCGAACACGGCATCCGCACTCGGTCCTCGACCCCGAGACCGACGGGGATGCGAGGGAGATCGTCGCCCGGAACGCGACGAGCCCCGAGGATCTGCCACTGGTCGTCTGCCCCGGTGGAGCGATTCTGAAGAACCCGGGCGACACCGCTCTGGGCCGGTACCTGAACGTCCTCCCCAACTCGATCCAGCAACGGGGCTACGACGTCGCCATCGTCGGAGCGGGTCCGGCCGGGCTGGCCACGGCGGTGTATGCCGCTTCCGAGGGCCTCTCCACCCTGGTCCTCGACGCCCGAGGGTTCGGAGGTCAGGCCCAGGCCAGCGCGCGGATCGAGAACTTCTTCGGCTTCACCACCGGAGTCAGCGGACAGGACCTCGTCGCACGCGGTTTCACCCAGGCGCAGAAGTTCGGAGCGGAGTTCGCCATCCCGGCGGTGGCGGCCCGACTCGTCTGTGACCGTGGCACTCCCACTCCGTCCCTCTCACTGGAGCTGGAGGACGGGCGGACAGTTTCCAGCCGGACCGTCGTCCTTGCCTCCGGTGCCCGCTACCGTCGTCCTGCCATTTCCGGGCTCTCCACCTTCGAGGGTCTCGGCGTGTCCTACTGGGCCTCTCCCATCGAGGCCCGCGGCTGCCGAGGCAGGGACGTCGTCCTCGTCGGAGGAGGCAACTCCGCCGGGCAGGCCGCGGTGTACCTCTCCGGCCATGCCGGGAGGGTCCTGATGCTGGTCCGAGGACCCGGCCTCTCGCAGAGCATGTCCCGCTATCTGGTGGACCGGATCGCCGCGACCTCGAACATCCAGGTCCGTCCGTTCACCGAGCTCACCGCCCTGCTGGCGGACCCGCGCGGGGAGCTGCACAAGGTGAGGTGGAAGAACCAGCGGACCGGGCAGGAGCAGGAGATGGACGTCCGCCACGTGTTCCTCTTCGTCGGCGCCGATCCCGCGACCGAGTGGCTCCGGGGATGCGACGTCGTGCTGGACCCGAAGGGCTTCATCAAGACCGGCACCGACCTCACGCTGGAGGAGCTGGTTCGGTCCGGACGGAGGGAGGTGCCTCGTCCGCTGGAGACGAGCGTTCCGGGCGTCTTCGCCATCGGCGACGTGCGCTGCGGCTCGGTGAAGCGGGTGGGAAGCGCCATCGGAGAGGGAGCGGTCGTGGTGGCGCAGCTCCACGCCTACCTGACGGACCTCGCCGAGCGCGAGACCGCGGCTTCCGGCGACCGCGCCAGGGCTGGCTGACCGCCTCCGACCTCCGATCACTTGCCGATCTCGACCCGTTTCGTGCTGGGGTATCCCCCACGGGAGGGCGCCCCGATGTCGAGCCCCGAGCAGGACTTCCTGGTGGGCATGCCCCACTTCGCCGATCCCGAGCTCGAGGCGAAGCGCGAGCTCTTCCTCGCCCCGCTCGGAGAACGGGACATCGCACGGCTCGCCCGGTTCGGGGAGCGGCGAATGTTTCACGATGGTGAGCGCCTCTTCGAGATCTCGAAGCCGAGCGCGGGAATGTACGTGGTGCTGTCCGGCACGGTGGCCGCCTTCCGGCGGGATCCGCTCGGTCGGAGAGTGCAGATCGCCCAGCGAGGCACGGGACACATCCTCGCCGAGCTTGGCCACCTCTGGGGGCACCGGGCTCCGTTCGAGGCCCTTGCCCAGGGGGACGTGGAGGCGCTCCTGGTGACTCCGGAGAATCTCCGCACGTTGATGGTCACCGAGGTGGAGCTCGGGACCCGGCTCTTCGAGGTGCTGATGCTCCGGCGCAAGGCGCTCGCCTCGCTCGGGCTCGCCGGCCCCGCCCTCGTCGCCCCCAGGAGCCATCCCCGGCTGCACCGCCTTCAGGAGTTTCTGCTGCGCAGCGGCTACCCCCACAGTGTCCTCGATCCGGCATCGGACCCCGACGCGGCGACCCTGGTCGAGCGTCACGCTGCCGGCCCGGAGGATCTTCCCCTCGCGGTCTGCCCCGATGGCACGGTGCTGAAGAATCCCGGCGACATCGCTCTGGGCCGCTACCTCGACGTGCTTCCGAACTCGGTGCGCAAGCGTGGGTACGACGTGGCGGTGGTCGGGGCGGGACCCGCCGGGCTGTCCACGGCGGTCTACGCTGCCTCCGAGGGTCTGTCGGTCCTGGTCATCGATTCTCGCGGCTTCGGAGGTCAGGCAGGAGCCAGCGCGCGTATCGAGAACTACTTCGGATTTCCCATCGGGCTCAGTGGCCAGGAGCTCACCAGCCTCGGCTTCGCGCAGGCCACGAAGTTCGGGGCGGAGTTCGCCATTCCCGCGCAGGCGGTCCGCCTCGACTGCCGCCCCGCCGACGGCGTTCCCGGGTCCTACCGACTGGAGCTGGACGATGGGCGCCAGGTGTCGGCGCGAGCCGTCGTCCTGGCGTCCGGTGCGCGGTATCGCCGGCCCGCCCTGCCGGGGCTGGAGACCTTCGAGGGCCGAGGAGTGTCCTACTGGGCCTCCCCGATCGAAGCGCACCACTGCCGGGGACAGGACGTGGTCCTGGTCGGAGGCGGCAACTCCGCCGGGCAAGCCGCGGTCTTCCTCTCCGGGCACGCGGTCAGGGTGCTGGTGCTGGTCCGGGGGAAAGGGCTCGCCGACTCGATGTCCCGGTACCTGGTCGACCGCATCGCGGCGACACCCAACATCCACGTTCACACGCGCGCGGAGCTGAGCGGTCTCGAGACGGACGAGAACGGCGATCTGGGCTTCGCCCGCTGGAAGTCCCGCGAGACCGGGCTCGAGGAGCGCCACGCGGTGGGACAGGTGTTCCTCTTCGTCGGCGCGGACCCTGCCACCGAATGGCTCGCCAGCTGCGACGTCGCGCTCGACGCCAAGGGATTCGTCAGGACCGGCCCGGACCTCTCGCGCGACGACCTGGCGCGGAGCGGCCGGCGAACCATCCCGGCCCCGCTGGAGACCAACGTCCCCGGCGTCTTCGCGGTGGGCGACGTCCGGAGCGGCTCGGTGAAGCGAGTCGGCGGAGCGATCGGCGAGGGCGCCGCGGTCGTCGCCCAGCTCCACGCCTACCTGGCCGAGCTCGAACGCGTGGAAGCTCCGAGGAGCGCAGCCCCGTGACCGGCGCCGTTGGCTCCTCGGTCCTTGCGCGTGTGGAAGACATCGGGACGATCATTTCCCGAGCTCCGACCGAGTAGTCGACACAGCAGTCCGCGCCTTCGCCCGGGCAACCAGCTCCTGGAGCTCCTGGACCACCGGGTGGCCGCCGACGAACGCCGTCAGGGCGAGCGGTGCCTCGAAGACCACCTGCCGGCCGAACGGCGTGTCCTGGCCGGCCTCGACATAGATTCGCTGGGCTCCGGGCCACCACACCCGGCTGACGGAGGTCACGTCGCTGAGCGGAATCCACGCCGTCTTGGACATGCTCGAGGCCAGAAGCCAGTAGCCGTCGGTCTCGACCACGCTCAGCCGGAGCCCCACCCACGCCCGTAGCCACGAGACCGCGCTCACGCCGAACAGAACCAGCGGCAGCACGCCGCCCATGAGAAGCGAGGCGAACGCCACCAGCGTGAGCAGCGCGGCGAACACCATCCCCGTCACCTTGACCCGCTCGGTACGCGACGAGGAGAGCCTCCGTCGCTCGCCTCGAAGCTGTGGACCCGCATCGGTCATCCGTCGCTGCCCCCGGCTCGAGAGGCGGCCGTCGCCTGGGCGATCAGCGCGCGCAGCTCCCGCACCGCCCGATGATCGTACGCGGTGGCCATCCAGTCCATCGGCGGCTCGTACGCGATCCGGGTGCCCACCGGTGTCGCCGTCCGGAGCTCGACGACGACCCGATGAGCCCTCGGCAACCACCACCATCCCAGCCTGACCGAGGCCACATCAATCAGCGGAATGCACGCCTTCTTGCGGAGCCGCGAGACGTACAGGAACAGGCCGTCCGTCTCGACCTCACTCAATGTCACGTATTGCGAGCCGAGCAGGAGGAAGAAGCCGGCCACGGCCATGAAGCCGGGAAAGGCTCGGCCTGCGCAGGAGCCCACGAGCGCGAGGAACACGCTCGCTCCGGCGAACAGCACCTTCGCCGCCTGGCTCCCACCCGTCGAGAGCGGGACACGTTCGCTCGGCAAGTGAGGCCCGATCACGGTCTCCACGTGATCGAGCCTGCTTCAGCACGGTGGGAACCTCCAGCGGTTCAGCGACCCCAAAGGCGTCCACAAAGAACGAAGGCGGCGAACACACCGGGGTGTCCGCCGCCCGAGGCCGATGCACCGAGGCCGCTACTTGTGCCGCGCGCCGATCTCCTGCACGTCCAGCTTGATGCCCGGGGTCATCGTCGCGCTGATGGTCGCGCTCTTCAGATACACGCCCTTGGCCGACGACGGCTTGAGCTTCATCACCAGCTCCATGAGCGCGTTGAAGTTCTCGGCCAGCTTGTCCGCCGGGAACGACGCCTTGCCCACCGGGGCGTGGACGATGCCCGCCTTCTCGGCGCGGAACTCCACCTTGCCGCCCTTGGCCTCGCGGATCGCCTTGCCCACGTCCGCGGTCACCGTCCCCACCTTCGGGTTCGGCATCAGGCCCCGGGGACCCAGCACCTTTCCCAGCCGGCCCACCACGCCCATCATGTCCGGCGTGGCGATCACGGTGTCGAAGTCCATGAAGCCCTCTTCGATCCGCTTGGCGAGGTCGGCCTCGCCCACCACGTCGGCGCCCGCGTCCTGGGCCTCGCGCTGCTTCTCACCCTTGGCAAACACCGCCACCCGGACGGTCTTGCCGATGCCGTTGGGGAGCACCACCGCGCCACGCACCATCTGGTCGGCGTGCTTCGGATCCACGCCCAGGTTGATGGCCACGTCCACCGTCTGATCGAACTTCACCCCGCGCTTGGCCACCGTCTCCTTGAGGAGCTGGAAGGCCTCGTCCACACCGTAGCGCTTGTTGCGGTCCACCAGCTCGGCCGCCGAGCGGAACTTCTTCGCAGTCTTGGTCGTCATGTCAGGAGTCTCCGGGCGGCCGTCAGTCGACGATGTCGATGCCCATCGAGCGGGCGGTTCCGGCGATGGTGGCCATCGCCGCCTCGAGCGAGCCGGCGGTCATGTCCGGCATCTTCAGCCGGGCGATGTCCTCCAGCTGCTTGCGCTTCACCTGGCCGACCTTCTCCTTGCCCGGCTTGTGCGACCCCGAGCCCTTCTTCTTCTCGGTGTGCAGCCCCGCGGCCTTCTTCAGCAGCACCGCCGCCGGCGGCGTCTTCAGCACGAAGGTGAACGAGCGGTCCTGATACACGGTGATGATCACCGGGATGATCAGGCCCTCCTTCGCCTGCGCCTGGGTCTGGGCGTTGAACTGCTTGCAGAACTCCATGATGTTGACGCCCTGCTGGCCGAGCGCCGGCCCGATGGGCGGGGCCGGGTTGGCCTTGCCCGCAGGGATCTGCAGCTTCACCTGTCCGGTGACCTTCTTCATCGCTTCACCTCACCGTGGTCCATGCGGGCGGGCTGCCCTCCCACGGCCGAACACGCTGTCCGGAGCGACCTGCTCCGCGCGGCCCACTTCGACTGCTCACCTCTCGTCAGGTGCTCGTCTTCTCCACCTGCATGAAGTCCAGCTCCACCGGGGTCGCCCGGCCGAAGATGGACACCAGCACCTTCACCCGGCCCTTGTCCGGATTCACCTCTTCCACCGTCCCGTTGAAGTTGCTGAACGGGCCGTCGATCACCCGGACCGTGTCGCCCTCCTCGAACTGCACCTTGGGCTTGGGCTTCAGCGTCCCCTCGGAGATCTGCGTCGTCAGACGCTCCATCTCCCGATCGGGGATCGGGGGCGGCTGCTCGTTGGCCGCCGCTCCGATGAACCCGGTCACCTTGGGGGTGTTCTTCACCAGGTGCCAGGTCCGATCGTTCATCTCCATCTGGACCAGGATGTACCCGGGGAGGAACTTCCGCTTGGAGGTCTTCTTCTCCCCCTTCACCATCTCCACCACCTGCTCCACCGGGATCAGGATCTCTCCGAAGGAGTCCTGCAGCCCCTCCATCCGGATCTTCTCCTCCAGGCTCTTCTTCGCCTTGTTCTCGAAGCCCGAGTAGGTGTGGACCGCGTACCAGCGCTTGTCGCCCATCACAGCTTCCCCCACAGGGCGGGCAGCCACTCCACCATCAGCTTGTAGCTCAGCGTGTCGATGAAGAAGAGGATCAATCCGGCCACCACCGAGGCGACGATCACCGCGATGGTCGAGACCTTCGTCTCTCCCCAGCTCGGCCAGGTGACCCGCATCAGCTCGGATGCGGTCTCGAACGCGAGCTGACGGATCCTCGGGCTCGCCCAGGCACCACCGATCAGCGCCGCGGTGATGGCGATCGCCACCAGCGAGCTGTAGGTCCACTCCTCGGCGCCCTCGATCAGCGGCCGATCGGGGAACCCCACCGCCGCCCAGACCGGCGCCAGCACGTGCTTGAGGAACAGCACCAGCACGATGGCCAGAAAGAGGGTGAAGATGACCACCAGTCGCTCCGGGGTCATCGCGGAGCGGTTGGCAACGGTGCTGGCGTCGTTGGATGCCATGAGTGTTCTTCCGAAGGCTGCAGGCCAGGAGGGATTCGAACCCCCAACACGCGGTTTTGGAGACCGCTGCTCTACCGTTGGAGCTACTGGCCTAGGACTGCGCTGCCGTCAGACCTTCCCTTCCTTGTGGTCGGTGTGCTTCCGGCACCAGGGGCAGAACTTGCTCAGCTCGAGCTTGTCCTGGCTCTTCCGCCGGTTCTTGGTCGTCGAGTAGTTCCGGCGCTTACACACCGGACACTCCAGAGAGATGATGCTCCTGTTTCCCTTCGGCATGACTTCCTCTTCCTCGTAAACGGCAAGGAGGGGAAAGCTACCTCGGCGGCAGCCCTCCCCTCCCGGAGGCCGTCGACCCCGGCGCCCGGGGCCGGCAATCCTACTCCTACTCCAGCACCTCGGACACGACTCCGGCGCCCACGGTCCGGCCACCCTCGCGGATGGCGAAGCGGAGCTCCTTCTCCATCGCGATGGGAGTGATCAGCTCCACCTCGATCGCGATGTTGTCCCCCGGCATCACCATCTCCACGTTGTCCGGCAGCTTCACCGTCCCGGTCACGTCGGTGGTCCGGAAGTAGAACTGCGGCCGGTAACCCTTGAAGAACGGCGTGTGCCTCCCGCCCTCCTCCTTGGTCAGGACGTAGATCTGCGCCTTGAACTTGGTGTGGGGGGTGATGCTGCCCGGCTTGGCCAGCACCTGCCCGCGCTCCACGTCCTCGCGCTTCAGACCACGCAGCAGCGCCCCGATGTTGTCGCCGGCGATGCCCTCGTCGAGCAGCTTCCGGAACATCTCCACGCCGGTGACCACCGTCTTCTGGGTCGGGCGGAGGCCGACGATCTCCACCTCCTCGCCCACCTTGACCTTCCCCCGCTCCACGCGGCCGGTGGCCACGGTGCCACGGCCGGCGATGGAGAACACGTCCTCCACCGGCATCAGGAACGGCTTGTCCGTCTGCCGCTGCGGGGTGGGGATGTAGGTGTCGAGCGCGTCCATCAGCTTCATGATGGAGCCCTCGCCGATCTCGCTGGGGTCACCCTCCAGCGCCTTCAGCGCGCTGCCGGGGATGATCGGGGTCTTGTCGCCCGGGAACTCGTACTTCTTCAGGAGATCTCGGACCTCCATCTCCACCAGCTCGCGGAGCTCGGGGTCGTCCAGCATGTCCACCTTGTTCAGGTAGACCACGATGTACGGAACGCCGACCTGACGGGCGAGCAGGATGTGCTCGCGAGTCTGCGGCATCGGCCCATCGGCCGCGCTCACCACCAGGATCGCCCCGTCCATCTGGGCGGCGCCGGTGATCATGTTCTTCACGTAGTCGGCGTGACCCGGGCAGTCCACGTGGGCGTAGTGCCGGTTCTTGGTCTGGTACTCCACGTGCGCCGTGGAGATGGTGATCCCGCGCTCCCGCTCCTCGGGGGCCTTGTCGATCTGGTCGTAGGCCAGGAAGCTGGCCCCACCCTGCTTGGCCAGAACCTTGGTGATGGCCGCGGTCAGGGTGGTCTTCCCGTGGTCAACGTGCCCGATGGTCCCCACGTTCACGTGGGGCTTGGTGCGCTCGAACTTTTCCTTGCTCATTGTGCTCCTCTATCTATCTCGAACCTTCGAATGGAGCCCTGATCCAGGATTGAACTGGAGACCTCATCCTTACCAAGGATGCGCTCTACCAACTGAGCTATCAGGGCTTGCTGCTGTTCTCCGTCACGTCCTGCCGTTGGAGCGGGAAACGGGATTCGAACCCGCGACATTCAGCTTGGAAGGCTGACGCTCTACCAACTGAGCTATTCCCGCCTGCTGCTCCGCTCTGCCTCTGTCTGGTGGAGGGGGTTGGATTCGAACCAACGAAGGCGTAGAGCCGGCAGATTTACAGTCTGCTCCCTTTGGCCGCTTGGGTACCCCTCCATGACTCGTGCTTCGTTCGGCTCCTGCCTGCCTTCTTTCTCCTGAAAACGACG
>Ga0207679_10001290_pt1 | contig 15830 bp, 13 predicted proteins | sample KBSC73metaG_FD_184320 | JGI IMG/M metagenome (GOLD analysis project Ga0207679, IMG submission 184320) | Corn rhizosphere microbial communities from Kellogg Biological Station, Michigan, USA - KBS C7-3 metaG (SPAdes) (version 2) | ecosystem: Host-associated > Plants > Roots > Rhizosphere > Soil ... | reverse complement strand
GACGGTGCAACCAGGTCCGGCATGGCACGCGCAGCCCGTAACATATTCAAGGCCTGCTCGTCCACTTTGCCGCTCGTCACAAGAATGGACTTCGCCCCGACTGCCTTGGCCAACTGGATATCACTGGCATGATCGCCGACGAGATATGATTTCTGCAGGTCGATCTGCAATTCGGATACAGCACGGTCGATCATGCCGGTGGCCGGCTTGCGACAGCGACACCCGTCATCCGGATGATGCGGACAAAAGTAAATCGCATCTACTGCAGCGTCCCGCTGCTCCAGCAAACCCTCCAGCCTGGCATGGATGGCTTCCAGATCTTTCAAACTCAGGAAGCCGCGGCCGACGCCGGACTGATTCGTGACGACCACTAACCGTGCGCCGGCAGATTTGAGCCGCGCCAGAGCCGCAGCCACACCAGGCAGCAACTTCAACTCGGAAGCGGATCGCAGATAGCCGGGATCCTCGTTCAAGGTCCCGTCACGATCCAGGAAAATCGTGTACCCCTCGAGCACGCGCCGACGGTCGAGCGGTCCGCGGTGCGTTACGGCTTCCTGTTGTTCAGGCGGGGAACCCGACCGACGCGAAAGGATCGAGACGCCGGCCTCACACACCTGCTCCACCGTCACGCCGGTCATGCAGCGGTGATCGATCGGGCACTCTCTTAGCATGCAGGGCGCACACTCGACGGGATGCCGGAGGAGCGCATGCTCCGCGCCATAGGGCGACGTCGTCCGCCAATCCGTCGGACCAAAAATTGCGACCACCGGCACGCGAAAGGCCGAGGCGACATGCATGGGTCCGGTATCGTTGGTAAGCAACACCGCGCAACGTTTGATGACCGCCATCAGCTCGCGGATGGTGGTCGCCCCCGAGAGCACCGCCGCACGCGCGGTCAGGCGCGCAGCAATGTGCTGCCCCAAAGGTTCCTCGCCTTTGGCACCGATCAACACCACCGCCGGTCGCCGGCCCGAAGTGGTGAGTTGCCGGCAGAGACGCTCGGTGGCTTCGGCGAAACGGTCCGGCAGCCAGCGTTTCGCACCCCCGTAGGTGGAACCGGGGTTGATGCCGATCACGACGTCGTCCGCCGTAATGCCTGCGTGCGCCAATCGTTCTGCCATCGACCGTTCCTCGGCAGGCGAGACGAATAATTCCGGGTCGTCCGGCTGCCCAGTGAGTCCCAGCGGTTTGAGCAGGTTCCAGTAGTATTCGACCTGATGGATCGGCGTTCGTCGATTCGGGGGTGCCACCGGCTCGGACAGCAGCAGGCTCCGGCCGTCCGTAGCGTAACCGTACCGCCGCCGGATGCCGGCCAGCGTCGCCAGCAACGCCGCTTCGAACGCATTCTGGAACAACACGGCCAAATCGAAGGCCTCCCGCCGTAATTCGCCGGCCAACCGCCATTTCCCCGTCAGCCCCGCGTGGCGGCCTTTGTCCTCGTACAACAACGTCCGATCGACGGCCGGATGCGATTCGAACAATCCCGCGACGGAAGGTTTGACCAGCAAGGTGATCGAGGCCTGAGGAAACAGGCGTCGCAAGCTTCGCAGCGCCGGCTCGCACATGACCGCATCCCCGAGCCAGTTCGGCCCCCGTACCAGAATCTGCTGCACCGGTCCTTTAGACACGCTCTCCCCTCTCCCTTGTCGATCGCGCCTCCATGATCATCTTTCGAATGCCGGCTTCTCCCGTGAGCCACTCGAGACGCAGCCTGGCGGCCCACCACCGACCGTCGTTCTGGGCCAGATGAGGCTGGATTTTTCCAGCATCCTTTTCCGTGGTCAGCACGAGTTCCGCCTTGAGATCGGCGGCTCTCTCTGCGAGCCTGCCGACGTCCTGCGCGGTATACCTGTAATGATCGGGAAAGGTCACCTCGTCAAGCACCGTGAGACCTAAATCCTCCGCCGTGTTCCGAAATGATTGCGCGTGCCCCACGCCGCTCACCAAGAACGCTCGTTTTCCCTGACACCACCCGCCAGGACGGGTTCCTGCTGCCGACAGCGACACGATCTCTCCGGACCTGAATACGACCTGTGCCGTGGGCGGCATGGGATCGACGGCGGACCGCAGCCGGTTCAGGACGTCGTCCACTTGGGCCGGCTGTTCCGCTCTTGTGACAATGACCGCCGTGGCACGGCCTGCCGCCGTGATCGGCTCGCGCAGACGGCCCGCCGGCAAAACCTGCTCCAAACCCTGCGCATCCGTCGCATCGACCAGCAGGAGATTGACGTCTCGGCGAAGGCCTAAATGCTGAAATCCGTCGTCAAGCACGATGCAGTCCACCCGGCACGTTTCGAGGACCTGCCGGCCCAGCTGATACCGGTCTGCCCCGACGGCCACGACCGCACGGGGACACCGCTGCGCAATGAGGTACGGCTCGTCTCCGGCCTCTTCCTGCCTCGTGAGGATTCGCACGCCATCCGACACAAGCAGCTGTGACTCCCGGCCGGTTCGCCGATAGCCACGGCTGAGCACCGCGACCCGTTTGCCTTCCTGAAGCAGCCACTGGACTGTCTCAATCACAACCGGCGTCTTTCCTGTTCCCCCGACGGTGAGGTTGCCGACGCTGATCACAGGCACGGGCAGCTGCCGTTGTGCAAGCCAGCCGCGCTCATACCCATAGGTGCGGAGCCGGATGCCAAGCGCGTAAGGCACCGCCGCCCAAGAAAGCCACCACGTCGGTCTCTGTCCGGGAGTGAGCACCGTGTCGTTATCGTCCTGCCATGAGCGGAAAGGATTCAGGCGAACATGACGGGGAACGGCCGGCACTGACCGAGGCCAATTGATGATCGATGGCCTCGATGGTCGCCTGGAGCGCTCCTTGGTTGTTCCGTACCATCGATTGGGCCGCTTGTCCCATCCGGACGCATTCGTCATGGTCGGCAAACAGCCGCAGAAGCTGTGCCTGCAACTCCTCTGGCGTCGTCACCCGCCTCCCGCCGTCCGCCTGCACGAGGAGATTGGCAATCTCCACGCAATGGTCGGTGTAGGGGCCAAACAGCACCGGTCTGGCCCAGAACGCCGGCTCCAACAGATTGTGACCGCCTACGGGAACCAGAGTGCCGCCCACAAAAGCCACCGTGGCTTCCTGATAGACCACCGCCAGCTCTCCGCGGGTATCGAGAATGACGACCTGGGGCTTCGATTCCCCTAACTCGTCCGGGCAATGGCGCTTGCTCCGGCGGCATACCGTCAGCCCGCGGGCGCGCACCATCGCTTCAACCGCGTCGGCCCGCTCGACATGGCGGGGAGCCAGTAATAATTGCGCGGACGGATGATGCACGAGCACCGCGGTGTAGGCGTCCGTCAGCATCTCTTCCTCCACCGCGTGCGTGCTCCCAGCGACCAGCAGCGGCGCCCCTTCGACCAGACCCAAATCCGCCCGCGTGACCTTCCGCTCGGTGACCGGCAGAGGCTGATCGAATTTGATGTTGCCCGTGCGGTGCACCGAACGCGGGTCGGCGCCGAGAGAGATGATCCGCTCGGCGTCGCGATCAGACTGCATCAGGCACAATCGCAACGAGCGCAGCATGGGTGCGTACAGCCAGCGGATCGGCGGCCGGTGTTGGCGCGCGTAGGACTTGGTCGACAATCGGCCATTGACCATGATCGCCGGAATCCCTCGGCGTGACAGGTGTCCCAGGAGATTGGGCCACAACTCGGTTTCAATGAACACGTACAGCGCCGGCCGCAGGCGGTCGATCGTCCGCGAGACGGCCCATGAAAAATCCAGCGGAGCATACACATGTTCGGCGATGTCAGAGAGCCGCTGCTCGACGGCGTCGCGTCCGGTCTCGGTCGCGGTGGAGACCGCAAAGCGATAGTCGGGATGTCGACGGTGGAGTTCGCGAACCAGCGGCGTGATCGCCACCACTTCGCCCAGCGACACTGCGTGCACCCAGATCAACGGCCGGTGATCGGGCCGAATGTCGGGCGCCCTGAAGCCGAACCGTTGCGCAAATCCCCGCCGGCAGCGCGGCTTGGCAAGGAGAATGGCGAAAATCACCGGTGACGCAAGGAGCAGCAGCCCATTGTATAGGATGGTCCACATCGGGCGACAAGAAAGAACAATCGATCGTTTACCCACACGACGAGGGCCGGGCGAACGCCTCATCGGCTTGAGCGGTCAGAGCATTTAAGGCCGCTTCCAGCTCGAGGCGTTTGGTTTCCAACTCCGATGCCTCCGCTTCCTGGGGGACCCACAAGGGCGGCCCCCACAGGAAGAGGCCGCGCGACCAGGGATACGGCACCATGAAACGATCCCAACTCGCGAAGAGTTTTTTTTTGAGCAGCTGAACGCCAGGGGAATGATGGGAAGCCTCGCGGCCCGGGCGAGCTGGATCACGCCCATTTTGACGACCTGCGGCGGCCCCTGCGGTCCGTCAGGGGTGACGACAAGATCGACTCCGGAACGGCCCAGTCGTATCAATTCGCGCAGGGCTTCGACGCCTCCTCTGGTACTGGATCCGCGAACCGCCCGAAACCCGAACCGTTCAATGATGCGCGCAATGATCTCACCGTCCTGATGCTGACTGATCAGAATATGGGCGAGCGTTCCCCGGTAGGTCAACGGCATCATGAGCTGACGGGCATGCCAGAAGGCGATGATGACCCGCTTCCCTTCCCGGTACAGCCGGTCGACATCCTCATGGCCGCGTGTATCAATCCGCATGGACCGTCCCAGTGCCCGAATCACCGCGGCACCGGCCGGCGGAAGCACGGCGAGCTTCATCCAACGCTCCACCGGTTCCAGCCACCGGCTACCCATTCGGCACATCCTGGAATTGAAGGGCATGGAGCCGCTTGTAGTGACCGCCACGCAGCAAGAGCTCATCATGCGTACCCGTTTCGACGATGGTGCCCCGATCCATGACGACGATCCGGTCCGCCCGTTGCACCGTCGAAAGACGGTGGGCAATCACCAGGGTCGTCCGGTGCGCCATGAGGTTGGACAACGCCAGTTGGACGACTCGTTCCGACTCGGTGTCCAACGCCGACGTCGCCTCGTCCAGAATGAGCAAAGGCGGATCGCGAAGAATGGCTCTGGCAATCGCCAACCGCTGGCGCTCGCCTCCCGACAACTTGATGCCCCTCTCGCCGACCATGGTGGTATATCCCTGAGGAAGGCGTTCGATGAACTCATGGGCGTAGGCCAGTTTGGCCGCCTGGAACACCTCGGCCTCCGTCGCCTGCTGTCGTCCGAAGGCAATGTTGTTATAAACGGTATCGTCGAACAGGACCACTTCCTGAGACACGATGCCGATGTGAGCCCGTAGCGAGGCCAGCGTGAACGATTGGATATCGACACCATCGACCAGCACCGCCCCCGCCGTCGGCGTGTAGAACCGCGGAAGCAGATTGGCCAACGTCGTTTTCCCGCTTCCGCTGCTGCCGACGACCGCCACCATCTGACCGGCTTGAATCACCAGATCCACGTCCGACAATGCGGGAACCGTCTGACCTTCGTAGAGAAACGTCACATCCTGATAGACGACTGACCGCGCAATCGGCGGCATCACCAGTTGGCCTCGATCGGTCTCCTGTTCGGTTTCCAGGTCGATGACGCCATAGACGCGCTCGGCCGCCGCCAAGGCTTGCTGGATGGTGTTGTTGGAGCCGGACAGCCGGCGGAGAGGCGTAAAGACCATGAACATCGCCGCCAAAAACGAAAAGAATGCTCCCGGCGTCATGTCCCCGCTGATAACGAGCGAGCCGCCGTACCAGATAATGACCGCCACGCCCACCACGCCGATCACCTCGATATGGGAAGAGCCCAACGAGGACACTTGGATGGCCTTCATCGTCGTACTGAGAAACGCTCTGTTGCTCTCTCTGAACCGCTCCGCTTCAGCCGTTTCCCGCCCATAGGCCTTCACCATGCGGATGCCGGACAGCGTTTCCTGCAGAGTAGAGGCCATGTCTCCCATTTGCTCCTGGCCGCTCTTTCCCAGCGCGCGCAGCCGCTTCCCCATTCGCATCATGGTCACGACGGCCAGGGGAATGACGATGATGGACATGCCGCCAAGCTTCCAATTCTGATAAAAAATCACCCCCAGCATGGCGAGAAACGTCAGCCCCTGCTGAAAGACGTCCTTGAGCACCCCGGCGATCGCGTTCGCCATCAAGGTCACGTCGTTGATCACTCGGGACACCAAGCGTCCAGAGGTATTGGCGTCATGGTACGACACCGGCAACCGTACCATTTTTCCGAACAGTTCCTGCCGGATGTCGGTGATGACCTGATTGCCGACATAGTTCATGAGATAATTCTGGCCGTAGCTGAAGGCGCTCTTGAGCACCGACACGGCAAACAGCGCCACCGGCAAAATGAGCAGGAGCGTTTCATTCTTGTTGATGAAAATTTCGTCGAGAACCGGTTTGACCAGCCAGGCGTACGCCCCGGAGAGCGCGGCGACCAGCGCAGAGCACACGAATGCCGCCCCCAACCGGAACCGGTAGGGTTTGAGATATCGAACCAGCCGTATGAGTCGGTCTACGCTCGACATTCTGCCAGCACCACTTCGGCGGCCCGACCGGAGGCGCCCGGTTCACCGAGCAAGCCCCGAACCTGCCGCAATCCGCCTTTCATGTCATTATACGCGTGCCGATCGGTCAGAAGACGGCGCGCTTCCTGCCACAGCCGCTCGGCCGTCGCCTCGTCTTGAATGAGCTCGGGCACGATGGAGCGGCCGGCCACGAGGTTCACCAGCCCGATCCATTTTACTTGAACCAGGCAACGAGCGATCCAGTACGTCGGCAGCGTCGTCCTATAGAGCAGGACCATCGGTGTGCCGACGACTGCCGCCTGAAGCGTAGCAGTGCCTGACGCGACCAACAGCAGATCGGAGGCCGCCATCACTTCACTGGCCTGATCCTTCACCACCGTGACGGGCACGGGGCTGCGCTGTAGCAGCGCGTGGAGCAGATTATCGTCAATCGTAGAGGCCTGCGCCAGGACAAACTGCGTTTTCGGGTCATTCGCTGCCAGGCGCCTGGCGGTCTCGAGGAGGATGGGGAGCAGCATGCTGACTTCCGCCACTCGGCTTCCGGGAAACAGTCCGATCACCGGAGCCGAATCCTCCAAGTTAAATCGACGGCGAAGCGCATTACGATCGTATTCAGGCGCTACCGAGTCGAGCAAGGGATGACCGACGAAGGTGCAGCGGACGCCGGCACGTCTGTAGAGATCCGGCTCAAACGGGAGTATCACCACGACGTGGTCGACTCGTTCTTGAATCCACTTCATGCGTCCCGGTCGCCACGCCCATATTTGTGGTGCAATGTAATAGAGCACCCGGCGTCCCGCAGCCTTGGCCATGCGCGCCAAACGCATATTCAGTCCCGGGTTATCAATGAAGACGACGAGATCCCATGGCTCGGCTTTCAGCACGCGCCGGACCGCGAGCACCCGCTGGATGATCGCACGGACAGCGGAGAGTCCCACTAACCCGACGAGGTCCAATTGCGGCACGCCCGGTATCATGGTGACGCCGGCCGCCCTCATGCCAGGCCCGCCGATGCCGACCAGCTGGGCGCTCGGATCACGGGCGGCAATCGCCTTGGCCAAATGAGCCCCGTGGAGATCTCCCGAGGCTTCACCGGTGATAATCAAGATTCGTGGCATGGACGGACCGGGGGTCAGGAGAACGCCGACACAGCAGCATTGCCTTCATTCCGCCTGATGAATCGCTCGATGGCCTCCAGGACGCGATGGGCGAGGTCCAATGCGGCGGCGCCGTCCTCCCCCGAGACGACCGGACGGGTTCCCGACGCGACGGCGGCAAGAAACGATTCGAGCTGAAGTTTCAGCGGCTCCTCCTCGCTCCCCCGCAGCTGCTCAATGACGATCGACGGGCGCACGCCCGTGCCCGCCTCACGACGGCAGATCATCCCTTGCCTGGTGTGAAAGTCGATCGACAGATAGTTGTCCCGCTGAAACAACCTGAGCCGCCGCATCTTGTTCGTCGAGACCCGGCTCGCCGTCAAATTGGCGACACAGCCGCTCGCAAACTGGATGCGCGCATTGGCGATATCGATGGTCGACGAGAGGACCGGCACACCCGCGGCCTGCACGTCTTCGACGGCACCGGGGTTGAAGGACAGCACCATATCGAGGTCGTGAATCATCAGATCAAGAATCACGTCCACGTCCGTACCCCGATCCGTGAAACTGCTGAGACGATGGCACTCGACAAAGACCGGCCGCCCGATGTGCGGCCGCATGACCTGCATGATCGGATTGAATCGTTCACTGTGCCCGACCTGGAGCCTGCAGCCGCGTTGCTCGGCCAGTTGCACCAATTCGTGGGCTTCGGTGGAGGTGACCGCGATGGGCTTTTCGACCAGGACGTGTTTACCGGCTTGTAAGCAGGTTTTTGCGACATCGTAGTGCGCCGACGTGGGCACCGCGATACTGACGACATCGATATGGTCCAGTAACTCGTCGATCGAGCGGAAGACTTTGGCGCCGTGCTTGTCCGCAATCATTCGTGCCCGCTCGCCCGATTGATCGACCACGCCGACCAAGCGGGAACCGGGAAGCGATGCGTAGAGGCGGGTATGATGCTGGCCGAGGTGCCCGACCCCGATCACCCCTGCCCGCAATGGTGTCACGGGCTTATGCTCCTCCACTCTGGGAAGGTGGCTTGACGATGCCGACCACCGCGATACGCGATGACTCCGCTTTCTGGAGCGTCAAATCGCGGTCGATGATGATGGTACGGCCAGCCTCCACGGCGAGTACCGACGCGTTCACCGATGCCATGATCTCGATCGTCCGCGGGCCGATGGCCGGCAGATCGAAGCGTAGATCTTGCTGAGGTTTGCATCGCTTGACGACGACGGCACCGTCTTTCGCGAGGTGGCCGCCGCGTTTGATCGCTTCGTCGGTCCCTTCGACCGCTTCGACCGCCACCACCACGCGGTCCTTGACGATGACACATTGGCCGATATCGAGCCGGCCGATGTCGTGGGCCACCTCCCATCCGTACCGGACGTCCTCCCACTCTTTTTCGCTCGGAACCCGCGCGGTCAACGGACCTTCGTCGGCGAGAATGCCCTCAAGGCCGAATGTGGACTCGCAGATCGTGATCCCTTCCTTCTCCAACTCCTTGGCGATTTCACGGAGAATATCGTCGTCCTTCCACAGCGCCAGCCGGGCGGCCAGCGCCAGGGCGCGGAAATCCGGGCGAACGGTGGTGAAGACGTGCGTCTTCTTGATCCCGCCCAACATGACCGCCTGGTGCACCTGGTCGTTCTTGAATGCGTTGATCAGTTTGTTGAGCTGGCCGATCTTGATCCAATGGATGCAGTCGACATGATTCGCCAAGTCGGGATCGGTTTCTCCCTCATGCGCCACGGCGGACACATGGTAGCCAAGTTTTCGTGCGTTATCCGCGAAGATGATCGGAAACCGGCCGTTGCCGGCTATGAGGCCCAGCCGTTCGCCGCTGCCGACCTGAGGCGCCTGCGCCATGGACTATTCCTCGTCGTCTTCGTCCTTACCCATCGATCGGCAAATCCCCCGCTTGGTGCCTTCGAGGAAGGCCAGGACCGCCATCACATCCGGCTGATCGCCGAACTCCGCCTTGGCCAGCCGAGCGGCTTCGGCCGTGCGATGCCCCGATCGGAAGAGGATGTCATACGCCCGCTTGAGGACCGCGACCCGGTCGGGGGAGAACCCGTGGCGCCGTAGGCCAACGGAATTGAGCCCGTACATCCTGGCCCGATAGCCGCCCGCTGCCCGCATGAAGGGCGGAAGGTCCTGCCCGAGCGCACAGCAACCACCGACCATGGAATAGGCGCCGATTCGGACGAATTGATGGATGCCGGACAAGCCGCCGATGATGGCATGGTCGCCGATCGTGATGTGTCCAGCAAGGCTGGCCGCGTTCGCCATAATCAGGGAGTTGCCCAGCCGGCAATCGTGCGCGACGTGGCAGTAGGCCATAAGAAAATTCTTGTTGCCGATCGAGGTCACCCCGCCGCCCTGCACCGTTGCACGGTTGACGGTCACATATTCGCGAAAGACATTGTCGTCGCCCAGCACCACTTTCGTCGGTTCCCCCTTGTATCCGAGATGCTGGGGGGGGCCGCCGATGGAGACGAACGGGTGCAGTTCGCACCGCTCGCCGATGTCCGTCCAACCCTCCACCGTCACGTGCGACAACAGCCTTGTGCCTTTGCCAATCGTCACGTGTTCTCCCACCACACAAAACGGTCCGACGACGACGTCGTCCGCCAACTTCGCCTTGGGGTGGACAATGGCATGGGGATCAATTTGCACGCGATACCTCCAGGGCTTAATGATGCGTGACGTTTCTCACGCTTTTTCTTCCGTCACCATGGCGGTGACTTCCGCTTCGCATACCAATTCAGCTTCGACGTACGCCTTCCCTGCCATCTTCCAGAACGGTGACCGTTTTTTCAGCACGTCGATTTCGAAGCGGATCCTGTCCCCCGGCACAACCGGCTTCCGGAACTTGGCCCCATCGACGCCGGTCAAGTACACCACCGGTTTGCTGGTAGGGCCCAAGGATTTGAACGCGAGGAGCCCGCCGACCTGCGCCATGGCTTCGAGGATCAGCACACCGGGCATGACCGGACGTCCGGGGAAGTGGCCTTGGAAAAACGGCTCATTGGCCGTCACATTCTTGATGCCGACGATGCGCCGGTCCGGTTCGAGTTCCAACACGCGATCAACGAGCAAAAACGGATAGCGATGCGGCAGGAGCGCTTGGATCTCGGCTTGTTCCATCACGGCCATCGCGAAACCTCCTGGTAACTACGACCTCTTCTTTCTCCCCTCCCTCGATGAGAGAAATGGCGGGTCTTGCCTGCGACTTGCGAGGGATCGCATGGCGCGGAAGCGCGGTCGCTGTAGCGACGGTGAGCACTGTTCGCAGGTCCGTTCTGACGCAGTCCGGAATGGACCAAGTTGCACAGCCGAGCGCTGACAAGCCATGCGGCTTGAGCACTCGCCGGAGCAGAGCAGGACCCGCCATGCCTACACGCCATTTTCAGAATCGCTCACTTGTTCTGCTTGTCAAATTCCTTCACCACAAGATCCGTCACGTCCAATCCGTGCTGATAGTAGATCACGATGCGGATCGCGGTTTCGCTGCCCCGATCGATGACCGCAACGTACCCTTCCCGTTGCGCAACGACCTGCGCCGCATCCTGGACTTTCTTCATGTATTCAAGCACCGTTTCTCGCTGCTTTTGCTGGATCTCCCGATTGAAGTCCGCCAGACGGCGCTGATACGCTTCGAGCTTGGCCTGGAACTGTGTTTGTTTTTCCTGCTTGGCGGTTTCGCTGAGTTTCGCCTCCTGAATCGATTGCTCCAGCTCCTTCAGCTCCTGATCGTCGGAATTGATGATCTTCTGCCGGGTCGCGGAATAGGCCTTGAGTTCGTCCAGCGCCCGCTTCCCGGCCTTGGACCGCTCAATGACGAGCTGCTGGTCCATGACGCCGACTTTCATCGCGTCCGCTCCCAGCGCGATCGACGACAAGAACCCCAGCGAACCTAGCGTCGCCAGACAGACGAAGATGTGCCTTCTCATGGATTGTCTCCTCCACCACGGGTCGATGCGATAGGTCACGGATACTCCTTGTTGAATTCTTCGATGACCTGCGTCGTGATATCCAGTTCTTCGGCGCCATAGATGGCAGGCCCGCCTTTGCCTTTGTCGATGACCACTTGCAACCCATTGCGCTTGGCCACTTTGGCCACGACGGCCTCCACTTTATCACGGAACGCTTCGAGGACATCTTTTTGCTTTTCCTGTACTTCTCGATTCAGTTCCCCCGCTTTTTGCTGATACTCTGCCATACGACGTCTGAACACCTGCTCCCGTTCGCTCTTGGCTGCCGGGCTGAGGACGCTGGCCTGCTTGATGAAATCCTCCTCCATCCGGCGCAGCTCCTTCTCCTCCATCTCGATCAGTGCCTGGCGGTTCTTGGAGAACGCCGTCAGCGAATCCTTCGCCTTCTTCCCGGCATTGGAGTCGTTCAACACGCGGGAAGGATCCATCAGACCGATCTTCCCTTCGATCTTGGCGCCGCCGGCGCATCCGGCCGCCGTGACCATCCATGCCGCCAATGCGAACACCCACATGACGCGAGCCGCTGCGAATTTTTGCATCGCCGCCACCTTAGAACAATGACCCGATCGTGAACTCGAACACGCCTTTTCGCTCGCCTTCACGTGGATTGAGATTGATCCCGTAGGCCGCGCGAAGTGGACCGAAGGGCGAAATCCAGCGCCCTTCAATGCCAGCCGCCGACCGCAGATTGAAAGAGAGCGACTCGTCTGCGCCGAATCCTTTTCCGTAGTCGAAGAAAATCACCCCATTCAGCTTGGCCTCCTGAGAAATCGTAAATATGAAGTCGTTATTGAAAATCAATTCCTTCGCGGCTCCAAGCAGTGACCCCGTGACCGGATCGACAGGTCCCGCTCGGCCGAACACAAAGCCCCTCATCGTATTAATACCACCGACGAAAAAGAGTTCGGTGAGGGGAACCGGCTTGTCATTGAGACCCTTGGCTTCTCCAAATCGACCACGGAGGGCAAATCTGGTGTCGAAGGGAAGTGGCGTGTATTTCACGGCGTCGAGATAGTATTTGTAGAAATTGTTCGTGCCGCCCAGGTACGGGGTTCCGAAGTCGAATCCTACGCTCGTGCGCGTGCCGGTTCGAGGGTCGAGGTAATAGTCCCGGGTGTCGCGGGCCAGCGAGGTCCGGAATCCCGTCGTGGTCTGGTCCCCCAGCTGTTGACAGACGAACAGGGTTGGACTGGCAGCGCAGGTGCCATTGGGATCGGTAAAATTGAGCTGCTCCGCCACGAGGCTGATGCTCCCGCTCACATACTCGGACAGCCATCGTCCAAACGTGAGGCTTGCGCCCCCCTTTTTTTCGAAGTACGTCACGTAATTTGTCATGCTGCGGTACACGTCGATCTGCATCGAGGTCAACGAGTCGTTCAAATACGGATTCCGGAACGTGATCAAACCGAGGGTCCGTTGCTGGCCCAACTGCCCGCGGATGCGGCCCATCCACCCGTTGCCGCCCAGATTCCCCTCGGTGATGTCGGCAATGGCCACGAGTTTGTCCAGTGTACTGAAGCCGCCGCCGATGCTGAACTGTCCGGTCGGTTTTTCCTTGACCCGGACGTTGAGGTCCACTTTGTCGGCCTCGACCTGCTGAGGAAGAATTTCGACGGTTTCGAAAAAATTCAGGTTGTTGAGACGCTGAAAGCTCCGCTTGAGCGACGGAGTGTCGATGACGTCTTGCTCGTCGACGCGCAACTCCCGGCGGATGACGTTGTCTTTTGTCTTGTCGTTGCCGTTGATATTGATCTGCCGGATGCGCATCATCTCGCCTTCTTTGATGTTGAGCACGATGGAGGCGGTGCGCTCTTCGGGGTTCGGATTCACGTTGGGCACGACGTCGGCAAAGGCATAGCCTTTGCTGCCATACAGGTCGGTCAGGCGGGTAATTTCATCCCGGATTTTCTGGCGTTGAAAAATTTCTCCCGCCTTGAGCTTCATTTTGTCGCGCAATTCAGGTTCTTCAAAGACCGTATTGCCGCGGAACCCGACCTCGGACACGGTGAAGGGCTCTCCTTCTGAGACGGCGTAGGTGACAACAAACCATTTTTTGTCTTCGCTCAGCTCGACCGACGGCAAACCCACCTGCGCGTTGAGATAGCCTTTGTTGAGCAATACTTCCTTGATCCGCTCGACGTCGTTGTTCATCTCCTCGCGCTTCAGGACGCCCGCATCGGACAGAATTGACGGCAGCGTCAACCGAGTGAACAGGCCGTACCAGGGCACCCACTCGCGCGTTGCCGTGACCTTGAACACCTCGCTCTTGGTCGCTGCCCGCATGCCCTCGAAGTTGACGGTCTTGACTTTGGCCTTCTCCCCTTCTTTGACAAAAAACGTGAGCCGCTTCCGGTCTTCGTCCAACGTCTGCACGATGGGAATAACCTCGGCACTAAAATAGCCGTCTTCCTGATACGCGAGGCGGATTTTTTCCGCGCTTTCCTTGGCCTGCTGCTGATCCAGAAACGCCTGGCTTTTAATCGTAATTTTTTCTTTGAGCTTGTCGTCGCTCAATTCTTCGTTCCCGTCAAAGACAATTTCCGTAATGAACGGCTTCTCCAGGACGATGAAGGTCAGCGCGATCCCATCCGGCACCGACTCGGTTTCGACCTGCACGTCCTCGAAATAGCCGGTTTCATACAGGATTTTGATCTGGCCCCGCATGTTCTCGGGGGTATAGGGATCGCCCGGCTTCAAGGTCAACCGTCCTTGAATCGCCGGAAGCTCGATCTTCTTGTTGCCGCGGATATCGATCGAGGCCACCTTGGCCGTCGGAGTTTGTGCCTGCGCCTCACGCACAGGGCCGGCGACGACGAAGACCAGGACCAGCATCACCAACAACCAGCAGGGACGCTGTAGGGAAGACACCTCCGTCACTCGTACCGGGCTCCAGGGCGGACCACAGAATAAACCAATCCCATCCAAAGGCCTCGATTACGGGGAACAGAATGCCCTTCACCTGAGCCCCGCAGCTGCACTCGACCGGGAGCCATGGATGATAGCGGCAATGAAGGTCAACTGACGTGAGATGCCTACGCATGCAGCGTTGGAGCATCCGCCACGAACCTGCGTAAAAAACTCCCGGATTATATGGGGCAAGTGCTTTAATGTAAAGCAGATCTGGTCCGAATTTGGCCGCGCCGAGGAGATGGGCGATTCCTTGACATCACCTACCCCATCACATACTATCGCCGTATGTCGCGTGCCGAAGTTCGCAAAGCGATTCTCCCTGCCGCCGGCCTCGGGACACGGTTCCTTCCTGCCACGAAGGCCTCCCCCAAGGAAATGCTTCCGTTGGTGGACAAGCCGCTCATTCAGTATGCCGTGGAAGAAGCCGTGGCGTCGGGCATCGAAGACATCATCGTGATCACAGGGCGTGGCAAGCGCGCCATCGAAGATCATTTTGATCGCTCCGTCGAATTGGAGGAAAATCTCAAAGGCAACGGGAAAGGTCAACTGCTCAGTCAGATCCGGCACATCTCCAATCTGGCAAATTTCTGTTACGTGAGACAGTCGGAAGCCTTGGGCCTCGGACATGCTGTGCTCTGCGCACAACATCTGATCGGCGACGAACCCTTTGCCGTCATGCTGGGCGATGAAATCATCGATGCCTCCGTGCCAGCTCTTGCACAACTGGTGCATACCTACAAGAAGCGCAGCGGCGCGGTCCTCGGCATTCAAGAAGTGCCTCATCAGGAAGTGAACCGTTACGGCATCATTTCTCCGGAGCGCCTATCGGATGGCCTCTATAAGGTGGTGGATCTGGTTGAAAAGCCCGCCCCTTCCGACGCGCCGTCCAATCTGGCCGTCATCGGACGGTATGTGCTGCCTCCTGAAATTTTTCCGATTTTGCGAAAGACGAAGCCGGGGAAAAACGGAGAGATCCAGCTCACCGACGCCCTGAGGGAGTTGGCCAAGCACTCCCCCATGTATGCGCTCGAGATCAAAGGCAACCGCTACGACGCCGGAGACAAGCTGGGATTTCTCATCGCGACCGTCGAATTTGCACTGAAAAACCCGTCATTAGGCGCAGACTTCGCCGAGTACCTTCGAAATCGCACGGAGTCGGCCGGGGAACATCGCCGCACCAGCAGAGCCTAGCCATCGCATCCGTTCTGTGTCGACGTACAATTCAACGGCAGCCGTGAGAGCACCCCGATGAGCGAATCGATCGAACAAGACCTGACGCCGCCTCAAAACGTCGAAATTCCTGACCAGCTGCCCTT
>Ga0207679_10001281_pt1 | contig 15880 bp, 8 predicted proteins | sample KBSC73metaG_FD_184320 | JGI IMG/M metagenome (GOLD analysis project Ga0207679, IMG submission 184320) | Corn rhizosphere microbial communities from Kellogg Biological Station, Michigan, USA - KBS C7-3 metaG (SPAdes) (version 2) | ecosystem: Host-associated > Plants > Roots > Rhizosphere > Soil ... | reverse complement strand
TCGACACGGTCGAGGATGCGCAGGCCCCCTTGTACGACGAGGCGCAGCTCCCAGCCCGCCCGACCTGGAACGGCATGCACGAGCTCGCTCCCCGCATGCATCAAGGTGCGCGTCCAATGGACCATTTCCGTGACGACGGCGCGGGCGGCAGGCGAATCTTGCCGTGCGAGCAGTGCTTGCGGCGCAACGCCGAAGCGTTCGCAGTCTGCGAGGGGAATGTAGAGGCGGCCTCGCGTGGTGTCGACGCTCAGGTCCTGCCAGAAGTTCGCAAGCTGCAGGGCGGTGCAGATGTGATCGGACTGGGTGAGGCTCGCGCTGTCGCTGATGCCGTACAGATGGAGCATCAGCCTGCCCACGGGATTGGCGGAGTGTTCGCAATAGCGCAGCAGTTCCTGGCGGTCGGTGTAGCGCTGTTGAACCACGTCTTGTTCGAACGCGGTGAGCAACGCGTCAAGCAACGCAACCGGCAGCGCACGCTCGGCAATTTGGCGCTGCAAAGGCGCGAAGACTGTCTGCCAGCGCGGTCCAGGGTGCGCGCCGCCTGCCACGGCATGAAGTTCAGCGCGAAAGGCGCGCAAATCCTCCAGGCGCTGCACCGAGGGCACATCACCTTCGTCGGCCAGGTCATCGGCGGTGCGGGCGAACCGATAGATCGCCACGACCGCCGGACGCAGCGCCGGCGGGCACAAGACCGTGGCGACGGGAAAGTTTTCGTAATGTTCGATGCTCATGGGGCACGGGAAATTCGCCCGCATTGTCGCTGTTTCGAGCGGCCATTCCGGAGACCAAGGCTGTTGGCGGGCGCAGCTGGACAACGCTCAGCCGTGCGAAATACAATATATTTACTGACCAGTCAGTCACTTACTCGCGGCACTGTCTCTCGGCTGAGGATTTCATGCGCTCGTCCTTGTCTCTTTTCCTGCTCGGCGTCATGTCGATCGCCGGCTGTTCCCAGCACGAACCGGTGCAGGAGCCCATCCGGGCTGTCCGCACGATGACAGTGGCCAGTTCATCGACCGCGGGTACCCATGAGTACGCCGCCGAGGTTCGCGCCCGCACCGAGTCGCGCCTGGGCTTTCGCGTGGGCGGCAAGATCGTCCGCCGCGCGGTCAACCTGGGGGACTTCGTCAAGCCTGGCCAGCTGCTCGCCCAGCTCGATCCGCAGGATTTGAAGCTCGGGCAAGACGCTGCCCGGGCCGCGCTGGTGGCGGCACAGGCCAACTTCGACCAGACCGAAGCCGACTACAAGCGCTTCAAGGAACTGCGTGACCAGGGGTTCATCAGCTCGGCCGAGCTCGAACGGCGCGACACCGCATTGAAAGCAGCCCGCGCCCAGCTCGATCAGGCGCGCGCGCAATCCAGCGTGCAAGGCAATCAGGCGGCGTACACCGCGCTGGTGGCCGACGTCGCAGGTGCCGTGACCGGCGTGGAGGCAGAACCCGGCATGGTGGTGGCTGCAGGCGCGCCCGTGATCCGCCTGGCCGTTGATGGCCCGCGCGACGTGGTGTTCTCCGTGCCCGAGGACAAGGTCAGTGCGCTCAAGGCGCTGGCGTCGAAGCCTGGCAAGCTGAAGGTGCGCGCCTGGGGAGCCGACGCCGAGCCGCTCCCGATCACGCTGCGTGAAATCGCCGCATCGGCCGACCCCGTCACCCGCACCTTCCTCGTCAAGGCCGACCTCGGCTCGGAACCCGCCGCCAGGGCCATGCGGCTCGGCCAGACGGCCACGGTGATCGCCGAATCCGAGAAAGTCGAAGGCGTCACGAAGCTGCCGCTGTCGGCGTTGCGTGAGGATCGGGGCCGGTCATCCGTATGGGTCGTGGATCCGGCATCGATGACCGTCAAGAGCCAGCCGGTGCAGGTCGCGGGCGCCGAAGGGAACGAGGCCATCGTCACGGCCGGGCTCGCGCCGGGCGCGGTGGTTGTCACGGCCGGCGTGCACGTCCTGAACCCCGGCCAGAAGGTGAAGTTCTTCGTCGAGCCGGGCAACCCGGTTCAGGCTTCCACTGCAACGCCGGTGCCCGCCAAATGAGCAGCACCGCGAACGTGGAGGAGGGCGGCAGCAAGTTCAACATCTCCCGCTGGGCGCTCGAGCATTCGGCGCTGACGCGGTACCTGCTGATCGTGTTCATGGTGCTGGGGCTGGTGGCGTACTTCCAGCTCGGCCAGGACGAGGACCCGCCGTTCACCTTCCGCGCGATGGTGGTGCGGGCCTACTGGCCGGGCGCCACCGCGCAGCAAGTGGCCGAGCAGGTGACGGACAAGCTCGAGAAGACCCTGCAAGAGGTGCCGTACGCCGACAAGATCCGAAGCTACTCGAAGCCCGGTGAGACGCTGATCTTCTTCCAGGTGAAGGATTCGTCCGATCCCAAGGGAATGGCCCAGATTTGGTACACGGTCCGCAAGAAGATCGGCGATATGCGCGGCACCTTGCCCGCAGGGGTGCTGGGGCCGTTCTTCAACGACGAATTCGGTGATGTCTACGGCAGCATCTATGCGCTGTCGGCCGATGGGTTCTCGGCCGTCGAATTGAAAGACCAGGCCGACCGGGTGCGACAGCGCCTGCTGAAGGTCAAGGACGTGAACAAGGTCGAGGTGTTCGGTGCGCAAGACGAGAAGATCTTCGTCGACATCTCGCAAAAGCGCCTCGCCCAATTGGGGCTCGATTTCAATGCCGTGCTCGCGCAGCTCGGCCAGCAGAACGCGGTCGAGTCCGCCGGAACGTTCAACGCACCGACCGACACGGTGCAGGTGCGCGTGGCGGGCCAGTTCAATTCCGTCGAGGAGCTCCAGAACTTTTCGATCCGTGCGGGCGGCACAGGCTTCAAGCTGGGCGACATCGCCACGGTGCGCCGGGGCACCATTGATCCGCCCCAGGTGAAGGTGCGGCACCAGGGGAAGGAAGTGATCGCGCTCGGCATCTCGATGGCCAAGGGTGGCGACATCTTCCGCCTTGGCGAGGCGCTCGACAAGGCGGTACGCGAGATCCGCGCGGACCTGCCGGTGGGCATCGAGATGGAGCAGTTCCAGAACCAGTCGAAGGTGGTGGCCGGTTCGGTGAACGAGTTCGTCGGCACGCTGATCGAGGCCGTGGTCATCGTGCTTGCGGTCAGCTTCCTGAGCCTCGGGCTTCACTTCAAGCCCAACTCATGGCGGTTCACGGTGGACTGGCGTCCCGGCCTGGTGGTGGGCATCACGATTCCGCTCGTGCTGGCCATCACCTTCATCGTCATGTACTACTGGGGCGTCGGGCTGCACAAGATCTCGCTCGGCTCTCTCATCATCGCCCTCGGGCTGCTGGTGGACGACGCGATCATTGCCGTCGAGATGATGGTGCGCAAGCTGGAGGAGGGCTACGACAGGGTGCGCGCGGCCACCTTCGCCTATGAGGCCACGGCGATGCCGATGCTCACCGGGACGCTGATCACGGCAGTCGGGTTCCTGCCCATCGGCATGGCCAAGTCCACCGTGGGTGAGTACACGTTCGCCATCTTCGCGGTCACCACCGTTGCACTCCTGATTTCATGGGCCGTGTCCGTGTATTTCGTGCCCTACCTCGGTACGGTGTGGCTGAAACCGCCTCCGCATGCCGCAACGGCGGGTGAGCCGCACGAGCTCTTCGACACTCCGTTCTATGAACGATTCCGACGTGTGGTGAATTGGTGCGTGGCACATCGCTGGCTCACCATCGCCGCCACGGTGGCCGCGATGGGGCTGGGCATGTTCGGCATGACGAAGGTGCAGAACCAGTTCTTCCCCGACTCGAGCCGGCTCGATGTGTTCGTCGACCTCTGGTTCCCCGAGGGCACCTCGTTTGCGGCCAACGAGGAAACCACCCGCCGCGTCGAAGCTCGCCTGCGGACGATGGACGGCGTGAACCATGTGGCCACCTGGGTGGGCAGTGGCTTGCCCCGTTTCGCGCTGGTGGTGGACCAGATCTTCCCCCAGAGCAACGTGAGCGAGATCGTCGTGCTGCCGAAGGACCTCGCGGCGCGGCAGCGCCTGATGGCTTCTCTGCCTGAGATCCTGGCCACCGAGTTCCCGGAGGCCCGCGGCCGCGCCAAGTTGTTGCCGAATGGGCCGCCGGTGTCCTACCCCGTCCAATTTCGCGTGGTCGGGCCGGATGCCACCCGGGTTCGCGCTTACGCCGACCAGGTCAAGGACCTGATGCGCACGAATCCGCTGCTGCGCGGCCTCAACGACAACTGGAACGAGTCGGTCAAGGTGCTCCGACTCGATGTGGACCAGGACAAGGCGCGCGCCCTCGGCGTGTCGAGCCAGGCCATCTCGCAGGCGGCCCGCATCTCCAACACCGGTACGACCGTGGGGCAGTACCGCGACGGGGACAAGCTGATCGACATCGTGCTGCGCACCCCCGAGGCCGAGCGCAGCACCCTGACGGACCTGCAAAATGCCTATGTGCCGTCCACCTCGGGACGCAGCATTCCGCTGAGCCAGTTGGTGAAAGCCTCGTTCGTGTGGGAGCCGGGCGTGATGTGGCGCGAAGGCCGCGACTACGCTGTCACGGTGCAGGCCGACATTGTCGATGGCGTGCAAGGCGCGACCGTCACGGCCCAACTCGATCCCTTGTTCGAAACCATCCGTCGCGACATGCCGCCGGGATACCGCGTGGACATTGCAGGCGCAGTCGAGGAAAGCAGCAAAGGGCAGGGCTCCATCGCGGTGGGCGCCCCGCTGATGCTGTTCATCATGTTCACACTGCTGATGCTGCAGCTGCACAGCTTCAGCCGCGCGATGCTGGTGTTCCTCACCGGCCCGCTGGGGCTGCCGGGCATTGCGGCAGCGTTGCTGATCCTGAACCGGCCTTTCGGATTCGTGGCGCTGCTCGGCGTGATTGCGCTCATGGGCATGATCATGCGCAACTCGGTGATCCTCATCGACCAGATCGAGCAGGATCGGGCCCAGGGCACGGCCACATGGAATGCGATCGTCGAGGCGGCGGTGCGGCGATGCCGTCCCATCATCCTGACGGCCGCGGCCGCCGTGCTCGCGATGATCCCGCTGTCGCGCAGCGTGTTCTGGGGCCCGATGGCCGTCGCCATCATGGGCGGCCTGATCGTCGCCACGGCACTGACGTTGCTCGCATTGCCTGCCATGTATGCGGCCTGGTTCAGGGTCAAACGGCCCGAGGATGAAACCCGGTCTGCTTTCCGTGACCCGGTCCCCTCGACAACCGGCTAAAATGGCGGGCTGACCGAATCGCGAGAGGGGAAGTTTCGAGCTTCCCCTTGTTATTTCCAGGTGCTTCGCGCGGGTGGCGAAATCGGTAGACGCACCAGGTTTAGGTCCTGACGCCAGCAATGGTGTGGGGGTTCGAGTCCCCCCCCGCGCACCAGCAATGATTGAAACCAGAGAGTCGAAAAAATGGCTGTGACTGTAGAAACCCTTGAGAAGCTCGAACGTCGCATCACGCTGACGCTCGCCGCCGACGTCATCAACAACGAGGTGACGAACCGCCTCAAGCGGTTGTCGCGTACCGTGAAGGCCGACGGCTTCCGCCCGGGCAAGGTGCCGATGAGCGTCGTCTCTCAGCGCTATGGCTATTCGGTGCAATACGAGGTGATGAACGACAAGGTCGGCCAGGCCTTCGCTGAAGCCACCGCCGAAGCGAAGCTCCGCGTGGCCGGTGCTCCGCGCATCACCGAAAAGGAAAACCCGCCCGAAGGCCAGCTGGCCTTCGACGCCACGTTCGAGGTGTACCCGGAAGTCAAGCTCGGCGACCTCTCCAGCGCCGAGGTCGAGCGGGTCTCCACCGAAGTGACCGACGCGGCCATCGACAAGACCGTCGAGATCCTGCGCAAGCAGCGCCGCACATTCGCCCAGCGCCCGCAAGGTGAGCCGGCGGGCGAAGGCGACCGCGTCACGATCGACTTCGAAGGCAAGATCGACGGCGTGCCGTTCGAAGGCGGCCAGGCCCAGGGCTTCCAGTTCCTGATCGGCGAAGGCCAGATGCTCGAGGCTTTCGAGAAAGCCGTTCGCGGCATGAAGACCGGTGAATCGAAGACCTTCCCGCTGCAATTCCCTGCCGACTACCAAGGCAAGGACGTGGCCGGCAAGGAAGCCGACTTCCTCGTGACGATCAACAAGATCGAAGCGCAGAACCTGCCGGTGGTGGACGAGGCCTTCGCCAAGTCGCTCGGCATTGCCGAGGGCACAGTGGAAGCGCTGCGCGCCGACATCAAGAAGAACCTCGAGCGCGAAGTGAAGTTCCGCGTGCTGGCCCGCAACAAGGGCGCGGTGATGGATGCGCTCGTCAAGACGGCCGAACTCGACCTGCCGGCCGCACTGGTCAACGGCGAGATCCAGCGTCTCATCGAAGGCGCTCGTGCCGACCTCAAGAAGCGCGGCATCAAGGATGCTGACTCGGCCCCGATCCCGGGCGAGGTCTTCAAGGAACAGGCTGAGCGCCGTGTGCGCCTCGGGCTCGTGGTGGGCGAGCTGGTGCGCGCCAACAACCTGGCTGCCAAGCCAGAGCAACTGCAGGCGCACATCGAAGAAATCGCGCAAAGCTACGAAAAGCCTGCCGACGTCGTCCGCTGGTACCTGAGCGACCGCCAGCGCATGGCCGAAGTGGAGGGCGTTGTGATCGAGAACAACGTCGCCGAATTCGTGCTGAGCAAGGCGAAGGTGACCGACAAGGCTCTGCCGTTCGACGAACTGATGGCCGGCTGATCGCCTCGCTGACCCGTGTGACGAGGGTGCCGGGCCGCAGGGGTCGGCACCCTTTTTCGCTTCTTCGTGCGGAGGGTTCTCTTGTCGCTCCATAATCGAACCCGACGTGTCGCACAACTTTCTCTCAAGGACTCACATGAGCGCGCTGGAAACTCAAGGATTGGGCTTGGTGCCCATGGTCATCGAACAGTCGGGCCGCGGTGAAAGGGCGTACGACATCTACAGCCGCTTGCTGCGCGAGCGGGTGATCTTCCTGGTGGGGCCGGTGAACGACCAGTCCGCCAACCTCGTGGTGGCTCAGCTGCTGTTCCTGGAAAGTGAAAACCCTGACAAGGACATTTCGCTGTACATCAATTCGCCCGGCGGTTCGGTCAGCGCCGGCATGTCGATCTTCGACACCATGCAATTCATCAAGCCCGATGTGTCCACGCTGTGCATGGGCATTGCAGCCAGCATGGGTTCCTTCCTGCTGATGGCCGGGGCCAAGGGCAAGCGGTTCGCGCTGCCGAACTCCCGTGTGATGATTCACCAGCCTTCGGGCGGCGCCCAGGGCCAGGCCACCGACATCGAGATCCATGCCCGCGAAATTCTCAAGACCCGCGAGCAGTTGAACCGCATCTATGCCGAGCGCACCGGCCAACCGATCGAGAAGATCCGCAGCGACATGGAACGCGATTTCTTCATGGACCCCGAGGAATCGAAGGCCTATGGCCTCATCGACCAGGTGATCAGCCGGCGCAACCACCCGATCAACCCCTGATCGGCCAGCTGGCACAAAATGGCCCCGTTCGGGTCGTTCCGGGCCGTTAACTGCGACTGAAACGGGGCCTTATTTGCTGCCAAGGCCCCGTTTTCTTTTGCTCTATCATTGACCCAGCCTTTACCACTCCAAAGCGCGTAGATCCATGGCCGACAAAAAAGGCTCCTCGAGCGAAAAAGTCCTTTATTGCTCCTTCTGTGGCAAGAGCCAGCATGAGGTCAAGAAGCTCATTGCCGGGCCCTCCGTTTTCATCTGCGACGAGTGCATCGAGCTGTGCAACGACATCATCCGTGATGAAGTGCCGGTCGACAACGCCGAGGCACGCTCGGTCAAATCCGATCTGCCTGTGCCCGCGGAGATCAAGGGCAGCCTCGACAACTACGTCATCGGGCAGGACACCGCGAAGCGCACCCTGTCGGTGGCCGTGTACAACCACTACAAGCGGTTGAAGCACATGTCCACGTCGAAGGACGAGGTCGAACTCGCCAAGAGCAACATCCTGCTCATCGGCCCCACCGGGTCGGGCAAGACCTTGCTTGCGCAGACCCTGGCTCGCCTGCTGAACGTGCCGTTCGTGATCGCCGATGCCACGACGCTCACCGAGGCCGGCTACGTCGGCGAGGACGTCGAAAACATCATCCAGAAGCTGCTCCAGAACTGCAACTACGACGTCGACAAGGCCCAGCGCGGCATCGTCTACATCGACGAAATCGACAAGATCTCGCGCAAGGCCGACAACCCCTCCATCACCCGGGACGTCTCGGGCGAGGGCGTTCAGCAGGCTTTGCTCAAGCTCGTCGAAGGCACCATGGCCTCGGTTCCGCCTCAAGGCGGCCGCAAACACCCGAACCAGGACTTCCTGCAGATCGACACCACGAACATCCTGTTCATCTGCGGCGGCGCGTTCGACGGCCTCGAGAAGGTCATCCAGAACCGCTCCGAGAAGTCCGGCATCGGCTTCGGCGCCACGGTGCACACGAAGAGCGAGAAGCGCATCTCCGAAGTGTTCCGGGAAGTCGAGCCCGAAGACCTGATCAAGTTCGGGCTGATCCCCGAACTGGTCGGTCGCCTGCCCGTGGTGGCGACGCTCGGCGAACTGACCGAGGAAGCCCTCGTGCAGATCCTGACCGAACCCAAGAACGCGTTGCTCAAGCAGTACCAGAAGCTTTTCGCAATGGATGGCGTCGAACTCGAAGTGCGGCCGTCCGCGCTCACGGCCATTGCCCGCAAGGCACTGGCTCGCAAGACCGGGGCCCGTGGCCTGCGGTCCATCATGGAGTTGTCGCTCAACGACACCATGTTCGATTTGCCCACGCTCGACGGCGTGGCGAAGGTGGTGCTGGATGAACACACCATCGAGGAAAACGCGAAACCGCTCTTGGTTTACCACGAGTCCAAGGCGAGCGCGTGAGTTGGCCGTTCCACTGAACTTGAGACACGGATCCTGAGCGCCCGAGCGGGCTCGCCCGCAACGGCTTCTTGCAATTCACCACTCGGGCCCTACATGGGCTGGAGAAAGAGAGGTTCCAATGTCTGGACATCCCGTTTTGCCCGCTGAGCCGATCACGCTGCCGCTGCTGCCGCTGCGCGACGTGGTGGTTTTCCCCCACATGGTGATCCCGCTGTTCGTGGGGCGCCCCAAATCCATCAAGGCGCTTGAAGCGGCCATGGAAGCCGGCCGGCAGATCATGCTGGTGGCGCAACGCGCTGCCGGCAAGGACGAACCCAAGCCCGACGACATGTTCGAGGTGGGTTGCGTCTCGAGCATCCTCCAGATGCTCAAGCTGCCCGACGGCACCGTGAAGGTCCTTGTCGAAGGCATCCAGCGTGCCAACACCCACGGCATCCGCGACAACGGCGAACACTTCGTCGCCGAGGTCACCCCAGTCCCGCCCGAGGCAGATGCCAAGCCGGAGATCGAGGCCCTGCGCCGCGCCGTGACGCAGCAGTTTGACCAATACGTCAAGCTGAACAAGAAGATCCCCCCGGAGATCCTCACGTCCATCGCCGGCATCGACGACGCCGGCCGCCTGGCCGACACGATCGCTGCGCACCTGCCGCTCAAGCTCGAGAACAAGCAGTCCGTGCTCGACCTGTTCCCGGTGGACAAGCGCCTGGAGAAGCTCCTCGAACAGCTCGAACACGAGGTCGACATCCTCCAGGTGGAAAAGCGCATCCGTGGGCGCGTGAAGCGCCAGATGGAAAAGAGCCAGCGCGAGTACTACCTGAACGAACAGGTCAAGGCCATCCAGAAGGAACTCGGTGACGGCGAAGAAGGCGCCGACATGGAGGAACTCGAGAAGAAGATCATTGCGGCCAAGATGCCCAAGGAGGCCCGCAAGAAGGTTGACGCCGAGCTCAAGAAGCTGAAGTTGATGTCACCCATGTCGGCCGAAGCCACCGTGGTGCGCAACTACATCGACACGCTGGTCAACCTGCCGTGGACGAAGAAAACCAAGATCAAGCACGACCTGCAGTACGCCGAACAGGTGCTCAACGAGGACCACTATGGCCTCGAGAAGGTCAAGGACCGCATCCTCGAATACCTCGCGGTGCAACAGCGCGTCGACAAGGTCAAGGCGCCGATCCTGTGCCTCGTGGGCCCGCCGGGCGTGGGCAAGACCTCGCTCGGCCAGAGCGTGGCCCGGGCGACCGGACGCAAGTTCGTTCGCATGGCGCTGGGCGGCATGCGCGACGAGGCCGAGATCCGAGGTCACCGCCGCACCTACATCGGCTCGATGCCGGGCAAAGTGCTGCAAAGCCTGTCGAAGGTCGGCACGCGCAACCCGTTGTTCCTGCTCGACGAAATCGACAAGCTGGGCATGGACTTCCGGGGCGACCCCTCGAGCGCGCTGCTCGAGGTGCTCGATCCTGAGCAGAACCACACCTTCAGCGACCACTACGTCGAGGTCGACTTCGACCTGTCCGACACGATGTTCATCGCCACGTCCAACTCGATGAACATCCCTCCGGCGCTCCTTGACCGCATGGAAGTCATTCGACTTGCCGGCTACACGGAGGACGAGAAGTTCCACATCGTCCAGAAGTACCTGTTGCCGAAACAGTCGAAGAACAATGGCGTCAAGGACGAGGAGATGGAAGTCACCGAATCGGCGATCCGCGGCATCATCCGCTACTACACCCGTGAAGCCGGCGTGCGCTCGCTTGAGCGCGAGGTGTCGAAGATCTGCCGCAAGGTGGTCAAGGGCATCCAGCTCAAGCAGTACACCGAAAAGGTCGTCGTCACGGAAGCCAACCTGAACGACTTCCTGGGCGTGCGCAAGTACAGCTACGGCCAGGCGGAGAAACGCAACCAGATGGGCCAGGTGGTGGGGCTCGCCTGGACCGAAGTGGGCGGCGACCTGCTGACCATCGAGGCCACAGTGATGCCCGGCAAGGGCGTCATCATCCGCACCGGCTCGCTCGGTGACGTCATGAAGGAATCGGTGGAGGCTGCCCGTACGGTGGTGCGCAGCCGCGCCGCGCGCCTGGGCATCAAGGACGAACTCTTCGAAAAGCGCGACATCCACATCCACGTGCCCGATGGCGCCACGCCCAAGGATGGGCCCAGCGCCGGTGCGGCGATGACGACGGCCTTCGTGTCGGCGCTCACCGGCATCCCCGTGCGGGCCGACGTCGCCATGACAGGCGAGATCACGCTGCGGGGGGAAGTCACGGCCATTGGCGGTTTGAAGGAAAAACTGCTGGCAGCCCACCGAGGTGGGATCAAGACCGTGCTGATCCCTGAGGAAAACGCGAAGGACCTGCAAGACATCCCGGCGAACGTGAAGAACCAGCTCGAGATCGTCCCGGTGAAATGGATTGACCAGGTGCTCGACGTGGCACTTGAGTCGGCGCCACAAGCGCTGGCTGAAGAAGAGCCGCCGAAGGTGGAGCCAAAGGCCGAGCCCGTCACCGGCACGGCAGACTCCCTGAAGCACTGATTGCCATGGGTTTTGAAAGAAGTCGGAAAGAAAGTTGAAGAAAACACTTGCGCTCTCACCGACTTCCGTCATATACTCTTGTTCTCGGTTGATGACGCAGACAAATCGCTGAAACAATCGAGAAGCTAGGCAAATGCGGGAATAGCTCAGTTGGTAGAGCGCAACCTTGCCAAGGTTGAGGTCGCGAGTTCGAGCCTCGTTTCCCGCTCCAAACAGTAAAAGGGAAGCTTCATCAGAAGCTTCCCTTTTTGCTAAAGACCTCGCGGATTTGCTGCCGCTGGGGCAACACGGCGCGATAGCAAAGCGGTTATGCAACGGATTGCAAATCCGTCTAGTCCGGTTCGACTCCGGATCGCGCCTCCAGAATTCCTCTCGACAAATCTCATGCCCCGGTCGTCCGGGGCATTTTTGTTTGCGCTCGTCTGATTGCTCCGCGTTCAGGCCAAACTGAAACTGCCTAGACCTGCTGCAAACTGGATTACCTCTTGCTGTTGCTCCGAGCCTGCGTAAATAGGGCAGACGCGCTGAAAGGCAGTTGCCTTGGCCGTCGGCACTTTCAAATGGTGGAGGGTGTCGCCAATGGATAAGTGAAAAGCAGGAAATGCACGGCATTGAGGGCAAAGTGGGTCGCAATGGCTGCCTCTATGCGGCGGGCGACTGCGTAGGCGAGTGAGTATCCGAGGCCAGCGAGTGCCACGAGCGCCAGGTACATCGCGCCGCTGCCCCAGTGCGCCATTGCAAAAAGTGTTGTCGAGATCAACACCGGCATCCAATGCAGATGGGCCCGATGTTCTACCAGGCGGGTCAGCCGCTCTTGAATCAGCCCCCGAAAGAATGCCTCTTCGGCAACACATGTGACCAGCAGGTTGGTTGCCATGAATACCCATGCACCCTCCGGAAACTTCGGGTCGAAGCGAATCATTCCCGTGATCAGCGCGGCAGCGATCACAATGACCGGAGTGCCCGCGACAAGGAGCCACAGCCGGGGCATTGCGAAAATGCTGGTATCGCTGAGACGACGCATTCGCGGTGAAAAGGCGGCCAATATGAACAGGCCCGCAGCGCCTTTGTCAAAATTCATCGAAGCGGTGAACGGAACGGATTCGGCGCTGAAGCGCACACCGTCATACAACTTGGCGCTGTGAAAACCAGGCAGCAGATGCAATGCCATCGCAAGTGCGATGGCTGCGCTTGACCACGCAAAGAGTTGCCTGAGAAGCCTGGCTGGGGCTTGAATTGCTGCGAATGTCGTTGCTGCGAGCGTCGCCAGTGCAAGCATGGCCGACCAGGAAAGAACGTTTGATAGAACACCGAGCGCTGCCGAAAGGGTAAAACAAGCGACCCAAGGAGGCAGTGAGGCACGGCTATTCAGCTGAACAGACGGCAGCCAGGCTGCGCAAATGGCGATTCCCAACAGGGCAAAAGTCAAGTTCATCAAGTTTTTTGGTTTTGGTACGGCTTGATCTGTTGATCTGGGTGATGCGCCTTCCGGGAATCGGCTGCAGCCAACGGGCACATTGATGGTGGCGCCTGGCAAGGCTCGCAAGCGCGCATCTTGTCCGCTCTTTCATCAAGGCGCCATCCCACTTCCTGTGACGCCCGCCTGTGGTCACAGTGCTTCCAGCATTCGCAGGTCTGACGCCGCCACTGCGCGAGGAGGGCGAAACCTCGTACGCCGGACGAGCACCTCGTCGTCCACCCCGGTCTAATGCGTCGGTATTTTGAAGACGCTTCGGTTTAGCGCTTTTACCTGTCCGAGTTGCTTGCTGCCGTGTTGCAGCGTACGCCGCGGTTCGATCCGGCCAGTCGCTGCTGCTGCGTTTCGACGCTTGGATCTGCATCATCGCCCGAAGTGGCCTCGTATCGGCCTGTCGAGCTGACTTGGCTCAGCGCGACACCAAAAGCGTGGGCGACAACCTGGCGAGCTGCTTGCTTGGGGGCTGCGCATGCAGATTTCCCTCGTGCAAAACTTTCGTGCTGACATCAACGGTTTGCGCGCGCTGGCCGTGCTTGCCGTGGTCCTCTACCACTTCGATGTGCCGGGATTTGCTGGTGGCTTTGTCGGCGTGGACGTCTTCTTCGTGATCTCAGGTTTCCTGATGACGAAGATCATCGTCGAAGGCTTGCGAACCGGACGCTTTTCCCTGTGGAACTTCTACGCGGCGCGTGTGCGGCGCATCGTGCCTGCGCTTGCCGCACTTTGCCTGGTGTTGCTGGTTTACGGGGTCTTCTGGTTGACGCCCCCCGACTTTGAACGCCTGGGTCGCCATGCGGCAAGCAGCATCGGCTTTGCCTCGAACATTGTGTACTGGAAGGACGTCGACTACTTCGGGAATCAAAAGTACGACCAGTGGCTGCTGCACACCTGGTCCTTGTCCGTGGAATGGCAGTTCTATCTGCTGTTCCCCGTCATGTTGATGGCTGTATCGCGGTTGTTCCGAAGGCCGGTGGCGCTCACGGTGGCCCTGGTCGTGTTGCTGACCGTGTCGCTGGGCCTGTCAGCCACCTTGTCGTTCACGAACCGCATCCCAGCCTTCTATCTTTTGCCCACGCGCGCCTGGGAAATGCTCGCGGGCGGCGTGGTGTTCATGTTTGCCTCTTCTGGTCCTGCGCGTGTGCGGTCGCTTGCAGGGCCGCTCGGCCTCCTGTTGATCGCATTGTCGATGGGATTGCTGCGCTCCGAAGGGCCGTGGCCGGGTTATCTGGCAACGCTTCCGGTGGCAGGTGCTGGTCTGGTGTTGTGGGCAAACTATTCCCATTCTCGGCTGCTTTGCAACCCGGTGGCTCAGTTCTTGGGAGACAGTTCCTACTCCATTTACCTGTGGCACTGGCCGTTGACGGTGTTGCTGCACCAGTATGTGCTTGAAGACTCCGCCGCATGGACCGTCGCAGCGATCGCGGCTTCCGTGGTGCTCGGTCATGCATCGTTGCGCTGGATCGAAACGCCGTCCCGCTTGATGCTTGGGCGATGGAGCCTTCGGGCCAATGGTGTGGCCTTCGGTCTGTCATCGGCCATGGTGGCGTCTGCAGCGGGCCTGATCTGGGCGGGGCAGGGTTTGCCGGAGCGGCCCAATGTCCAGCGATTCGCGGAGGCGCAGTCGCGCATTCGGTTTGCAAACATCGGCAATGGCTGGTGCTTTGTTGACAACATCGATGGTGACGGCAGCGGAGCCAAGGACATCAAGTACCGTCCCAGTTTTTCTCAGTGCCATGTGGGCGACCCGAACGGCGCCGCCGGAGCCGTGCTGTGGGGTGATTCGCATGCGGCCCACTATTCGCCGTTCGTGGCCGCCTTTGCTCGCGAAAAGCGCATCAAGGTGCACGAGCTGTCGTCGGCCGCTTGTCCTCCGCTGTTCGATACGCCAGACAAGGGGGTGCACCCTGATGTCTGCGCCCAGTTCCAGAAGGATGTGCTGGCGGCTGTCAACCGTGAGAAGACGGTCATCATTGCAGGCCGCTGGGACTGGTACATGCGCCAAGCTGGTTTTTCGGATGCGGTGGAGTCGACCCTGCGCGTGCTGACGGGGCGGGGTGCGGATGTGGTGGTGCTGGGGCAGTCGCCGCTGTTTTTTACCGGCGTGGGCAAGCAGTATGTCTATGCCACGGTATTCGGCAGGCAGTACCCCGCGGAGTTTCGCGGGGCCGAGGGGCCGGCGGTTGCGAACCGCGTCTTGCAGTCCGTCGTGGCGAAGGTGCCCGGTGTTCGCTATGTCGAGCCGACCGCAGGCTTGTGCAATGGGCACGGCTGCCAGGTGCAGATCGACGGCGTGCCTGCCTTTTTCGATGCGAATCACATGAACATCGCCGGCGCCGAGGCACTGGCCCGGCGGGCACGCTCCCGAGGGCTCAGCCTGTTCGAGGATGCCCCGGATCGCGTCGCAGCACTTTCTGAAAACCCGGCGAAGTAGCGACCGAGCCGGGACGATGCGTCAGGTGTGCGGTACGCCCAGCAGTTCGTGCAGCCGGGTGCTTGTCGTCGTGTATTGCAGCTGGATGCGCTGGTCGGGATAGACCAGTGCGGCAATGCCGAACGACGCGAGCGCGGCCTCATGGAAGGCGGACAGGATCAAGCGCTTCTTGCCTGGGTACGTGACGATGTCGCCAATGGCGAACACACCGGGGATGTTCGTCTGGAACGTGCTGGTGTCCACCAGCACCTGCTTGCGGTCCAGTGCGACGCCCCAGTCTGCAACGGGGCCGAGCTTGGGGCTGAGCCCCAATCCCACCACGAGGGCGTCGACCGGCAGGCGCAGCGCTTGGGCGTCACCATGCGTCACTTGCAAGGCGGCCAACCGGCCCTGCGGCGTTTCCTCGAATCCGGTGGGTTGTCCGGCGATGAATCGTATCGCGCCGGAGGCCATGCGTTCGCGCACACGATCGATCGTGGCCGCATCGGCCTGGAACACATCGCGCCGGTGGAGCAGGGTGATGCTGGCGGGGCGATCCTCAGCGGCGGCGTCAAGCGCAAGGATGGCATCCAGTGCCG
>Ga0207679_10001267_pt1 | contig 16008 bp, 15 predicted proteins | sample KBSC73metaG_FD_184320 | JGI IMG/M metagenome (GOLD analysis project Ga0207679, IMG submission 184320) | Corn rhizosphere microbial communities from Kellogg Biological Station, Michigan, USA - KBS C7-3 metaG (SPAdes) (version 2) | ecosystem: Host-associated > Plants > Roots > Rhizosphere > Soil ... | reverse complement strand
GCCGTTTCGCATAATCGAGGATCGCTTGCGCGTGCATCGGCGAGCGGCCCGTATCGACGACGATGAGCCCATCCGGCGCGTCGAGAACGACGGTATTCCCGTCGGGCCCCTGCCAGTCCAGCGGCACTCGGCCGGAGATGAAGTGATAGGGCTCGGTACCAGCAGCAGGTCCCAGCAGCATCAACGCAAGGACGGCAAGGCGCATCGTCCGCTCTCCCCAATTACGGCGGAAGCTTAGGCCGCTCGAATTTTTGCGGGAGAAGTGATCGTCAGCCGCGCGCCTTTGCTCGACGAGCCGCCGAACAACGGATCAGTAAACGCGCGCCTTCGGCTTGATGTACTGAATGTCGTCGGTGAGCGTGAACTCGTGGACCGGGCGGTAGTCGATCTTCACGCCCCCGCCCTTGCCGCCCCAGCCCTCGACCCATGCGACAGTGTGCTTCATCCAGTTCTTGTCGTCGCGCTTGGGATAATCTTCCTGCATGTGCGCGCCGCGGCTTTCCTTGCGATTGGCGGCACAGTGCATCGTGACCACGGCTTGGCTCAGCAGATTGTCCAGCTCGAGCGTTTCGACGAGGTCGCTGTTCCAGATGAGGCTGCGGTCGGTGACATGGATGTCGCCCATTCGCGCATAGACCTTGTCGATCTTGCTGACACCCTCGGCGAGGGTGCGGTCGGTGCGGAAGACTGCGCAATCGGCCTGCATCACCCGCTGCATGTCGAGGCGAATTTCGGCGGTGGAACTGCCTCCTTCCGCGTGACGGAATTTGTCGAGACGGCCGAGCGCGAGATCGGCGGCGTCCTTCGCGAGGCCTTGCTGGATCGCTCCCGGTTTAACCACTTCAGCAAGCCGGAGACCTGCGGCGCGCCCGAAGACGACGAGATCGATGAGGCTGTTGGATCCCAGCCGATTGGCGCCGTGAACGCTGACGCAGGCCGCCTCGCCGACCGCGAACAGTCCGGGCACGACGGCATCGGGATTGCCGTCCTTCAAGGTCACGACCTCGCCATGATAATTCGTCGGGATGCCGCCCATCGCATAATGGACGGTCGGCGCGACCGGGATCGGCTGGCGGGTCAGGTCGACGCCGGCGAACGTTTTTGCCGTTTCGGTGATGCCCGGCAGCCGTTCGTGCAGGATCTTGGGATCGATATGGTCGAGGTGGAGGAAGATATGGTCCTTATGCTCGCCGACACCCCTTCCCTCGCGGATCTCCATCGCCATCGAGCGTGAGACCACGTCGCGGCTGGCGAGGTCCTTCGCGCTCGGCGCGTAGCGCTCCATGAAGCGCTCTCCCTCCCCGTTGGTGAGATAGCCGCCCTCGCCGCGCGCGCCCTCCGTGATCAGGACGCCGGCCCCGTAAATCCCGGTCGGGTGGAATTGCACGAACTCCATGTCCTGGAGCGGAAGGCCCGCGCGAAGCACCATGGCATTGCCGTCGCCGGTGCAGGTGTGGGCGGACGTTGCCGTGTAATAAACCTTGCCGTAGCCGCCCGTCGCAAGAACGACCGCCTGCGCGCGGAACCGGTGGATTGACCCGTCGTCGAGGCACAGAGCGACAACCCCGCGGCAGGCGCCGCCTTCCATGATGAGGTCGATCGCGAAATATTCGACGAAGAAATCGGCGTCGTGCTTCAGGCTCTGGGAATAGAGCGTGTGCAGCATTGCATGGCCGGTGCGGTCCGCGGCGGCGCAGGTGCGCTGCGCAGCAGGGCCCTCGCCCATATTCTGGGTCATTCCGCCGAAAGCGCGCTGATAGATGCGGCCGTCCGCGGTGCGGCTGAACGGGAGCCCCATATGCTCGAGCTCGATCACCGCCGCCGGAGCCTCGCGGCAGAGATACTCGATCGCATCCTGATCGCCGAGCCAGTCGGATCCCTTGACCGTGTCGTACATGTGCCAGGTCCAATGGTCCGGGCCCATGTTGCCGAGGCTTGCAGCGATTCCGCCTTGCGCGGCCACGGTATGACTACGCGTTGGAAAGACCTTGGTGACGCAGGCAGTCTTCAGCCCCGCCTCGGCCGCTCCCATCGTGGCGCGTAGACCGGCGCCGCCAGCGCCCACCACGACCACGTCGTAAGTATGATCGACGATCTGGTACGCGCTCACGCAACGGCCCCGAACGCAATGCGGGCCAGCGAATAGAAAGCGAGCGCAGCGCCGCCGACCGCGAGGAACAGCATCAGGGTGTTCCAGGCGAAGCGGCTGCCCTCTTCATGGACATAATCGTCGATGACGACCTTCATGCCATCGAGCGCGTGACGGAAACCGACGATGATCAATAGCGCCATCGGCACTGCGCCGCTCGGGGCCCGAAGCCATTCGACCATGGTGCGTTGATCGAGCTTGGGCAAAAGCAGCAAGGATGCGATGAGCCAGGTGCCGAGCAGCAGCAAGGCAATGCTCGTAACCCGTTCGGTCAGCCAATGCTCGCCGCCGTGCCGGGCCGATCCGAGGCCGCGAACCTTGCCGAGCGGCGTGGAGCTCTTGCCGACGCTCATTTCGCAACTCCAAGCAGGTAGAACCAGATCGCAGCGGTCAGGACGACCGAGCCGACGAAGGTGAGCACGGCCGACGTCTTGTTGATGCCGAGCTCGAACGCGGCGCCCGTATCCATAACCAGATGGCGAATTCCTGTCAGCAAATGCTGAAAGAAGCTCCAGCTTATGCCGACGAGGACGATCAAGCCGATTGGGTGCATCGCCGCCTTCGTGAATGTGGCGTAGGCGTCCGCGCCGGTCGCGATCGCGTAGAGCCACCAGGTGAGCACCCCCAGACCGCCAATCGAAAGCGCGACGCCGCTGGCACGATGGAAGATGGATGCGGCCATGTTGGGGCCCCATCGCCAGATCGTCAGGTGCGGGGAAAGGGGACGGGATCGAACATTTGCCATGGGGCGAGCGCTTAAGGGGCGGCCGGGGATCAGGCAAGTTTCGGCGCAGGGCCTAACCCCGTCTTAACCATTAAGGGGTCATGAGCCTTGGCCAACACAGCGGGAATATACGGAGAGCGGACGGATGGGTGCGGAGACGGCACAGCTGCAGCGGCTGACGGACGAGCAGGTGAACGCGCGGCTTTCGGCCTATAATGGCGATGGTTCGCTCGACCGTGACATCGCCCTCCTTCGCGACAAGGCCAACGATCTCATCGAGGCACATGTGCGGGACCAGTTCGGCAAGGAAGCAGCCGAGCGCGCCTCGTTTCATTATTCCAGCAAGGTCGACGCGGACTGGATCCAGAATATCGCCGAATATGGCCGGCGCATCTTTCAGGATCGGGCTTCGGTGCCGTCCTATATCGCCGCGCGCGGACGCCTGAAGTCCGCGATCACAAAAGACATGTTCGATCGCTTCGCCGACGATACAGACACGCTTCGGTCGTGCGTCGATGCGTTCCAGCGCCTGACGACCATCGAAACCGACATCATCCTGGCCCAGGTGGCTTTGCTAGAAGCGATCGAAGCCGCCGACCTTCGCGGCCGCGAGAGCGAGCAATTCGAACGCCGCGTTTCCGACCTGGTGCGCGCGAGCACGGAGCAGTCCAAGGCACTGACGGACCGCACTCGTTCCACCGCTTCCTCCGCCCGCGGCATGCTGGGCAAGACCAGCGAAGTCGCCGCGGCCGCTGAGCAGTCTGCCGTCGCCATGCGCGAAGCCGCCCAGACGGCTGCCGGGCTCATCCGCGCCATCGAGGATGCCCGCGCCGAGGTCGAAGTCGCTGCGGGCGTCGCAACCCGCGCGGGCGATCAGGCGAGCCAGGCCGTGAAGGTCAGCCAAGCCCTGTCGGCTCACGTCGAAGCGATCGAATCGATCCTGAGCCTCATCCGCGACATCGCCGGCCAAACGAACCTGCTCGCGCTGAACGCCACCATCGAGGCCGCGCGCGCAGGCGATGCCGGCCGCGGCTTTGCCGTCGTCGCCCAGGAGGTAAAAAGCTTGGCGTCGCAAACGGCACGGGCGACCGACGACATTACCGCCAAGATCACTGCCATCCAGCAGGCGACCCGCCAGACGGTGGACGCCAATGGCTCCATCCAGGGCACCGTCGAAGAAGTGCAAAGCTCCGCCGACCGTATCCGCGAGGCGATGGAGCTTCAGGCACAGACCGTCACGATGATCACCGCTGCCGTCGATGAAACGGCGCTCGCCGCCGACTCGATGAGCTCGACGATTGCCGCGATCCGCACCGACACCGAGAATGTCGCCAAGGACATCGACCAGGTCGAGCAAGGTTTCGGTCGCTTCTCCGAGCAGATCTCGAACTTCAAGGCGAGCGCGAAAGCCTTCGTAAACGGGATGGCCGCCTAGCCCTTCTTCCCCCGCCGCGCGAGCAGCGGTAGGCGGGGGACATGAATATCCTCGTCACCGGCGCAAGCCGCGGCATCGGCGCTGCGGCCCATGCGCTTCTCACCAAACATGGTCACGCCGTGGTCGGCCATTCGACCAAGGGCAGCGACTTGCTGATTGCCGGGGATCTCACGGATCCCGCCGCGCCCCGTAATATCTGGGACACCGCGATGGACGAGCTTGGCGGCCGCATCGACGTGCTCGTCAACAACGCGGGCATCTATGAAGCCGTCGCCGACAATGCGCCTGACGAGGATTGGCATGCGGCCTGGGCGCGGACGCTGACGATCAACCTCCAGGCCGCGGCGGATCTTTGCCGGCTGGCAGTCTCGCACTTCCTCGACCGGGGCGGCGGCGGGCGGATCGTCAATATCGCCAGCCGAGCGGCCTATCGCGGGGATAGCCCGCAACACTGGCATTATGCGGCTTCCAAGGGCGCGATGGTCAGCATGACCAAGACGATCGCCCGGGGTTATGCTGGCGAGGGTGTCTTGTGTTTCGGGGTCGCGCCCGGATTTACGGTGTCCGAAATGACCGCGGAATATCTGCAGGGCCGCGGCGGCGCAAAGATCCTCGCCGAAATCCCTCTCGGCCGCGTCGCGTCGACCGACGAGGTGGCTGAGGTCATTCGCTGGCTCGCGAGCGAGGCGCCGGAGTCGGCGACCGGCAGCGTCGTCGACGTCAATGGAGCCAGCTATGTTCGTTAGCCTCGCTTTCTTCCTCGCGGCCCAGCAGGTCGTGATTCCGTTCGGCAAGCCGCGCCTGATCGAACAGCCGCGCGCGCCGATCGAAAGCGCGGGCCCCCGATGGGTAGCCGCGTGCGACGGATCGGATGACTGGACCAAGCCGGCGCCGCCGGTTCGGATTCACGCGAACACCTATCTCGTCGGGACCTGCGGCATCTCGTCCATCCTGGTCGTCGGCAGCGACGGCGACATCCTGATCGACGGAGGACCCGAGCAGGCGGCCGACCTCATCGCCGACAATATCCGCTCCCTGGGTTTTCGCGTCGAGGACATCAGATTCATCGTGAACAGCCACGAGCATCTGGACCATGTCGGCGGCATCGCCCGGCTCCAGCGACTGAGCGGCGCGACCGTGATCGCTTCGGCGGCGGCGCGGACGACGCTCATGTCAGGCGTTCCAGCCGCCGATGACCCGCAGCACGACACGCTGGGACCATTCCCGGCAGTGACGGTGGGCCGGGTGATCGCCGACGGTGGAGAGGTGCGCCTGGGGAATCTCATGCTCACCGCCATGACGACGCCGGGTCACACCCCCGGGGCAATGAGCTGGCGGTGGGTCAGTTGCGACGGCGGCGTTTGCCGAACGATCGTGTATGCCGACAGCCTCTCACCGGTGAGCAGCCCCAATTATCGCTTCACCGATCATCCCGCCTATCTCGCGGCCTACCGCGCCTCGATTGCGAAGGTCGCGGCGAGCCCGTGCGAGATCCTGTTGACGCCCCACCCGTCTGCAAGCCGGATGCCGGAACGACTGGCTCTTGGAAAGCCGCTCCTCGATACCGATGCCTGCCGAAATTATGCTGCAGCGCTAAGCAGAAACCTCGACGAACGGTTGGCGAAAGAGGCTTCTGGCAAGTGAGCTGGCGGGTCACCGTGGCCTGCTCGCGCGCGCAGGGCGAGGCCATCGGCGAAATGGATGAATCTGCCAGCTTTACGAACGGTGCGCCGATTCTGGTCGCCGACGAGCCCGACGAAAAGCGCCCCGACGAGTGGCTCATCCACGCTTACTTCGATCATGAGCCGACCGGCGACGAGATCGCCTCGCTTTGCAAGCTCGGCAGAGGCCCTCCCCAGATCGAAAAGCTCGGCGAGCAGAATTGGGTGAAAATGAGCCAGGCGGGGCTCGAGGCCATCCGTGCGGGCCGCTTCACGGTGCACACGCCGACCTGTCCGCCGGATCCCGATCGCGTCAATTTCGAGATCGATGCCGGCCTCGCATTCGGGACCGGCCAGCATGCCACCACCAGCGGTTGCCTGGCTGCGCTGGACAAACTCGAGCGCGACGGTGCGCGATTCTCGAACATTGCAGACATCGGCACCGGTACTGGCCTGCTCGCCTTCGCCGCGTTGAGGCTGTGGCCGGAAGCCAAATGCATCGCGACCGACGTCGACCCGGTGGCAGTCGACGTCGCCCGCGAGAATTCGGCGATCAACCGCGTCGGGCTGGGCCATGGCGCCGGACAACTCCTGCTTGCAGTCGGTGACGGCATGGACTCGCCAATGCTGGCGGCGCGGGCTCCGCTGGACCTGATCATCGCCAACATCCTCGCCGGACCGTTGATCGCGCTGGCTCCGGACTTCGCGGCCGCGCTGGCGCCGGGCGGAGCCGTTATCCTTGCGGGCCTGCTCGATACGCAGGCGGCGGCTGTCACGGCGGCTTACGAAAAGCTGGGCTTGAGGCTGCAGGACAAAGGCTTCGGCGAATGGCCCGTGCTGGTGTTTAGCATCTAGCGCTTGTTGTGCTCAGGCGTCCGCGACGATCCTCGCCCAGTCCGCTTCGCCAATCACCCGAATTCCCAATTCCTCCGCTTTCTTGAGCTTCGAGCCGGCACCCGGTCCCGCGACCACGAGATCCGTCTTTGCGCTGACCGAGCCGGCCGCCCTGGCACCAAGCCGCTCGGCCTGCGCCTTGGCTTCGTCGCGGCTCATGGTCTCGAGGCTTCCCGTGAAAACGATGGTCTTGCCGGTCCATTCCGTGTGCCTCGCATCGCTGACGAACGGCGCGGGCGATACCTCGGACAAGAGATCGTCTAGCGCTTCCTGATTGTGCGGCTCATGGAAAAAATCGACCAGCGCCTCCGCGACTACCGGTCCCACACCCTGCACCGACGATAGTTCGGCTTCGCCGCCCTCGGAGAGTGCGGCTCGCCGCAATTCCTCGATCGTCGCGAAACATTTGAGCAGGTCCCGTGCGGTGACGATGCCGACGTGCCGGATGCCGAGGCCAAACAGGAACCGCGGACCATCGGGCGCTCTCTTCGCCTCGATCGCTGCGAGCAGATTGTCGACCGATTTTTCCTTCCATCCCTCCTGGCCGAGCAAGTCGCCTCGATGATTGCGGAGCCGGAAGATGTCGGCCGGCGAATGCAGCCAGCCGAGCTCGATGAACTCGGCGATCGATTTTTCGCCAAGCCCTTCGATGTCGAGGGCGCCGCGTGACACGAAATGCCGGAGTCGCTCGAAGCGCTGCGCCGGGCAGATCAGTCCGCCGGTGCAGCGGACATCGACCTCGCCTTCTTCAGCGACAGCTTCGCTGCCGCATTCAGGGCAATGATCGGGAAAGACATAGGGAGCACGAACCTCTTCCCGGGTCAGATTCTCTACCACCTGCGGAATCACATCGCCCGCACGCTGGATCCGGACCCGGTCGCCGATGCGCAGCCCGAGCCGCTGGATCTCGTCCCGGTTGTGGAGGGTGACGTTGGCGACGATGACACCACCGACGCCGACCGGCTTCAGACGCCCGACAGGGGTAAGCTTGCCGGTGCGGCCGACCTGGATGTCGATTGCTTCGAGCGTCGTCTCGGCTTTCTCCGCCGGGAATTTGTGCGCGATCGCCCAGCGCGGCGCACGCCCGACCTGCCCCAGCCTCTCCTGCCAGTCGAGACGGCCGACCTTGTAGACGACGCCGTCGATGTCGAACGGGAGGTCCGCCCGCGCTCGCTCGATCGCGCGATAATGATCGAGCGCCTCCTCGATCGTCTCGCAGCGCTTCAGAAGCTCGCTGACCGGGATTCCGAGCGAGGCGATGCGTTTCATCGCCATGAGCTGCATCGCGGCAAGCGGCTCGCTCAACTCGCCCCAGCCATGAGCAAGGAAGCGTAGGGGCCGGGCGGCCGTGATCTTGGGATCTTTCTGGCGAAGGGAGCCCGCGGCAGCATTGCGGGGATTGGCGAAGATCTTCCCGCCGCTTGCCTCCTGCCGCTCATTGAGCGCCTCGAAGTCCGCCTTGGACATGTAGACCTCACCGCGCACTTCGAGCACGTCGGGACCGTCTCTCACCGAATGCGGGATGTCGCCGATCGTGCGGACATTGGCGGTCACGTCCTCGCCGGTCGTGCCGTCGCCGCGGGTCGCGGCGAGGACCAGCTGACCATGCTCGTAGCGCACCGAGCAGGAAAGACCGTCGATCTTCGGTTCCGCAGTGATCGCGACCGGCTCATTCTCAGAAAGGCTGAGGAAACGCCGGACCCGCCCCACGAACTCGCGCACATCCTCGTCCGAAAAGGCATTGTCGAGGCTGAGCATCGGCCGTGCATGGGTCACCTTGGCCAGCGCGCTGGTCGGTGCGGCGCCAAGCCGCTGCGAGGGCGAGTCGGCGCGCACGAGTTGGGGAAAGCGTGCCTCGAGTTCGCGATTCTCGCGCACCAGCGCATCATATTCCGCGTCGGAAATCTCCGGCGCGTCATTGTCGTGGTACAGCCTGTCGTGCCGCGCGATTTCTTTCGCCAGCCGCATCAGGCGGTTGGCTGCTTCGGCTTCGCTCAGTTCCTTATTCCCCTGACTAGACATGTCCTCAGCCGTGCTCGGCGAACAGTTCCTCCAGCAGGTTGATGAAGCTTGTCCATGAGCGTTCTGCAGCGAGCGCATTGTACGCGACGCCGTCGATCTGCAACTCGCTCGCGCGAGGATTGGTGAAGCCGTGCCCGACATGGCCATAAGCATGGATTTGCCAGTCGGCTCCCGCCGCTGTCAGCTCCTGGCCGAGCGCGACCACCTTCTCGGGAGGTACCATCGGATCGTCCCAGCCGTGGAAGGCCACGACCTTCGTATTGTACTTCTGCGGCGCGAGGCCCGGCGGATCGAACAGCCCGTGGAAGCTTATGGCGGCGGAAATCTCCGCGCCGCTCCGGGCGAGGTCGAGCGCGCACATCCCACCGAAGCAATAGCCGGCGACCGCGATCTGGTCCGCCTCGACCTCCGCGAGGCCGCGAGTCAGCTCAAGCACATGCTGCAACCGGCGCAGGAGCGCCGCGCGGTCGCTCTTCAACCGGTTCATCTCACCGAACATCGTGTCGCGCGGAGCGCCCCGGAACTCCTTGCCGAACAGGTCGGCAACCATGGAATTATAGCCGAGCTCGACGAGCTGGCGGCCAAATCCGATCTCGAGGTCGGAAACGCCCATCACGGTCGGGATCAGGATCACGGTCGGCCGCGCCTGGCCATCCCGTCGGCCGACGAAGACGCTTTCAAGATGCTCGTCCTCGAAACTGTGCGTGATCGCGCGGTCCTTGCTCATTGAAGCTCCTTTGCCAGTTCGGCCAGCCTTGCCACCGTGTTCATGTTGCGCGCGGTCCCGGCCTCGGCGGCCGGAATGCGAAGGCGCGAGCGCCCGATACCTCTTTCGCCGTACGCGACATAGACCTCCCGATTAGCGGTCTCGATACGTTCGTCGTCCGCCCGATTGCGGACCGTCTCGAGCCAATCTTCCGGCGGCGGCTCGTTCATGAAGAAGGCTTGGACATTGTTGCCTGGCGCTTCCCGGAACGGGTTGGCGCGGGCAGCGGCATCCATTTCGCCAGCAGACCGGAGAATGACCCGAACCTCCTTCCCCATATGCGCCCGAATCCGGTCCTCTAGCGCCCTGCGGAGCTTTTCCTCGGGCTCGTCGCTTAAGAAAAGGAGGTTGCCGCTCGCGATGAACGTCCGAGCCTTTTCGAGTCCGAGCTCGTCCGCAATGGACTTCAGATCCGCCATCCGGAGCGAGCTTTTCCCGACGAGGTTCACGCCCCGGAGCAGGGCGACATAGGCGGTCACGCGGCGTTGAGCAGGCGCGAAGCCTGCGCTCTCGCTTCCTCGGTGACTGACGCCCCAGAGAGCATTCGAGCAATTTCCTCCCGGCGCTCTTCCGTTGAAAGTTTTCGGACCGTCGTTCGGGATCCACCATCGCCGTGGCTTTTCTCGATCCGATAGTGGTGAGACGCGCGCGCGGCGACTTGCGGCGAATGAGTGACGACGAGCACCTGGGACTGCTCCGCGAGCCGGGAGAGCCGCTCCCCGATGGCGCTTGCGACCGCTCCGCCGACACCACGATCCACTTCGTCGAAGATCATCGTCGCGGCGCTTCCGGCTTCGGCTAGCGCGACCTTGAGAGCGAGGATGAAGCGGGACAACTCGCCGCCGGATGCGATGCGGGTCAGCGCGCCGAAGGGCGCGCCCGGATTGGTCGACACTTCGAACTCGACTCGATCGGTGCCCGATGGGCCCGGCTCGACGGGAGCGATCGAGGTGCGAAATCGCGCTGCATCCAGCTTCAACGGCGCGAGCTCCGACGCGACCGCGGCGTCGAGCCTCAGGGCGGCCTGATGACGTTGCCTGCTCAATAGATCTGCTGCGGCCGCATAGGCCTCCCGCGCGGCGACAAGCTGACGGTCGAGCTCCGCAATCTGCTCGCCGCCCGCCTCGATCGCTGCGAGTTGCTCGCGCATCTGCTCCCCGAGCGCTGCGAGCTGATCGGGTTCGACGCGATGCTTGCGGGCGAGGCCGCGGATATCGAACAAGCGCGCCTCGGCCGCTTCGAGACGGGCCGGATCGAACGCCAAGGCATCGGCGGCACGGACAATCCGATCCTCCGCCTCGCCGGCCTCGATCAGCGAGCGATCCAGCGCAGCAAGCGCCTCTGCCAGAAGGGGATGGTCCGCCGCACCCCGCTCGATCCTGCGCGCGGCCTGGCGGAGCTGGGCCAGCGCTCCCTCCGATCCGCCGAGCAGCTCGTCGATCCCAGTCAGCGATTCGCCAGCCTTGAGGCCCGCCTGCATCGACGCCCTCTCCTCGGCAAGGCGAGTCTCCTCTCCGGCCTCGGGTGCCAGCGCCTCGATCTCACGGCTCGCATGTTCGAGCCACTCGCGGTCGCGCTCGGCAGCAGCGGCAGCGGAGCGCGCGTCGAGCAGCTCCGCCTCGATACGGGTCACTTCCGACCAGGCCTTCTCGACCGGCTCCAGGTCCAGTTTCGCGAAGGCGTCGAGCATTAGGCGATGGCCCTTCGAGTTCAGCAGGCCGCGATCATCGTGCTGCCCATGAATCTCGACTGCGAGCGAGCCGATGTCGCGGAGCAGACCCGCTGGAACGCTGGCGCCCCCGACGAACGCGCGGCTGCCGCCGTCGCTTTTCAGGGTTCGCCGAATGATCAGCGCCTCGCCGCTATCGGGCTCGATTCCCTGCTCTCGAAGGAGCGCGATCGCGGGATGGCCGGCCGGCAGATCGACCTCGGCGGAAACCGAACCAGCCTCCTGCCCCGCACGGACCAGCGCGCTGTCCGCCCGAGCGCCGAGAGCAAGCCCAAGCGCATCGAGCAAGATCGACTTTCCGGCGCCGGTCTCGCCGGTCAGCACGCCAAGGCCCCGCTCGAACTCCAGCTCGAGCCGTTCGACGAGCACGATGTTGTGGATGGCGAGCTGCCTCAGCATGTGAGGACCAGCTCCCGTGGGCTCACTTCCGCGAGGCCGTCCGCCGCTGATTCTGCCGGTTCTCCTTGCCCAGCAGCTTCAGCGATTGCCTGTACCAGTAGGATTCGGGGTAGTTGCGGCCGAGCACAGCACCGGCCTTCTGCGCTTCATCCGGAACGCCCAGAACGAGATAGCATTCGACCAGGCGCTCGAGCGCTTCGGGCGTGTGCGTCGTGGTCTGATACTGGTCGACGACGCTCCTGAAGCGGTAGGTCGCGGCCAGCCACTGGCCGGAGCGCTGGTAGAAGCGGCCGACTTCCATCTCCTTGCCCGCAAGGTGGTCCTTGATGAGGTCGAGCTTCACGCGCGCATCGGCGGCATAGCGGGTTTCGGGATAGCGCCGAATCAGCTCGCCAAATGAATCCGATGCCTGCTGCGTCGTCGTCTGATCACGAGTGACGTCGTCGATCTGCTGATAATAGCTCATGCCGATGAGATACTGCGCGTAGGGAGCTTCGGAATTGCCCGGGTGGATCGTCACGAACCTCTGCGCCGAGTTGATCGCGTCCTGATATTTGCGGGCAAGATAGTAATTGAACGCGCTCATCAGCTGCGCGCGGCGGGCCCACACCGAGTAGGGATGCTGGCGCTCGACCTCGTCGAACAGCTTCGCCGCCTGCTCGTAATCGCCGCCGTCCATCGTGCGCTTGGCCGCCGTATAGAGCGAGCTGACGTCGCGGGCGACATAAGCGGTGTCCGCTTTCTTGCCGCCATGCGCGCAGGCCGTGAGCGGGAGGACCGCGGCGGCGGAGAGCAGCAGCAGTGAAATCGGACGCGAAAGTTTCAGCATGAAAACCTCATTAGCGTGGGCTCCGGAGGACGCCAAGCAGGGCATGGACGGAGAAAGCTTGGCCTTCGCTGAACGGAAATTCAGGCGGGCTGGACCTCGGCGTCTTCCTTCTCGTCGGACTTGAGGAAGCTGTCCGGCTCGACCCCCAGCCAGACGAGAACCGGCGCGGAAATGTAGATGGACGAATAGGTCCCGATCAGAACGCCGAGGAAGATGGCGATGGCGAGGCCGAAAATCACCTGCGGTCCGATCGCCATCAGGATGCCGAGTGCGATGAGGACGGTCAGGGAGGTGACGACCGTTCGCGCAAGCGTCTCGTTGAGCGAAAGGTTGAGCAGCGGCAGGATCGCCATCTTGCGGTATTTCCTGAGGTTCTCGCGGATACGATCGTAAATGACGACGGTATCGTTGAGAGAATATCCGACGATTGTCAGGAAGGCCGCCACCACATTGAGGTCGACCTGAAGTCTGGTGAAAGCGAAGAAGCCGAGAGTCATGGCGATGTCATGGGCAAGCGTCAGCAGCGCGCCGACGCCGAACTGCCATTCGAACCGCACCCAGATATAGATTGCGATCCCGATCATCGCGAGCGCGATGGCGATGGCGCTGTTCTGGGCGAGTTCCTCGCTGACCTTGCCCGAGACCGATTCACCCGCGTCGACGCGCGCGCCGGGATAGATTTGTGGGATGCTCGTACGAAGCTTCGACACGATCTGGTTGGAGGCGCTGTCCGCTCCCGTCGGCTTGGGAAGGCGGATCTGGTACGTCCGGTCATTGCCGAGGGACTGGGGAACCGCCTCACCGACGCCGAGCTGATCGACGCGCGTCCTCAGATCGTCAATGTGCACGGGCCTCGCGAATTCGACGCGTACGACCTGGCCGCCGACGAAGTCGATGCCCAGGTTGAGCCCGTGATAGAGGGTATACCCGACCGAAACGATCGTAGCGATCAGCGAAAGCACCAGCGCAACGTTGCGCCAGCGCATGAAGTCGAGATTGGTGTGGTCGGGGACGAGCTTCAGCAGCTTCATGACGCCTGGAGCCTTAGATGTGCAGTTCGCGCGGCCGCGCGCGGCGGATCCACAGCGCGACGAGCATGCGGGTGAAGTAAACGGCGGTGAACACGGAGGTGACGACGCCGATCAGGAGCACGACGGCAAAGCCGCGCACCGGGCCGGAACCGAAATAAGCCATGATCGCCGCCGAGATGACGTGCGTGACGTTCGCGTCGAAAATGGCGCGGAACGCCTCGTGATAGCCTGTCTCGACGGCATCGATGAGACGGCGCCCGCGCCGTATCTCCTCGCGAATGCGTTCATTGATCAGCACGTTCGCGTCGACCGCGGCGCCGATGGTCAGGATGAAGCCCGCAATGCCCGGCAAAGTCAGAGTCGCATTGAACATCGCCATGATGCCCAAAATGAGGAAGGCGTTCACGACCAGCGCGATGTTCGCATAGACTCCGAAGCGACCGTAGGTGACCAGCATGAAGACCACGACCGCGAGGACCGAGATCACCGACGCGATGACGCCCTTGTGAATGGAGTCCTGGCCGAGCTCGGCGCTGATGGTCCTCTCTTCGATCACGTTGAGCTTCACTGGCAGTTTGCCCGACGCCAGCGACACGGCGAGGTCATGCGCGCTCTGGACCGTGAAACTGCCGTTGATCTGCGCTCGCCCGCCGAGGATCGGCTCGTTGATGTTCGGCGCCGACAGGATCTTGTCGTCAAGGATAATTGCGAACGGCTTGTTGACATTCTCTTGCGTGACCCGGCCGAAGCGGCGCGCACCCGCGGTGTTGAACGTGATGTCGATGTTGGGCCGGCCGTCCTGGTCGAAGCTCTGCTTGGCGTCGGTCAGCTGGTCGCCGGACACCATCACTCGGCGTTTGACGGCCATTGCTCCGGTCCCGTCGGCGAGCGGGAGGACCTGGCTTCCCGGCGGCGCACGGCCCTGCTGAAGGTCGGCGGGGTTGGCGGACTGGTCGACGAGCTTGAACTCGAGGCGCGCTGTCTGGCCGATCAGCTTCTTGAGCGCCTCCGGATCCTCAACGCCGGGGACTTCGACAAGAATGCGATTGCCGCCTTCGGTGAGGACGGTGATTTCCTTGGTTCCCGACGGGTCGATGCGACGCCGGACGACGTCGCGAGCGACACCCATTGCGTCCTTGAGCGCCTGGGCGGAGCCGCTGACCGTCGGGCTCAGCACGACCCGGGTCGAATCCACCACGGAGACATCCCAGTCGCGATTTCCGGTAAGCGCGAGCGGCTTGGTCAGGCCGCGCATGCGCTCGACAGCGGCGTCCACCTTGGTCGGATCGCGGACGAGGAAGGACAGGCGCCCGCCGGCCGTCGATATGTCGCCGATGTCGATCCGGGGATCGCGGCGAAGCTCCGTTGCGACCGAATCCTCCATCGCCTGGAGTCGCTGCTTCTGGGCGTCCTGCGCATCTGCCTCGAGCAGCAGATGGCTGCCGCCGGCGAGATCGAGGCCGAGGCTGATCTTGTACTGCGGAAGCCACTTGGGCCAGCTACCCGCTGCGGGCGTGCCGGCAAGCAGGCTCGGGATCGACAATAATATGCCGACCGCAATGACGAGCCCGATCAGCCAGACCTTCCAGCGCGGAAACTCAAGCATCAGTCGTTCGCCGGCTTCGCATTGCCCGTGAGCACGTGGGTGATCGTCGACTTGACCACGCGGACCTTGACGCCCTGTGCGATCTCGACCTCGGCCTCATCGTCGCTGACCTTGGTCACCTTGCCGCGTATCCCGCCGCCGGTGACGACCTCATCGCCTTTCTTCACGGCCGAAATTCGCGCCTGATGCTCTTTCACGCGGCGCTGCTGGGGGCGGATCATTAGGAAATAGAAGATCACGAAGATCGCAAGCAGCGGGAACATTTGGATGAAGAAAGCCGCCGTACCGTTCGGCTGCCCTGCAGGCGCCGCCTGCATCATCATCAACATGGGTTCGTTGGACATCTGGAACTTACGACTTTCGATTTGCGGGAATTAGCCCTGCCCTAACAACCGTCCCGCGGACGGTCCATGGCAAGACTGGTCGGGGCGACTGGATTCGAACCAGCGACCTCCACACCCCCAGTGTGATGCGCTACCAGGCTGCGCTACGCCCCGACCTGGCCGCGGCATCTAGGCAGGGCCATTCGACAAGGCAAGGCGGGAGGGATGCCGAGTGGCGCGTCGACGGCGAAAAAGTAAAGCGGGAAAGTGGGTTGGCCGGATCCTGGCGGTCCTCCTCGCTGCGCCCCTGCTGTATCTCGCCGCCGCCCTGCTCGGCGCACTCGTTCCGGTCAATCGGGACTGGGCGGAGCCGGAGCGGGGGACCACCATCTACCTCGCCGACAATGGCGTTCACAGCGATCTGATCGTCCCGGTGCTTG
>Ga0207679_10001254_pt1 | contig 16096 bp, 17 predicted proteins | sample KBSC73metaG_FD_184320 | JGI IMG/M metagenome (GOLD analysis project Ga0207679, IMG submission 184320) | Corn rhizosphere microbial communities from Kellogg Biological Station, Michigan, USA - KBS C7-3 metaG (SPAdes) (version 2) | ecosystem: Host-associated > Plants > Roots > Rhizosphere > Soil ... | reverse complement strand
TAGCAAAGTCACGTTTGCCAGCGAACCAGCGTGAACTCCAGTTCTTGTGGACCTGAAGACGGAAGCTAATTGGGTTAACTTTCTGTCCCATCTAGTTCTTCTCCTCAGCTGCAGGTTTTTCAGCAGCTTCAGCCTTTTTAGCGGCTGGCTTCTTAACTTGCTTCTCAAGACCAGCAACCTCTACGAGGATGTGGCTAGATTTCTTCTCGAATGGCAATGCGCGACCGCGGCTTGCAGGCTTGAAGCGGCGAAGACGTGGGCCAGCGGTAACACTAAGAGTGCTGATGACAAGTGTCTTTGCGTCAAGGCCGTGTGTGTTAACTGCGTTAGCGGCAGCTGACTGGATTGCCTTTTTAACTACGAGCGCAGCGCGCTTTGGCGTGTGGTCAAGAATAACTACAGCGTCAGCGACAGTGCGACCGCGGACAAGTGAAGCAACAAGGCTAATCTTGCGTGGTGCTTGGTCAACGCCCTTAATGTGAGCGCGGACTGTGTACATAGTAGCGTCAGCCATGATTACTTCTTGTCCTTTCCACCGTGCTTGCGGAACTTACGAGTTGGGCTAAACTCACCGAGTTTGTGGCCAACCATGTTCTCGCTCACAAGCACAGGAACGTGCACGCGACCGTTGTGGACAGCGATGGTACGACCCACCATATCTGGTGTAATGGTCGAGCTGCGAGCCCAGGTCTTGATAACCGTGCGGTCGTCGATTGTAAGTTTAGCAACTTTCGCAGCTAGCTTGGCGTCGACGTATGGGCCCTTTTTGAGTGAACGACTCATAGACTACTTCTTCCTCTTAGCTTCGTGACGACTGCGAACAATCATCTTGTTAGTTGATTTGCGGCGACGGGTGCGGTAACCAAGTGTCAACTGACCCCATGGAGTGCGAGGTGGTTTACCAGAACCGTGACGACCGCCGTCACCACCACCGTGAGGGTGATCAACAGCGTTCATAACAACACCGCGAACGCCTGGGCGAATACCCTTGCGGCGGTTGCGACCAGCAGAACCGATCTTTACGTTCTGGTGCTGAACGTTACCGACAACACCAAGTGTTGCTTCACACTCGAGGCGGAACTTACGAACTTCGCCAGATGGCATACGCACCATTGCGTAGTCACCTTCTTTAGCCATAAGCTGTGCCTTAGTACCAGCAGCGCGAACCATCTGGCCGCCCTTGCCTGGGTTGATCTCAATAGCGTAGATTTGGCTACCTACTGGGATGTTTGCAAGTGGCATACGGTTTGAAGACTCTACTGGAGCTTCTGCGCCAGTCTTGATTTTCTTACCCTTAGTCATTTGCGTGTCAGCAAGGATGTAGTGGTAGAGACCGTGCTGGTCTTTAACACGTGCGATACGAGCTGAACGGTTCGGGTCGTACTCGATTTCCTCAACAGTAAGCTCGAGGCCAGCTGCTAGGCGGTGGTTGAGCAGACGGTAGTGACGGCGTACACCACCACCACGGTGGCGGACAGTGATACGACCGGTGTTGTTGCGACCAGCGTTTTGCTTCTTGCTCTTGATCAAGCTCTTGAGGGGCTTGCGAGTAGTAACGTCGCTAAGGTCCTGGCTCGTCATACCGCGACGAGCTGGAGTAGTAGGGTTGTAAGCTTTGATTGCCATTACTTCTTCTCCTCCTTAACTTCCTCTTGCTCGAACACCTTGATAGAACCTTCGCTTAATGTAACGTAAGCCTTCTTGGTGTCCTGGCGGTTGGTCGTACCAGGGTAGCGGTTTTTACCGCGACTGTAGCGAACTGATTTACCGTTCTGAACGAGAGTTGTAACGTTAGCTACTTTCACGCCTTCGAACTGAGCTTCAACAGCTGCTTTGATTTCATTTTTGTTAACGTTCGTAGGAACGTCGAATACGTAAGTGTTCTGTGAAGTTACCAAACGGTAAGCCTTCTCAGTTGCACGTGGAGTTACAATAACGAGTTTCATTACTTGTCACCTCCCAACCATGCTTCTACGGCCTTAACAGCACCAGGAGTCATGATGATTTGGTCTGCGTTAAGGATGTAGTATACGTTAAGGTACTGAGCGCGTACCAAGAGGGCATTCTCTAGGTTGTTTGTTGCACGCATAAGCTCAGGAGTCTTCTCGTCAACAACGAGGAGTACCTTAGCGTCTTTGTGAAATTTCTGTTCTACAAAGAATTTTGCAATTTCTGCAGTTTTGCCAGTGGTTTTGATGTCACTGACGGTAATTTTCTTTGCCTGGTCAGCAAGAGTCAACGCTTGGCGAACAGCTACGAGCTTGCTTGTCTTAGAGACCTTTAGCTTGTAGTTTTCGTTACCGCGAGGACCGAAGACGATACCACCACCGCGCCAGATTGGGTTACGAGATGAACCGAATCGTGCACGACCTGTGCCCTTCTGCTTCCAAGGCTTCTTGCCACCACCGCGAACTTCGCCGCGTTGGAGTGTTGTTGCGCTTGCTTGGCGGCCATTCGCGAGGAATGCGTCGTATGCAAGCTTGAGTAGCTGGTGGTTAGGCACCTCTACTGCAAACACACTCTTAGGCAAGGTTGCTTTTGCTGGCTTTGTTGTTTCAGCCATTACTTAGCACCTCCGAGTACAATTAAGCCCTTCTTAGGACCTGGTACAGCGCCTTTAACGCCAATGAGGTTGTCGGCAACTGAGATGTAAGCAACCTTGAGGTTCTTTACAGTCACTTGCTCGGCACCCATGTGGCCTGCCATGCGCTTACCTTTGAAAATCTTTTGTGGGTACATACTACCGATCGAACCGACCTTACGTGTGTTACCCTTACCACCGTGCGTAGCGCGGTGACGCTTAAAGTTGTGACGCTTGATAGTACCAGCCCAACCTTTACCTTTGCTGATACCTGTTGCGTCGATAACGTCGCCGAGTTCAAACTCAGTTACGTCCCATGTATCACCGACCTTAGCTTCGCCAAGTTCGTCAATACGAAATTCCCGAATTTCCTTCGGGGTTACACCGGCTGTCTTTACATGACCAGCCACGGCCTTGCTCAGGTTCTTACCCTCACCATATGCTACCTGAACTGCGTTGTAGCCGTCGGTTTCGACAGACTTCACCTGAGTCACAGTCACAGGGCCAGCTTGGATTAGCGTAACAGGAGTTGCTACACCATCCTCACCGATGATTTGGGTCATACCAATTTTGGTACCGAGAAGTGCTTTCATGCCCTCTTTGCTCCCATTTAAAATCCCCAGTGGCTGGCAGTATCCTGATGGACTTGCCAATTCACCGAGAACAAGTTGTTATTACGTAATAAGTTACAAACACCATAGTAACAAAAAATATGCAAATAGTCAAGCCCGTACCAGATATGGGGGCGAGATTCTATACAAGAATGCCGGCTGGCAAGAAATAGCTGACAATAGTAACCAAAATGAGGATTGCATACCAGATCTTGCGGTCGTATTGAAACTTTTCGAAGCGACTCACGATAAAGAGGCCGAAGAGCATTCCGATTGGAAGTCCGCTGAACGGTAGTCCGCCAATAAGGAGCGGAGTTTTGAACTTAACCCAGAGCGTGCCAAGGATGATGCAGAGCACGAGCTTGAGGAAGTAGGTGCCATCGCTTTCGTATGTTTTTTCGTTGCCACGCCGACTAAATACTCTATTGCGCGCATAGGTACGCTGTTTGTTTCGTGCTGATGCCATATTATTAGCAGTATAGCATAAGCGTGTTGATTATAAGTGTAATTTGTAGCATACTGTAAGCAACGTATATCTTAATAAGGGGTGAATATGCCAGCAAGCGCAACGAAGAAAACGACGGCCCATAAACAAGCAAAGAAAGCACCAGTAAAGCGTGCGGCCGCTAAGCCGGTAAGTAAGACTACTGTGCGTACAAAGAAGACGGTGGCGCCAGAAATGCGCTCATTCCGCGCGGCGCGTGTTAGTGAGCCATTCTTTACCTTTAGGATTACTCACCAGACATTTTATTGGTTAATTCTTGCAGTTATTGTTGTTGGCTTAGCTGCTTGGGTGATGTCAATTAGTATTAAGGTGCAGCATATCTACGACCAAATTGATGCAACAAACCAGTCGATTTATAGCTTGCCTACTGTGAGTACGCATAAAGCAAACTAGTAACTTGGTTGGCGCAAATAAAAATACCTCTACGAACGAGAGGTATTTTTATTTGCATTGCTGCAGTGATTACATACGAATTTCTGCATCTACGCCAGCTGGAAGGCTGAGGTTCTGCAGGCTGTCGATGGTCTTCGGTGTCGCGTTTGTGATGTCGATAAGACGCTTGTGTACGCGCATTTCGAATGCTTCACCACCCATCTTGTACACGTGTGGACTCTTTACCACTGTGTATGTGCTCTTGCGAGTTGGTAGTGGAACTGGGCCAGCTACGCTTGCACCGGTGCGAAGTGCAGTGTCGACAATCTGCTTTGCAGACTGGTCGATTACTTTGTGGTCGTACGCCTTTAGGCGAATTCGGATCTTAAGACCCTGGTCTTTGGCATCAGCCATAATGGGAATTCCCTTCTCCTGTTCAGTAACCTCTTGCTCGAATCGGTGTTATTAACGTCTGGCTGAGTTGTCTGAACGATTAGTAATACATAGGTAACTATATCATAACAGATACGGACTTGCAACCAGTAACAAAATACCCTCGGATAACTCCGAGGGTATTTGCAAGATAGTTACAGAAACTACTTGGTGATGTTTGTTACAACACCAGCACCAACTGTACGGCCACCTTCGCGGATAGCGAAGTCTTGACCCTTGTCCATGGCGATTGGAGCAAGCAGCTTAACCTTGAAGGTTACCTGGTCACCAGGCATAACCATTTCTTTGTCAGCTGGAAGCTCAACTTCACCAGTAACGTCAGTTGTACGGAAGTAGAACTGTGGCTTGTAACCCTTTGAGAATGGAGTGTGGCGACCGCCTTCTTCCTTCTTAAGGATGTAAACCTCTGCGTCGAACTCAGTGTGTGGAGTTAGGCTACCTGGCTTAACTACAACCTGACCGCGCTCGATTTGCTCGCGCTCGATACCACGAAGCAAGAGACCAGCGTTGTCACCAGCTTGACCCTGGTCGAGGTTCTTCTTGAACGCTTCGATACCAGTTACAACTGAAGTCTGAGTAGCCTTAAGGCCAACGATTTCAACTGGGTCGTTAATCTTTACAACACCCTGTTCAATACGGCCGGTAGCAACAGTACCACGACCCTTGATTGAGAATACGTCTTCGATAGGCATAAGGAATGGCTTGTCGAGGTCACGTGTAGGCTCGTCGATGAATGCGTCAACAGCGTTCATGAGTTCCATGATTGCGTCTTCGCTTGCAGCGTCACCTTCGAGGGCCTTAGTAGCAGAACCCTTGATGATAGGAGTGTTGTCGCCGTCGTAACCGTTCTTAGTAAGAAGTTCGCGAACGTCCATTTCAACGAGCTCAACGAGCTCAGGATCAGCGAGGTCCATCTTGTTAAGGAACACAACGATCTTTGGCACACCAACCTGGTGAGCAAGAAGTACGTGCTCGCGGGTCTGTGGAAGTGGACCGTCGTTTGCAGCTACCACGAGGATAGCGCCGTCGATCTGAGCGGCACCAGTGATCATGTTCTTGACGTAGTCGGCGTGGCCTGGCATGTCAACGTGAGCGTAGTGGCGCTTTTCAGTTTCGTATTCCTGGTGAGATGATGCAATGGTAATACCACGTGCACGCTCTTCAGGTGCGTTGTCAATCTGAGCGTAGTCAACTTTTTTGTTAACGTCGCTTGGAAGACGCTTAGCAAGTACAGATGTAATTGCTGCTGTTAGTGTCGTTTTACCGTGGTCAACGTGGCCCATAGTACCGATGTTAACGTGAGGCTTCGAACGATCGAAATCTGCCATTAGAGAAATTCTCCTAGTTATTTAATGATTGGCACGACGCGAGCTACGACACTTACCAAGGCGATTTCTCTCCTACACAGTATCAAAACGCGTCGCGCGTATGCGACTAATTATACAGTGAAACGACACCTGTGTAAACAGTTAAACAGCGATAGTGATAAGGGCGCGGTTGTAGGCTATTGACCAGCGTGCGAGAAAGCTCTCAACAGGCGCTTTGCAGTATGCGCCCCCACCTTGGTTAAGTGGATCGTGATATGTAACGATACCGTCCTCCACTCCAAGTAATATGCAGCTATGCCATACTTTGTTGCCGGCCGTTTTGGATGCAAGATTTACCATACAGTAGAATTCGCTATCTGGTTGCTTTTTCTTGATATGTGTCGCGAGTTGCCCAATTGATTCAAAGTCGGCACCTACAAGCTCAACTGAGATGACTTTCTTTGGGCAGACCTCTTCGAATACTTCGGTTTTGTAGATTGCGGAGTAGACAGAGTCATCTACGACAGATGTTGTATATTGCGCCTCGAGACACTCTGAGACGGCTGTTTGCGAAGGCATCCAGCCGGCTATGGTGCCGAACACCATACGGAAGCACGCGTTTGTACAGCCTCGTACACCATCAAAATTCTTCCAATCTTCCTTTTGCTGTGCATAGTTGGGTACGTCGATGACTCCCATAGGAATTTGCTGCGCTCGAAGTGATTCGCCTGCATCGCTTCGAGGTATAGCTTGTAGCGCGGCAGCTTTAAACTCCGCTATCTCAGCGAGTGTTTTTCGCTCGTGCCGATCAATACCTTGCAGCATTATTTGAGTCTCTCGTGATTGATAGCTATGGGGGATAATGCACTCCGCAGTAAAGGAGGCATTGAGGTGGCTTATCCTTGTATCCACTTCGCGTAGGACGGTAAGGAAATCTTCAAAGAGCGGGCCGCGAACGAACCGAGCGGGTTTTTCAATAAGAGCACCTTCTAAAAGCGCATGCCTAAAAAACTCCTTTTGCTCGGCAGTTGGAGGGTAATTATCGACACCGTAATTAACGAGAGGGTCATATTCCTGACTCCCCCTTGTGAGCATCTCAGTCATTTACTTTGTTATACCTTTAAATTGCTACATGTGCAAGCATAGGCTTTTTTCCAATAAAAAATACACTGCCGTTTGATGGGCAGTGTATTTTCTAGAGAAACTATTTGCTTGCGCGCTTCTCGATGATTTCCTGAGCAACGTTTGGTGGAACTTCCTCGTAGTGAGCGAGCTCCATTGTTGACGCTGCGCGACCCTGGCTCATTGAGCGGATGTCACCAGTGTAACCAAACATGCTTGCAAGCGGTACGATTGCCTTAACGAGCTTTGCGCCACCCATGAGGTCTTCCATAGATTCGATACGACCACGGCGAGAGTTAAGGTCACCGATGATGTCACCCATGAATTCTTCTGGGGTGGTTACTTCAAGCTTCATAACAGGCTCAAGCAAGATTGGCGTTGCTTTCTTTACGCCTTCGCGAGCAGCGATGCTACCAGCAAGCTTAAAGGCCAATTCGCTCGAGTCGACATCGTGGTAGCTACCATCGTAGAGCGTAGCCTTCACGTCGACAACTGGGTAGCCAGCAATGACACCGCCGTCAAGTGTTTCACGGATACCTTGCTCAACAGGCTTGCGGTATTCCTGGGGGACCACACCACCCTTGATAGCGTCGATGAACTCGAAGCCCTTGCCTGCTTCGTTTGGTTCAAGACGTACCCAAACGTCACCGTACTGACCACGACCACCTGACTGCTTTGCGTGCTTACCTTGTACTTCTGCAGTACCCTTGATTGACTCACGGAAGGCAACCTGAGGCTCACCAACGTTAGCTTCAACGTTGAATTCGCGCTTCATGCGGTCGATAAGGATTTCAAGGTGAAGCTCGCCCATACCAGACATGATCGTCTGGCCAGTCTCTTCGTCGGTGTGGATACGGAAGGTTGGGTCTTCTTCTGCAAGACGTTGCAATGCGATACCCATCTTTTCTTGGTCGGCCTTAGTCTTAGGCTCAACAGCGATACTTACTGGAGGGTCTGGGAATGTGATAGATTCCAGAGCGATTGGGTTTGCAAGCTCGGCGAGTGTGTTACCGGTGAAGGTGTTCTTCAAGCCAACAACTGCTGCGATGTCGCCTGCGCCAACCTTGTCGATGTCTTCACGCTTGTCGGCGTGCATACGAACGATGCGGCCGATACGCTCTTTTTCACCAGTAGTGGTGTTGAGAACGTAGCTACCGGCGGTAAGTACGCCAGAGTACACGCGAACGAAGATAAGCTTACCAACGAATGGGTCAGCAGCAATCTTGAATGCGAGTGCAGCCATAGGCTCTTTGTCGTCTGGCTTGCGGCTGATTTCGTCGCCGGTCTTAGGGTTGGTGCCCCAGATAGCTTCAACATCAAGTGGGCTTGGAAGGTAGTCAACCATTACGTCAAGAAGCTTCTCAACGATAACACCACGGCCGTCACCACCAGATACGAGGAAGAAGTCACCAGCAAGAACGCGCTTGCGGAGACCGCGCTTAAGTTCGTCGATAGTGATAGCGTCTGCACCACCCTCGAAGAACTTGTTCATGAGTTCGTCTTCAGCTTCAACGGCTGCTTCAACAAGGAGTGCACGTGCGTTAGTAGCCTTTTCAAGCATGTCTGCAGGGATTTCGCCTTCAACAAGCTGCTTGTCAGTGTAGTCACTGTAGGTGTAGGCCTTCATTTCTACGAGGTCAACAACACCGTTGATGTCCTTTTCGAAACCGATAGGAAGGTGGATAGGAAGAGCGTTCTTTGAAAGACGTGTGTGGATTGATTCAAGAGACTTGTAGAAGTCGCCACCAGTTTGGTTGATCTTGTTGATGAAACAAACACGAGGCACGCCGTACTTGTTAGCTTGGCGCCAAACGGTTTCAGACTGAGCCTCAACACCCATTTTGCCGTCGAAGACAGTTACTGCACCGTCGAGCACGCGAAGTGAACGCTCAACTTCAGCGGTGAAGTCGATGTGTCCTGGGGTGTCGATGATGTTGATCTTGTGACCCTTCCAGAAACAGGTTACGGCAGCTGAGGTAATAGTGATGCCACGCTCTTTTTCCTGCGCCATCCAGTCAGTTGTTGCGCCGTCGCCGTCGCCACGAACTTCACCAATCTTGTGGTTGATACCTGTGCGGTAAAGAATACCTTCTGTAGTTGTCGTTTTACCGGCGTCGATGTGTGCGATGATACCGATATTGCGAAAGTCCTTAAGCTGGACGTTTGTCTGGGCCATAGCTGTTCTGCTCTTCCTTGTATAATCTTATAAATTTTGCCATCAAAAAATAGCGCTTCCCGTCTATTTTACCAGAATTGATAGTAATTGTCACCCCCTTGTAACGGGTATGGCATAGGGGTTTATCTGATTCAGTTTGTAATTGCTGTCTTTATAGTATATAATCACTCCACTTTACCTTATGACGTATTCGAAGAGTGAACGTGGTGAAGCAAGTGGTGAGCGGCTCGCGGACATGAATGAACTTGGTCAGGCCGAGGAACTTGCTCTTGCGGCCCTCACGAAGAAGCTTACGGGTGATGAGGCCGCGGCTGAATCTCAGCTGGATACAATCACTGACGCTGATATTACCTCACGCGATGCTCAGCGGCTCACGCTTAATAGCCGTCATAATATTGAATTCCTCAAGCAGCGATTTCTATTTCGTTTCTGTTTAGATGGCTCGCGTAGGGTCGCTGTGTTTCCACGAGCTGATGTTGAGCAGTATATGCAAGCTTATCTTAATGCGGAGCCTATACCTGGCAACTACGGTGGGCGCCGGATTACCTCTTTTGTAACGGATGCGCATTCGCTTACGGATATCTTTGGTGTTATGCGAGACCTCGATATACCTATTCGACTTTACGCAAAGGCGTCGGGTAAACAGATTACTGAGTATATTGACGAGGATTTCATTGAGGTTGTAGAGCTTGCTCTTGCCGAGCTCGAGCCGTCACCTGAGAATGATAATCAAGAAGAAGATACGTGGCACCCGGTGAGCCTTAGGGAACAGCTCGATGCGGTGTCCAGCCCAGGGCGAAGCGAACGCTCTCATTATCCATCTATCGCTTGGGATGATAATCTGATAGAAATTACGCACATACCACCTCGCCCAAAGCTGGCTGCGCCTCCGTGGCTTCGTAAGAAGCCTCACGATGGAACTTCTTCGTGGCAACCTCGTTATACTCGTAGTCTTGATACTGTTATGGGTGCAAGTATTCCGCTTGCACGACTTGATATGCGTCTCGGTGAAAACGCAACGGTGGCACTCGCTGCGCATCAGCCCGAGCTGGCTGGGGTAAGCTTTGCAATTGGCGTTGATGAAGCTGGCGTCCCTGCTGTTGCGGCGGGGTATATGGAGACGCTGAGTACGCTTATTGAAAGTACGGAATATTCTGGAAACCCAATCCCCGATAATTGGCAGACGCTTGAGGATGTCGCTAGAGATGCAAATGTGAAGCTTGAAGGCGAAGATGGACTTGCAGCTTGGGTTGCCGTCGGCTCGTACGGCGCAGAGCATGTCATTACTGTTCCCTACCGCGAAGTTAACGAGCTTCGATATCTTACGTTTTGTTCGCCGCAACTTGCTAGGGTTATTGTTGACTGGGTGTTACGGGAGCGTCATCGACTTGAGCGTGCGATTGAGCTTGAGGAGAAATATGGGCGGCCTGGATTTGATGTCGTGCAGTCGATGATTCCTGAAATGAGCGAGCCGCTCGATGAAGAAGCGGAGGAGAGTGGAGACGCTAAAGAAGCCGAGGCGGATGCTATTGAGGAGCTTCGTTCGAAATTGCAGTCACTTGAAACATTTGCCGCTCAACGTAGCCTCGAGGTTCAGTGGGTATATGAGCTTATTCATGCAAAACACGACGCGTATGTTGTCGATTACATGGCCGATGGGCAGAAACAGTGTGCCCATTTCGCCACTACCGAAGGCCTTGAATATCTCCTAGAAAACCTTGCTCCGCCAGAGTATCGAACAAATCGACAGATTTGCAATGCGTATGGCATTCCGCTTTACTTGTTTGATTTGTATGCTCAAGATACGGAGCCGAGCGGAGATTTTTTGAGCAGCGAATGGTGTGCGAATGTCGGGCTTATGCCGCACTATGCGCCTGAGCAGGTTAATTGCATCCTTTCAAATTACTATAGCGATGTTGCCGAAGAGCCTATGCGTGTTGCTGAGATTGCAGCAAAGAGTGGCCAGACGATACTTTTCGTGAGTGATTACTTGGCGCGTCACGGTGTAGTTATTAGCAAGGACGACCGTAAGGTATTGCACCAAGCTGGTATGCGTTTTATACGTGAGCATCAGGAAATTGAAACGGCTGATGAAGAATTGCAGACTCCAACTCTGTTTTTGATGCGTACTCGTGAGGTTCGTGGATGCGATTTGAGTCACGGTGATATTACCGCAATGTGCTATGAGCTTGGTATCCCTCTTGTAACATTGGAGAATAAATCGGCGAAAAAGACTACACAGCATGCACCTACGGATAGGTTTCCTGACTTGCAGGCGGCAATTGAGCGATACTATATACGTTCGAAATAATACAAATCAAAAGAGACTGCGTAATTGCAGCCTCTTTTGATTTGTCGCCGAGCAATATTAGCTGCGAGCGAAGTGTGCAAAGGCGCGGTTTGCCTCTGCCATCTTGTGAGTGTCTTCCTTCTTCTTGAAGGCTGCACCAGTTTCGTTAACGGCGTCAACGATTTCGGTAGCGAGACGGCGCTCGAATGGCATACCACTCTTAGCGCGTGCAGCTTGTACTAACCACATGAATGCGTAGTGCTGCTGGCGGTGACCCTGGATTGGGAATGGAATCTGGTAGTTCGCACCACCGACACGACGGCTCTTCACTTCGAAGTTAGGGCTGATGTTCTTCATACACTTTTCGAATACCTCAAGTGGGTCTTCGCTTTTGAGTGTCTTTGCAGCCTGCTCGAGGGCGCTGTATACAGCACGTTCTGCAGTAAGCTTCTTGCCATCAAGCATGCTCTTGTTGATAAGGCGCTGAACAAGTACGCTCTGGTACTTGCGGTCAGGCTTGATGTTGCGTTGTAGTTTCTTAGTAACTTTACGAGGCATGATTATTTCTCCGCCTTCTTAGTACCGTACTTAGAACGACCCTGCTGGCGCTTTGCAACGCCTTGAAGGTCGAGTGCGCCACGTACGATGTGGTAGCGCACACCTGGGAGGTCTGGAACACGACCACCACGGATAAGCACAACTGCGTGCTCTTGGAGGTTGTGGCCTTCACCACCGATGTAAGCCCAAACTTCGTGGCCGTTAGTAAGACGTACACGAGCAACCTTACGGAGTGCTGAGTTAGGCTTCTTTGGAGTCTTAGTTGTTACCTTGATACAAACGCCACGCTTAAGTGGAGCATTCTGATCGTAGTAACGAACCTTGAGTGCGTTTTGGATGCGGCCGAGTGCTGGAGACTTGCTTTTTTTAGTAGCAGTCTTGCGAGGCTTGCGAACCAATTGGTTGATTGTTGGCATCTAGATAGATCCTCTTCTCATTGTTCTTAATATAAACGGCTTGCTTAGGGCCATGTTCCTACCACTCGCAGCAAACGCTGGTAGGAGTCTTTCATGGTGAAACTAAAGTTACACACTCCTTGTTCCACTAGAAAGAGAAACTCATCTGCTATTATATCGAACTTAAGGGGTTTTGTCTAGTCTACCCCTATAGCTTGCTTGCGTAAACATGCCCTTTCACGATACAATTACCTCAAGAAAACATAAGGTTTATAAAGTATGTACCCAGATTCAAATCAGCAACAACAGCCTCCAAATCAACCGCCGCAGCAAACACCGCCACAGGGGCCACCGCCCCAACCACAATATGGTCAGCAACCAGTGATTTCACCGCTACCAGATAGTGTGCCGCCACTAGGCGACTACACACATCCTATTCCTGATAAGCTCAAGAGCGGCTACCACCCTAAGCGGTTTATGATCGCGCTTGGTGTGTTTGTCGGCATTTGTATTATCGGTGTAGGTGTTATGCTTGCGTATGCACTGATGCCTCAGCAGGATGCAAAACCAAAGACGGACACCTCAAAAGACTCAAATAAAACCTCGAGCGATTCTACCCTGACTGCGGAAACGGCAGTTAAGCATGTGAAGGAATACTTCAAGGGCACAGAAGTGGCTAAATCGCCTATTATGCGCCCAGTTAAAGCGCCAAACACTAATTATTACACCGTTGTGTCGGATATTGCGCCGCTTGTGAGCGTTGCAGGCGAGATTGCACCCGACAAAGCATCGGCGCAAATTGATTCAATCGTTCATTCGCTTGATGGTGATGGATTTACTAAGACTGTTGTAGCGGATGGTGCGGGCGCAGCAAACTATCAGGCGTATTTCGTGCGTAAAGATGTGATTTGTGAGGCTGACCTTGTGAAGCCTGCGGATGCTAAGGCAAATCAGTGGGTAGAAGCAAAATGTTTGGACATGTCGACGTATAGCACTTATGCTAACGAGCAGGCTGGATTTGCGAACATTTACACTCCGCTTTCTGCAACGAGCGTGCTGTATGGGTTTGTTGGGAAAGCAACTATCACTGATGGCAGTGTTGCTGGATACAAGCGCGGTAAGATTCAGGTAAGTACGGTAATTAACGACCAGATGACCACTGATGGTAAATTTGCAGTTTATTACCAGACGCCAGATGGGATTTGGCACTACTTTGCCGACCAAGATAATGTGGCGATTGAGTGTGAGAAGTACACGACGAAAGATCAACAGAGCGCTTATAGCGGTACGCCATGCCGAAGTCTGAAGACAGGCGCGATGAGTACGGTGCCTGTTCCGAAAAAAGGTAGCTACTAGTTAACCTTTCGCCTATTAAAAAGAACCCCCAGTAACGGGGGTTCTTTTATTGGCCGAGGCCAAGGAGTCTTACGACTCCTGGTCTACGTCCGCTGAGATTTCTTCAACCATGTCGGCTTCAGAAAGTTCGTCAGCTACAAGCTCGTCCTCTGCAGTCATTTCATCTGAGAGTACGTGCGCACCGGTACCAACAGGAATCTTGCGTCCGATGATCACGTTCTCCTTAAGACCGCCAAGGTGGTCAGCGCGGCCACTGGTTGCGGCATTGATGAGCACACGAGTTGTGTCCTGGAATGATGCAGCAGATAGCCAGCTGTCGCTCCAGATTGATACCTTGGTGATACCAAGAAGCAACTGGGTGTACTGTGCAGGCTCTTTGCCTTCGTTTGCGAGTGTCGCGTTTGCGTCAACAACGCTTGCCTTAGAGACAATGTCACCCATCACAAAGGTGCTATCACCTGGATCTTCAATCTGTACGCGGCTAAACATCTGGCGCACGATGATCTCAAGGTGCTTGTCCGCCACATCCTGACCCTGTGCAGCGTAGATGCGGAGCACTTCGTTGATGATGTAGCGCTGAGTTGCCTCAGTACCCTTAAGGCGCATCAAGTCGTGCAGGTTGAGCGAACCGATAGTAAGGCGGTCGCCTGCTTCTACGCGGTCATTCTTGCTTACAACGAGTTGCATCTGGCCAGGGATTTCGTAACGAACAGGTGCGCTTGCACTTGCTGCGATAACGAGTGTGTCATCAGCTGTGTCTACTACACCGTCGAATGGTGCAATAAGTGGCTTCTTGCCCTCTTCTGCTTCAGCAAGTACGTCACCAACCTTTACGTTAGAACCACCCTTTACGATCACCTTGCGGCCTTCGAGTGGGAGGCGTTCGACGTGGCCAGCTTCTGGGGTAACCTGCAAGATGTACTTCTTGCCTTCTTCCCAGATATCAACCGTACCAGTTACCTCGGTCATGTATGCCTGACCCTTAGGGTTGCGGGCTTCGAAGAGCTCTTCAACACGAGGGAGACCCTGGGTGATGTCAGAACCACCAACACCAGAACTGTGGAAGGTGTTAAGTGTAAGCTGTGTACCAGGCTCACCCACTGACTGTGCAGCGATAACACCAACTGGTTCAGCATCCGCTACGAGCATACCGGTAGACATGTCGATACCGTAGCTCTTCTGTGGAATACCGTTCAAGTTGTTGGTTGAGAGTACGGATTGGATCTTTACAGAAGCAATCTTCTCGTCACCATGGATTGCATCTGCGATTTCACGAGTGATAAGCTGATCAGCCTCAGCGTGGCCAGGAACAGCTTCAGCTGTGTAGCGGCCGTAGAGACGATCGCCGAAGTCGATCATCGTGTACTCAGACTCGTTGCGGTAGATTGAGAAGCCCTTGTCGTCGCCTGTTTCATCTGGAACAGTGAAGACGTCCTGGCTCACATCTACAAGACGGCGAGTAAGGTAACCAGAGTCCGCAGTCTTAAGAGCGGTGTCGATAAGACCCTTACGCGCACCACGTGTTGCCACGAATGCCTCAAGGCTTGAGAGACCCTTCTTGAAGTTTGAGCGAACTGGAAGCTCGATTTCGCGGTTGGTTGCATCCACCTGGATACCAATCATCGCACTCGCGAACTTGACGTTGGTGATGTTACCACGCGCACCAGAGTTCACCATTGTTGAGACGCTAGTGTCCATGTGAGAAAGCTGACCCTTTAGGAAGTCCTCAATCTTACGGTCGACGCCACGCCAGTTTGCAACGGTGAGGCTGTAGCGTTCTTCACCTGTGATCAAACCTGAATCGTATTGTTCTGAGATGGTTGCAGTCTTTTCGTCACCTTCAGCCACGAAATCAGCAATCTCGTCGAAGCTGAGGTAGTCTTGCATACCTGTCGATACAGCTGAAGTGGTTGCAAAGCGGAACGCGAGGCCTTTCATACGGTCTGCAGTCTTGGCGGTTTCTTCTGCGCCATACTTGTCGAAGATCTGAGCAAGAACTTTTTTGAGCTCTTTCTTGTTCTGGACGTTGTTGTTGTATGGGAAGTCTTCAGGAAGAATCTCGTTGAAGAATACGCGACCAAGTGTTGTTTCGCGGATCTCACCATTTGCGCGGATACGGATTGGGCTCTGGAGCTGCAATTTGCCCATGTCGTAGGCGATTTCAGCGTCACGACTTGAAGCAAAGATTGCAACATTGCTTGTCTGCGCAGCAGGTTTTTCGTATGTAAGGTAGTAGTTACCGAGCACGATGTCCTGGTTGATGTTGAGCACTGGGCTACCATCTGCAGGCTTAAGAAGGTTGTTTACGGCGCTCATCAATTCGCGAGCTTCGTTCTGAGCATCCTTGGAAAGTGGAAGGTGGACAGCCAT
>Ga0207679_10001250_pt1 | contig 16147 bp, 11 predicted proteins | sample KBSC73metaG_FD_184320 | JGI IMG/M metagenome (GOLD analysis project Ga0207679, IMG submission 184320) | Corn rhizosphere microbial communities from Kellogg Biological Station, Michigan, USA - KBS C7-3 metaG (SPAdes) (version 2) | ecosystem: Host-associated > Plants > Roots > Rhizosphere > Soil ... | reverse complement strand
CCGAAAGCGAATACGAAAGCGCTCAACTTGACGAAGCCAAGCGCATCGTAGACGACTTCGGCAAATGGGCCGAAGGCGAATAACCGGATAGGAAAACACAGGAGAAAAGAAATCATCCGTCATCGCGTGTTTGCCTTGGTCGGCGTGGGCATCAGTGTGGTAGCGACAGGATTTTTGTTGATGGCGGCAGTGGACTGGATTGATTCCGGCCTGTGGCGCATGTCGATCGCAGTAATGATGATTTTGCTTCCCACTGCTGGGGCGTGGTCTGCGATCAAAATTTTGACCGGAAAGCTCGATTCGATCTTCGCTGGTTTTATCAGGAACAGGATGCGAGTTGTTGTGAACGACCGAGCCGAATAGGAAAAACTCCATGCAGGACAAATTGCTGAAACTTTTTTGGGAAAACAGGCTTTGGATAAACGGCCTGTGGGCAATGGTTTTGACATCAATTGCGCTGACTTTTGGAGACGCCAAAAATAATGTCGCCAATGTGGCAATGCAGGTATTTTTCGTTATCGGCGCGTGCATGGTCGTGTTCTCACCGTTGCATTCTAGAACCAATGCGTCAAAAGCTGCCTCTTTTGTGGTATCAGCGTTGTCCGCTTCCGTACTCCTTTACAAGATATTTTCATAGGAAACCAAAATGATCACGAACCCCAATGAAAGACTAGAACAGGCGATTGGCCTGCTCGGCTACCACGAGAATCAACCAGCGCATTACCGCAGTAATCTGCTTAACGCCATTGCGCTATTTGCCGGTGTGACTGGCGATGAGGGGCTTGTTTATGCTTGTGAGGCACGTATCAATCTGATTTGTGCAGAGAATGGTGCTGCGCCCATAGGGACCTCAGCGTAACCAAGGAAAACTGCGCGGGACGAAAAGGAACAGCGGCGTAGGCCCTGAAAGGGAGAAAATGAAAATAATTGTTGCACTTATAGGTATGTGTGTTGCGGCTTCGGCCTCGGCTCAGTCGAGTAAACCGGAATGGAGTCAGGAGTTGATGCTTAAAGGTTGCGTAGCAGCCGTAAGCGAGGAGGTTGGCAAAGAATCGCAACTTGGCATGAAAGTCCGGTTCGATGCAATCAAGGCGAATGCGCAGATGGCGACGGATGATTCCTTCGTGTGCTTGGTCGTAGGCGAGCGGGAGGAATTGATGCACGACCGCGTGATGAAGAAGGAACGTCGTGCTTATTCCGCTGTAGTCCAACCCGGTCCGAAGTCGAAATATCGCGTGGTCGATATTCCGCTGTTTTAGTCGAGGAAAACCATGAGCTTGGATCAAATACTAAATCGTTACATTGACGCTTATGTCGACCAATAATAAAGTCAGCCACAAAATAATATTGTTAGCCACAAAATAAAAAAATCTGCCACAGAAATCGAACGTGAAGAGGAATATGTTCCCTGGCGACCTCGAATACGGTGTGCAACAGAATCCGAGTAGGAATTTGGAATTATGTCCATGAATTTCTTTAGCGACATCGTGTATTTTGTAGCTATCAAGTAGTCAACTCAGTAACGCCCCAATCACGATATCCCTGTGTTCTGTAATCGTCATCGTCCTTGAGTTGAGGGACAATCGGTCAAGAATTTTTGTTGATTCGCGACAAGCGTCCCACTGCTACCAATTGAACCTTTTCGATACGACAGGCATTGAGGCGCAGCCGCTGGCACAGCTGGTGTGGGACAAGACCGTATGCGTCCAGCCGCTCCACCTGTGAATGTCGAAGTGTTTGTCCGATACTCGTGCCCTTTGCATGGAGGGCGGAGTGAACAACAAGGAAGCGTTGTGGCGGGAGCGGATTTCGGCATGGAAGGCAAGTGGCCAATCGCTGCGCAGCTTTGCGCTGCAGAGCGGCTGGCGGCCGCGCCAGATGGGGTACTGGAAGAAGCGGCTTGAGCAGGTATCCTGTGCTACGCCGCTGATCCCAGTCGAGATCAAGAACGTCGTGGCGACACCTGCGCCGATCACGCTGTCCAACCCGCGCGGCTTTACCTTGCAACTTCCGGGCGATGCCTCTGCCACCTGGCTGGCCGAGCTGCTGCGCAGCCTGTGATGGAGCTGCGCGTCGCATCGGTCTGGCTGGCGACCGAAGCGGTCGACATGCGCGCCGGCGTGGACCGCTTGTCGCTGCTGGTGCAGCAGGCACTGGGCCGCGCCCCGTGTGACGGCACAGCCTATGTGTTCTGCAACCGGCGCCGCACGCGCCTGAAGGTGGTGTGCTGGGACGGCAATGGTGTATGGCTATGCCTGCGCCGGCTACACCGCGGCCAATTCATCTGGCCCGCCGCGGGTGCTTCGAGTTGGCAGCTCAGCGCCGAGCAATGGCAATGGCTGACCGCTGGCGTGGACTGGCAGCGCCTGTCGGCCCCGGCGCCCGCACAATGGAAGCTGTAGCACCGGTGTCCACGGTTTTGCTTGTAAACGTTGAGCGCAGTCGGTAGACTGGGCGCCCATGGATTTGCTCAACAAACTGGCTGCCCTGAACCTGGAACCCGCGCTGGCGCAATCGCTGTCGGCGGCGCTGGCCCGTGCGCGGCATGATGCGAAGCTGGTTGAGCAACTGACCGAGCAAGCTGCCCGCGATGCCGAGCGCATCCGCACCGCCGACATCAAGATCGCCGTACTCACGCTGGAGCTGGCGCACCACAAGCGCATCCGTTTCGCCAACAAGAGCGAAGCCTTCTCGCCCGAGCAGCGCGAATTGTTCCAGGAGTGCTGGAACACCGATCTGGCCGCCCTGGAAGCGGAACTCGATCATCTGGCCAGCGAGATTGCTGCGCAGCGCAAACCGAAGAAGCCGACCGGTCGGCAACCTTTGCCGGCGCACCTGCCGCGCATCGAGCACCGCCACGAGCCCGCCTCGTGCGCTTGCAGCCAGTGCGGCCATGCGCTCGTCAAGATCGGTGAGGATATCTCCGAGCAGCTCGACGTCGAGCCGGCGCGCTTCTTCGTGCACCGCCATATCCGCCCGCAGTACGCGTGCCGCGCGTGCGACACCGTCACGGCCGAGCCAGTTCCGGCGGCGGTAATCGATGGCGGGCTGGGCGCGCCCGGCCTGCACGCCTGGATCGTGACGCAGAAATTCCTCGATCATCTGCCGCTCTACCGCATCGAGCACATCAGCGCGCGCCACGGCGCACCGATCGCGAGCGACGCTGGCCGACTGGGTCGGGAGAATCGGCGTGGCCTTGCAGCCGCTGGCCGAGCGGCTGGCCGAACTGCTGCGACAGCGATCAATTCTGCATGCCGACGAGACGCCGGTGCCGCAGCTCGATCCCGGCGCCGGCAAGACCAAGCGGGCGTATCTGTGGGCGTATCGCAGCAATGATCTGGATACCGGGCCGCCAGTCATCGTATTCGAGTATCAGCCGAGTCGCGCGGGCAGCCACGCGCAGGACTTCCTGCGACAGTGGCGCGGGCAATTGATGGTGGACGACTACAGCGGCTACAAGGCACTGTTCGCCTCCGGCATCACGGAGCTGGGGTGCTTCGCGCACGCGCGCCGGAAATTCTTCGAGCTGCATGCGGCCCACAAGAGTCCGATTGCCGAAGAGGCATTGCGCCGCATCGGGGAGCTGTATGCGATTGAGCGTGCGGGCCACGATCTCGGGGCCGAGGCACGCGCTCGTTTGCGCCGCGAGCAGGCGCTGCCGTTACTGGACGAGTTGCATGCCTGGTTGTGCGCTACGCGCAGGACGGCGGCTGAAGGCAGCGGGATGGCCAAGGCGATCGACTACAGTTTGAAACGCTGGCCGGCGCTGGCGCGCTACGCCACGAGCGGCATTCTGCCGATCGACAACAACCCGATCGAAAATGCGATCCGCCCGATTGCCATTGGAAAAAAGAATTGGCTGTTCGCCGGTTCCGAGCGTGCCGGCCGCCGCGCCGCAGCGATCCAGAGCTTGCTCGGCACGGCCAGGCTCAACGGTCTCGCCCCCTATACCTGGCTCAAGAACACGCTGGAGAAATTGCCGGCCTGGCCGAACAGTCGGCTCGACGAATTGCTGCCGCTGCGCGCATCCACTCCCACCTGACCACGTTCGCGTCTACGTGGAGCCATCGGACGCTTACACAAGACCGGCGGCAATCCCTTTTTCACCCGCCAGTTTCTGGCCACCTTGGCCCAGTTCGCCGATCTGGGTAATACCGCCGACGTCGGTACGCTCAGTATCATTCTCGAACACTCTGCGGAGACCGTCTGCTCCTTGTTGCGCGAAGCCGAGCGAGCAGGCCTAGTGTTCTGCCAGGAAAACACCTACGTCTTCCTCCACGACCGTGTGCAAGAAGCGGCTTATTCGCTGATTCCCGAGACAGCGCGGGCCGGGATGCATCTGTCCACTGGCCGCCTCCTGGCCTCACGCCTAGCACCCGAAGCGAACGCAGAGCGAATCTTCGAGAGAGCGGGAGCAATTGGCCGAGTTCAACCTGCTCGCTGGCAAGCGCGCCAAGGGATCGACCGCCTATGTATCGGCGCTGACATATCTCGTCACCGGTGCAGATTTGCTGACGGCGGATTGCTGGGAATGCCAACACGAACTTGCCTTCGCGCTGGAACAACCTGCAAGGTCGTTAATCTTAGTATTGAATATGGCAATAAGAGAAAGCCAGCGGACAGTACTGAAACAGGAGGAGCAGATGAAATTCCAGCGGGTAGTCATGGCGATTCTGCTGCTTGCTATCACCCATACCTTTGCGGGTGCCGCAGTCACGCCTGAAGAAGCGGCCAGACTCAAGTCGGAACTCACCCCGTTGGGCGCCGAAAAAGCCGGCAACAAGGACGGCACGGTCCCGGCTTGGGAGGGGGGCTACACCACGGTATGGCCCGACTATCGCTCCGGCCAACCCAGGCCCGATCCGTTCGAGGCCGAAAAGCCGCGCCTGACGATTACGGCCCAGAACATGCAGAAATATGCCGACCAGCTTTCGGAGGGGGTGCAAGCGTTGCTCCAGCAGTTTCCCTCCTACCGGCTCGATGTCTACCCCACCCATCGCACGGCGGCCGCTCCGCAATGGGCCTACGACAACACCTTCCAGAACGCCACCCGTGGCAAGCTCGTCCCCAATGCCTCTATTGGTCCGCGAGTGGAAGGCGCCTATGGGGGTATCCCGTTTCCGATTCCCCGCAATGGGGCGGAAGTCATGTGGAATCATTTGCTTGCCTGGCGTGGGCAATCTTTCATCTACGACCTCAGCACTTATGTTGTAGCAGCCAACCATCGGCCTGTGCTGGCAACGGCGGGAACGGTGGAATGGCAAGACCCCTACTATGATCAGAACGGGACGCTCACTAGCTTTAACGGAAATCATTGGGCGATAAAACTTACTACCACTGGCCCGCCTTTCAGGGCTGGAGAAAAAACCTTGGGGATTGACTCTGCCGAAACAGGTGTTCAGGTATGGCAATACCTGGTGGGACAACGCCGGGTACGACGCGCTCCCAACGTACAATATGACACGCCCAGCTTTGTCACCTCCGGGTTCAGCTTTATTGACGAGACTCGTTTATTCACCGGCAACCTGGATCGATACGAATGGAAACTGGTGGGCAAGAAAGAGATGTTTGTACCCTATAACACCCAACGCTTTCACACCAAGAAGGTGGATCAAGTGCTAGGGCCACTGCATCTCAATCCGGATCATATGCGATGGGAGTTGCATCGGGTATGGGTGGTGGAGGCCATCCTGGCGTCAGGAAAACGCCATGCGATGCCGAAGCGGCGCTTTTATTTGGATGAAGATACGTGGAACGCACTATTGTCCGATGGCTGGGATGCCAAGGGGCAGCTTTGGCATGTCGGGCAAGTCATTCCTTTGCTGGCCCCCGAACTGCCAGGGACGATCGTTTTACCGTACGTCATCTATGATCTGTTGAAAGGCGGATATACGGCTTCCGACCTGTTCAATGAGCAACAACGGCAATACCAAGCGGTCATGCAGTGGCCGGAAAGTGATTTTACCCCGGCCGCGCTGGCTGCCGAGGGGATTCGTTAGTCAGGGACGATAGCGGATCGTATGGTAATGCCGGACGGGAAGAAGCAAAGATAAAACTACCACTGTCGGCACTTTCCCCAACGCAGGGAAGTCAGAGAAATATGGGCAACTATCAGCTCATTGAACAGATAGGTGTGACAGCCGACGGCACCCTCCATCTCGCCCGGCATGTTCAGGACGGCACTACCGCTCTGCTCAAGCTCCCCATACGCGAGAGCGCTGCCGATGGCCTGCGGCATGAATATGCCTTGCTGCAATCCCTTGATGTCCCCGAAATCCTCAAACCGATCGCCCTGCATGAGGAGGGGGTACGCCTAACCCTAGTTCTGGAATCCTTCGCCGGCGAGAGTCTGGACGCGGTGCTGGAGCGCCAGCTGCGCTGGGCTCTGCCGGTGGCGCTCGCCATGGCTCTCCAGATGGCTCGCGCCCTGGCAGCGCTCCATGCCGCCGGCATTGTGCATTACGACATCCGGCCTGCCAACTTCCTGCTTGCATGTGGGCACGATGCGGTGCAAGTGAAGCTGGCGGACCTGAGCCGGGCGACTGCACGCGAGGGCGCAATGCCTTCCCGTCCCGCTGCCGTCGGCGACTGGGCGTATGTCTCACCCGAGCAAACTGGGCGCATGAACCGTCAGGCTGATTACCGCACCGATTACTATTCGCTAGGTATCCTGCTGTATCGCCTGCTGACCGGGCAACTGCCGTTCCAGGCGGACGATCCGCTGGAATGGGTGCATTGCCATCTCGCCCACATGCCTGTTCCGCCTCACGAACTGGTGCCAGATCTGCCCCGGGTCGTCTCGGACCTCGTGCTGAAGCTGTTGACCAAGGTGCCGGAGGAGCGCTACCAGAGTGCCAATGGTCTTCTGGCCGACCTGGAGCATTGCCTGGCCCAATGGCAGGCGTCCGGAGAGATTGCGCCGTTTGCGCTCGGCATGCGGGATGTGTCCGATCGGTTCCAGATTCCTCCCAAGCTGTATGGACGTGAACAGGAAAGAGCGGCGATCTTGGCCGCGTTCGAGACGGTGGCCACGACAGGTGTCCCGATGCTGGTGACGGTGGCCGGCTATTCGGGGGTTGGCAAGTCTGCTCTGGTCAACGAGCTGCAACAGCCGATCATGGAAAAACGGGGTTACTTCATCGCCGGCAAATTCGATCAGTACAAGCGCGACATTCCCTACGCCACCTTGGCGCAAGCCTTTGACCGCTTGGTGCGCCAACTGCTGGGCGAGAGCAATGCTGCCATCGGCCAATGGCGGCAAGCCTTGTGCGAAGCGCTGGGGCCCAGCGGCCAGCTCATAATCAATCTCATCCCTCAACTCGAACTCATCATCGGTCCGCAGCCGCCCGTGCCCGACCTGCCGCCGCTAGAAGCGCAAGGACGCTTCCAGCTGGTGTTCCGGCGCTTTCTCGGAGTATTCGCTCGGCAAGAATATCCGCTGGTGTTGTTCCTCGACGACTTGCAATGGGTGGACACGGGAACGCTAGCCGTGCTGGCTGATCTGGCCACCCATCCGGATGTGCATTACCTGTTGCTGGTCGGGGCTTACCGCGATAGCGAAGTCGACAGCCACCACCCGCTCATGCACAGTCTGAAGGCGATCCGCGAAGCGGGCACGGCCGTGCGAACGGTCGTGCTCGCGCCCCTGACGCCAGATGATGTGGCGCGGCTCGTGGCCGAATCGCTGCATTGTCCGCCTAGCGAGGCGCAGCCGCTGGCGCAGCTAGTGTGGGACAAGACCGGCGGCAATCCCTTTTTCACCCGCCAGTTTCTGACCGCCTTGGCCGAGGAGAAACTGTTGCAATTCGATGCCAGCCACGGCGCTTGGCGTTGGGACATGCCACGCATCCATGCCAAGGGCTATACCGACAACGTGGTGGACCTGATGGTGGGTAAGCTCGCCCGCCTGCCGCAGGAGTCGCAAGACGCCTTGGCCCAGTTCGCCTGTCTGGGCAATGCCGCCGACGTCGCTACGCTCAGTATCGTTCTCGAGCAATCCGCGGAGACCGTCTGCTCCTTGTTGCGCGAAGCCGAGCGGGCGGGCCTAGTGTTCTGCCAGGAAAACACCTACGTCTTCCTCCACGACCGGGTGCAGGAAGCGGCTTATTCGCTGATCCCCGAGACAGCGCGGGCCGGGATGCATCTGTCCACTGGCCGCCTCCTGGCCTCACGCCTGGCACCCGAGGCGATCGCGGAGCGAATCTTCGAGATCGTCAATCAGCTCAACTGTGGCATCGCCTTGATCGCTGATAAAGACGAGCGGGAGCAATTGGCCGAGTTCAACCTGCTCGCTGGCAAGCGCGCCAAGGGATCCACAGCCTATGCATCGGCGCTGACATATCTCGTCACCGGTGCAGATTTGCTGGCGGCGGATTGCTGGGAACGCCGACACGAACTTGCCTTCGCGCTGGAACTGCACCGGGCCGAATGCGAGCTCCTGACCGGCGCATTGACTAGCGCGGATGAGCGCTTGACGACGCTTTCTGCGCGCGCTGCCGATACAGTCGAACAGGCAACCGTGGCATGCTTGCACATAGATCTGTATACGCTCCTCGATCAGGCCGACCGTGCGATCGCCGTCGGTCTCGACTATCTGCGGCATCTAGGCATCGACTGGTCGGCGCACCCGACGGAAGCGGAGGTGCGCGACGAATATGAGCGGATCTGGTCGCAACTGGGCGGCCGGGCGATCGAGGAACTCATCGATCTGCCCTTGATGACCGACCCGGCATCTCTCGCGACGCTCGATGTCCTTACCAAGATCGCGCCGCCTGCCGCGTTTACAGATATGGCCTTGTGTTCCCTGGCAACCTGCAAGATCGTCAATCTCAGCATCGAATATGGCAATAGTGAAAGCTCATGCTTCGGCTATGCATATTTTGGCAGGTTCGCCATCGCGCGGTTCGGCAACTACCAGGCCGCCTATCGCTTCAGCCGACTTGGCGTCGACCTGATCGAACAACGCGGATTGAAGCGTTTTCAGGCCGTGACTTATAGCGTCTTTGGAAGTGTCATTCTCCCTTGGACTCGTCATGCCAGTGCTGCCAATGATGTACTGCATCGCGGGTTCGAGGTCGCAAACCGCATTGGCGATCTTACCGCTGCAGGGTATAACTACTCCCGGTTACCCACAAACTTTCTTCTGGGTGGCAATCCACTCGGTGAGGTACAGCGCGAAGTTGAGCATTACCTTGCTTTCGCGCAAAAGACGCGGTTCGGTCTCGTCATCAACGTCATCACTGCTCAGCTCGGGCTCGTGCGGACGCTGCGCGGCTTGACGCCGATATTTGGCTGCTTGGACGATGAGCAATTTGACGAGCGTCAGATGGAGTGCCTGTTCTCCAGCAACCCGAATTTGGCGATTGCCGCGTGCTGTTACTGGATCCGCAAGCTGCAGGCACGCTTCCTGGCTGGCGATCTTGCCGCAGCCATTGAGGCGGCATCGCGGGCGCAACCGCTGTTGTGGACTTCGATATCATTGCTCGAAACAGCGGAATATCATTTTTACAGCGCGCTATCCCTAGCAGCATCATGCGACACCACGGCAGCCGATCAACGGCAACAGCATGTCGAGGTACTGGCCACCCACTACCGGCAGCTCGAGGTCTGGGCAGCGAACTGTCCAGAGAACTTTGAAAACCGGGCCGCCCTGGTCGGTGCCGAAATCGCCCGGATCGAAGGCCGTGAGTTCGACGCCGGGCGTTTGTATGAAAAGGCGATCCGCTCAGCTCGCAAGAATGGTTTCGTGCACAACGAGGGCATCGCCCACGAACTCGCCGCTCAATTCTATCTGTCATTTGACCTGCCGACCGCCGGCCATGCCCATCTGGAACGGGCACGCAACTGCTATGCGCAGTGGGAAGCGACAGGCAAGGTCCGGCAGCTCGAGGAGCGCTATCCACAACTGTGTGCACGCACGGAACATGGGGCGGCTGCCCCAGCTGAAGGCGAGGCCCGGCTCGACCTGCTGTCGGTGGCTAAAGCCTCGCAAGCCATTTCCGGCAGCATTGTGCTCGACGAGCTGATCGATACCCTCCTGCGTCTCGTGCTCGAAAACGCTGCTGCGCAAACCGGCTGCCTGCTGCTGCCCCGGGACGACGAGTTGGTGCTGGTGGCCGAGGCCAGGGTCGAGCAGCAGGCGGTGCAAGTGTACCGGCACGATGGGCAACCGCTGCCGCAGGCGCACCTGCCCCTGGCCATACTCCAGTATGTTCGGCGCAGCCACGAGCCGGTGCTGCTGATGGAGGCGACCGCCCCTCATCCTTTTTCGAACGACCCGTACTTCTCCCAACGGCATCCACAATCCGTTCTGTGCCTACCGATCCTGCGCCAATCGGCACTAGTTGGCATCCTTTACCTGGAAAACCGCCTGGTCACCCATGCCTTCACCTCGGACCGCGTCCAGGTGCTGGAGCTGCTGGCGACCCAGGCCGCCATCTCGCTTGACAATGCCCGGCTCTATGCCGACGTGCGCGACAGCCATGCCCGCATCCAGCGCTTGGTCGAGTCCAACATCATCGGTATCGTCTTCTGGGATTTAAGCGGCAGCATTACCGACGCCAACGAGGCGTTTCTGGAGATGGTCGGTTACTCGCGGAAAGACTTGCTGTCCGGCGAAGTGAACTGGGAACGCATGACGCTGCCGGAATACAAGGCGCTCGATGAGCGAAAAGTGGGGGAGGTAAGCACAACCAGGACGTGCACTCCCTATGAGAAGGAATTTCGGCGCAAGGACGGCAGCCGTGTCCCGGTGCTGGTCGGCGCCGTCCTCTTCGACGATTCGCCGGACCATGGCGTGGCGTTTGTGCTGGACCTCACCGAGCGCAAGCAGGCCGAGGCCGAACGGGAAGCGCGCCATGCCGCCGAAGCGGCCAACCGCGCCAAGAGCACCTTCCTGGCCAACATGAGCCACGAACTGCGCACCCCCTTGAATGGCATCCTCGGCTATGCCCAAATCCTGGAACGCACCTCCACTCTGGGCGAACGAGAGCTGGCCGGGGTGAACGTGATCAAGAAGAGCGGCGAGCATCTGCTCACCCTTATCAACGATATCCTGGACCTGGCCAAGATCGAAGCCGGCAAGATGGAACTCTACCCGGTCGAGCTCCCGCTTGTTCGCTTCGTGCAGGCCATTACCGAAATCATCGATGTGAATGCGGCGCAAAAGGGGCTGGAGCTGGCATGTGACCTTGCTCCCGGCCTGCCGCAGAGCATCCGGGCCGACGAAAAGCGGCTGCGCCAGATCCTGCTCAACCTGTTGTCCAACGCCGTCAAGTTCACCGAGCGCGGTCGGGTCACGCTGCGGGTACGCTTTACACCTCCTGCTTGGTTATGTTTTGAAGTGCAGGACACTGGCATCGGCATTACCGCAGAGCAGTTGAAGTCCATCTTCGAGCCGTTCGAGCAAGCCGGTGACATGCAGCGGCGTCTAGCCGGTACAGGCCTGGGCTTGACCATCAGCCGGCAATATGTACGCCTGATGGGCGGCGATGTCCAGGTCGAGAGCCAAGTCGGCCAGGGCAGCACGTTCCGCTTCGAGATACAGGCGCAGCCGGTGCAGGCGGTAACGGCAGTGACGGCATCCAAGACTGTGACCGGTTATGCGGGACCGCGCAAAAAGGTGCTGCTGGTGGACGATATCGCCGAGAATCGGGCGGTGGTGGCCGATCTGCTAACCCCGCTCGGCTTCGATGTGACCGAGGCGGCCAATGGCTGCGAAGGAGTGGAGTTGGCGCAGCGCGTGCGGCCGGATCTGATCCTGATGGACGTCGCCATGCCGGAGTTGGATGGACTGGAAGCCACCCGTCTGTTGCGCCAACAGGAAGCGTTCCGGGAAGTGCCGATCATTGCGACGTCGGCCAGCGTGTCGGCCAGCGACAGTGAGCAAAGCCTGGCTGCCGGGATGAACGCCTTCCTGCCCAAACCGCTCGACGCGGACAAGCTGCTGGACCAGATGGCCAGGTTGTTGCGGCTGGAATGGATCTATGCGCCAACAAAAGCAAGGTCGGAACGCGATGCGCTGCCTCTGGTGATTCCGCCGGTGAAAGAGATGGAGGTACTGTACCGGTTGGCCCGGCTGGGCAACATGCGCGACATCATGGCGTATGCGGACCGCTTGGCGAGCCAGGATGAGTGCTATCGCCCCTTTACCGACAACTTGAGTGCGCTGGCCAAAAGCTACCAGTCCCAGGCTGTGCTGCGCCTAGTGGAGGAACATCGGCAAAGCGTGGCCTCGCACGCCAGCCGGTAAGCACAGACGCATCCAGCACCTCGTCGCATGGTGCGGTGCCATCGGATGAAAAATGGTCACCGCCATATAGACATGAGCTATCAGACGCATTACCGGAGATGACAGAGTCCTGCCATAACTGTTCACCGCCTGAGGTTGTTGCAAAACCATGGCGAAGGCCCGGGTTACGGCTCTGCAGCATCTCGTCGGGAAGTCCTGCCGAAAAATAATCGAGAAGCCGACTCATGAATCTTGCTCGTCACGAACGCGCGCGATATGCATCGTAAGCGTAGGCCCAAGGCCGTCTAGCCGTGGCCCTGGCAAATGGGGATGATCGTTGTTGAAACACCTTTCAGTGAGCATACAACAGCGATCATGGACACTTCCAAACAACCGACCATCTCTTCTTCACGCCGCAGTCATCAGCGTCATCCACTCGACTTCAAACGTTCCATCGTCGAGCAATCCTACCAACCTGGCGTCTCCGTTTCCGCCCTAGCCCGTGCCAACGGCATAAACGCCAATCAGGTCTTCGCCTGGCGTAAGCTGTTCCGCGAAGCGAACAGCCTTCCTGTCAGTGAGCCCGTTCCTGCACTGATCCCTGTCACCATCGAGGCAAACGAGGAGCCCACTGCTCCGGCTGCTCCACTTGAATCCCTGGCACCGTTATCCGCCACGACGCCGCATGCCTCTCCTCCTGCCGTTCTGAAGCTGGAATTCCAGCACTGCTGCGTCACGATCGAAGGCTGTCCGGGGGTAGTAGCCCATTTCTGCAAAAAGTAACGGTAGGCGAGTCCAGACAAGTCAATCACTTACGACCTACGCTTGCGTACAACCCCTTGATTTTCTTGAGAATCCAGCTTTGTACTGTTCCAGACCAGTTTTTGCCCTCATAGACAGCACATTGCAAAAAGCAACGGTAGCAATTATTTGCCCTGTATTAAATAGCTGTCGGCACGGCAACCGGCGCTTGAAGCACAGGCGCGGCAAATTCGTCCAGCGGGAAGTGCAGTACGCCTCTGAAGTTGATATGCGACGTCGAAACAGGACCAACAGCCGCAATATCGTCCAGGGAGATGCTACCGCCACGATGAGCGGGCATCTCCAGCAGTTCTTGAATTTTGCTGGTGTTCCATGCCATGACCAGGTTGGATAGCAACGCGAGCGAACCGGAAATCGCTCGCTGCTCATCATGACTTCGACCGCGCTTTGGCCCCGTCGCATACGGCCGAATCGCTCGCTGCAGCTGATGCACTGATTCGCCGTGATTGAGGGCGCTTCGAATTGAATTTCGAAAGGCAGGATTGGCAAAATATTCACATAGATAGTGCGTGCGTACCAACCGCCCAAAAGTGACGGCAGCCTGGTAAAGAGGATCGCCTTGTGCGTCACTCCCCATGCGTGCCAGAACCTGAGATGCGGAACACCAGCCCTCCCGGATCGATGCCGCCAAGCGGAGCAATTGCTCCCAGTGCGTCTGCAACATCTTTATCGGGAGAGGCACCGCGATGGCACGTAGCGGCTTGGGCACATACATGCCAGTGGCAACATAGAGTTTGCGTTCGCGTAGAGCGGCAAGGCGCGGACACAGGCTGAATCCCAAGAGCTTTGCCAGTCCCATCGCAACATCCGTATATCCGTGTGTATCGACCGCCAACCGGTTGATCGGCATGAGGCGTTGCAGTAAAACGCCTTCAATAGCAGCACCAGCTTGACGACGATTCAGGATAATCGGTTGGTCCCAGGCGATCCCCCACTGGTCCAGAACATGGGTATAAGTGCCAATCGCATAGCTACCAGTGCGCGGGTCGATTCTGGCATTCCATAACCTGCGACTGGACTCGACGCTCATCATGTCACTTGACGCCAGGCCAGCTTCGCCCCATTGTGCAACCACGGCATGGCGGTGCATGAATTGCAGTACCGACAGATTGGCTTCAGCGAGCCGGCCCTCTTCTTCCAGCGCACGCATCATCTCGCGCAGCGTAATCCCCGAGACGGATGGCATCATGCGCATGACCTGGATCCGATCCAGCCCCATGCCATGGGCAAGTAGCGCACCATAGACGGCTAATACTTCACCGATATGGGCCGGAGTACGGCGTAGCAGGGTTGAAGAAAAGCGTACCTGTGCGTCGACTTCCATCACCAATCGGGGGAACTCGATCATCCCAAATTGTGCGGCAATTAGCCGGTGCATCCGCTCTTCAGGCGATGTCCCATCATGAAGCTGTTGCGGGCGCGTGTCGGGAAGTTGAACCCCGTCCTGCTCGCTGACAACGACATCTCCACGGCGTACTGCGCGCGCCAAGTCTGTCATCGACTTTGACACGTTACGCAGAACCTGTTCGATCGCCCGATTAGTTGAGGACGGCGAATCCAGCAGCTGCAAGTGTGCGCCACGGTGTGCGGACCACACTGCTTCAGGAATGAGAAGGCTTTCGTGCTCGCGCCAGGATAGGCTGGTGGGCACGACGACCGAACCGTTACGCAGGCATCGCTGCAATTGCAGCAAAGTAGCGGCCTCGAGCAGCCGCAGGCGCCGTCCGGTATCCGCACAAGTGGCGCTCTCTTGCCATAACTTGGGCAGGAATTCGAGCGAGGTGCGCGAAGCCAGTCCCGGCTGCGGCCGTGCATAGGCGGCGCGTAGAATGGGTAATGCCTGATTCAACCATGTGCTCCGGGACTGCAGTTGGATCGGCAGCCGCAAGACAAGGCGTAGCAAGCTTCTCACCTGCGGGCCCATTTCTATTAACGCCGCACGAGCGCGATCCGCTCGCGTTTGTTGGCCAAGAGAATCTTCCTGCTGCACCAATGCGGCAAGTGCTTTCTTGATTTCGTCGGCACGTGCTTTTTGGGATGCGATGGCGTTCAGACGTGCGAGCAAAGACGCATGCCTTTGTTGCCACTCATGCTCATTGACTTTGGTGGCACGCTCTACTGCGATCCGTCTTATCTCGCTCACGCGCATCAGCCAAGCCTCGATCGCTTCGTCGGTCGTCCGCCACAAAGAAAACTGCAAAAAACACGTCAACCCAATCGTTTGCGTTGTGGGCTTCAATCGCGTGAATCTGGACAGCTTATAGCGGGCGGTGCGGTGTGCGTAGGCTTTGACCAATGCCAAGGGCATGGTGGGCAGACGGACTTGGTCGATGCCGAGATCGTTCAGGAAATAAATGCGTTCGAAGGCACCGGCCAACCCTTGGCCGCGCCGTGATCGGGGAGACTGCTTGAGCCAGTCCAGGTAGGACCACCCTCTCGAGCCGATATACGGCTTGGCCAATTCAGTCGCCCATTTCTTGCGGTGACGCTCTGGAATGGTAGCCTCGATTGCTGCCATCAACTGTGCTTCCTGGTCAACCAGAACGTCACGACAAATATCCAGGAGCTGACGTTGCGCAGGAATGAGGTAGCGATGCTCGTACAACCATTGTCTTGCGCCCATAAGCAGTTCATGGGGATCAGTTGCCGCCCCTCGCGTTCGCCGCAAATGTGCCACCAATTGGCGTCGTACGGGTTCGGTCAGATTCCTGAAGCCGAGCTGCGCCTTGGCCAAATGCTGATGTTCATGCAGGGTGGGGCGCCTTCGATACAGCGCCCGTAATGAAGCGACCCGAGGTACGGTGATCTGCAGCTGTGCGCCGAGGAATGCGAGGATGCGCCAGTGGATCACCTCTGTGGAATTGAGGACGCGGCCGCTCATGCGCAAATAGCCGATATGCAGTGCCAGGCCGAGCTGCATCTCATCACTGCGACGCGTCTTAACCGTTGCTATTTCGGCAGCGCTAAAGCGGAAAAATTGTTCGACCTCGAAAGCGCCAAGCCAGGAAGGAATGGTGTCGATTCCTAGGAATCCGAGTCGCCAGCCTTGCATGACCGCCTCCTTGCCGAGTTTCTGTAGAGTATGACGGCAAAAAA
>Ga0207679_10001246_pt1 | contig 16165 bp, 16 predicted proteins | sample KBSC73metaG_FD_184320 | JGI IMG/M metagenome (GOLD analysis project Ga0207679, IMG submission 184320) | Corn rhizosphere microbial communities from Kellogg Biological Station, Michigan, USA - KBS C7-3 metaG (SPAdes) (version 2) | ecosystem: Host-associated > Plants > Roots > Rhizosphere > Soil ... | reverse complement strand
CATAGCCAGCCAATCAAAAATATTTGGATAAAGATCGCGGACAGTCTTTGTATCCCAACTGGACGGAAATTTTTCTATCGTATAATAAATGTCATCGGAAACTTTTTGCATTTGGTGATAGTCCTTCAGAAAAATTTCATAGCCGCCGATCTCATTTGGTTGCCAGCCATTCAATCTTTGTATCAGCTTCAGGTCGCCGATCGCGAAGGTTTTATCGTAATCTTCAATACCGGTTTTGTAAATGCCAACAATGGAAAGTTTATCGGGTCGCAACGATCCATCAGGCCGTATAAAATAGATCACAACTTTATCGTTCAGGTTTAATTTTAATTCATTGGCTGTATAGCTGGAAATAATGATCTCGCGGCTATAAGTCGTATCATGGAACTTTAACCATCTTCCTTGTTTCAGGAATCGCTGAATATGTTCAAAATTATAACTGCTATCCAGTCCTTTCATCAAAACGCCATCCATTTCATCTTTTGTTTTCAGGATGGCATATTTCGTTGCAAAAGGATGAATGCTGACAACATTTGGATTTTGTCTGATGAATTGAACAACCGTGTCATTCTTTTCTATCTGCTCTTCTTCTGCGATGGTACTTTTCAATGGCTGCTTATACTGCACACGTACATGTCCCCAAAAACTGAAGATCTTTTGACTCACCGTTTCCTGGAACCCATTAGTGAATGCAAGAGTGACGATCATGACAGCGACGCTGATCGTTGTTGCCACAATGGAAAGGCGAATAATGAACCGTGAAAAAGATCGTTGACGGTTAAATGCGATTCGATTGGCTATGAAACTTGCAACCTTCACTGGCTGAATTTTGTCTGTTCGAGGATGTCTTGTGAACAAAAATAGTCGACGAAAAAGATTTATCCTCTTTTTTTCGGAATTTCACGATACGTTTAAGTGATCATACATAAACACACTTTATGAAAATTTTGCTTACGCTGTGGTTGGTAGCTTGTTTTATGACCAGTAATGCACAAATTCCCGATCATATTTACAGATCCAATATTCGCTCGGTCACCCTTACGAGGTATGCAGATATTTATAGCTACCCCGTAATGATGTTGAACAGTGCTGACCAGTTTGAGCTTCATTTTGACGATATGGACGCAGACGTCAAAAATTATTACTACTCTTATTTGCTTTGCAACGCTGATTGGACACCATCAACTCTTTTTACACTTGACTACATACGGGGGTTTCAAAACGTTCGTATAAGCGATTACAGGACTTCTTCGATCGCTATAACCCGCTATACTCATTATGAGGCTGTGTTACCTGACCGTAACTGTGTACCCGTCCGGTCTGGAAATTATTTACTAAAAGTTTTTTTGGATGGAGATACATCCAAAATCGTTTTCACAAAGCGATTTTTGGTGGTGGACAACAGGTCGTCAATTGCGGCTGAGATTCAGCAGCCTTTTAATGCCCAATGGTTCCAGAAGTATCAAAAAGTAAATGTGGGGGTTACATTGAACAGCACCGTCAATACTTTCAGTCAGCAGGATGTTCGTGTTGTTCTTATTCAAAACTTTGCATGGACAACCGCGATGTACCTGAATCGCCCTAACATTTATCGGGGTAATTATTTTGGATATAATGATGAGGCGATTACTTCATTTCCGGCTGGAAAAGAATGGAGGTGGATCGATCTTCGTAGTTTGCGCCTGATGAGCGATCGAATGCAACGCCTTGACAAGGCTAAAACTGTTACCGATGTGTTTGTAAAGCCTGATGGTGAACGATTGCAACAGCCATACTTGTATTACCGTGATCTCAATGGTCTCTTTACAATTGAAAATTCTGATAACGTAAATCCGTATTGGCAGGGTGACTATGCGAGAGTGCACTTCAGTTATTTTCCTCCGGCTAACCGCCCTTACGAGGGAAAGAACATTTATATCTATGGTGAATTAACGGGCTATGGGATTAATGATTCAACAAAGATGACTTTTAATGCGGACCGCGGGGCCTATGAAAAGACTCTTTTTCTCAAGCAGGGCTATTACAACTATTCTTACGTCACCGTCACAGATGATCCTCATGCGGGAAATTTTTCAATTTCGAATACAGAGGGGAATTATTGGGCCACTGAAAATAATTACATGATCCTGGTTTACTATCACGCGTTTGGTAGTCGTGCAGACGAATTGATCGGGTTTACTTCAGTTAATTCCCTTTTGCAGGGAGTAACGCACTGAAACGTCAAACGTGAAACGTGAAACGTCAATCGTAGCGGCTAACGGATTACATAGATTTTTCTTGATCGATTTGAAAAATCTGTGATGGTTTGTCGAATCAGTGAGACATTGCGGTAACAATGGCTGTCGTATTCACGTTTGACGTTTCACGTTTCACGTCATCACGCGGACTTCTTCGCGTCTTCCAGGAATTTAGCAAGGCCAATGTCTGTAAGTGGATGTTTCAATAAGCCAAGAATAGACTCGAGCGGACATGTGCAGACATCCGCGCCTGCTTCAGCACACTGTACAATATGGTTAGGATTCCGGATCGAAGCTGCCAGCACTTTCGTTTTAAAACCCTGCACCTTATAAATTTTTACGATCTGCTCGATCAGTTGAACGCCATTCCAACCTGTGTCATCTATTCTGCCAATAAACGGAGAAATATATGCTGCACCGGCCTTTGCGGCCAATATAGCCTGGCCTGCGGAGAAACAAAGGGTGCAATTTGTGCGAATGCCATTATTCGTGAACCAGTGCATCGCCTTCACGCCGTCTTTTATCATTGGCACTTTTACAACGATATTTTGATGAATAGCGGCCAGTTTCTTTCCTTCTTCCACAATCTCTTTGAAGCTGGTTGAAATTACCTCCGCGCTGATATCGCCATGTACCATTTCGCAAATGGTCTTGTAATGTTTGAAGATGGCTTCCTGTCCCTTGATCCCTTCTTTGGCCATCAGTGAAGGATTCGTGGTAACTCCGTCTAATATTCCCAATTCGTTTGCTTCTTTGATCTGTTCGAGGTTGGCTGTGTCGATAAAAAATTTCATGATAGGCGAACAATAATAGTTGAATGAAATAAAAAAGGCAGGCTAATTACATCGCACCGCTACAACCGCCTATCCTTGCTGCCTTCCGGCCCTGGGGAGGTTGAGCAGGAGCTGGTCGTGTAAGACCTGCCAACCGCAAAGATAGGAAGTTGAGCATTGATTTTTTTAAACAAGCAAAAATGATGATTGTGATTCTTCGGATCGGTAATAAAAAAACCGTCCCGACAAGTCGGGACGGCGTGGTTGTAGGAGTTGGAAACTTCAATTAACCGAATAAACCACCTTTTTTAAGGGTTTTTACACCTTCACCTATCTTGAAACCGTTGTGATATACTTCAATTTTGTAATCACCGGTTTGGAAATCATTTTGACGAATAGGAACACTCATTGCTTTGCGTGTACCTTGTTCATAATCCACAGTTACTTTTGAAGTAAATGTTTTGTCACCCTCATTGCGGGTAGTAAATGATCCGGAGTTCATTGAAGGATCAGAAATTACATGACCATCAGGAGCTGTAACAATTACATACATATCAGCAGGACCTGATTTAGCGATGCGGTTTTCAACATCAAAACTAACCACGAGCTTGTCAACGCGTTTTGCTGTACTAGTGGTTTTTTCTTTACCGTTTTTCTTTTCGTGAATTGGGCTGATCGCGAAGTTAGCAGCGCTAAACGTGGAAGCCACATCAACTGTAGATGCTAATTCATCTTTTTCAGCGGTTGTGGTTTGCAGGTTTTGCTGAAGAGTTGTTTTTTCTTCAGTTAACTGGGTGTTAGCAGAAGTTAATTGCTGGTTTTCGCCAGTTAATCTTGCATTGTCAGCTTCAAGATTTTCGATCTTTGAATTCAGCTGGTTGATAAGATCTTTTGCCTTTGCTAATTCAGCTTGTGTAGCATTTTTCTTGTGCAAAATGCTATTGATGTCTGATTTCAACTTAGCGATCTCGCTGTTTTTGTCTGTCAATTGACCCTGCAGGTTGTTGTTATTTCCAGTGATAGAGTCAAGGCGAGACAGAGCGTCATTGTACAGCATTTGTACAGAATCTCTCGCAGACATGTACGCTGTTTCTTTTGTTTCATGACTTGTAATCTCCTGCGAGGACTGGTTGTTTTTGTAAAGCCAGTAACCCCAAGTACCTAATAATGCTGCAGCCAGGACACCAATAATAATACCTTTATTATTGCTACCTCTTGGCTGAGGGTTTGGAGTAGCTGAAGGATAATTAGTGTTTGTCATTGTCGAAGGTTTTTATGATATAAAATTTTATTTACGAGCTGATCTTTGCAAAATCCCCGCTGGGCGCGGGTGGGTTTATTCATTTTGAAGTTTCAGCCTGCCCCTTTTTTCGAAAAACCGTGCCAGAAATAGGTTTTTATTAAGCATGTTAATTTCTGGGGCATAATAAAGCTTGTACCTTAGCGTATTATGCTTGCAAATACAATTATTTCTGATTGGAAGAAGGGAATCTATAAGCCGGTTTACTGGCTGGAAGGAGAAGAAGAATATTTCATTGATAAGGTAATGAAGTATGCCGAAGTCAATATTTTAAATGAATCTGAAACAGGGTTTAATTTATCCGTGTTTTATGGTAAAGACGCAGATTGGGCAGCGGTCATAAATTCCTGTCGTCGCTATCCAATGTTTGCGGAAAAGCAGGTTGTGCTATTAAAAGAAGCGCAGCAAATGCGTGACATAGACAAGCTGGAAGCATACGTCGAAAACCCACTCGGTTCCACCATTTTTGTTGTTTCGTACAAGGAAAAAAAAGTTGATGGTCGTACACGGCTGGCAAAATTACTGAAAGAGAAAGGGGTAGTGCTGACGACAAAAAAATTATACGATAACCAATTGCCTGAGTGGACCGAAGAACTGGTCCAATCGAAAGAACTGAGCATTTCACAAAAGGCGCTGATGTTGCTTGTCGATCATATTGGTAATGACCTGTCCCGAATCGACAATGAGATTGATAAAATGGCGATCAATCTTGGAAAAAGAAAAGCGATCACCGAAACAGATGTTGAACAATATGTAGGAGTAAGCAAGGAATTTAATGTGTTTGAATTGCAATCGGCTCTTGCAACGAAGAATCTTTCTAAAGCGATCCGGATCATTCAATATTTTGAAGCAAACCCAAAAGCTGCACCCATCCAGTTGATACTTCCTTCATTGTATGGATTTTTTAGTAAGGTATTTATGATCTATGGATTGAATACAAGAGATGAGAAGACAATAGCGGCATCCCTGGGGATTAATCCCTTTTTTATTAAGGATTACCTGAAAACAACAACTATTTATAGTTATGCAGACGTTGAAAAACTGTTGTTGCTATTGAGCGATTATAATCTTAAAAGTATTGGAATAAATAATTCGGGAACCACTGATGCTTCGCTGTTAAAAGAGATGGTAGTGAAAATGATTGCCTGAATGGAACGGTATGATTAAACAACATTAATACAAGAACCATGAAAAAGTTTGTTCTCTATGTTATTATTGGCTGTTGCACCTTACTGCTGGGATGTTTTGAAACCACGCAGGAAATAACGATCAACAAAAACGGAACAGGTGTATTTAGTAACACGACGGATTTGAGTAAGGTGGTCGGTATGCTCAAACAAATGGGTGGTGAGGATGCGGAAAAAATGCAAAGTAAAGATACAACGATCCTTTTGAAAGGCGCGGCAGATAGCATCCCGGGGCTTACGCAAGAACAAAGAGATATTGTAAGCGGCGGCAAGATGAGGCTGGTGATGAATGTGCAGGAAGAAAAATTGCTTGTAAAACTGGATTTCCCTTTTCAAAAATTAAGCGATGTGCAAATGCTAAAAGGGATCTTGCCGAGCCTCTCTGTATCAGCACTAAAAAGATTGCCGGGAGCTAATCAAATGCCCAGCGGCGGAGGTGATACGGATAGTACTAAAGTAAAGACCTTTGAAAGTTATTTTGACGATGTAGTCAGCGCTAAAGTGATTTCGAAGACGTTGAACAAATCGAAATATGCAACTGCGGGAGATGATGAACTCATGAAATCACTTCAACAAATGTCGGGAATGGGCTCTCCCGTAAAGGTAAATTATGTCATCAATCTTCCGAAGAAAGCAAAAAAGGTCGAGGGGAAGGCAGCAACACTATCCAGCAATAAAAAGAAGGTCACAGTTTCTGTTACCAGCGATGATTTTTTCAATGATCCTTCGAAATTTGAGTACAGGATTGAATATTGAAACGCTAATGTTCGCTAATATCGCTAATGCTCGCTAATGTCGCCAAGATTCGCTAAGGAACGCTAATGCTTAAAATGGAAAAAGTAATTATTATTGGTGCTGGAGTGGCGGGCCTTTTTGCAGGTAGGGTGTTATCAAAGCAAGGATACGACGTGACTATCCTTGAAGCTACTGATCGGCTTGGCGGCAGGATCCAAACAATTCGGAACTCTTCATTTACACAACCCGTTGAGAAAGGTGTTGAATTTATTCATGGTAATCTTCCCTTAACAATAGAATTATTGAAGGAAGCAGCGATAGAATACAAACCTGTAAAAGGAAAAATGATCCGTGTTGTGAATGATGATTGGACGACGCAGGATGATTTTACACTCGGCTGGGATGAGTTAGTAAAGAAGATGAACTCGGTGGAGAAGGATTTAACGATGGATGAATTTCTTGAAAGAAATTTTAGTGAGGAAAAGTACAACGATCTTAGAACCTCAGTGCTTCGATTTGCGAACGGCTTCGATCTTGCAGATACTTCGCGGGCCAGTGTGCTGGCGTTACGGGAGGAATGGATGGAAGAAGAGCATGAGCAATACAGGCTCACTGGCGGATTTGATCAGTTGACGAATTTCCTGGAGAAGGAGTGTCTCAGATCAGGATGTATCATCAACACCTCTTCAGCGGTAACTGAAATTAAATGGCAAAAGAATCATGTAGAGGTTGTCACATCAAATAAGACATACGATACAGCGAAAGTGATTGTTACCATTTCGCTTGGACTCCTTCAGTCGGAACGATCAATTATTTTTCAACCGGACATTGATCATTATTTCCACGCCGCAACGAAGATCGGTTTTGGTTCTGTTGTAAAGGTTTTGCTTGAATTCTCTGACGCTTTCTGGGAACAAAAGACAAAGGGCATAGGCTTTCTTTTCACGAACGAGATCATTCCGACCTGGTGGACGCAGCTACCATCTTCCTATCCATTACTTACCGGGTGGGCCGGCGGACCGCAGGCATCCACATTGGAGAATAAAGACAATCAGGCGATTTTGGATTTGGCACGCCACTCACTATCAAATGTGTTTCAAAGAACAATCGAAGAAATAAACAAGCTGCTCGTGGCTTCGGCTGTGGTTAATTGGAAAAACGACTCCTATTCAAATGGGGCTTACAGTTATGATATGGTGGAATCGATCCAGGCGAAAAAGCTATTGAATACTCCGATCGATGATACAATATTTTTTGCTGGCGAAGGTTGTTATGAAGGGTCGTCACCCGGAACGGTGGAAGCGGCACTTGTCTCAGCAAAGAACGTTGCGGAAAAAATAGTGAATGGTGAGTGGTGAATGGTGAATTGTGAATTGGATTTAACAATAAGACCAACTACATCAACTGCCTTTTGTACAACTGTATCGCATTCTCAAAACCGAGGTAGATCGCGTCACAAACAACCGCATGACCAATGCTTACTTCATCAAGCCACGGAATGTTCTGTTTGAGAAATTTTAAATTATGCAGATCAAGATCGTGACCGGCATTTAATCCAAGCCCTAGCTCTTTCGCTTTTTTTGCGGCTGCCACAAAGGGTACCACTGCCCTGTCTCTTTTCCCGAGAGAATACTGCCGGGCATAACCTTCAGTATAAAGTTCTATCCTGTCAGTACCTGTTGCCGCGGCACCTTCTACCATCTCGATTACCGGATCCACAAAAATGGAAACACGGATCCCCGCGTCCTTAAATATTGAGATCGTATCCCGGAGATAGTCTTTGTTCCTGATCGTATCCCATCCATGATCAGAAGTCAGTTGGTCGAGCGCATCTGGTACGAGAGTGACCTGCTGGGGCTTTACTTCCAATACGAGGTCGATGAACTTTTGTTCTGTGCAATTGCCTTCAATATTAAACTCAGTGGTAATGACCTTCCCGATCTCTCTCACATCATGATACCGAATATGTCGTTCATCAGGCCTGGGATGAACTGTAACACCATCTGCTCCGAAGCGCTGAGCATCGATGGCCGCTTTTACCACGTCGGGATTATTTCCGCCTCTCGAATTACGGAGGGTCGCAAACTTGTTTATATTAACAGATAGTTTGGTCATGTGAGAGGTAGAGGGAACAAATTTAAAATCTAATTTTTTATAATTGCAAGAGTGCCCGGGAGAAATCTATATGGTTTAGCAAATTATAAAGCAAAAGACAGGTTTTCATTTCATAGTTTTATAAAAAGTTTCTATGAGGTTCCTCTTGTTTGCGATTGTGGCTGCTTTTCTTTTTCTCCCTAAACTTTCCATCGCTCAACACGGTACTTCGTCTGCATCTGAAATCATGCAGGAAGCTATGCAAACAGCGACCAAAGAAAATAAGAAAATCTTTATCATTTTTCACGCATCATGGTGCGGATGGTGTCATAAAATGGATACTGCAATCAACGATAAAAGCTGTAAGGATTTCTTTTACAAAAATTATGTCATCAGGTATTTGGTGGTAGATGAATCGAGGGACAAAAAAAATCTTGAAAACCCTGGTGCTGCCGAGTTGCGTGCAAAATATCACGGTGATGGCGAAGGCATCCCATTCTGGCTGATCTTCGACAAAGATGGCAAATTGCTGGCGGACTCACACGTCAGGACGACCAGTAGTGCGTCTGATACACAGGGCGAAAATGTTGGTTGCCCCGCGACCGAGAAAGAAGTCGCTTACTTTATGGAGGTGTTGAAAAAAACTTCCGCGATCAGCAAAGCAGAGCAAGCTGCGGTACAGAACAGATTCAGACAAAATGAAAATTAGCAAATGATCCTTTTATTGGGATTTAAAGATATTGTTTTCTGCCGCTTTTTTATTTACCCATACAGAAACGCTTCCTCCTTTGCAATGAAATTCCGCACCACCATTCTTATCAAGCGTGACCTCTCCTTCTATTTTACCCAAACAATCCACAAAAACTTGCCGTGCATGCTTTTTCCCCAACTCCATATACTTCCATCCATCGTCGCCGGCGCTTAACATAACTGCGCAACCGCTGTTTCGTTTTTCTCCAATTCCCTCTCGTGTCCAACCTATAGTGGTTTTGTGATCAAGATAATCACGCTGTTTGCCGTAAGCAATAAGTTTTCGGATGAGAAGCAATGCGGGCAACTCGTTCACTTTTTTTAAAATGATGTGGTGCTCGTTTCCATCTTTTCCCTTATCTGTATAGTTGGCTCCATAGAGATCAGGATAAAAGACGCAAGGAATTCCCTGTTCACGTAATAATATGATGGCATAAGCCAGGGGATTGCACCATTCAGCGATAGGTTTTTCCAACAACTGCAGAGGCTGTGAATCGTGATTGCTCACAAAACTGATCGTTAGCTCGGGGTGAACAGAGATCAATGTGTTGTCAAACACTTTAGCAAGATCATAGTCCCGGCCTTGCTGGGAAAGACGATAAAAATTGTGATGAAGCGGGGCATCGACCAATCGCATGCGGCCCTGTGAAACATCGATATATTTGTTCAGGCTTCCGGCATTCTGATCATTCCAGTACTCACCCATAAAAAATAACTCTTTGGGCGAGATTCCTTTCATTTCGTCGATCCATTCGTTTATAAAACCGGGGCTTATATGTTTTACCGCATCAAGCCTGAAACCGTCGACGTCAGCAGTTTCCAGCAACCACTTGCCCCAGTATTTTAATTCTTCCCTCACGTGGGGATTCCTGAACTCGATGTCGGTAAAGCTTAAGTAATCGTAATTGCCATATTCTTCCTCCGCTAACGGCTCCCAATCTTCACCATATTCATTCAATACTTTAAAAATGCAAGACTCTTTAAGATCTTCCGCCCAGTCAAGTCCCGAAAAGCAATGAAAATCCCAAATGAATTGTGAATACGTCCCATTCCTCCCTGGAAAGTAAAATTTTGTCCATGCTTCTATTTCCATTGGCTCTGATATGAACTCTGTTCTGTTTTGAGGATTTACTTTTCTCACCGCGATCTTTTCCAATTCATCCCCATGGGCTTTGTGATTAAAAACGGTGTCAGCGATTACTTTCATATTTTTTTTGTGAGCTCTTTGTATGGCCTTGATGAATTCTTTTTTTCTGCCATACTTTGTTGCAATTGTTCCTTTTTGTTTGAATTCTCCAAGGTCAAAAAGATCATACACATCATAGCCCACAGAGTCACCCCCGCTTCCGCCTTTATAAGGGGGCGGAAGCCAAACGTCAGTAAAGCCAAGCCTGTTGAGGTAAGAAATTTGCTTCGCAAAGTCTTTCCATAAAATACCGTTGCCAGGGGAATACCAGTGAAAAAATTGGATCATGGTTCGGTTAGTCATTTGATCTTGATTTAATGGTTACCAATAGTGATCAGAATGGTAGCAATTCAAAGGCCTGATTTTTTTTTAATGTGATGAAAGGGCTCAAAAAATCTCTTAGCCATGATTGAGATCATCATCCCCTAGGCAGCAATTCATTTTGAAGATCGATGTAGAACCCGGAAGAATTTCCTGGAGTTTTTTGCCGGCGTATCAGAATTAAAAATATTTATTCACTTCATCAAATATTTAGCTGCATGGCATGAAATTTTCACCTTTAAATTTCCTCACCATTAATTGATTCTTTTTCTATGAATAATAATAGCGCACCGCTTCAATATTCTCATGATTTTACCGCTCCGAGATTAGCTCCGGTAATCTCATTGAAACCGATTTCAAAAGCAGTATCTAAACCAAGAAGAAGAGTTTCAAAGCCAAAAACGGAGAACGAATTGCCAGAGTTTTATACTAAGCCTATATATAAGTCAAAAAAATATGATCTGTTATAAATATAAAACAGGAAAGAAATTGCAGTGGACGGTTCGATTTTAGTAGAAAAATTTCTACAAAAATTCAAAAGGCGAATCTACAGTAAGATTCGCCTTTCTTTTCTCATGACATTTCTAACTCTACCAGGACAGGGGCAACTACTCCAACCATGGCATAATTTTTCTCAAACTTTATCTAATGGGGTCCCAGCGCGTCCGTGGATGCCACTTCGATAATTGCAAAAAAGAAGAATAGATCCTTAAGGATGATATTGACCTGAAAGCGGCGTATCGCTGCCCATAAAATGAAAACACTAAAATTTTAATTATGGCAAAGACAACAAAGACAAATTCTGATCTGCCGGATTCACCGAGAGATGAAGAAAAATTGAAAAGTGAAGAAACAACCATTGATATTCCGGATGTAAAGGACATTCCCGGGCAGGAATATGTTCATCCACCAAATCCAGGCGAATACGCGGATACAACAATTTCATCTGCAGATGAAGAGGGTGATGGTATTTGGTCAGAAGATGCAATGGAAGATGAAACCATCGATGACGATTCTATCGTAACGGATATCGAAAAAAAGTTGCTGCGGGATAGCGCCAGTGATATGCCCACTGTAGATGAGAGTCAATTGCGCCACGCTGAACTTGACGCTACAGATAACGAAGGAGACCCATTAAATGAGAAAAGTTCAGCGAATGCGATAAGCGGAAGCGACCTTGATACATCAGGGATAGACGAGGATGATCCGGATGAGGAAATCGGTGAAGAGGACGAAGAAAATAACCCTTATAGCCTTGGTGGCGATGATAATTCCATAAACGAAGAAAGAAGTGGTACCTGATCCTAAGCCTGTTGCTGCAATTCTTCTTCTATTAGTTCATGGAAAATTTTTTCGCTTTTCAAGACCCAATCGGGGAGGGGCTGGTTAACAATTTTCCAAACATTATCAGCCTTTTGCATTTTGAACATGATGCGATTCCCACGGTCGTCCACGACGTCAATGGTAAAGACGCCTTCTTGCAAACCACCCAGCTTTCTAAAGTTAAATTCGCGTAAGCGGTTATCCGCCTTAATTGTCCTGGTAAATTGTATGTTTTTCTCAAATTTCAATTTCATATTCACCTCCTTTGAGCAATTGCTGTGCTACACAATCTTAACAACTTGAGAAAGTTTGAAGAGTTTTTCACAAACTTAATCTAAAACAACAGTACGAGTTGTGTGACGACCAAAATTACGGATGAATAAATTAAAAACAATAAAATGATAAATCGCCATGGGGTATAGTTCTTGTATCAGAATAAAAAAGTATTTATGGAAATGAAAAGAAATGAAGCAACGCTGAATCGGCCCGAGGGAGACCGGGTGATAGATGCACCTTATGTATTTATGGACCTTGGTCAATTCATCAAGCAAATAAAAAATGAGGAAACCTGGGAAAAAAATGACAGAAATGGAATAACCATTTTTAAAACGGAGAACCTGACCACGGTTCTAACCTGTCTGCACAAGGATGCAATGATAAAGGATAATTCAGTTGATGGGATATTCCAGGTGCAGGTGTTGGGTGGAAGGATTAGAGTAAGCACTACTGATGGCGACATTGACCTGGAAGAAGGTCAAATGATCGCTTTTCACCCCGGCATTCGCCACACCATTGAAGCTCTAAAGAAATCAAACTTGCTCTTACAGACCATCAATGAGAATGGGAAAAAGAGTGTCTTTTAGTGAAGGAAGATTCTGCTTTCTGCAAGTTCCATATTTTGTGAAAATGTTCCTAAGCCCGGAGCATAAGCGTACACTTCGCGGGCATAGTAACACGTCATCTACTAAATAAAATGGTGAGACAGATTCATCCATCTCACCATTGTCATCATAAGAGGTTTTTCAATTAATTCATCATAAGAGGTTTTTCAATTAATTATTTCCTCTTCTGATAGTGACCCATCAATTCCGCTGATCCGAGCACATGTCCTTTCATTGCTTCCAGTAACGTTCTTTTGTCAGCACCTGCTAGTACGTCCAAATTCCCGTCAAGGGCGTATACTTTAAAAAAATACCGGTGAGAACCAGAAGGGGGGCAAGGCCCTCCATAACCTGTATTACCAAAGCTGTTCTTCCCACTGATGCCTGGCCTGCTATTTTCTCCAATGGTCTCACCCGGCGGAATATTCCAAACGATCCAATGATCATAAACACCTCTCGGAGCATCGGGATCCTCCATCACCAGCGCGAGTGATCTTGCATTTTCCGGAAGGTTAGTGATCTCGAGGGGCGGATTTACATTCTCGCCTTCGCAAGTATATTTAGGAGGAATCGATCCACCGTGACTAAAGGCAACACTCCGGACCCTTAATCCAGTATTAATTTGTTGGGACATTTAACAACATTTAATTGCCGTCAACATTTCTTTTTCCTGTCATCTCAACGATTTCTGAATTGCTTTTGCTGAATCAAGATGCATTTTTAATGTGGGTAGTGTTTTGTCGACCCATGCCTTTACGTCTGCATCCTTCGTATCCTTTGATGCCTTTTCAAAATCATTAACCGTTGATTGGTGACCATCGACCATCGCTTTCATGTATGACTTATCGAAATCTTTCCCGGTCTTCTTATTCAGATCGTCTGTCTTTTTTTGGTGATCATTGCTCATCGTTTCAGGCAGCGTTACGTTTTTCTGCCTCGCCATGTTTTTCAATTCATCGCCTGCGGCAGTATGATCTTTCACCATCATTGCCCCAAAATCTTTCACCCTTTGACTCATCCCTTTATCTTGTGCCATTTGACCAAGCTTTACTTCAGTCATACCAACATCAGCCACTTTTGTCATAAACTCGGAAGTACTTTTATCTACTGACATGGTACCGGTTGACATTTTATTGGATGTGTCTGTAGTTGGACTTGTATTCATCGATGTGGAAGTATCCGATTTTGATTCGTTAGCTGAGTCCGCTTTTTGTACGCTGTCGTTACTGCTATTGTTGCATGCAAAGACAAAAGGAAGGGCCAGAAAAACTATTGCTCTCTTTTTCATAATAATGTTTTTTCTTATAAAAAGGTTGAATTCACAAAAGGTTGATGAAAACTTTATGCCAGTAAAAAACCCGTATTAAAAAAATAAAACATCACCGGAATGGGGAAGAGAGACCACAATAGTTGAATAAAGAATATAGAACAAGGAACATAGAATAAAGAATATAGAATTCAGAATATAGAAACAAAATGCTAGTGATGAAATGGAAGAATAGCAAATAGAGATTAGGCAATCCTACTAGCCACTTGCCACTAGCTACTTGCTGTTACAGAACTTTCAAACTTTCTACCTTGTCCTGGTCGATTTGCTTTACGAGTTCATCAAGATTGTTGAATTTAATTTCAGGGCGGAGATATTTTTTTACATAAATACGAATAGTGCTGCCATAAATTTCTTTGTCGAAATCAAAAATATTTACTTCGATCACTTTCTTTTTTCCATCAAAAGTTGGGCGGAAGCCGATACTCATCATGCCCTTTAGAAGTGAGTGGTGAGTGGTGAATGGTGAATGAGATGCATCCTGACTTATGTTTTCCTCACTTGCCTCTTGCCAATGTCTACTGGCCAGTTCAATATAAACAGCATAAATCCCGTTTCCTAAAACAATTTTTTCGTCATCGGTCATTTTTAAGTTGGCCGTCGGGTACCCTAATGTTCTTCCAAGTTTATCTCCATCCACAACAATGCCTTCAAAGAAAAATTCATAACCGAGCAGTCTGTTTGCCGTTTGAATGTCACTATGAATAATTGCTTCGCGAATATTCGTTGAGCTAATGGCAACCTCATCGAGGACGTGTTTAGGAATCTCTTTCAGAACGTAGTTGTAGACCGGCGCCATTTTTTCTAACAGGCGGTAATCCCCAAGTCTGTCTTTTCCAAACCGGTGATCATAACCCGTAATAATGGTATGTGGATGAAAATTTTCTATAAGAAAATTTTGAATATAGTCTTCCGCTGATTGGTTAGCAAAAACTTCGGTAAAGGGAATGACCACGAGATGATCGATACCTGCCTCGGCCAGTAATTCTATCTTCTCAGCAAGGGTATTGATAAGCCGGATCCCAAGTATCTGGGATGATACCACTTTTCTTGGATGAGGGTGGAAAGTGATGATGACAGTTTCGCCATTGATCGTTTCCGCTTCCTGTTTCAAGTGGGCTATGATCTTGCGATGCCCCTCATGAACTCCGTCAAAAGTGCCGATCGTGATAACTGCATTTCTAAAGGGTGGTATTTGTTCAATGTTTCTGTAAACTTTCATAACGGACAGCAAAACTAATTGATAATTGAAAATTGAGCATTGAAAATTGAACATTAGATTTGCGCTTAAATTTAAACATGAGTTTATACTCTGAGAGAGGTGTTTCAGCTCAAAAAGAAGATGTGCACGCAGCCATCGGGAAACTTGACAAGGGACTCTATCCAAATGCTTTTTGCAAGATCTATCCGGATGTCTTGACAGGAGATGAGAATTGGGTAAACGTAATGCACGCCGATGGCGCGGGGACCAAGAGCATACTTGCCTATTTGTACTGGAAAGAGACCGGCGATATTAACGTGTGGAAAGGCATCGCGCAGGATGCTATAGTGATGAACCTGGATGACCTGCTTTGTACGGGGATCTATGACAACATTCTTTTTTCATCTACCATTGACAGGAATAAAAGACTTATTCCGGGCGAAGTGTTGGAAGCAATCATTACCGGTACAAAGGAATTCTTTGACAAAATGAAAAAATTCGGCGTCAATATCCATTACCTGGGCGGTGAGACAGCTGATGTCGGAGATGTGGTACGGACGATAGCGGTAAACGGAACAATGATGGCTAGATGGCCCAAAGAAAAATTAATTACAAACGATAAAATAAAACCCGGCGATATGATCGTCGGATTGGCAGGCTTTGGAAGATCGGATTATGAAAGCGAGTACAACAGTGGCATTGGCAGCAATGGATTAACAAGTGCGAGGCATGATGTGCTCGGTAAATTTTATGGCAAGAAATTTTCAGAATCGTTTGACAATTCATTGAATGATGAGGTTGTTTATATTGGAAAATATAAACTGGCGGATAAAATAGAGATCCGAGATCC
>Ga0207679_10001243_pt1 | contig 16221 bp, 11 predicted proteins | sample KBSC73metaG_FD_184320 | JGI IMG/M metagenome (GOLD analysis project Ga0207679, IMG submission 184320) | Corn rhizosphere microbial communities from Kellogg Biological Station, Michigan, USA - KBS C7-3 metaG (SPAdes) (version 2) | ecosystem: Host-associated > Plants > Roots > Rhizosphere > Soil ... | reverse complement strand
ACCGGTTTCAGACGGCAGAACCATTGGTGCCTGCCCTCAACAGCTATTGGATCTACATTCACGTCTCGGTCACGTTGACCAGCTACGCCGCCTTTGCGATGGCCGGTGGCTTGGGACTCATGTACCTCTTCAAGGAACGAGCCGAGCAGCGGGGCAGCACCTCGCGGTTCTATGCCGCGTTCCCCGATCTCGAGACGATCGATGAACTGGGATACAAGGCCATCATGATCGGGTTTCCATTGCTCGCCTTCGGGATCATCCTCGGCGCCATGTGGGCGAATTACGCCTGGGGCGGCTACTGGAGCTGGGATCCCAAGGAAACCTGGTCGCTGATCGTGTGGTTGATCTACGGCGCATACATTCATGCGCGGATGACCAGAGGATGGGAAGGTCGGCGCGCGGCGATCTACGCGGTGTTCGGATTCTTGATGGTCATTTTCTGTTTCTGGGGTGTGAATTTCTTGTTGTCCGGTCTGCATGCCTATGCCTAATCGGATGCTGAAAACAGCCTCTAACTTCGTTCTCGGTCGCTCGCTCCCCTCAACGTACGAGGCAAGCCTACCGGAGGCAAAGTCACTCTCCGCTCGCAGTTGATCAAAGCGAGCGGCTCAAGCGAGGCTTGGTATGTACCTCCTCGGGGCTCTCGCTCCCCGTTTTGAACATCAGACAAGACCGTAGCGGAGAATCGTTCATGACAGAGCAGTCAATTCCAGTCTCAGTCCCTGCACAAGGCAAATCGCGCCTGTTGATCCTTGGCGTCGGTACGGCCATTCTCATTGCAGTCTTTACCCTCGTGTGGATGCAGAGCGCCAAGTATGAGCCTCTTGCTGTGGGAAAACCGGCTCCCGACTTTGCGCTCGCTGATCTGAACGATAAGCCCTATCGCCTGTCGGATTTTCGGGGGAAGGTGGTCTTCCTGAATTTTTGGGCCACGTGGTGCAAGCCATGCCGTGAAGAAATGCCGTCTATGGAGATTTTGAACAAGAATTTCGAGAAGGATGGACTGATCATTTTGGCCGTCAGCATCGACCGGGTGACGACCACCAAAGACATTCCACCGTTTGTCAAAGGGATGAACCTGACATTTCCCGTTCTCATCGATTCGTGGGGGAAGACTGACAAGCCGTATAAACGTATGGGTGTGCCGGAAACCTTTATCATCGATCAAGAGGGCATCATTCGAGAGATTGTGATCGGGCCGCGAGACTGGTCGAGGATCGACAGTTTACAAGTATTGACCAAGCTCCTGAACGTGACGCCCAAAACAGCCCGGCAGAGTCTGCCGCCGGCGTCGCCGGAGGAACGGGGATGAGCAGAGGCGTCGTGGTTACAGGACTGTTGCTGGCCCTGGCAGCAATGACCGGCTACCCGACAGCCTACGCGGACGGTGCGGCGTCGATCGCCCAACGTGGTGTCGTCAAGCCCGGTGAGCTTGCTCCTAACTTTCAGCTCCGGGATATGGATGGGCGCATCGTGTCGTTGTCCGATCTGCGCGGCAAGGTGGTGCTCTTGAATTTTTGGGCGACGTGGTGCGGACCCTGCCGTGTGGAGATGCCGGCCATGGAGCGTCTGTATCGAGCCTACGACCGGAAGGACTTTGAGATTCTGGCGGTCTCGACGGATGCCCAGGGTGTCGCGGTGACGAGACCATTTCAGCAGGAGAACAAGCTCACCTTTCCGATCCTCCACGATGCGGACTTCCGGGTCGGCTTGTCCTACGGTGCGCGCACGCTTCCCATGACGTTCATGGTCGACCGGCAGGGGGTCGTGCGGCATCACATCTTCGGCGCTCGTGATTGGGAAGCCCCTGAAGCACACCAATTGATCGAGTTGTTGATGAAATCCTAGCGGTAGGCAGATCTCGTGTCGCAATCGCTCACTCATATCTCGCTGATCGCCGCATTTTCGGCGGGGCTTCTCTCCTTCGTCTCGCCGTGCGTGCTTCCGCTCGTTCCCTCCTACATCTCGTACATCACCGGGCTGTCGATCGAGCAGCTGACCGATGCGAATGCACGATCCCAATTCAAAAAGGCGATCGTGCTGAACGCCCTCCTGTTCATCGCCGGCTTCTCGGTCGTGTTCATTGCGTTCGGCGCCTCGGCTAGTTTCATCGGCCAAATCCTGATCACCTACCAGGACCACATCCGGCGTGTCGGCGGTGTCCTGATCGTGGTCTTCGGTCTGTATCTGCTGGGAATCCTCAACATCAATTTTTTACAGATGGAGCACAGATTCCAATTTCGGAACCGGCCGGTCGGCTACCTCGGATCGTTCCTCATCGGGATTGCGTTTGCCGCAGGCTGGACGCCTTGCGTCGGTCCGGTGCTTGGGACCATCTTGCTGTATGCCAGCACGACCGATTCGCTGCTCAACGGTGTCCTCTTGTTGACCAGTTATTCAGCCGGGTTGGGTCTGCCGCTGTTTCTGACCGCGCTGGGCGTCGACCGCTTTCTGGCCTATTTCAAGCAGGCCCGGACCTATCTCTGGGGGGTCTCGACAGTGAGCGGGGTGCTGCTGGTCATCGTCGGGGTGATGATTTATGCGAACTCGCTCACGATGATCACGAGTTTCCTGGAGCGGTACGGCATTGGCTGGTACCTGGGCCAGTAAGGGATGTTGAGATGAGTTGCGCAGCAAGCGAAAGACCGAGGCATACGTTGGTTGGTATGTCGAGGGATTGAGCGAACCGAGAACGCGCTTGGGAAAGGCGCCTCTCAGCGCGCCGGGGTGGGTGGGTGAGAAGGTGGCTGTTTCACCAGCCTGTAATTAGCACCAGGCGCCGAGTCGGCAGCTCACAAACCCCTGCCCCATGGCGGTCGCAGAAGGGAGCCGCATCAGACCGTTCGCCACTTGTGGGGTAACGCCTCCACCAGGCGCCGAATGGTGCATCTCGGCGGCGGCAGAAGGTGTGGGGGCTGGGGGAGTCGCGTCCGGTTTTTTGGCGACCGCTACCGCAGGCTGGGATTTTCCGATCTTGGCGAGCAGCCGTCGGCCTTCGCCGGCATGCGTGCTGTTCGGGTACTTCTCCGCCAGCAGCGTCAATTTTTCACTGGCCCAATCATCCGCGCCGAGATCGTGATAGCTCAGCGCCAAAAAATACAGCGCGTCCGGTGCGACGGATTTGTCGGGATAGATCTTCATGATCTGCTCAAAACGATGGGCCGCGGCCAGATAGGATTGGCGTCGATAGTAGAACTGTCCGACAAACAGATGCATCTGCGCCAACAGATCGTGGCACCCCTGAAGTTTTTCTACGGCCTGAGCGTCATAGCGGCTCCCCGGATAATCTCTCTTCAGCCGTTCGAATGAATCGATCGCCTTCTGGATCGGTTCGGGATCCCGCTCGATACCTTTGGCGCGCCTCATTTGACTCTCGCCGATCCTGAAGGCCGCATAGGAAGCGAGCATGTGATTGCGGTGAAGATCGAGAAAGTGGTTGTATTCGACAATCGCCTCGGCGAATTCCTCCTTTTCGAAGAAGGCTTCCCCGCGCTTCATAATGACGTTGGGATCGTAATTTTTCTCAATCGTATCGCCGAGAAAAATCGACTCGTCGGTGCCGCTCAAGGCTTTCTTGGACGTGGGATCGCCGGTCTTTGGCGTGCTCGAACAGGCCAGCAACAGGCAGAGTGCAGAGGCGCTCATGGCGAATGTCAGGGCGTGCCGCTGAATTGAGAGCATCCGTAACCGCTTGACGTTCAACATCTCTGGATCCAAAAGTAGCAGGAGAGCACTGCAAATGCAATCTTTCCCCTCCTTGGGTTGACCCCCGCAGGCCTGAGACCTATAATCCCGCGGTTCGGTGCAACCCATTGGCATTTCAGCGATGATTCGATCCAAAGTAATCGGAACCGGTTCGTATCTCCCGGAACGCGTGATTTCTAATCGGGAGGCAGGGGCCGCATTAAACGTCGATTCCGAGACGATCTTCCGGCTCACCGGTATTCAGGAACGTCGATGGGCAGACTCCGCGCAGGCCTCGTCGGATCTGGCTGTCGAGGCGGCCCGGGCGGCGCTTCGAGCGGCCGATCTCCAACCCACCGACGTGGACGCCATCCTCGTCTCGACCACCTCTCCGGACATGGCATTTCCCTCGACGGCCTGTCATCTGCAGCGAAAATTGGCCTGCGCCGGAGTCCCTGCGTTCGACATTGCGGCGTCCTGCTCGGGATTTTTGTACGGCCTTTCCATGGCCGATGCCATGATTCGAAGCGGCCAAGCCAAGACCTGTCTGGTGGCGGCCGCCGAGGTCAAATCGCGGACGCTCGATCCTCACGACCTGGACACGGCATTCTTGTTCGGCGACGGCGCCGGTGCCATCGTCGTGCGGGGAGAACACGACGCCAGCCAGCCCAGTCGCGGCCTCCTCGGGATGCGTCTCGCGGCAGACGGGGCGCGTCATGATCTGATTCGCATTCAGGCCGGCGGGTCCCGTTGGCCTTCGAGCCAAGCGACGTTCGAGGGCGGGGACCATTTCCTGCGCATGAAGGGCGCGCCGTTGTTTCGCTTGGCGGTCAGGCGGCTGGAACTGACGGTCCGCGAGACCCTCAAGGAATATGGCGTGGAGTTGCGAGATGTCGCACGATTCGTCGTCCATCAGGCAAATGGACGAATCCTTGCGCAACTTGCGACGCATCTGGCGGTCTCCCCTGACCGACTATATTCCGTCATTGAGCGGTTCGGGAACACCTCGTCGGCCTCGCTGCCGATTGCACTGGACCATGCCGTGCGTGCCGGGAAGATCCATCCCCATGACCTCGTGGTGCTGGGTAGTTTTGGCGGGGGACTGACCTGGGCCTCCGGTTTGATCCGATGGTGAATGATGGAGATGTGCGGATGAATGAGCGGGGCGCCGTCCCTAGAGAGGAATGATGATGTTTGGCTTGATTCCAAGAGAGGAAGCCTTCTTCGAATTGTTCAAGAGCGCCGCGCACAACATGATCGAAGGCAGCCGTCTGTTGAAAGACATGATGGAGCATTACCATTCCGCCGTCGATCAGGCCAAGCGCATCAAAGAGGTGGAGCACGTGGGAGACAGCATCACCCATGACATCGTCCTCCGTCTCAACCAGACCTTCATCACACCGATCGACCGCGAAGACATCCACGATTTGGCGAGCGCACTGGACGATATCTTGGATATGGCGGAGGCCATCGCAGACCGCTTCGTGCTGTACAAGATCACGACAACGACAGCGCGAGCCGTCAAGCTGGCCGACGTGCTGTATCAGGCGTCCGTCGCCGTTGGGGCGGGCGTCGACCGGCTGGGATTGGCGCACCCCGACATCAAAGAGTGCAGCGTTCAGGTGAACAGCCTCGAGAACGAGGCCGATCGGATTTCCCGTGATGCCATCTCCGAGCTGTTCGAGAAAGAGACGAATACCCTGACCCTCATCAAGTGGAAAGAGATTTACGAGGGATTCGAAGCCGGCACCGACCGTTGCGAGGACGTCGCGAATATTCTTGAGCGCATCGCGCTGAAACACCACTAACCTGATCATGAGCACGACCGCAATGAGTGACACGCTGTGAGCCTCGAGGTGGATGAGTTTCGGGACTGGTCGCTCATGGCTCCGCCTGAATTATCACCTTTCACCCCTCAGTGATTGCCACCCGCCATGCCTGAACTCACCGGAATGCTGTTGCTCGTCGTCGTCCTTGCGTTAGTGTTCGATTTTTCGAACGGATGGCATGACAGCGCCAATGCGATTGCCACTGTGGTGTCGACGCGCGTGATCAGCCCCTTCGTGGCCGTCATCGGGGCCGGTGTGCTGAACGTGGCTGGCGCCTTCATGTCGACGGCAGTGGCGAAAATGGTGGGTTCAGGGATTGTCGATCCCGCGGGCGTGACGCAACACATGGTGGCGGCGGCGCTCGCCGGCGCCATTTGCTGGAACCTGTTCACACTGCTGTTGGGATTGCCGACCAGTTCATCCCATGCGCTGATTGGAGGGCTGGTCGGAGCGGCCGTGACGCACGGCGGCTGGGAGACCGTGAAATTGACCGGCTTACGGTCCGTGCTGGAAGCGATGGTGCTCTCGCCGTTCTTCGGGTTTGCCATCGGCCTGAGCTTCATGGTGTTGATCAGTTGGGTGTTTTTTCGCGTGACCCGCTCGGTGGCGACCCGCCTTTTTAAACGGCTGCAGCTGGTCTCGGCCTGTTTCATGGCGTTCAGCCACGGCGCGAACGACGCCCAGAAAGCCATGGGGATTATCACGCTGGCCCTGCTGTCGGCCGGTCAAATATCCTCGGCCGAGGTGCCGACGTGGGTGATCGGCGCCTGTGCGGTAGCGATGGGCTTAGGAACAGCCGTCGGCGGTTGGCGGATTGTGCGCACACTGGGAATGAAGATTGTCAAACTCGAGCCGGTGCACGGGTTTGCCGCCGAAACCGGTGCCGCGACCGTCCTGATGTTTACGGCGCATATCGGATTGCCGGTGAGCACCACGCATACCATTACCTCGTCCGTGATGGGCGTCGGGGCGATCAAACGGCTTTCCGCGGTGCGGTGGGGGGTGACGCGAAGAATTCTTTATGCGTGGCTCTTTACGCTGCCCGGTGCTGCCGTTCTGGCGACGGCCATCTACCTGATCATGTCGATGTTCGTCTAGCTTCAGCTGTCTGGCTCAGCGGGCAACTGGACGACGAAGCGGCTGCCGTTCGGCACGTTGCCTTCCACTCGAATCTGCCCGCCATGTCCTTCCACGATGTGCTTGACGATCGCGAGGCCGAGCCCGGTGCCTCCCAACTCCCGTGACCGAGCCTTGTCGACCCGGTAGAACCGCTCGAAGACCCTGGGGCGATCCTTTTCGGGAATGCCGATGCCGGTATCGGTCACCGTGAGCTCTATCCCGTTGCGGGGCCCGTCGGCCGCACGGCGGGCGCGGCTAGGAATCCGGCGCGCCGACACCGTGATCTGTCCTCCCTCGGGTGTGTACTTGATCGCATTGTCCAGGAGATTGGCGAGGACCTGGACCAGCCGTTCTTGATCGCCGTTGATAAACGGCAGATCCCCGTCCATCTCTGCGCGAAGCCGGTGCTGCTTCTTGTCTGCCAGCGGCTTGATCATTGCGATCGTACGGTCGACGACCGAACCGATGTGCAACGGCTCCTGCTTGAACTGAACCTGGCCGGATTCGATTTTGGACAGCTGAAGCAGGTCTTCGAGAATCAAATTCAGCCGGTCGCTTTGCTTCAAAATGATGTCGAGAAAGCGCACGCTTGTTTCCGGATCGTCCTTGCCGCCGTCCAGGAGGGCTTCGACGTATCCCTTGATCGAGGTTAGGGGAGTGCGCAGCTCGTGGGACACATTAGCGACGAAGTCTTTCCTAATATGCTCCAGCCGCCGAAGCTCGGTGATGTCGTGGAAGACGAGGACGGCGCACGCCTCATTATCCTGTTCTCCGCCGGCCACGGAGGCTTCCACGTTGAGACAGCGTCCGTTCGTCAGGACGATTTCGGCTTCCTGGCCCGCTCTGGCGGACAACACAGCCGAGACGAGCGCGTTCAACTTGGGATGGGCGAAGACATCGGAGGACTGGCGTCCTCGGGCCTCGGCTCTGGTCACGCCGAACATGCGCTCCCCGGCTGGATTGACTTGTAAGATTCTGCCCTTGGGGTCCAGCACCATGACGCCTTCAACCATCGACGTGAGCATGGCCAGCAACTGCGCGCGGTCTTCGGAGAGTTCTTCGATCTTGGATCGCAGTTCCGCCGTCATGCGATTCAAGGTATGAGCGAGGAGGCCGACCTCATCGCGGGCCGAGGTTTCGACATGGACGGCCAGATTGCCCACGGCCAATTCCCGAGCGGCGGTGGCCATGTCGGAAAGGGGTTTCGTCAGGCTTCGGGCCAGCCAGATACTGAGCCCGACTGCAATCAGGAAGGCGCTGCCGAAGGCTAAGGTCAGGTTGCGTTTGAGCGTGGACAGTTCTTGATCCAGCGCCGTCATGGGCAGCCCCAGCCGCAGGTACAGCGCGGACGATGGGTTTCCTGTCTCGCTGAGACGAACGGCGCGATACAGGGTCCGCTCCCCGGTCGTGTGACTGGAACGGAGGTCGGTACCGGCACCTGTGGCGATGGCCTCTGCGATCTCTGGCCTCGTGCGGTGATTTTCGATCCCCGCCAAATCGCCGTCACTCACGGCGCTGTCGGCCAGCACCTGTCCAGAGGCATTCACGAGCGTCACCCGCGCATGTGCACGGTGACTCAATTCGCGGACAATCGTTTGGAGTTGCGGGGTGGCCGGCAACGGAGAGGAGGTTGCGACCAGCGGTCGAAGATCGAACGCAATCAGATTCGTGGACACTTCGAGCGCCCCGCCGGACTGGTCCAGCTCCTGCTCCGCCAGCGACCGTGCGGCCAACAACCCTGCGATCACGAATCCGCAGGCCAGTGCGAAGAGGATGGCGAGTGCGACTTTCCAGCGGATGGACAGTGTCATGGTCGGAACAACGAATGAGGCGTGACGAGGTATGTGCGAGCCGGTGGCTCTGCGGGCGTGCGTCCCATCACGGTTCCTTCAGTTTGTAGCCGAGAGATTTCACAGACAGGATCGCATCGTCGAGCAGGGGGATTTTTTGCTTCAATCTTCGGACATGCACATCCACCGTTCGTGTGGTGCCAAAATAATCGTACCCCCACACCTGATTGAGCAGCACCTCCCTGGTCAGGACCCGTCCCGGGTGGCGCAGCAGATGCTCCAGCAGACCGAATTCCTTGGCGGTCAACGGCACGTCTTTGCCCTGCACCGTGACTTCATGCCGGTTCAGATCCATGGAAAGCTTGCCGTACTGATAGGACACCTGGGCTTCCTGCCGGCTGCGATCGACGCGACGCAACAGCGCTTTGACCCGCGCCACGAGGGCCTTCGGACTGAAGGGCTTCGTCACGTAATCATCGGCGCCCAGTTCGAGGCCGATGACCTGGTCTGTTTCTTCGGCTTTGGCCGTCAGCATGATAATCGGTAGCATCGCCGTCTCCGGCGCGGACCGCAGGCGTTTGCAGACCTCAAGGCCGTCGATTTTCGGCAGCATCAAATCGAGCACAATCAGATCGGGCTTGTGCTGCTTCGCGCCGTCCAATCCTTCGGTCCCCGTGGCCGCCGTGACGGTGCGGTAGCCTTCCTTTTCCAGGTACAACTTGACCAATTGGAGAATATCGCGCTCGTCCTCGATGATCAGGATTTTCTTTGCGGCGGCACTGGCCATGGAAAGTGAGACCAGCCTACGGGGCGAGGATGGCGGTGTCAAGCGCACAGACGATTGAAAAACCAGCAGGAAGCAGAGCGGCGGCGAGGGCTATTCTGTTGACGGAACCTTGCGAACTCACGTAAGGTGAGGGGGTCGGATTGAGAAAGGGGCGTCCATGAAGATCTATCTCGCCAACCCTCGCGGCTTTTGCGCCGGTGTCGATCGGGCCATCGACATTGTCGATCTTTCCCTCAAAAAATACGGGGCGCCGATCTACGTCCGCCATGAAATCGTCCACAGCCGCCACGTCGTCAATTCACTCCGCCATAAGGGCGCGGTTTTCGTGGAGGAATTGAATGAGGTGCCCGAGGGCTCCGTGGTGATTTTCAGCGCGCACGGTGTTGCCAAGGGGGTCTGGGAGGAAGCCAACCGCCGACGGTTGCACGTCATCGACGCGACCTGTCCCCTGGTGATCAAAGTGCACAATGAGGTGAACCGGGACTATACCCAGGGATATGAATTGATTCTGATCGGGCATGCCGGCCACCCGGAAGTGATCGGAACGTTGGGGCAGGTACCCGACAAGTTCCACTTGGTGTCTTCGGTCGAGGACGTCGAGCAGCTGCATGTCGAATACACGACCAACTTATCCTACGTCACCCAAACGACGCTCAGCGTGGATGAATGCCGCGACATCGTCGGCGCGCTGCACCGGCGATTCCCTCACATCAAAGGGCCGCACCAGGAAGACATCTGCTATGCGACGCAGAACCGGCAGAATGCCGTCAAAGAGCTCTCCAAGCTCGTTGACGTGATTCTGGTGATCGGGTCGCCGAACAGCTCTAATTCGAACCGCCTCCGGGAGCTCGGCGAGCATTGCGGCATCAATTCGTACTTGATCGATTCGGCCGCCGATATCAACCCGGCCTGGTTGAAAGATGTTCGCGCCATCGGGATTACTGCCGGCGCGTCGGCGCCTGAGGTGCTGGTCGAAGAAGTGGTGGCGTATTTGAAGACCTACGGTACGGCTGAAGTCGAAGACCTCACGGTCATTGAAGAGGACGTCGAATTTCTGCTCCCCAAGGAGTTGATTACGATCGCTCCGATCAACAAATCCGTAGCAGCTCCCGCCCGATAGCCTCCTCGGCTCATCCCCAAATGTTGTAGTCGGCCGCCCCGCGGCCCACTACCCGCGGTATTTTTCTTTGATTTCTCTCCGATGCTGTGCTAAAAACCACCCCGTGATCTCGCCCCGTCGCGTCGCCACCCGATCAACTACCAAAGGAGCTGGGCATGTACCTCAAGTCGCTTGAGATGGTGGGGTTCAAGTCGTTCGCCGAAGCGCGCATCGAGTTTCCCAACGGCGTGACAGCCATCGTTGGTCCGAATGGAAGCGGCAAGAGCAACGTCGTCGATGCCATCCTCTGGGTACTCGGAGAACAGAGCACCAAGACCTTGCGCAGCGAAAAGATGGAAGACGTCATCTTCAACGGGACGGAACTGCGAAAGCCTCTGGGGATGGCGGAAGTGTCGCTGGTCATCAGCGGACTCGATCAGGTGAAGGTTGAGGGGCAGAACGGGTTGCCGAGCCAGTTGTCTGAGTATCAGGACCTGATGATCACCCGCCGCTTGTACCGCAACGGTGACAGCGAGTATCTCATCAACAAGACCCAGTGCCGTTTGAAGGACATCCGCAGCATCCTGCTCGACACCAGAGCCGGGACCAAGGGACACACGGTCATTGCGCAGGGACAGATCGACCAGATTCTCAATGCCTCTCCGCAGGACCGCCGTGAGTTAATCGAGGAAACCGCCGGCATCGTCCGGTACAAGAAACAGAAGGCGGAAGCCCTCCGTAAATTGGATGCGACGCAACAAAACCTGCTGCGCGTGCGCGACATCATCGCCGAAGTCAAGAAACAATTGAACTCACTCGAGCGTCAGGCGCGCCAGGCCCGGTCCTATCAAGTGCTCCAGCAGGAAGCGCGCACGCTTGAGGTGCAATTGTTGACGAACGAATTTCGCAGATTGCGCGGGACGATTGCGGAGATCGAGCGTGAGCTCGACGGACTGGCCGGACAGGAATCCGAGCAGGCGGCTCACCAGGCCAGACTCCATGCAGAACTCGAGCGAATCAAATTGGCGATCGCAGACGCCGGCCTCGCGATCAATCAGCAGCGCGAAGCGCTGTCGCGTGTTGAACAGCAGCAGGCACAGGCCTTGACCGCAGCGGAGGTCGAGCGGAGCAAAAGCGAACTGTACGAGCAACAACAGCAGCAGAGCATCGACGAACAGGAGCGGTTATTGCGCGAACAGACGCAGGCCAAAGACGCCGAGACGGCCTTGGTGGCCGAACTCGAACGTCTTGAACGTGAATGCCAGGAGCGGGAACAGGCCCTGGGCGCCCTCGACCTCGAGATGAAAGGGCTGCTGCACCAGCGGACGGCGGCGCTCCAGGAAGAGGAGCGGGGCCGGGCGGACGTATTGAACCTGGCCGTGTTGGTGGCGAATGCGGAACAAAGCCTCGCGCAGTTGAATGCGCGTGCCGAAGAAGTGACGGCGCGTGACGGACGCCTGGCGAAAGAACGCGACGACGTTCAATCTCAACACGACAGCGCGCTCGAGAAGCAGCAGCAGCTCCACGAGGCCGGCCAGGCGGCCGAGCAGATCGTGCTCGACCTCCGCCGGAGGCATCAGGAAGCTGAGCAGCTCTCGGTGAGCGTGACAGACGAATTGGCGGCTGTCGAACAGGCGCTATCCGGCCAATCGGAAGAGTTGGCGGGGGTGGAATCACATCTTCGTGCGCTTCAGGGGGTGTTGAGGGAAGACATGGGGTATGGCCGGCCCGGAGACGAGGAGGCTACGGCGCTCAAGGCATGCCAAGGCGTACATGATGCAGTGGCCGAGTGGCTGGTCGTGCCGCCGGGTTTAGATCGGGCGGTCGAAGCGCTGCTGGGCGAGCGTGTCCGCGGCTGGTGTGTCGAGGGGCCGCAGTCCGCTTCAGGCGCCATCGCGTTTCTCGTCGAGAAAGAGCTTGGTCGAGGGACGTTTATTCCCCACGCCCCGCGATGGACTGCCAGCGCTAGACCGAACGAGTGGTGGACCGCTCTTGCAGACCGGCCAGGCGTCATTGGCCGCGCAACGGATCTGATCGAGGTCAGCGGCGCGCGTGCGGCTGCGCGTGATTATCTGTTTGACGGCGTCGTGTTCGTTGAAACGTTGGACGATGCGGTCTCTCTCTGGAAACAGCAGCCGTGCGGAGAACTCGAAGGGCCCACATTCGTCACCCGGGCCGGAGAGATCCTCGATGCCGCCGGCGTGGTGACCGGCGGGCAGGTTGGCGTAACCGCCGGTTTGTTGCAGCGTCGCCGCGAAGTGATGGAGCTGGAGGAACGGCGAACGACGTTGACTGTCACAGTCGAACAGGCGCGCCACCGGCGGGAAAGTCTGCAGGCGCAGAGCCACTCATTGCGAGAGGAAGGACGTCGTCTTGCGGAAACCTTGCGCGAAGAAGAGATGAAAGCCTTGTCCCTCCACAAGGACGGATCGGGCTTGCAGCTCTTTCTAGGAGACCTCACGCAGCGGATCGAAACGTTGATGGGTGATGCGCAGCGTGGCTCTCTGGAAATCCACCGCCTGGAGCAGGAGTCCCGCTCGGCCCAGGCCCAGTTGGCGCAATGGATTGCGGAAAAGACCGGACAGGAAGGCGCGCTGCAGTCCGTGCGTGCACGGGTAGCGCAGCTCGATCATGAGACCCATCAGTTGCAGCAACGGCTTACGGAGGCCCAGCTGAACGCGCAAGGCACCCGCAACACACGCGAACATCGTCAGGCCGAGCTCGCTCGTGTCCGTCTGGAAGTGCAGGAGACGGCCGGTCGCATTGAGAGTTTGAATCAACAGTCGGACACGTTGGGCGCTTCCCTGGCGCAGAGTCGCACGGAGCGCGAGCGGCAGGAAGCCTTATGCCGGGAGATTGGACAGTCAATGGATCGTCTCAAGCTGCAACTCGTGGAGGCCCAGGAGCGGCAGGCGCAGGAAATGGCACAGGCTCATGAAGCCGAATCCAGTCTCGAGGGTGTGCGCAAGGTGGTGTCTGCCCTCCAAGAAAGCCGTCTCACCATCGAGGTCAAGCGGGCCGAGGTGCGGACACAACTGGCCACGGTGGAGTCGACGCTGTCCGGAACGTATCAGGTGGAGCCCGTATCGCTCGATGAACCCGGCACGCCCACGCTCTTGAGTGAGGAGGCACCGGCTCAGCCCGCGCCGACGGAAGAGGAGCTACGCCAGCAACTGCAGAAGGTCCGTGAACGGCTCGACCGGATGGGACCGATCAATCTGGCCGCCATCAGTGAGCATCAGGAACTCGAGGAGCGGCACCGGTTTTTGTCGACGCAAGAGCAGGATCTCTCGAACTCCATCGCCTCTCTCAAGGAGATCATTCAACGGATCAATCGGACCACGAAGGACATGTTTGCCACAACGTTTGCGGAACTGCAGGAAAAGTTCAGCGAGGTGTTTGCCAAATTCTTTCGCGGCGGCCGTGCAGAGCTGCAGCTTGTCGAGGTGGCACCGGACGAAGAGGTAGAGCAGAAGGGGCCACAGGAACCCGGTGTCGAGATCGTGGCCCAGCCTCCGGGAAAGCGGTTGAAAAACATTACCATGCTGTCGGGCGGAGAGAAGACACTGACGGCGATGGCGCTGCTATTTGCCAGCTTCCTGATCCGTCCGACGCCATTCTGTATCCTGGACGAAATCGATGCTCCGCTCGACGAGGAAAACATCGGGCGATTTACCGCCGTACTTTGTGAACTGGCTCAGGGTGCCCAATTCATGGTCATCACCCATAACAAGCGGACTATGGGGATCGCCGACTCGCTCTTCGGGGTGACGATGGAGGAACCGGGCATCTCAAAGCTCGTTTCCGTGCGGCTGAGCGATCTGCAGCCTGCTTGAGCACACGAGATCTGGCAAAAACCCCCATAGTTCAGAGGACTTCCGCGTTCGTTTGCTTGACTTCGGTCAGACCGTCTGTTATATCCCCTCGAACGAGAACCAGAAGTGGGTGGTGGGTGACACGTCTTGCTGCGCCGAGGGGCCGGAGGCAACCATCTGAGGTCTCGGGTTCTCGCCACGGCGGTGGGTGTCCCTTCAAAACCCCATGAATCTGATCCGAACCATCCTTGGTCGCTTGTCCGATAGTTTTTTTCTTTCTGTTCCAGACAGATTCAGCACCGAATCCCTCTCGCCTCCGTCGCTTCGCCTGGTCTCTGATAAGCCGGCCATCGCGGTCGAGACGCCGTCGCGGCGTGCCTCATCGCAAGCGGGCAGCCAGCTCGATGCCATCGAGGACGCGGTGCGCCGAAGCCAGGCCTGGTTTCTGTCCAGGCAGCATGCGGAAGGCCATTGGGTCGCCGAGCTGGAAGCCGATACTACGCTGACCGCGGAATATCTGATGCTCCGCCGGTTATTGGACCGCGTCGATCCCGAGCGCGAGCGCAAGGCCGTCCGCTATTTGCGCGCCGCGCAATTGCCGGATGGGGGGTGGCCGATCTACTACGGCGGTCCCGCGGAAATCAGCGCCTCCGTGAAGGCCTACTTTGCGCTCAAGCTCAGCGGCATCTCCGGCGACGAACCCTTCATGCTGCGCGCGCGGAACTGCATTCGCCAAAAAGGGGGCGTCGTCCAGGCGAATGTGTTCACCAAGGTCACGCTGGCCTTGTTCGACCAGTACGATTGGGAAGGCATTCCCCACATGCCGGTCGAGTTGATGTTCCTCCCCAAGTGGTTTTACTTCAATATTTACGCCATCTCCTACTGGTCGCGGGCCGTTCTGATTCCGTTGCTCATCGTGTTTGCGCACCGTCCGGTGTGCCGCATCCCGAAAGAACAGGGCATCGAAGAGTTGTACTGCGTACCCCGCACCGAGTTGCGATACTGGAAGTATCCGCCGTTCAACAAGGATCAAAGGTGGCTCACGCCGCACAACATCTTTGTCGCCCTGGACGCACTGCTCAAACTGTATGACCATATGCCGCTCATGTGGTTGCGAGAAAAGGCGTTACACCGCGCCGCCACATGGATGTTGGAGCACATCAAAGGCAGCGGCGGATTGGGGGCGATCTACCCGGCAATGGCCAATTCGATCATGGCGTTGCAGTGTCTGGGGTACCAGGTCGACGATCCTCTTATGCGGAAAGCGCTCAAGGAGATCGAAGATCTCGAAGTCTACGACACGGTAGCCATCGGCGATCAACGGCTCGAGGCCTTGCATTTGCAGCCCTGTCACTCGCCAATCTGGGATACGTCGCTCTTAATGAATGCGCTAATCGAGACCGGCATGCCGCAGGACCATCCCGTATTGCAGCGGGCGGCGGCGTACCTGATCTCAGTGCAGACCAAGGCCATCGGTGATTGGATCGTTTCCGCTCCACAGGCTGAACCGGGCGGATGGTACTTCCAACATGAAAATGAGCTCTATCCCGACGTCGATGACTCGGCGGTGGTCTTGATGGCGTTGGCCAAGGTCAAGATGACGGACCCGGCGGGCCTGCAAGATTCCATTCGAAGGGGCACCGCGTGGGTGGTGGCAATGCAAGGTTCCGACGGCGGATGGGGCGCATACGACAAGGACAACAATCGGATTGTCTTCAACTACATTCCGTTCGCCGACCACCATGCGCTCCTCGATCCAAGCACCGCCGATTTGACGGGACGGTGTCTCGAAATGTTGGCCGCATTGGGATATGACCGTACACATCCTGCCGTTGCGCCGGCCCTGGCATTTCTCAAACACGAACAGGAGCCGGACGGCAGTTGGTACGGGCGCTGGGGCGTGAACTATATCTACGGCACCTGGTCCGTGCTCGCAGGTCTGCGCGCGATCGGTGAAGACTTGTCACAACCGTACATCCGGCGTGCGGTGGTCTGGCTCGAGTCTCGGCAGAATCCGGACGGCGGATGGGGCGAGTCATGTCTCTCCTATGGAGATGCCGCCTGTGCCGGCAAGGGAGAAAGTGCTCCGTCTCAAACG